>Ga0068863_100007187_pt1 | contig 10925 bp, 17 predicted proteins | sample KBSSwiS62_FD_66596 | JGI IMG/M metagenome (GOLD analysis project Ga0068863, IMG submission 66596) | Switchgrass rhizosphere microbial communities from Kellogg Biological Station, Michigan, USA - KBS Switchgrass S6-2 | ecosystem: Host-associated > Plants > Roots > Rhizosphere > Soil ...
CCGGTGACGAGGTTCTGCACCATCGTGCGCTGCATGCCCCAGGCGGCGCGCGCCTGCTGCGTCGGTCCGACCGGAGTGACGAGGATCTCGTCTTCCTTGATCGAATAGATCACGTCGTCGAGCATCGGCATGGTCAGGGTTCCCTTCGGTCCCTTTACCACCAGCATGCCGTTCTCGTCAGTCGCCGTGACGCCGCTTGGAACGGCGACAGGCTTCTTGCCAATGCGGGACATTAGAACACCTCCGCCAGGACTTCGCCGCCGACATTCTGCTCGCGCGCTTCGGCGTCCGACAGCACGCCGCGCGGGGTCGACACGATGATCGTGCCGAGACCGTTGCGGATACGCGGCAGCTCACGCGCCGCCGAATAGACCCGGCGGCCGGGCTTCGACACGCGGGCCAGGTGCTGGATCGCGGGCTGACCCTCGAAATATTTGAGCTCGATGCGCAAGCCCTTCTGACCCGCGAGCTCTTCTTCCGAATAGCCGCGGATATAGCCCTCGCGCTGGAGCACATCGAGTACACGTGTGCGCAGTTTCGAGGCGGGCGTGAGGACAGAGTCCTTGCGCGCCTGCTGGCCGTTGCGGATGCGGGTGAGCAGGTCACCCAGTGGATCGGTCATCGCCATCTTCTAACCCTTACCAGCTCGACTTGATCACGCCGGGGATCAGGCCCTTGTTGGCCAGCTCCCGGAGCATGATCCGCGACAGGCGGAACTTGCGGTAATAAGCGCGCGACCGGCCGGTCAGCTCGCAGCGGTTGCGAACCCGCGTGGGGTTCCCGTTGCGCGGCAACTCGGCCATCTTCAGGCGCGCGATCAGGCGCTCCGTCTCGTCCTTCGACTCATCGTCCGCGATCGCTTTCAGCTTCGCGTACTTCGCCGCATTCTGCGCCACGAGCTTCTTGCGACGCTCGTTCTTGTTGATCGAACTCAGTTTCGCCATGACTTAAGTTCTTCTCCTAATCGAAGCAGACGCGCCCTCAGGCGGCCTGCTTCTGCTCCTCGGCCGGGAAGGGAAAGTTGAACAGCCGCAGCAGCTCGCGCGCCTCTTCGTCCGTCTTCGCGGTGGTGGTTACGATGACATCCATGCCCCGGACCTTGTCGATCTGGTCGTAGTTGATTTCGGGGAAGATGATCTGTTCCTTCAGGCCCATGGCGTAATTGCCACGGCCGTCGAAGGAACGCGGATTGAGGCCGCGGAAGTCGCGCACGCGCGGCAGCGCGATCGTCACCAGACGATCGAGAAACTCATACATGCGGTCGCGACGCAGCGTGACCTTGCAGCCGATCGGCATGCCTTCGCGCAGCTTGAACTGGGCGATCGACTTCTTGGCCTTGGTGATCACCGGCTTCTGGCCGGAAATCGCCTGCATCTCGGCAGCCGCGGTTTCGACGCGCTTCTTGTCCTGGGTCGCCTCACCGACGCCCATGTTGATGACGATCTTCTCGAGCCGCGGGACCTCCATGCGGTTCTTGTAGCCGAACCGCTCGGTCATCGCCGGGACGATGCGCTCGTCATAATCGCGCTTCAGGCGCGGGATGTATCTCTCGTCAGCCATGGATCAGCTCTCCAGACTTGGCCGCGACGCGGACCTTCTTGCCCTCGCGCACCTCAAATCGGACCCGGGTCGGCGCCCCAGTCTTCGGATCGGCAATTGCGACCTTCGACACGTGCAGCGGCGCTTCCTTGCGATCGATCCCGCCCTGCGGGCTCTGCTGGGTCGGCTTGCGGTGACGCGCATGGACGTTGACGCCCGACACGATCACCTTGCCGTCCTTCGGCATTGCCTTGACCACCTCGCCGGTGCGACCCTTGTCCTTGCCGGACAGGACCACGACCTTGTCGCCCTTCTTGATCTTCTGCGCGGCCATCACAGCACCTCCGGCGCGAGCGAAATGATCTTCATGTGCTTGCGCGCGCGAAGCTCACGGACCACGGGGCCGAAGATACGAGTGCCGATCGGCTCCTCGTTCTTGTTGACCAGCACAGCCGCATTGGAATCGAAGCGGATCACTGAGCCGTCGGGACGGCGGATGTCCTTGGCGGTGCGGACGATCACCGCGCGGTGAACGTCGCCCTTCTTCACGCGGCCGCGCGGCGCGGCTTCCTTGACGCTGACGACGATGATGTCGCCGACGCCCGCGGTACGGCGCTTCGAGCCGCCCAGCACCTTGATGCACTGGACGCGCTTGGCGCCGCTATTGTCCGCAACGTCCAGGTTGGACTGCATCTGGATCATGGTTCGACCCTTATCCTCTCAAATCTTCTCAGGCGTCCGCGTCGGCGACGTCTTCGGCTTTCGCCTTCTTCGACGGCTTCTTCGCGGGCTTCTTTTCGGCTTTCTCCTCGGCGGGCTCCGACGGCTCAGTCGGTGCCTCGGGGGCGAGCGCCTCGGGCTCAGAGATCTCGACGGCGCCGAGCTTCGCAACGCCGAGGCGGTCGACAACCGTCCACGTCTTCAGCTTGGAGATCGGCGCGCACTCTTCGATACGCACGATCTCGCCGACGTGAAACTCGTTCGCGGCATCGTGAGCGTGGTACTTCTTCGACAGCTTGATGATCTTGCCGTAGAGCGGGTGCTTCACCCGCCGCTCGACACGGACCACGATTGTCTTGTCACCCTTGTCGGACACCACGGTGCCGGTGAGGACGCGCTTTGGCATCTCTATAGTCTCCTCAGCCCTTCGCCGTTTCGGCGCGGGCGCGTTCGTGCTGCAGCGTCTTGATGCGAGCGATCGTGCGGCGAACTTCGCGCACGCGGCTCGGCTTCTCGAGCTGGTTGGTCGCCGACTGGAAGCGCAGGTTGAACTGTTCGCGCTTCAGATCACCAAGCTGCTGCTGCAGCTGGTCGTCAGTCTTCTGCTTGAGATCGTCGATCGCAGACATTTCTACTTTTCCTCTCCGGCCAGGCTCTCGCCGAGGCGGGCCACGACCTTGGTCTTGATGGGCAGCTTCTCGGCCGCGCGCTCAAATGCCGTCTTGGCAAGGTGGCCAGGGACGCCGTCGAGCTCGAAAAGAATGCGGCCCGGCTTGACGCGAGCGACCCAGAATTCCGGCGAACCTTTGCCCGAACCCATGCGGACTTCGGCCGGCTTCGAGCTCACCGGAACGTCCGGGAACACACGGATCCATAGGCGGCCGGTACGCTTGATATGACGCGTAATCGCACGGCGGGCCGCCTCGATCTGCCGCGCGGTGATCCGCTCCGGCTCCATGGCCTTGAGGCCGAAGGCGCCGAAGTTGAGTTCGGTTCCACCCTTGGCATTGCCGTGGATGCGGCCCTTGAAGGCCTTGCGAAACTTGGTGCGCTTGGGTTGCAGCATCTCTTATGTCCTTACCGGTTGCCGCGTTCTTCGCGCGCCGGCCGGACTCCGGAGGTTTGAGCCTCCATCATCAGCCGGTCCTGAGCGAGCGGGTCATGGCCGAGAATCTCGCCCTTGAAGACCCATACCTTCACGCCGCACACGCCGTAGGCGGTGTGCGCTTCGGCTTCCGCATAATCGACGTTGCCGCGCAGCGTGTGCAGCGGAACCCGGCCCTCGCGGTACCATTCGGTGCGGGCGATCTCGGCCCCGCCGAGACGGCCGGCGCAGGTGATGCGGATACCCTCTGCACCGAGACGCAGCGCCGACTGAACCGCACGCTTCATTGCACGGCGGAAGGCGATACGGCGCTCGAGCTGGTCGGCGACGCCCTGGGCAACAAGCTTGGCGTCGATCTCGGGCTTGCGGATCTCGACGATGTTGAGGCTCACGTCCGAGCTCGTCATCCGTCCAAGCTCATTCTTGAGCTTCTCGATGTCGGCGCCCTTCTTGCCGATGATCACGCCGGGGCGTGCGGCATAGATGCTGATCCGGCAGATCTTCGCCGGACGCTCGATGACGACCTTGGAGATCGCCGCCTGCGGCACCTTCTTGAGGATGTACTTCCGGATGTTGAGGTCTTCGAGCAGCAGACGCCCGTAGTCCTGGCCTTCCGCGAACCAGCGGCTGTCCCAGGTCCGGTTGATCTGCAGGCGAAGCCCGACCGGTGAGGATTTCTGACCCATGTTTACGCTTCTTCCTGCTCGCGAACGACGACCCGGAGGCGGCTGAACGGCTTGACGATCCGGCTGGAGCGGCCGCGCGCGCGCGTCATGAACCGCTTCATCGAAAGCGCCTTGCCGACGCTCGCCTCGGCGACGATCAGCGCGTCGACGTCGAGATTGTGGTTGTTCTCGGCATTGGCGACCGCTGATGCGAGCACCTTGCGAACGTCCTCCGCCATTCCCTTGGGCGAGAACTTGAGGATGTTGAGCGCTTCCTCGACCTTGCGGCCCCGGATCATGGTCGCGACGAGGTTGAGCTTGCGTGCCGAACCACGGATCGTGGTACCGACGGCGAGCGCTTCCTTCTCGCCGACCTTGCGGGGTGCAGCTTGCTTGCCCATTAGCGCTTGCCCTTCCTGTCGGAGGCATGGCCGTGGAACGTACGCGTCGGCGCGAACTCGCCGAGCTTCATTCCGACCATTTCCTCATTGACGGACACCGGCACGAACTTGCGGCCGTTGTAGACATTGAAGGTCAGGCCGACGAACTGCGGCAGGATCGTCGAACGGCGCGACCAGGTCTTGATCGGAGCGCGCTTGTTGCTGTCCTGCGCAGCTTCCGCTTTCTTCAGAAGCGAAAGCTCGACGAACGGACCTTTCCAGACGGAACGGGCCATGGATTAACCCTTCTTCTTCGCGTGACGCGACCGAATGATGAACTTGTCGGTCGACTTATTGTGACGGGTGCGGGCACCCTTGGTCGGCTTGCCCCAAGGGGTGACCGGATGGCGGCCGCCCGAGGTCCGGCCTTCACCGCCGCCGTGGGGGTGATCGACCGGGTTCTTGGCGACGCCGCGGGTCAGCGGGCGCTTGCCCATCCACCGAGTGCGACCTGCCTTGGCAAAGGTCTGGTTGGCGTTGTCGGGGTTCGACACAGCGCCAACGGTCGCCATGCAGTCCGAGCGCACGTAGCGCTGCTCGCCTGAATTCAGCCTGACGATGACCATCCCGCGGTCGCGTCCGACGACCTGGACATAGGTACCTGCCGCACGAGCGATCTGACCACCTTTACCGGGCTTCAGCTCGACATTGTGGACGATGGTGCCGACCGGCATTTGGCCGATCTCCATCGCATTGCCGGGCTTCACGTCGACCTTCTTGCCGGCGATCACCTTGTCGCCCGGAGCGAGACGCTGCGGAGCAATGATGTAGGCCTGCTCGCCGCCCTCATAGGTCACGAGCGCGATGAAAGCCGAGCGGTTTGGGTCATACTCGAGGCGCTCGACGGTCGCGGGAACGTCCCAGGTGCGGCGCTTGAAGTCGACGAAGCGGTACTTTTGCTTGTGACCGCCGGCGATCCCGCGGGAGGTCACATGACCCTTGTTGTTGCGGCCGCCGGTCTTGCGCTTGCCTTCGGTCAGCGCCTTGACGGGCTTGCCCTTCCAAAGCGCGGACTTGTCGACCAGGATCAGGCCGCGGCGGGCCGGCGAAGTCGGCTTATATTGCTTGAGAGCCATGGCTTAGATCCCGCTCGTCACGTCGATCGTCTGGCCCTCGGCCAGAGTCACGATCGCTTTCTTCACATCCGAGCGCTGGTAGGGGCGCCCCTGCCACCGCTTCGATTTGCCCTTGGTCACGATCGTGTTCACGTTCGTGACCTTGACGTTGAACAAGGCTTCGATCGCCGCCTTGATCTCCGGCTTGGTCGCACTCGACGCGACCTTGAACACCACCGCGTTATGCTCCGAGAGCATCGTCGATTTCTCAGTGATGTGCGGCGCAAGCACAACGTCGTAGTGGCGCGCGTCTGGCGCCGTCTGGGGCTTTTTAGCCATTGAACCGGGCCTCCAGCTTTTCGACCGCGGCGCGGGTCAGGACCAGCGTCTCGTGGCGCATGATGTCGTAAACATTAGCGCCGATCGCCGGCAGTAGGTTGATGCTTTCGAGGTTCGACGAAGCGCGGGCGAAACCGACGTTCAGCGCGTCACCGTCGATCACCAGTGCATTCTTGCCGAAGCCGAGCTTGCCGAGCTGCGCCTTGAGTGTCTTGGTCTTGCCCTCGGCGACGTCCAGATTGTCGACCACCAGGAGCTTTCCGTCCTTGGCCTTCGACGAGAGCGCCATCTTTAGTCCGAGTTGGCGAACCTTCTTGTTAAGGCTCGAGCTGAACACACGAGCGCGCGGGCCGTGGGCTTTGCCGCCGCCGATGAAGATCGGCGCCCGACGGTCGCCGTGACGGGCGGTGCCGCCGCCCTTCTGCCGGCCGAACTTCTTGCCGGTGCGCGCTACATCGCTGCGCTCGCGGGCCGCGCGCGCCGGAGCGCGACGGTTGACGAGCTGCCAGGTGACGACGCGGTGAAGGATGTCGGCGCGCGGCTCGACGGCGAAAATCTCGTCGTTGAGCTCGATGTCGCCGCCAGCCTTGGCGTCGAGGGTCTGTACCTTGACCTTCATCTTAGCCTTCCTTGCTCTCGTCGGCTTCGGGCTTAGCCTCGTCCGACTGAGCTTTCTGAACTGCTTCTTCGGCTGCCGCAGCCTGGGCTTCCGCCTCGGCGGCTGCGCCCGCTTCTTGCTCCGCCGCGATCGCCGCGACTTCTTCGTCGCTCGGCAGCGCCGGGATCTCGTGGACCGCGGCCTCGTCGACCAGGCCCGCCTCGGGCACGTGAACTTCTTCTTCCTTCAGCGCTTCGAGGATGCCCGCCGGATAGGGCGCGGCGTCCGGGCGCGGAAGCTTGATCGCATCGGTGACGGCCAGCCAGCTGCCCTTATGGCCGGGCACCGATCCCTTGATGAAGAGCAGGCCGCGGATTGGATCCGTGCGGACAACCTCGAGGTTCTGCTGGGTCCGGTTGCGGGCGCCCATGTGGCCGGCCATCTTCTTGTTCTTGAAGACGCGGCCCGGATCCTGGCGGTTACCGGTCGAACCGTGCGAGCGGTGCGAAACCGAAACGCCGTGGGTCGCGCGCAGACCGCCGAAACCCCAGCGCTTCATTGCGCCGGCAAAGCCTTTGCCCTGAGTCACACCGGCGATATCGACCAGCTGGCCTGGAACGAAATGATCGGCGCTGATGTGGGCGCCAACGTCGAGCAGCGCGTCTTCAGCGACGCGAAACTCGGCGACCTTTGCCTTCGGCTCGACCTCTGCCTTGCCGAAGGCGGTGCGCTGCGGCTTGGCAACGTTCTTCGCCTTCGCCTTGCCCGCGCCGAGCTGGACGGCGGTGTAGCCGTCCCGGTCTTTTTCACGACGGCCGACGACCTGCACCTCGTCCAGCTGCAGGACGGTAACCGGCACGTGCCGACCGTCCGCCTGGAACAGGCGGGTCATTCCGACCTTCTTCGCGATCACGCCGGTGCGCATGATCAAACTCCTCAAACAGAGGCACCCGACCGATTTCGGGTGCGTGCAGCCCATTCAAATGTTTGCGTGCCCCGCCTGGGCTAGTGCTCTCTTGAGAGAGCGGCGGGGACGCAGCCCGGAGCTAGTCTCCGGCGGTATCACCCAGTCTTCGTGAGCCTTGCGACTCACGCTGGCCGGTTAAGCCAGCTTGATCTCGACGTCTACGCCCGCGGCCAGATCGAGCTTCATCAGCGCGTCGACCGTTTGCGGCGTGGGCTGCACGATGTCGAGCAGCCGCTTGTAGGTCCTCACCTCGAACTGCTCGCGCGACTTCTTGTCGACGTGCGGCGAACGGTTGACGGTAAACTTCTCAATACGCGTCGGCAGGGGAATTGGACCGCGGATGAGTGCACCCGTACGACGCGCCGTGTCGGCGATGTCGCCAGTAGCCTGGTCGAGCACTCGATGATCGAACGCCTTCAGGCGAATCCGGATGTTCTGCGTTTCCATTTCCCTACCGATGCGAAAGAGCCTGCGAGCCTCAGCTTCCGCCGAAGCACGCCTAACAAATCAAACTCAAAAGCGAACCGCGCGACCCTGATCCAGAATCGCGCGGTTGGCGCCCTATATTACTTCGAGATCGAAGCGACAACCCCTGCGCCGACGGTCCGGCCACCTTCACGGATCGCGAAGCGCAGGCCCGGGTCCATGGCGATCGGAGCGATCAGCTTGACGCCCAGGTTCACGTTGTCGCCCGGCATCACCATCTCGGTGCCCTCAGGGAGCACAACCTCACCGGTGACGTCGGTCGTCCGGAAGTAGAATTGCGGACGATAGTTAGCGAAGAAGGGCGTGTGGCGGCCGCCTTCGTCCTTCGACAGGACGTAAACCTCGGCCTTGAAGTCGGTGTGCGGCGTGATCGAGCCGGGCTTGGCCAGAACCTGACCGCGCTCGACGTCCTCACGTCCGATGCCGCGCAGCAGCGCGCCGATATTGTCGCCCGCCTGACCCTGATCGAGCAGCTTGCGGAACATCTCGACACCGGTGACGACGGTCTTCTGCGTGTCGCGGATGCCGACAACTTCGACTTCCTCGCCGACCTTGACGATGCCCTGCTCGACACGGCCGGTGACGACGGTACCGCGGCCGGAGATCGAGAACACGTCCTCGATGGGCATCAGGAACGGCTTGTCGAGCGGACGCTCCGGCGTCGGAATCCAATCGTCGACGGCTTCCATCAGCTTGAGGATCGCGTCGTGGCCGATTTCGCGATTGCTGTCCTCGAGGGCAGCGAGCGCCGAGCCGGAAACGATCGGAATATTGTCGCCGTCGAAGTCGCGCTTGGAAAGCTCCTCGCGGATTTCGAGCTCGACCAGCTCCAGGAGCTCCGGATCGTCGACCTGATCGACCTTGTTGAGGAAGACGACCATTGTCGGAACGCCGACCTGCTTGGCGAGCAGGATGTGCTCCTTGGTCTGCGGCATCGGGCCGTCGGCGGCCGACACGACCAGGATTGCGCCGTCCATCTGCGCGGCGCCGGTGATCATGTTCTTCACATAGTCGGCGTGGCCCGGACAATCGACGTGCGCATAGTGGCGCTTGTCGGTCTCATATTCGACGTGAGCGGTCGAAATGGTGATACCGCGCTCGCGCTCTTCGGGCGCCTTATCGATGTTCGCATAATCGGTGTATTGGGCCTTGCCGGTCTCGGCCAGGACCTTGGTGATGGCCGCAGTCAGCGACGTCTTGCCATGGTCGACGTGACCGATGGTGCCGATGTTCACGTGCGGCTTATTCCGCTCGAATTTAGCCTTCGCCATTTTACGCCTCTTCTTTTTCTAGGAATTCGGGCGGCCCGCCCTCATCGCGGACGCGCCCATAACTACAAATTCAGACTTACGCTAGCTTCGCCTTCACCTCGTCGGCGACGTTCTGCGGCACTTCGTCATAGTGCGAGAACTGCATCGTGTACTGCGCGCGTCCTTGCGTGAACGAACGCAGCTGGTTCACGTAACCGAACATGTTGGCGAGCGGCACAATTGCCTCAACGACCTGTGCATTGCCACGGCTGTCGGTACCCTGAATCTGGCCACGACGACTGTTGATGTCGCCAATCACGTCGCCGAGATAATCTTCGGGAGTCACGACCTCGACCTTCATGATCGGCTCGAGGAGCTTGATGCCGGCCTTGTGGGCCGCTTCGCGCATCGCGCCGCGCGCGCAGATTTCGAAGGCAAGCGCCGAGGAATCGACGTCGTGGTACTTGCCGTCGGTCAGGTGCACTTCGAAGTCGATGATTGGGAAGCCAATCAGCGAACCCGTCTCAGCAGTCTCGCGCAGGCCCTTTTCGACGGACGGAATATATTCCTTGGGGACGTTGCCACCCTTGATCTCGTCGAAAAACTGGAAGCCCGAGCCGCGCTCGCCGGGGATCACGCTGATTTTGATCTCGCCGAACTGACCTGAACCGCCCGACTGCTTTTTGTGGGTGTAGGTCAGGTCGACGGGCTTCGCCAAATATTCGCGATAAGCGACCTGCGGCGCACCGACATTGGCCTCGACCTTGAACTCACGCTTCATGCGGTCGACGAGAATCTCGAGGTGGAGCTCGCCCATCCCCTTGATGATCGTCTGCCCGGATTCGTGATCCGTCGTCACCCGGAACGACGGGTCCTCGCGTGCCAGGCGATTGAGCGCGACGCCCATCTTCTCCTGATCGGCCTTGGTCTTCGGCTCCACCGCAACCTCGATCACCGGATCGGGGAATTCCATCCGCTCGAGAATGATCGGAGCGTTGGCGGCGCAAAGCGTGTCGCCCGTGGTGGTGTCCTTGAGGCCCGCCAGAGCGACGATGTCGCCGGCGTAAGCAACCTGGATGTCTTCGCGGTCATTGGCATGCATCAACAGCATGCGGCCGACCTTTTCCTTTTTGTCCTTCACCGAATTCACGACTTGCGACGCGGTTTCGAGCTTGCCCGAATAGATGCGGGCGAAGGTCAGAGTCCCGACGAAGGGGTCGTTCATGATCTTGAAGGCCAGCGCCGAAAATGGCGCATCGTCTGAAGGCGCGCGCGTGTCGGTCGTTTCGCCGTCGAGTTTGAGTCCTTCGACTGGCGGGATGTCGAGCGGGCTCGGCAGATAGTCGACAACCGCGTCGAGCAAAGGTTGCACGCCTTTGTTCTTGAACGCTGAGCCGCACAGCACCGGCACGAACGAGAAGTTGAGCGTGCCCTTACGGATCAGCTTCTTCAGCACGGCAACGTCGGGCTCGGTGCCTTCGAGGTAATGCTCCATGACCTCGTCGTCCTGCTCGACGGCCATCTCGATCAGCTCCTGACGAGCGGCGGCCGCTGCGTCGGCAAGGTCGGCCGGGATATCCTGATACTCGAACTTCGCGCCGAGGCTCTCGTCGAGCCAGATGATGGCCCGGTTCTCAACCAGATCGACCAGGCCCTTGAAGCCGCTCTCGATGCCAATCGGCAGATAAAGCACCGCCGGGCGCGCACCCAGCCGGTCCTTGATCATGCCGACACACATTTCGAAATTGGCGCCGGTGCGGT
>Ga0068863_100007191_pt1 | contig 10920 bp, 10 predicted proteins | sample KBSSwiS62_FD_66596 | JGI IMG/M metagenome (GOLD analysis project Ga0068863, IMG submission 66596) | Switchgrass rhizosphere microbial communities from Kellogg Biological Station, Michigan, USA - KBS Switchgrass S6-2 | ecosystem: Host-associated > Plants > Roots > Rhizosphere > Soil ...
TACCAGATGTGCCCGGCTTGTCCAGCCGTCATCCGCCAGTTTTATATCATCGGGTTCAACATCGAGGGCGTTTGCCACCGTAGCACGTTCGTGGTCCAGCAGACCCTGCGGCGTTGTCTGGGAGTGCATGGGCATGGTAGTTGCGCGGGGTTGCGCGGGGATTGCGGTAGCTGTTTCGGGGTAAGGCTCTGACATGGTACCTGCTCCTGCTTATCGCTTTGTCACAATATTTTACCAGTGAACCGCACCCGTGCATATGAATGTTCGCTTTGCGTTTGGTACAATAGGACGGATGACGAAAACGGGAATTTTGGTGCACGTCTATCATCTGGATACGACGGCGTGGGAAGCTATGGTATGGGGCAGGCCGGAACAGGATGAACTGGGTTCGGTAACGAAGCTGGTGGAGTGTCTGCTGGATATGCCGGCGGATGAGCAGGTTTCGGCAATTATTTACAGCGGTCCGTCGCAGAAGGACGGGCTGACCGAAGGCGGCTACATGAAGCAGTACCTGCTGGACCGGTTTGACCGGCTGCAGGAATTCCCGCGACTGCGCAAGCGGCTGGAACAGGCACCCGAAGATGTGCGCAATCTGTTGCTGGAACGCATCCAGGCGATAGCGCTGGGGCCTGAACTTCGTAATACTGCAGATGAAGTGCAGTTTGCGGCGAAATATTTCCGCGACGAGCAGGTGGACCGGGTGTTTCAGGTCGCAGCAGCCACGCACGCGCCGCGTTGTCTGCGTGAGCAGGTTTCGGCCCGGTACCATGGCCTGATCGACAAAAATCAGAAATGGTACGTGGTGGCGAGCGATGTGAATTACGAAGGCATCAGCCCGGATGACGTGATCATAGCCGAGCCGATCCATCGGCAGGACAACCCGCTGTACGGCTTCCGGCCGGCGTGGGCCGAGGTGGCCAAAATGTATCCCCGTCTGAGCACGGGAAACAAAAAAGAACTGCTCCGGCGGATGGACGCAAACATGCAGGAACTGCTTGCCAATCAGCCGGCGTCCACCGAAGTGAGGAATTAGCTGACTTTCCTGTTACAATAGACGAGTCTTCGGAACCTATGGCGCCTTGGCGGAGTGGTTACGCAGCGGTCTGCAAAACCGCGTACACCGGTTCAAATCCGGTAGGTGCCTCCAGATATATAAATGTGCCCGTCAGGTTTATATATCCGGAGATTGTAAAACTGATCTAAAACCGTCTGAGCGGTTATGTCTTTTTGTAGTTAAATACGCAACAACAGGGTATAATATACCGGCACGGGAAATTCCCCCTGCATTCGAGAAGGGAAGACCAATGGGGACTAAGTCCGTATCCCCGCGGACGCGCAGCTCGCGATGGCGTCTCAGCGGAATCGTGGCGGCTCTTGTCGCAACGCTGCTGGTCGCGGCAGGCTGCGTCAGTGCCACCGGCAGTGGCAGTAGCACTGCGGAGAAGGACCGTCTGGCACGTGTGGCCAATGCACGCCGGTGCATTGAAAAGGAGAAGGAGGGTGGACCAAACTGGTACGTCCTCTACATCCCGCCTGCGAAGGGTGTCAGTACGGTATCGGTGACTATCAAGGTCAACGGGCTGACGGCGACCTCACACGTCGACTTGCTGAGCATGAAAGATGCGCCGCAGTCGATAACGACGACCCCGTTTGTGGGGTGCGTCAACTACCAGCCGGGTGTCCGGGTCCAGATCGAGCGGTTCGAAGCGACTATCCTGAAGGGAAAAAGCCCGAACGACGAGCTGCGGATTTACCTCCTGAGCTCTGTGGGGTACATACTCCGCAGCGCCCGGGCTGTCGGCAGCGGCACCGCCTCTATAAACGACCTCAACATCTTCCAGTAACTTCTCGCGCAGCCGACCGGCAGCAACACTCGCCGGTCGGCTGCATGAGCATGAATCATCCCCTGTTTTCGTAGCTATTCACTGGTAGAATATGGTAAAAATATACAGGTATCCGCGGGCGAGTGGCGGAATTGGTATACGCGGCGGACTTAAAATCCGCTGACCTTAAAAGTCTTGTGGGTTCAAGTCCCACCTCGCCCACCATTTTTATCGGTTATTCCTCCTGGCAGACCATATTTATACATAGTGCTCAAGACTTTACGGTGGTATTCTAAAGTTATCTAAAACAACGGTACGTGGCGGAACAGGAGGGGATATGACTGAAGAGACGGGGTTTAAAAAATGGGCGCCGCTGATAGTAATGGCGCTGGCACTGTTCATAGTGGTGCTCGACACTACTATCCTGAATGTCTCGCTCAGGGCGGTTATCAATGATCTGCAGAGCAGTCTGAAATCAATCCAGTGGGTTATTACCGGGTACAGTCTGATGCTGGCGGCATTTACCATCACTGGCGGACGGCTGGGTGATATTTTTGGCCGCAAGAAAATGTTCCTGGTCGGTGCCATTGTGTTTGCCATCGGTTCGCTGCTTGCCAGCCGGTCACATTCGGCAACACATCTGTTCGTGAGTGTGTCTCTCATAGAAGGTGCCGGTGCGGCGCTGATGCTGCCCGCCACTGCGTCGCTGCTGGTGAGCACTTACCGCGGCAAGGACCGGGCACTGGCCTTTGGTGTGTACGGTGCAATAGCCGGTGCTGCGGCGACCGTCGGGCCAATTCTGGGCGGCTGGCTGACCACAAACTACAGCTGGCGATGGAACTACCTCATCAACCCCATCGTAGTGCTGGTGCTGCTGGCTGGATCATTTCTGGTGAAAGAAGCGCACGAACGCACTCCGCACCGGCCGGATCTGCTCAGCATCGCTCTTTCGGCGCTGGGACTGGGCGGTGTGGTGTACGGCATTATCGAATCGTCGACGTACGGCTGGATCAAAGCCAAGCAGGATTACGACATATTCAACCAGTTGTACCACCTGAACGGCATTTCCATATCGGTAATTGCGATTGCGTTCGGCCTGGTGTTTGTGGCGCTGTTTCTGCTGCGTCAGTCTCTGTTGGAGGACGCGGGTAAAACGCCGCTGGTTTCCACGGAACTGCTCCGGAACAAGCAGTTTATGTCCGGAACCACGGTGCTCGCAGTTGCGGTGCTGGGACAATTTGGACTGATTTTTGCCCTGCCGGTGTTTCTACAGGGACTGCTTGGCAAAGATGCCTTTCACAGTGGTATTGCCATATTGCCGCTCAGTCTGGCAATCTTAATCGCTTCGCCACTTTCGGGCGTGCTGGCGGGCAAACGCAATGTTGCCCAGCGTCCGTTGATTCAGGTCGGCCTGGCACTTTCCGTAATCGGCAGTGTGCTGCTGTATTTTGAAGTTTCGGCTACAGCTACGGTAGCCCACTTTGTGCCGGGAGTGATCTGCTTTGGTTTTGGCTTTGGACTGGTGATATCACAGCTGGCCAATCTGACACTTTCTGCAGCCAGTGTGCAAATGGCTGGTGAAGCCTCCGGCGTGAACAACACCTTCCGGCAGATTGGTACCAGCTTGGGGCAGGCGCTGATAGGCGCGCTGCTCATAACCGCGCTCACGTCGCAGCTGAGCCATGATATAACAGCCAGCAAAGTGCTCCCGGCAACCATAAAGCCACAGGTGACTTCACTGGTAGCGGCCAGCGCACAAAGCCTGGGCACTAAAAGTGACGAGCCAGGAAAGCAGCTGCCTCCCGCGGCGACCCATGAAATTACCCGTATAAAAAACGACGCCATAGTCCATGGCGTGCGCACAGGATTTTTGGGTACGGCTGTGGCACTGGTAGTGGCTTTCGGCCTGAGCTTCACCCTGCCGTTCCGTGCCCGGCAGCACGAATACGAACCAGCCCGGCCCGCATCGCCGACTCCGACAGCTCCGCCAGCTCCGGCTGAAGCGAAATTGTAAAAAGTACCTGACCGGTTGGCTCGACCCGGGCGCAGGTAATCCTGTAAACTGGTCTGTATGACTGAGACAAACTGTCCGTTTTGTAACGCAAAAGAGCGCGTGCTGCGCGAAAACGACCATGCAATTCTGTTGCTGAGCAACCCGCGCAAAGTACCGGGCCATTTTCTGGTGGTGCCAAAACGGCACGTGGAAGAACCGTGGCAGCTTACCGGCGACGAACTGCAGGATGTATTCAAGCTGATTTTCTTCGTGGAGCAGAAAATTCTGGGCAAGCTGGGTGACGGCGTGGACATCCGCCAGAACTACCGGCCGTTCCTGAAGCAGAACCGGCTCAAAGTGGACCACGTGCATTTCCATGTTTATCCTCGTGCGCTGGACGACTACCTGTATCAGGTTTCCGAAAAGTACGAAACCGATCTGTTCGCTGAACTGGACGACTTGGAGCGCAAAGAAGTCGAAAAGCTGTTGCAGTAGTGCTATACTGCCACCACGTATGAAAAGCTTCCGCATGTCCATGACCATGATGCCCCCGCGGGCATAGCTTTTCTTATCTCGATTTTCTCTAATTACAGTTAAACAAGGTAAAATACCTGCAATGAGTAACTACTACGTAACCACCTCTATTCCTTATGTAAACGGCGATCCGCACATTGGCTTTGCCATGGAACTGATTCTGGGCGATGTGCTGGCCCGCGCTGCCCGCGCCCGTGGCGATCAGGTCATATACAGCACCGGCAGTGATGAACACGGTACCAAAGTTGCCGAAAAGGCTGCATCTCTGGGTAAAACACCGCAGGAATTCGCCGACGAGATCAGCAAAAAGTTCCGCGATCTGGGCAAGATGCTCGATGTCGAACCGGACCGTTTCATCCGCACCACCGACAAAGGCCACGTACAGCGCGCCCAGCTGATCTGGAAAGCGTTGGCCGCAGACATCTACAAAGCCAAATATGTCGGCTGGTACGATGTTCGCCAGGAGGAATTCGTGCCCGAATCTCAGGCCGACCCGGAGCGCATGAAGCCCGGCCATCCACAGGCTTACCAGAAGCTGGAAGAGGAAAACTATTTCTTCCGCCTGAGCAAATACAACGAGCAGATCCTGAAAGCGGTCGAAAGCGATGCGCTGCAAATTGTACCCAAAACCCGCAAGAACGAAATTGTCAGCCTGCTGCGCGAAGGTCTGGATGACATCAGCATCAGTCGCCCGGCCGACAAGCTGGACTGGGGCATCCCGGTTCCCGGCGACAAAAAGCAGGTGATGTACGTCTGGTTCGAAGCCCTCATGAATTACATCACGGTGCTTGGCTACCCGGAACACGACGATTTCAAAAAGTTCTGGCCTGCCAATGTGCAGATTGTGGGCAAGGACATCATCCGCTTCCACGCCGCCATCTGGCCGGCAATGCTGATGGGTCTGGGAATCGGCCTGCCAAAGCAGCTCTACGTACACGGTTTCGTGAACGTGGACGGCCAGAAAATGAGCAAGTCCCTCGGCAACGTCATCGCTCCGGGCGAAATCGTAAAGAAATACGGCGCCGACGCGTTTCGTTACTACTTCCTGCGTCACATCCCCAGCTATGACGACGGTGACTTTACCTGGGATCATTTCGAAGCTGCCTACAACAACGAGCTGGCGAACGAGCTGGGCAACGCCGTACAGCGTACTGCAGCCATGATCCAGAAATATCAGGGTGGCATGATCGGTGACATTCCGGCTTCCGAACACGACACGGGTGCCTACAAAGAAGCTCTGGAAGCCTGTCGCTTCGACCGGGCACTCGACCACGTCTGGGACCAGGTACGCGGCCTGAATCAGTACATAGACCAGGAAAAGCCATGGGAAATCGCCAAAACCGGCGATGACGACCATCTGCGCGAAGTGCTGGCACAACAGGCAGGCGACCTCCTGGAAATCGCCGAGCTGCTGGAACCGTTCCTGCCTTCCACCTCTGCCAAAATTAAGAGCGTGTTCGAAACCGGCCTCGTAAAGCCGCTGGAAACCACGCTGTTCCCCAAATTCGACGTCGAAGCTACTGCAAAAAACTGATCAGTCGGCGTACAGGACGGGGCCGGGGAATCTGTGAGCAATTGCCTCCCATTCAGGCAGTGTCTGGGATGAGTAACGGCGGAACATGTCGGCCAGGCCTTTGTAGAATTGCTCTACCTGGTTGTGGTCGCTGAGTCGGGCTCGAGTGCCCTGCAGATACCTGCCCACCTCCCAGGCGATCTCTGCCGTTTTTGCATGCTCCAGATCAAACCCGGCGAGCGCTGTGTTGGCGATGTCGTGGAGTTCCTGCAGGTGCATTTCCAGCTGGTGCGGTTCGTCTACTTCGCCACTTGCAATCGTGTCGATAAGCGCCGCTGCTTGCTTTTTGCGCTCTGCAAGCAGGTACGCTTCCCGACGCGCTTTGACCTGCCGGCCCATTTCCAGCCCAACGCGTAGCAGTGTCTGCTGGTGTTCGGTAACCTGTTCCTTCAGCTTCTCCAGTTCTCCGGCGAGCGCGTGGCCCGTGAAGGTGCGGCGCCCTTCGGCGGCTTCCAGTTCGAGCTTGCTGCCGATCAGATCCTGTTCCGCCTTTGCAAGTGTGCGAACCTGCTCGCCGAAGCCATTTGTCCACAGCTTTGCAGGCGCGTGGTCCTGCCGGATGGCCCACTCCACGAATTTGCCAGGGGTGAGCTGGCATAACGTCCCAATGGTGTCGGCGGATTCGAATTCAAGCTTGAACCCGGTGTGTGGCTTGTTCAGCCATTTCAGGGTTTTGCGTTGTTCTTCGGAGAGTATTATTGATTCTCGTACAGTACTTTCCTTCCGGGCGTCATTTGTGAGGTTATAGTGCCGCCGGAAAACTATGGCGCCATTGTTTGGCTGCTCGGCCCAGTCCATAAAGGTGTTGAGTGCTTTTGTTGCCCGGTCTTGCTGAATATAGTTTGCCAGAACACGACCAGAGCCATATAACGCAGCTGCGGCGAAAGAACCAACAGCCAGCGCACCCGGCAGGTCGTGACCCGTGGTTGCAAACATGGTGCCGTCTACCGCTGCAAAGGTTGCAGCAATTTCGCCAAGCCGGCGTAGGACGGATGGCTTTTTGCGGCGCTCGTTCTGGTCGGATGATAGCTTAAACGCATCGTATTCCTCGTGAATGTCTATGACGGCATCTCGTAGCTTAATATCGGGATGTTGAATGCCCACGTCATTCAAGATGAGTAGCGGCGTGTTGTCGGCGCCCTGCGTTCTGCGCATCAGGATCCCGTCTATGTTGTCCGGGCTGCGATTGTAGGCGTGGATAAGGTTTGTCCTGGCCGCGCCAGCGTGAAGATGTCCCTCCGTTCCCTCACGTGGAAAGTTCGTGAGCAGTAGATGATAGACTCGCTCGGGTGGATAGTGGGTAATAATTTCAGAGGGGTCTTTCGGCATTTACAAATTATACAATGTAATTGTAATACACGCAACGATTGTGCGTTAAAGTATGCTGTAGAATAGAGCGCATGGAACTGTTCGATACGCATTGTCATACCCACGAAATGGTACGCCGGATCACGCCGGTGTATGACAAATGGCATGGCGACGGCGTGGAACGCACGCCCGAGAGCGTTATAGACGCCGCGCACGAAGCCGGCGTGAGCCGCATGCTGTGCATTGGAACCAGTCTGGCCGACAGTGAACTGGCGGTGGAGTTCGTGGAAAACCGGGAAAATATGTGGACTTCCATAGGTATACACCCGCACGAGGCCGAAGAAGCCCTCCAAAAAGGCCATCTGGACGCATTTAGAGCCCTTGTGGCGAGCCCCAAGGTGATAGCAGTGGGTGAGTGCGGTCTGGATTACTTCTATACTCACTCACCGAAAGAGGCTCAGATTACCGTGCTCAAGGCCCAGATAGAGCTGGCGCTGGAGCACAATCTGCCACTCAGTTTCCACGTGCGCGAAGCGTTTGACGATTTCTGGCCGCTGTTCGAAAGTTATCGCGGCGCGGGCCTGCGGGGTGTTCTGCACAGCTACACGGACAGTATGGCGAACATGGAAAAGGCCGTAAAACATGGCTTGCACTTTGGCGTGAACGGCATCGTGACATTCATACGAGACGAAGCAAAACTTGTGACATATCGCACAATTCCGCAACATTTACTCCTGTTGGAAACGGATGCACCTTTCTTGACTCCAGTGCCATTCCGTGGTACAGTGTGTGAGTCAAAACACGTTCGCGTGACGGCCGAATTTTTGGCCAAACTCCGTGATGAGAATCTCGAAGATCTGGCTGCCGAAACGACCGCAAACGCGCGCGCTTTGTTCACAGTCTAGATTTTTATGAAGCAGCAAACCGGTAACACCAATGAAAACCGCAGAGACGCACACGAAAAGCGTCTTGTTCCCGTCGCCGCCGAAATTATCAGGAATGTCATAAACGCTGGCGACGCTTCCCTGAACCTGATGCACCCACAGGTGGTCAGGCAGGTTGGCGCTCAGACTGCCACGGCAGCCATTGGCAACATGGCTCAGGATGCGTTCTTTGGTACTCCAACATTTGCAGAGCTGCAGGCACGCCAGCAGGTTGGCGCTCAGGCAACCACGGCAACCATCGGTGATATGGCTCAGGATGCGTTCTTTGGTACGCCGACATTCGCCGAATTGCAGGCACAACAGGCACGCCAGCAGGTGGCTCAGGAGTTCGAAAATGCTTAAGAAGCTGCTTAGTGTCATCATTCCTGACAACCAGCAGGCGCGCAATACTCAGATTCACCGCGAAGTTCTTCGCGATGCTGCCCGCATGGGTGGTACCCTGTTTGGTCCCGTTCCCAAGGGTAACCGCCGCGAATTTTTCTGCCTGGACCGGCAGACATGGGTCTGGCACGAAGAGTGGACCGATGCCAGCAACATCCGGCACGCTCGCACCACTCGTTATGACATTCGTCCGCACGGTATTTTCAAGGCACAGGACGGCATGCCGTACCAGCCACTGAGCGCCGAAGAATCCCACCGTCTGTACATGGCTGCGTACAACTACCAGCAACAGCTGCACGCGAAATACGACCCGCTGCTGGCGGCCGTATAAGCTACAATTATTCCATGATGTATCTTGATCATGCGGCTGCAACGCCTGTGGACACTGAAGTCCTGGCGGCTATGCAGCCTTTTTTTACCGATCAGTTTTACAACCCGTCCGCTGGCTATATGGCGGCGCAGAAGGTGCGCGCGGCGCTGGAGCGGGCGCGGGCTGATGTTGCGGCGCAGCTTGGTGCGCGGAGCAGCGAGATTATCTTTACCGCCGGTGGTACCGAATCCGACAACCTGGCAGTTGCCGGTGTTATGCAGCAGTTTCCCGGCGGCAATGTGGTGGTGAGCTCGGTGGAGCACGATGCGGTGCTGGAACCGGCCCGTCAGTTCAATTGCACACTTGCCCCGGTAGACGGGAAGGGCGTGGTTGATCTGGCTGAACTGGAAGCAAAAATTGATGAAAAAACGGTGCTGGTGAGCGTGATGTATGCCAACAACGAGGTCGGTACCATCCAGCCGCTTCGTCAGGTGGCGCAGCTGCTGGAGAAAATCCGGACTGACCGGCGCGAAAACGGCAATGTGTTGCCACTGTATTTCCACACCGACGCCTGTCAGGCGGCAAATTATCTGGATCTGCATGTGTCGCGTCTGGGCGTGGATATGATGACTCTGAACGGGGGTAAAATATACGGTCCGAAGCAGAGCGGCGTGCTGTATGTGTCGAGCAGGCTTATGCTGCAGCCGCTGATCCGCGGTGGCGGCCAGGAGCGGAACTTGCGCAGTGGTACCGAAAATGTGGCAGCCTGTGTGGGTTTTGCCAAAGCGTTGCAACTGGTGCAGGCAAAGCGGGCGCAAGAAGTGAAGCGTCTGGGTGATTTGCAGTCGCTGGCATTTGATCTGATTGCGGAAAAGCTGCCTGCGGCGTGCATTAACGGCGCCACAAAGCACCGCCTGCCGAACAACATTCATCTGACGCTGCCGGAGCAGGACAACGAACGCCTGCTGGTGGAACTGGACGAGCGCGGGATCCTGGCGGCGGCTGGATCGGCCTGCAGTGCCAGTGACGACGAACCAAGTCATGTGCTGCGCGCCATGGGTATTTCCGATGCTGATGCGCAGGCTTCTTTACGTATAACAACCGGCCAGGAAACCACCGAAACAGACATCCGAACACTGGTAGACACCCTCACCAAGCTGGTCAAATAACTGTTGGGAGGACTGTCCTCCCAAACTCATTCAGCTAATTGACAGGGGTTGGAAAAGACGGTTTAATGTAGTTAACAGACACGTTATACAGGAGGCGTTATGGGTGTTGAAGAATTTCGCGATGAACCGGCCGATCTGGCCCCGGGTGTGACGGATGGAGAATTTCCTGGTGGACAGGTAATCACCGCAGCTGACAGGGACGCGGCAGAAGCCGGGTTTTGGGACGTGCAGAAGGCGGCAACCATGGCGGCTGTCGTACTGGCAAATACGCATATCGCAAACAGTCTGGGGGAACTGGGAGACCATGAGTCCCGCCTGCGCCTCGTTACGACCAGTTCAGACTCTTTGACCGAAGCAGATATCGCCGAGCGCAGGGCGTATGTTGATCAGGTGCGTTCAGAAGTTTTTCACGCAGAGAGACGTCCTGGAATGCATGAATTTGCGGAAAAGGATGCGATACGGGACCTTCCCGGGGAACTGCGTCGGCTTACCGGTGCGCTGGCCTCGGCAGTTACCGTCGAAGCTGACGGTCTGTTGTCGCCCTACGAAAAGCTGTACGATATAAACCCCGATAAGTTCGCTCGCATGGAGGTGGAAGAGTTTACGGAGGTCGCCAAAGACCTTACCAGGCGTGAACGGACGGTACGGATGATCGAGGAAAATAAAAGTGAGCGCGATGCCATACTGCGGGAGCTGGAAACTTCTGTCGAGGGCGGAGAGTCTATAGATCCAAAAGTAATCACGAAGTATGTGCGGCGTTCCATGCTCTGGGTGGAGAGCCGTGCAGCTATGGACGATCTCGGCGAGAACGCGGAAGCGGCCCTGAAGACTGCTCACGACAAGACCCTGGCTGTAACGACCGAAATCGCAGAGATGATACTGGAA
>Ga0068863_100007193_pt1 | contig 10917 bp, 10 predicted proteins | sample KBSSwiS62_FD_66596 | JGI IMG/M metagenome (GOLD analysis project Ga0068863, IMG submission 66596) | Switchgrass rhizosphere microbial communities from Kellogg Biological Station, Michigan, USA - KBS Switchgrass S6-2 | ecosystem: Host-associated > Plants > Roots > Rhizosphere > Soil ...
GCCGCCGACGACGACTCCGAGGTCAATACCTACGACGACCTGCTGGCGGCCTACGCCGTCGACGCGTTCATCCTCACCCACACCCACTACGACGACTCGCGTACGAGCTGGCTGCGCGAGCACCACGTGCCGTTCACGACATTCGGGCGGTCCTGGTCGGCACCCGAGGAGCACAGCTGGATCGATGTCGACGGTGCCGCCGGCACCGCGGCGGCGACCCGGCACCTGGTCGCCGCGGGGCACCGACGGATCGGCTTCATCGGCTGGCCGGAAGGCTCCGCGGTCGGTGACGACCGTCGACGCGGTTGGTCCGAGGCGATGCATCACGCCGGCCTCGGCACCGACGGCCTGGCTCGCTTCACCCCCGACGGCGTCGATCAAGGCGCGACCGAAGCGCGCAGCCTAAATGGCGCCACCGCGGTGGTGTGCGCTAGCGATCCGCTGGCCTTCGGCGCCTGGCGCGCCCGATCAAGCGGCGCCGATCGCCTTGCGGTGATCGGCTTCGACGACACCCCGGTTGCCCAGGCCCTCGGGCTGTCCAGCATCCGGCAGCCGCTGGCGCAAGTCGCCGCGGCCTGCATCGAGACCGTCTCGATGCTGCTCAACGACACCCGGCACGACGGCGACGGCGAACCGGCCCGGCGGCAGGTGCTGCTGGAGCCGGAGCTGATCGTGCGGGACTCCGGCTGACACCTAGTTGCCGGATGACAAGTGAAGCACCGACTCCTGACCCCCAAGGAGGGACGCTATGGCACTCCAATGGCGCCGTGCCTGCGCGATAGTCGCGCTGGCCGGCCTGACAGCGGCCACCGCTGCTTGCGGCAGTGGCGGATTTGATGACAAGAAGAGTTCGCAGTCCTCCGGACCTGCGGACCTGCAGATCCTGATCGCCTCGTCCGGCGACGCCGAGACCAATGCGGTCAAGAGCGCCGCCGCGGCCTGGGCCACCAGCAGCGGCAACAAGGCCACCGTGACACCGGCCCAAGACATGGCACAGCAGCTCGGCCAGGCGTTCGCCGGTGGCACGCCGCCGGATGTCTTCTACGTCGACGCCGCGCGGCTGGCCGACTACGCCAGCGTGGGTGCTCTTGAGCCCTACGCCAGCAAGGTCCCCGACGTCAACGACTTCTACCAGTCGTTGCGCAACGCCTTCACCTACAAGGGCCAGCTCTACTGCATTCCCAAGGACTTCTCCACGCTGGCTCTGGAAATCAACACCGACCTGTGGACGAAGGCGCACCTGACCGACGCCGATATCCCGACCACCTGGGATCAGCTGACCGCGGTGTCGAAGAAGCTGAAGGCGGCCGGCATCACCCCGCTGGCCACCGGCGACACCCGGGACCGGCTGGGCGCCTTCATGGTTGAGAACGGCGGCTGGCTGGTGAACAAGGACGGCACCCAGGCGACCGCCGACAGCCCGCAGAATGTCCAGGCACTGACCTACGTGCAGGGCCTGCTGAAGGCTGGCTACGCCGTCTACCCGAAGCAGGTCGACGCGGGCTGGGGCGGTGAGGCGTTCGGTAAGGGCAAGACCGCCATGGCGATGGAAGGCAACTGGATCAAGGGCGCCATGCAGAGCGACTACCCGAATATCAAGTACGTCGTGAAGCCGATGCCATCCGGCCCGGCCGGACCCGGCACGCTCTCCTTCACCCAGTGCTGGGGCATTTCGGCCAAGAGCAAGTTCAAGGACCAGGCGATCAAGTTCGTCGAGGCGATGACCACGAAGGAGCAGCAGCTCTCATTCGCCAAGGCGTTCGGCGTGATGCCGTCACGGGAGTCCGCCAAGGCCGACTATCTGGCACAGTTCCCGAACGACGCGGCGTTCATCAACTCCGCCGACTTCGCTCAGGGACCGGTGAACGCCCCGAAGGTGGACAGCGTGCTCGCGGACTTCGACAGCCAGCTCGGTGGTCTGGCATCCGGAAGTCCGGACGCGATCCTGAAGAAGGTGCAGTCCAACTTGACCACCGCTCTTGGTAGCGGAGGGTAATGGGGAGCGCGGCGCGCCGGAGTCGGGCGGACTCCGGCGCGCCGCATCACCACTAGACATTTCTGAGGCACAGCGCCGGAAGGAGCGACGATGGCGGTCACCGGCGGAGTCGAGGGCACCCGGGCACGCGTACCAGGGCAGTTGAGTCGCGGCGGGCGACCAGCGCGGACGCCGCGCCGTCGTGGTGCCGGCATCTATGGGCCGCAGGCCCGCACCGGCTGGCTGTTCGTGGCGCCGGTGATCGTGATTCTCGGCCTGTTCATGCTGCTGCCGATCGCGATGGCGCTGTTCGTCAGCTTCACCCGGTGGAACGGCCAGGGCAGCCCCTTCACCGGACACGTGCCGATGGCCGGCACCAGCAACTACACCCATCTCTTCACCGTCGACGGCCTGGCCCGCCAGGACTTCATGACCAGCATCCGCAACAACATCTACTACGTCGCCATGGTGGTGCCGCTGCAGACGGTGCTGGCGCTGGTCCTGGCGCTGGTCGTCAACAACCGCATGATGAAGGGGCGCGGCTTCTTCCGTACTGCGTTCTACTTCCCTTCTGTCACCAGTTCGGTCGCGATCAGCGTGGTGTTCCTCTTCCTCTTCGCCAACAGCGGCGCGGTCAACGCGGTGCTGCGGTTCTTCGGTATCCACGGCCCGGCCTGGTTCTCCGACCCGCGCGGGCTGATCCAGATCATCCTGGGCCACCTCGGTCTGGTCGATCCGGACGCACCACCGCCGGCCCTGACCGGCAGCCACCTCCTCGGACTGTCAGCCTGGGACTGGCTTTCCGGGCCGTCGGTGGCGATGTGCGCGATCATCGCCCTGGTCGTCTGGACTACGAGCGGCACGTTCATGCTGCTGTTTCTTGCGGCGTTGCAGAACATCCCGGTGGAGCTCGAGGAGGCCGCTCGGATCGACGGCGCCACCCGCTGGCAGCTGTTCCGCCGGGTCACGCTGCCCCAGCTGAAGCCGGCCATGTTCCTGGTCATCACCCTCGGCCTGATCGGCACCTGGCAGGTCTTCGACCAGATCTACGTGATGAGCAAGGGCGCTCCGGCCAAGACCACGCTGACCCCGGCCTACCTGTCCTACCGGACCGCGTTCGTCGATTTCGACTACGGATCCGGCGCGGCTATCGCCTTCGTCCTCTTCGCAATCATCGTGGTCCTCACCCTGATCCAGCGCTTCGTGATGCGAGACCGGGACGCCCGCCCGCCCAAGCGCCGCCGCGTGCGCCGGCTACAGGAGCAATCATGACCACATTGGCGGTACGCGGACCCGAGCGCCGGGGCGGCCGGATCTGGATCTGGATCGGCGGCTACGCGTTGCTGATCATGTTCGCGCTGATCTTCCTCTACCCGTTCGTCATCCAGCTCGCCAACACCTTCAAGACCGAGCCGAACGCGGCCGCAGATCCGCTGTCGCCGATCCCACACCCGCTGACCACGGCGAGCTTCCTGCGGATCTTCGACGGCACCAGCTTCCCGCGCTGGATGTTCAACTCCGTGCTGGTGACCGTCGTCGTGACGATCGGACGGGTGTTCTTCGATTCACTCGCCGGCTACGCGCTGGCCCGGTTGCGATTCCGGGGCCGCGGCGGCGTCTTCGCCACCATCCTGGCGATGATGGCGGTGCCCGGCGTCGTGCTGCTGATCCCGAAGTTCTTGGTGCTCAAGCAGCTCGGCCTCTTCGACAGCTACTCCGGCCTGATCCTGCCGCTGCTGGCCGACGCCACCGGCGTGTTCATCATGAAGCAGATGTTCGAGTCGATCCCGGTGGAGATGGAGGAGGCCGCCCGAATCGACGGCGCCGGCATCTTCCGCACCTACTGGTCGGTGGTGCTGCCGATGGCTCGTTCGGCGCTGATCGCGCTCACCATCATGTCGTTCCAGGGATCATGGAACGAGTTCCCACACACCCTGGTCGCGGTGCAGTCGCCGCAGTATTTCACGTTGCCGCGCGGCCTGGCCGATCTCGTCGGCGGCTCGCTCGGGTCCGGCTCGCAATATCCCCTCAAGCTCGGCGCAGCGTTGCTCGCCACGATCCCGGTCGCCGTCATCTTCCTGATCTTCCAGCGGTACTTCATCCGGGGGGCCACCGAGGGCGCGGTCAAGGGCTAGGCCGGCCGCTCATCCCGGCTGCGCCCGCATCCACTCGATGTCCAGGCGGGTGTGGCGCTTGGCAAGCGTGCCGCCGGAATCCATCGGCGTGCCTTCTGAACCCGTCGGCGTGCCTGCCGGGTCGATCCGGTGAGCGTCAATCAGCGGTCGCACCCCGGCCCGGGTCGCCGTTGCGAATGCCTGCACCTCGGCGGCGACACCGAGGGCCAGGTCGGCGGCTGCTGGGCCATAGGCAGCGACACCGAATTCGGCACCGGCACGGTCCGGGCGTCGCGTCAAGTAGGCCAGCGATTCGCCCGCGATCACGGTAACCGCGCCCCAGATCGGCACTGGTGCCACCAGGTCCGCGCCGTTGACGCCCAACCGCCCGAGGGCATGCACGGCGGTCAGCAGCCACAACTCCAGGTCTCCGTAGACGTCGCGGCCACCGGAGTGCACTCCGGTCCACTCCACCGCGGGCCGGAAGCTCAACGCCTCGCTGAGTCCGGGAGCGATCGCCACCTGATCGTCCACATGGAGCGCGACATCCCTGGCCAGGCGGAGAGTCCGGGCCTCGAACGCCCCGGCACCCTGCATCGGCACGAACCCGCAACTCTCGATCGACGTGCTTCGCCAATGGCGCGAGTCGACGGGCCGGAAACCGATCGACCGCTGCAACCCGCCCAGCCGCAGTGGAGCGACCAGCAGGCCATCGGCGCGCAACTGGTCCCACCAAGCGGGCGCGATGTCCCAGGCGCCGACGGTGACGATGATCCGGTCGAACGGCCCCTGATCCGGGAAGCCGACCTCGCCGTCACCGGTCACCACGTGCACCCGCGGATCGAGCGCGGCCAGAGTGAGCCGCGCTCGATCGGCGACTCCCGGATCGAACTCGATGGTCGTCACCTGGCCGCTATCGCCGACGATGTGGGCCAGCAGCGCGGCGTTGTAGCCGGTGCCGGCGCCGATCTCCAGCACCCGGTGACCGGGGTGGACATCCAGTTGGTCGAGCATGATCGCGACCATCGTCGGTTGCGACAGAGAGCTCATCGCCAGACCGTCGGCGCCGCGCTTGATCACTACCGCCTCGTCGGCGTACGCCTCACGAAGCGAGACTTCCGGAATGAACCGATGCCGGGGCACCGCGCGCAGCGCGGCCTCGATCGCCGCCGAGCCGACCGTACCGGTGGTGACGAGGTGATCGACGAGGGCGGCTCGGCGGCGGGCGGCCCGATGCTCATTCCGCACCCTGGTCACCCATCGATCCTGGCACGTTTCGGTGCCAAAGACGCCGCGGGCTACCGTTGCCGGATGCGTCGCGCCCTCGTGGTCCGTGGCGGCTGGGAGGGCCATGTCCCGGTCGAAGCCACCGATCTTTTCGTCCCGGAACTGTCCGCGCGGGGCTTCGCCATCGACATCAGCGAAAGCCTTTCCGTGTACGCGGATCCGCACGCACTGTCCGCGTACGACCTGATCGTGCAGTGCTGGTCGATCGGCAGCATCACCGAAGCCGAGTCGGCCGGGCTGCGATCCGCGGTCCGTTCCGGAGTCGGATTCGCCGGCTGGCACGGCGGCGTGCTCGCCACCTTCGCCGCCGACGTGTCCTACCAGCGCATGGTCGGTGGCGTGTTCACCTTCCACCACCCCGAGTTCGTCGACTACCGGGTGCGGCCGACCGCGGCCGGGCGCGCGCACCCGATCACTCGCGACATCGGTGACTTCGACGTGCACTCGGAGCAGTACTGGTTGCTCACCGATGCGTACAGCGAGGTGCTGGCCACCACGGTCTATCAGCCGTATCCGGACAGCGAGTTCGGCGAGCCGGTGGAGATGCCGGTGGTCTGGACGCGCTCGTGGGGATCGGGGCGGGTGTTCGTTTCGGCGATCGGCCATCGGCTGGCCGATCTGACCGCCCCCGAGGTGTTCCAGCTGACGTTGCGCGGCCTGGAGTGGGCGGCCCGGATCGGCTGATCTCCGGCGTCCCAATCGCTGGACCTGGGCGGCATCACCCGGTGCTGCCGGGTTAGTCTGCGAGGCGAAGGTCATGAGTGCCAGCGCGAAGCCCCGGCTTGCTGGCCGGCAACCCTCCAGTTCGCGATGGGGTGCCCCGGGTGACGACCGGGCCGACGGCGACCGCCGCTCGGCAACGCGGACCTCCTCGCAGGTCCCCGGGACCTGGAGGCAATTCGTGCAATCCACCCTCACCGCGCCGCGCGTGCTCGGCGACGATCTCACCGTCACCCTGGCCGACGGGCGCGTCACCCGGCACATCAATCTCGACTACGCCGCGACCGCACCCTGCCTGGCCGCGGTCGCGGACGCCGTCAACGAGCTGCTCCCGTGGTATGCGAGCGTCCACCGAGGCGCCGGGGCGGCATCTCGACGCTGCACCCACGCCTACGAACTCGCCCGCGAAACGATCGCCGACTTCGTCGGAGCCCGCCCCGATGATCACGTCGTGTTCACCCGCAACACCACCGACGCGATGAACCTGCTGGCCGCCGCGGTTCCGGCCGGCACCACGGTGATCCTCTGGGAAGGCGAGCACCACGCCAACCTGCTGCCCTGGCATAACGTCGTACGCCTGCCGATCCCCAGTGATGTGGACACTGCCCTCATCGATGTAGCCGGCGCGCTGGCACGGGTGGACGGACCGGCGCTGGTCACCGTCACCGGCGCGTCCAACGTGACCGGGGAGGTCTGGCCGATCGAGGCGATCGCCGAGTTGGCGCACAGTTTCGGCGCCCGGATCGCGGTCGACGCCGCCCAGCTGGCACCGCACCGGCCGGTGTCCCTGAGCCGGTCTCAGGTGGACTACCTGGCGCTGTCCGGACACAAGCTCTACGCCCCGTTCGGATCCGGAATCCTGGCCGGCCGCGCCGACTGGCTGGACGCGGCGCGGCCATACCTGGCCGGCGGCGGGGCCACGGAGCACGTTCGGGACGGCGGGCTGGACATCGACTGGCACGTCGGACCGGCCCGGCACGAGGCCGGAACGCCCAACCTCCTCGGTGCGGTGGCTCTAGCCGCGGCGTGCTCGACGATCGCCGACGCGGACCGGCACCTGCTCGCCGCGCACGAGCAGTCGCTGCTGAACCGGCTGCGATCCGGACTCGATGAGATTGCCGATGTCGCCGAGCTGCGCAGCTTCGACGCGGACCACGATCGAGTGGGCATCGTCAGTTTCGCGGTCGGGCGGGTGCCGGCGGCGGATGTCTCGACACACCTCGCACAGAACTACGGCATCGGTGTCCGTGACGGGCTGTTCTGCGCGCATCCGTTTACCAACCGCTTGCTCGCCGATGCGTCGGTCCGCGCGGGCAGCCCACTGCCGGCCAACGCGGTCCGCGCCAGCATCGGCATCGGGAGCACCGCCGCCCACATCGACACGTTCCTCGATGGCATTCGTACGCTGCCCCGATAACGCGCTGCCGCCCTGTTTCACGGAGTAGCAACGTCAACATGTAGGAGATCAGCGACACCGTCGGCCTCAATCGGTTTGGCAACGATGCCGTGACGCAGGCGCCGATGACGGCACATGATCGTGCTCATCGCGGCAGATGCGGAAGTTCAGCCCTTTTCTCGACCGGGCAATGCTGCGCCAGCAAGGAAGGCTTGGTACGCCTCGCGTGCGTCGTCATCGACTACCGGATTGATACGGCTGTATCGGGTATCAGCCCGATCCCTGTGCGGGCCGGAGACCCAGCACTCCTCCTTCGTGTCGATGTCGTAGAAGTTGGCGTCGAACATGCCTGGCCAACGTCGTAGCGTCTTGCCGTGCCAGTAGGCGGTGTTCCATGATCGGTTGAAGCGGACAACGCTGATCCAGCATGGGCCGTTGTCGGTGTTGTGCCCTGTCTTCAGTTGCACGAACATCACTCGATCAGCCACGCCACGATCATCCGACATCAGCCGCGACCACGCATCCGTTAATCCGCAGAGTCGCGCAACAATCAGTGCGCGGTCAGCGGCATGAGCGGGCGCTTCGCCACGCCTGATTGGAATTGGCCGCAGCTACGTCAGGGGAACTGCTTCCAGTGTCCTTCGGAGACGATCTCGACGGTGCCGTTGATCACCTTGATGGCCGTTTGGTCGTCGATGGCGTACGCCGGACCGGCGATGTCGGCGGCCCACCGCTGCGCCGCGACCATCGTGTTCCCTGCCCAGCCCTCGTGATCCAGATGCGGGAAGATCGAGAAATCGACGACCCCGAGGGTGCTGTCGTCCCCGTTGGCTTGCGTCCATTCGACGAAGTAGTCGCCGATCCGGGGAGTCATCACCATGCTTCCGGCGCTCACTCCGACCCAGACCGTATCGGGAAGTGACGGCAAGAGGTCCGCTAGCCCGGTCTCGCGCATCCAGTGACACAGGAATGTCGCCTCGCCACCGTCCACCAGCAGGACGTCAGCCTCCCGGACCCAGGGGACCCACCGCTCCTTGTCGATGCTGGGCAGTGCGGTGAGTTCGAGAACGCCTACCGACTTCCAGCCCAGGTTGGTCATGGCCGAGGTGGGGTCCTGGCCGGCGATGAATTCCCAGGCCGTGGCGGGCGTGCACATGGGATGGCCGTACTGCGCCGAGGGGATACACAGGGCAGTGGATTCGCCGATCGGCTTGCCCAGCAGTTCAACCAGCGCATCGCGGATACTCGGATTCGTGACACCGCCGGATGTGAGAAGAAGCCGCACGCTTGCCTCCTGGAGGTAGCGGTCATGACGGCTCTCCTCGAGTCGAGAGCGGCGTCATGGATGACAGACCCAGAATCGTAGCGAAACTCATCACTCGTTGTGACCCCACGAACCCTCCGCAACGCATCGGCAGATGAGAATGCCAGCCATGCGCCGTTGTCGAAACGCCGCTAGAGGGTTGCCGCCTTCCAGAGCCGCGACGCTACGCTTTTTGATCAGGATGGCGTCCGCGTCAGCCAACGCTCCGAGCCAGCTCGGACGAGCGCGACGCGGACCGGAGGGATCGTCTGTGTCGCGGCGGAAGATTTCTCCACGGCCGTGTCGATCCGCGGGCCGCTCGTTCGACCTGTGGGTGAGGGCCGAGAGGCGGCCCTGCCAGACGAGGAGAACACGATGCCGAAGTACATGCTGATCATGCGGGGCACCGATGAGTCGAACGCGGCCTTGATGGCCGGGTGGGAAGAGTTGGCCGCCACGACGTACCACTTCATCGAAGAGTTGATGAAGGCCGGCGTGTTCGTCGCGGCCGAAGGGCTGGACGATCCGGGCCAGAGCGTCGTGGTCGACTTCAGCGGCGAGGCGCCGGTGGTCACGGACGGGCCGTACGGAGAGACCAAGGAACTGTTCGGGGGCTACTTCATGCTCGATGTCGCCTCGAAGCAGGAGGCGGTCGAGTGGGCCAAGCGGGTTCCGTCGGTCACCGGGTCCAAGATCGAGATCCGTCGGGTGGCCGGGGAGGACGAGACGCCTCCGGGCTACGAGGGGTCGGTCGAGGAACGGGCCGGCCGGATCTGATGGGTACGGCCGACGTCGAGGCCGTCTGGCGGATCGAGTCGGCGCGGATCGTTGCCGCGCTGACCCGGTTCACCGGCGATTTCGGGCTGGCCGAGGATGCTGCCCAGGAGGCGGTGGCCGAGGCGCTGGTGTCGTGGCCGCTCAACGCTCCAGACAATCCGGCCGGCTGGCTGATGGCCACGGCTCGGCGACGGGCGATCGACGCGATCCGCCGCCGAGCCGTGCTGCAGGACCGATACGCTCTGCTGGCGGCTGACCCGGTGGTCGATGAGGACATCGACCCGGACCGGATCGACGACGACATCCTGGCGCTGATGTTCATCAGCTGCCATCCGGTGCTCTCCCCTGAGGCCCGAGTCGCGCTGACCCTGCGCGTAGTCGGTGGCCTTTCCACTGAGGAGATCGCCCGCGCGTTCCTCGTACCCGTTCCGACCGTGCAAGCCCGCATCACCCGGGCCAAGAAGACGATCGCGGCGGCCGGAGTGCCGTTCGAGCTGCCGCCGGCCGGCGAGCGCCGGGACCGGCTGGGCGGCGTGCTCAGCGTCATCTACGTGATCTTCACCGAAGGGTCGACGGCGACGTCGGGCGACCGGTTGTTACGCCCCGGCGTCGCGTACGAGGCGATCCGGCTGGCCCGCACGCTGGCCGCGCTGCAGCCGGACGAGCCGGAGGTGCACGGCTTGCTCGCGCTATGCGAACTGACGGCCGCGCGCTTCCCGGCCCGGACCGGCCCCGATGGTTCGGCGATCCTGCTCGAAAACCAGGACCGCCGGCGGTGGGACCTTTCGGCGGTCCGCCGCGGGCTGGCCGCGCTGGCCAAGGCGTCTGCTCACGGGCTCGGCCCATATGGCCTGCAGGCTGCGATCGCCGCTGTTCACGCGTCGGCGCCGTCGGTGGAGGGGACCGACTGGGACCGGATCGTAGTGCTCTACGAGGCACTCGGCCGGGTCGCGCCGTCGCCGGTGGTCGAGCTCAACCGGGCCGTCGCCGTCGCCATGGCCTCCGGTCCGGCGCAAGCCCTGGCCATCGTGGACGAGCTGGTCGCCTCGGACCGGCTCCCCGGTTCGCACTTGGTTCCGACCGTACGCGGCGAGCTGCTGGCCCGCCTCGGACGGCAACCGGAGGCGCGCGCCGAGCTGGAGCTTGCCGCCCGGCTCTGCACCAACCAGCGCGAACGCTCAGTGCTGCTGCGCAAGGCGGCCGCGCTGGGCTGACAGCCCGATTGGTGGGTAGCGTCAGCGCTGCCACTCGCTCTCGGCTACCCGTTTGAGCGCGGCCAGCCGGCGATCCCAGTCGGCCGCCAGGTCGGCCATCCACTGTGCGGTCAGGTCGAGACGATCGGGCC
>Ga0068863_100007197_pt1 | contig 10916 bp, 14 predicted proteins | sample KBSSwiS62_FD_66596 | JGI IMG/M metagenome (GOLD analysis project Ga0068863, IMG submission 66596) | Switchgrass rhizosphere microbial communities from Kellogg Biological Station, Michigan, USA - KBS Switchgrass S6-2 | ecosystem: Host-associated > Plants > Roots > Rhizosphere > Soil ...
TGCCGATAAATATGGCATCAACCACGATACATGGTGGCTGCTGACCGGCCCCAAAAAAACCATTTATGATTTTGCATTCGAAGAACTGAAAGTTGATAAATACAATGATGATCCCATCGACTCCAATTTTGTTCATACCAGCCGGTTTGTGCTGATCGACAAAGACGGAGTCGTACGCGGGTATTATAACGGGCTGGATGATACCTCGCTTTCTAAACTGGGCCGCGATATGGTATTGCTGATGCTGGAAAAGGACAAGAAAAAGAAATCCGCCCTGTTCATAGAAATAAAGGCTATCTGGCCCATTTTTATCATTGCCACCCTGGCCGTTTTTTTATTTTTATTTATTAACAGGAAACCAAAATTCAGATGATTGATTCGTTAGCGCCCTCCCTGCGGAAGAATGATAAAAAAGCCGGCACATTAATATGGATTTTTAGTTTTGTTATCTTTTCGGCCATTGCTGCCATGGGTGCCATTCACCTGAAAATAGATATTGGTTTTGATGCTCACATCTTTGCCAGGATCAATGCAATCATCAATACACTGGTTACGTTGCTGCTGGCTGCCGCCTTGATAGCCGTGAAACAACGGAAGCTGGTATTGCATAAGAGCCTGATGCTGTCGGCTATGATTCTTTCCATATTGTTTCTTATTTCCTATGTCTGTCATCATTTGCTTGCGGGCGATACCAAATATGGTGGGGTGGGCGCTATCCGGTATTTATATTTTTTTATATTAACCACGCACATATTCCTGGCAGCTATCATTATGCCGTTTGTGCTTTTTACTGCCTATCGGGCACTGATAGCCGAATTTCCGCAACACAAAAAGTTAGCGAGAATAACCTGGCCAATATGGATCTACGTTTCTATGACCGGGGTGCTCGTATATCTTTTTATCAGCCCGTACTATCATTAGAACCGGATTATAAATGAGAAAAAGAAGTTCGTTCAAATCGTTGCAACGCATTCACACTTCCATGCTGGCCGGCATGGTATTGTTTGCCATTGTATCTGCGGTTGTTCATTTTCCGGGGCGACCGGCAGCCAATGGTAACCTGAACAAAATTTTACAGGTATCAGTACTTGCAGTTGGCTTTATATTGATAAAAACCGGGCTGGCTATTTTTGATAGAAGATTGGGAACTATACCGGCGAGCGCCACGTTTGCTCAGAAAATGGCTGGCTATAAAACAGCAGCCATTATTAAATGGCTAATGATTGAAGTGCCGGTACTGTTTTCAGTTGTTTCGTTTATAATCATCCGTAATTACGCATTTATGGTGCTGGCCTTTGGATTAATGATATTGTTTGCCTTCCAGGGGCCGGTAAAACAAAAAATCATGCTGGAATTGCAAATCTCCGATGAAGAAATAATGGGCGAAGAAACTCAGAACAATTGATCTGACGGGTCCCAGAATTTTTTTTCAAAATCAACCACTGTATCGTTTTTTACTTTGATCCCTTCTTTCTCCAAAAGTTTTTGCATGGTATTGCCTCCAAAATGGTGTTTGCCACTCAGCATCCCATTACGGTTAACAACGCGGTGTGCCGGCACTTTTGGTTTCACCTGCCCTGCACCGTTCATGGCCCAGCCTACCATGCGCGCTGAAAGTTTGGTGCCGAGACAAAAAGCAATGGCGCCATAAGAAGTCACTCTTCCTCTCGGTATCTGCCTGGCTACTTCATATACCTGCTCAAAGAACGAGTTCTCCTTTTTACCCGATGGTGTCACAACAGACAGTTTCTCTTTTTTAGCCGGGATGCTTTTTTTTGCCTTTGCCATAGTGAACAGGTTAAGGGTAAGCCGCCTCAAGGGGCAACCCACCCCGTTTATTGATCAGTATTTTTTTTGTGAATCAATGCAGTTCTTTGTGGTTCCGGAACATTGATATAATTATACGGACAATTTCTGCATCCGTTGCCGCAGCAATAACCACGGTCCAGCAGGTATTTGGATGTAAACACCAGGTAACCGTCTTCATTAAAATAGTAATCAATCCCCTCCTCCAACGCCTGTTTCATGCATTTTTATTGAGCTCTCTATAGATAATTTTTCCAAAGTTTAAAACTTTGGAAAAGCTACATTTTTAATTGTTCCTGTAAAGACTTGTCGATATCGGGCAGGGGCTCAGCCGGCAGCCTGAATTTCAAATAATGAATGCGATTGCTTTGTGCAATGTCAAGCCCTTCGTAATGCGTCTTAACCTGTAATTCCTGCGACACAATAGTTTGTTCGTACAGGTTATCATAATCTTCCAGCAGTTCCAGCTTATACCATTCAATTACCAATTTAGTAAATGCATACAAATCCGGTGAATCGGTTTTAAGATGAATATACCCGCCAGGAGACAGGATTTGCTGGTACAAACGTAAGAATTTGGGATGCGTAAGCCTTTTTTTTGCTTTTGAAGTACGCAATTGCGGATCGGGAAAGGTGATCCATATTTCAGCCACTTCATCTTTTGAAAAAAAAGTATTGATTTTATCAATCTGGGTGCGCAGGAAAGCTGCATTGGTAATGCCGTCTGACAGGCAAATTTTTGCACCAATATACAACCGGTTACCCTTTAAATCGACCCCAATAAAATTGTGGGTGGGGTATAGTCTTGCCAGCGCCACTGTATATTCTCCTTTTCCACAGGCCAGTTCAAGCGTAATGGGATGGCTGTTTTTGAAAAAGCCTGCCCATTGGCCCGGCATACCTTCGGGGTATTGCAATACGTTGGGAAATCCCTTAATTGCTTCAAAGCGAATGAGTTTTTTATGTCCCATAAAGCGCAAATGTAAAGCGCGCAAGGCGAAAACAGTGAGGGTTAACTCCTGTATGAACATTTTATCAGGGATTTAAGGCCTCAAACAAATAAAACTTTATTTAATACGTTTTAAACCTGTACCAGTACCCTTATTCAAACCGTCCGTGACCCGTAACCCTGTTTTAACCCATATTTTTGCATGCCTTTTGGCATTGATCGTACTACGGGCAGGTCATGCTCAGGATACCATCGTCCCGGTACATCATGCTGTTTCCATAAAACCCACCACTGATTTTGATCAACGATTTTACTATACTTCCGCTGGTTGCCAGAACGTATGGGGATACCGTGGCGGAATGCTGATCAACGATAAATATAAACTGGGTATTGGCGGCTATTTTATGAACCAGTACACTGAAGAAGGAATGGCTACTACTGATCTTACAAGAACGGCCACTGATCAGGAAATCATACATAAACAGTTATTTCTCGGAACCATTTACTATGAGCCCTATTTACTAAGACGCAATTTATGGGAAACAAGCCTGGTGATAGAAACGGGTTATGGCAGAACCGTCAATACCGTCACCAGTAAAACCGGCAACGCGGCGGCAGACAAACAAAATACGATATTGATACCAGCCGGCATTGGGTTATCTGTAAATATAAAACCGCCGGCGTTTTTTAAGATAGAATGTTTCCGCTGGATAGGAATTAATTTGATGACAGGATACCGCGCTGTACTATATCAGCAGGATAAACGCTATCAATACAACGGCGCCTACTGGAGCATAAGCGGTGCAATATTTCTCGATCGTGTGTTTGATGATTTTCATGTATGGAAAAAGCAACGCGATATTGCGCGTGCAAACAAGATGATTCAATTGTCTTATTGATCTGCATTAGGACGGCAGCAACCGACGCTCCTTTATTCCTTCCCTGAGTTTTTCAATAATATCATCCAGCCCTTTGTACCAATCGAGGTGCAGGCTATAAGCGTTGCAACCGCCTGCATGCTGTATGCATTGTGTGCGCTCCCATACCTTACCACAGCCCGGGCAGCGTGCACCCGTAGAAAAAGTATCCCATACTACTCCACAGCCGCACTGCCAGTAAGGCTTACCATCGGGCTCCCATTGGCAGCGGGGGCAACAGATATGAATATCCTTTAATGACACCTGCTTCTCTTTACAAGATAAAATTATTGTTTTTTGATTGCTCAATCAGGCATTTTCCAATTCCTGTTCTTTTCTTTTTATCAGCTCACCCAACACCAGCAATTGTTCATTGTTTAACCAGACAGGGCCCGGCGATTTATTTTCCACCACCCATACAAACGCAGTGCTGTAACTGATGTTGCCATTTTCTACCGGCGTAGTTTGTGTATCGTCAGGATATTTTTGAATGGTCATCTGCCGGCCATCCGGGAAACGAAGTTGATAATCATCTCTTCTCTCCACTTCAATAGCTTGATTGAGATAGTGCACGGTAAATTTTTTCATAATTGGTTGAATTATGCGCGGGCGCTGTTTTCAACAGACATTTCTTTTCTTAGTGCCAGTTCACCAATTACCTGGGCCTGTTCCTTGTTGACCCAGTCGGGCCCTTCTGATTTATCCTGAATTGTCCATACCGGAGCAGCGCCATAATTGATATTGTCATTAAATATCGAAACGGTACCGGTTTCATCCAATTGTTTTTCCAGGATCAACCAGCGGCCATCAGGATAGCTAAGTTTATAATTTCCGTCCGCGGCTACGCGGATAATCTCGTTGTGGTATTCGATCTCAAATGTCTTCATATAGTTTGCATATTGATGTAAAAATATTCATGGCTTCTTTGGCCTGAAGCTATTGATGGATGCAACCGATCATGGTCGTTATGATGAGATTTTACAATGATTGTGCCGGGTTGTTAGAAAAATAGAGAACTGTTTTGTGCTTAATCTGAGGAGGTTTTTCCCGGTTGCGCCGAATTAAAAACTCCAGCGCATTCATGAATGCCCGTGATTTTGACGATTGATAACGCAATGCATGGTATAACAACGTCAGGCTTACATACCGGGTTTAGAATTTTAATGGAAATATTTGCTATATTGATTCAACAAGTTTAATCCAATAGCATCCAGCATTTTTATCGTCAGTCCTTACCCATCCATTTTTGGGATTATTTTTTCAGGATCTTCGAAAACCCATTTTACATTATTTACTGCGCATGCCAGAAGAACAAAAGAAATATGATGTTTTTATATCGTACAGTCATGAGGACGCGCAGTACGTCACACCCATTGTTGACATTATTGCTGTTGCAAGACCAGACCTGGTTTTTCAGGACGTAAAGGAAATAAAGAAGGGGCAGGAGTGGGAGCCGCAACTATCAAAAGCACTTGACCAGGCAAACCTTGTTATTGTGTTTTGGTGCAGGCATTCCGCGCTTTCAGCATATGTGAAAAATGAGTGTGAGAAAGCAATTAAGGCGAAGAAGCAAATCCTGCCCGTGTTGCTGGACGATTGCGCTCTGGACAGGGATCTCGCGAAATATCAATGGATTGATTTAAAGCAAGTAACGACGCATGCAAAAAAAGCGGGTCCAGCATCCAAAAGGTTTGGTGCCAACCCTATCATCAAGGTATCAGTCATAACGTTGGCCGTTCTGCTGATCTCTTTTTTCTCGCTGTTCATTTTAACGAAAAATAACGCTGGTAGTATAGACGTTGATCCCGCAGCGAGTCATCAAAACCAAATAGATTACGATTCAATAGCCACGGTACGTCCCGGCGACTCAATGCATACTATTGAAAAACACCCTGATGCTATCGATTCACTCAATGCAAAGCTGGCAGAACAAAAAGTAGAAAAAGAGCGCACATCAGGCTGGCTGCTTATTTTTTTTGAAGTCGCTTTGCTGGGCATAATTGGGTACGCCATAATAATCGCCGTTTTACAATCGCGCAGGAAGCGGTTATTCAGGAAGTCAAGTACAAGAGCTGCTGCAACCCTGATTGAAGAATTGAACGAGCAATTGCCGCGGAAATAAAATAAAAAACCCGTAACCAACTGTTTAAATTGATTACGGGTTTTATTAAGCTGTAGGGGGAGTACTTGAACTTTAATTACCCATTTTTATCCAATATGTATTTCACCTCTCAAAAGCCACTATAGACGGCCATTTGCTTTACCCATCTTTTATTCAATATAAAAATAAATACAAGTTTTAGTGAAACTTTTAGTGAAACCAACTATCTTTGTATGGCATGGTAATACCAGATATTACCCGTATTAAATAATTAAATCCCGTCAAATGCCACGCAACCCCCAAGTTCACTTTCGGCTGAAGCCGTTGCCAAAAGAAGATAGAAAGAATAAGGACGCCACCACCCTTATTTATTTGCAGTTTCTTTACAATAAACGCAGGCTGTTCTTTTCGTTTGGCCAAAAGGTTAAAACTTCAAACTGGAATAGCCGCCTGCAGCGAGTAAAGGACAAAAAAGAAACTACCGTTGACGGCCAACACTCTTTAAATGACCTTCTTGATAGTTTGAAAGCGATTTGTGAGAAGGCGTATAAAGAAGAGTTGAAGAACGGAATACCCACACCGGAACGACTGAGGCAACACTTGGACGATTTTCTGGAACAGAACAAAGAAGCGCCGAAGGACGGGCCGACGCTGTTTAAGCTGATTAATAGGTTCATAGCCGGGGAAATAAAGACCAAGGGCAGAGACAAGAGCCAAAGCAGCCTGGACAATTACAACGCCGTTAAAATGCATCTGGAAGCGTTTCAGAAGACTACTGGTTACAGAGTCGATTTTGAAACAATCAACTTGGATTTCTTCTATTCCTACGTTTCTTTTCTAAAAAAGCTCAAATGGTCCGGCGGTACCGGGCTAAGCCAAAATACGATAGCTAAGGACATACGCCTGTTAAAGGTGTTCCTTGCCGAGGCGGTCGATCTGGGCATGACAAAAAACCTCGAATTTAAACATAAAAAGTTCACGGTTTCGGAAGAAGATACTGATGCGGTTTACCTAACCGAAAAAGAAATAATTCACCTATACAACCACGATTTTAGCGGACACAAGAAACTGGACCAGGTTAGGGACCTGTTTGTGGTTGGATGCTTTACGGGCCTGCGCTATTCTGACTACTCTAATATAAAACCTGAAAATATCATTGAACGCGATGGTGAACTTTATATAAAAATGATCACTCAGAAAACGAAAGACCTGGTTATTATTCCAGCTAACCCGATCGTGTTGCAGATTTTTAAGAAATACGAAAAGAATGAAAATAGGTTACCGCGCTCATTGTCTAATCAAAAATTCAATGACTATGTTAAAGACATTTGTCGGGAAGCTGAATTGAAGGAAATTGGCCGGCTTTCAACTGATCCTACAAAGGAGCTTTGGCAATGCGTTAGTAGCCATACGGCACGTCGTTCAATGGCCACTAACTTATACCTGGAGGGTTTTCCAACCATCGACTTGATGAAAATCACCGGGCATAAAACCGAAAAGGCTTTCTTAAAGTATATCCGTGTTAGCAAGCTTGATACGGCGAAGCGATTGAGCGAACATATAAAACGCAACTGGAGCAGCAAAATCTTAAAGATCGCCAGTTGATAAATTAACCTTTTTCAAATCAAAGCCAGCCCCTCAACGGTTGGCTTTTTTGTTTCATAGTAAATGTTTCATGCTGTAAAGTCTTGGAAATTTGGAATCTTATGGAAATTGAAAAATCAGTAAATATTTTCCAAGGGTGAAAGTTTGACAAGCTCTTCATATGCAAAAAATCCTTGCTGGTGGCGGTTTCCATGCATAAGTAACGACAAATAGAAGTAAAATCGTTTTGATTGATAGAGGAGAAGTTTTTTAAAACCGATTACCGATGTCAGAATTTTGACCTTACAAAATTGTCAAAGTATGACGCTAAACGCAGAAAAAAGCAAAACAAAAGAACTGGCTGAAGCGCCAGTGAAGTTTCAGGATGTGATGGCGGTTTTAAAATTGAGCCCACCGACGTTGCGGGCATTAATCAAAGCGGGCAAAATTCGATCACACAGCATTGGGCAGCGCAAGAGCTTTTATTTCCTTTCAGAAGTGTTTGAAGACATTAAAAAATTGTGATGTATGGATAGCACAAACAACATCATTCTTACCGCGGTGCCGGTGGATTCACTATTAAAGCAATTGAGGCAGATTGTGAAGGAAGAAATAAGAGCGGAACACACGCAAATGGAGGGTGAAAAGCTGTTTTCGCCATCTGAGGCCTGTAAGGTTTTCCATCCGGCTATCTCCAAACCTACTTTGGCTTCTTGGACCGCAGCCGGGTTTTTAAAACGGTATGACATCGGTGGACGTGTGTATTACCGCTACAGCGAAATTATTGAAGCGACTAAGACCATGAAGCGGTATAAACGGGCAGATATTCAGTCCAACGGAAGAGGAGGTAGCGTATGAGCCAAGAAAAAAGCACGGTCGCCACCGTGCCAAATAATCCAAAGCCACCAAGGTGTGAAGATAATAATTTCCAGGCTGAGGTATATAGAAGCTCACCGCTTTTTTTTGATGAAAATTCTATTGAAGCGCAGCAACGGTTACAAAATAAGGCCCATGGGTGGGTTTCAGTTTACCGTTCATTGATGTATTCTAAAATATGGAAAAATTCATACCACGTTAAAGCTCTATTGTACCTTTTCTTTCGTGCCCAGTATAAAGAAAGTCCTGAACCTTTTGGACCGGATAATATAAAGCTCCAACCAGGACAGGTGCTGACTTCACAAAAAAGAATGGAAGATGACACAGATCTAACCAGGGAGCAAGTTCGTCGCTTTTTTTCTGCCATAAAGTTGCACAAAATTGCAACCATCAAAACAACCAAGAAGTGGACCGTTGTAACCCTTGTCAATTGGGAGTTCTATCAAAGTCATGATATTTCAGCAACCAAGAAAAGAACCAAAAGAACAACCAAGAGACAACCAAGAGACAACCAACAAACAACCATATACAATAAGGGTAATAATAAAAAAAGAAATAACGGGGAGAAATCGACACCACCTACGATAAATGAAGTAAGGGATTTTTTTAATGAGAAAGGTTACACCAGCGAGGGGGCTGAAAAGGCGTTTAATCATTACGATTTGGCTGACTGGCATGACGCCAATGGCAATCCAGTAAAAAACTGGAAACAGAAGTGTAGTACAAATTGGTTTCGACCAGAATTTAAGTTAGACGATACTGCCATTAGTCAGCAGCTTAGTACTGGATTGACGGCAAGAGAGGAAAAAGATAGAAAACTTTTAAATCAAAATTATGATGACAGCAGTAAGCGGGAATAAAAAAGCGAAGTATAAAAGTTCAGCGGATTCGAACATTTTGGTATATGGAAAGGTGCCACCCCAGGCCAAGGAATTGGAAGAAGCAGTGTTGGGAGCCGTCATGCTGGAAAAAAGTGCTTTTGATACCGTTGCCGAAATATTAAAGCCGGAATGCTTTTATGTGGACGCTCACCAGCGGGTATTCAAGGTAATGCAAGTTCTGCAACAAAAAAACCAGCCTATTGACATTTTAACGGTGGTGGAAGGGTTGAAAAGCAATGATGAACTGGAATTGGTTGGTGGTCCCTATTTCGTTACGAGGTTAACCAATGCGGTAGTATCGAGCGCCAACATAGAAGCTCATGCACGTATAATAGTGCAAAAATTTATTCAACGCGAAATCATAAGGATCAGTGGAGAAACTATAAATGATTCCTATAACAGCACGGCAGATGTGTTTGATCTCCTTCAATCTGCGGTAAATAGCCTATCTGAACTTGGTGCTCATGCAGGCCACGGCGGTATGGTTGGAATTGAAAGTGTCGTTGTTAAAACATTGGGACTTATAGAACATTACCGCGGCGCACCTAACGGCATTACCGGAGTTCCTTCCGGTTTTCAAGGTATTGATCGTGCTACTCGTGGATGGCAACCCGGGGATCTAATTGTTATTGCGGCCCGCCCTTCAGTTGGCAAAACTGCTTTTGCTTTGAATTTAATCCGTACCGCAGCCAATAAGGCAACAGTAGCTGTGTTCAGCCTCGAAATGCAAAAAGAGATGCTTGTAATGCGAATGTTAGCCGCAGAATCCAAATTTTTTTTAGACCATTTGCAAACGGGTAGGTTAAATGATAGGGATTTGGAGCGATTGCAAAGCGGAGCAGCGGACAAATTGAGCAGGCTAAATATTTTTTTTGATGACTCACCAGGCTTGAACATTTCAAAGCTGAAAACAAAAGCGCGGCAATTGAAAAAGAAAAAAAATCTTGGTTTAATTGTCATTGATTATTTGCAATTGATGTCGCCAAGTGACAGGCAGCAAAATCGGGAGCAACAAGTAAGTGAGATTTCCCGGGAGTTAAAAACTCTCGCCCAGGAGCTAAAAATACCAATTATTGCCCTTTCACAATTAAACCGAGACATCGAAAAACGAACAGGGACTGCGGCAAGGCCGCAATTAAGTGATATACGCGAATCCGGCTCTATTGAGCAAGATGCGGATGTAGCAATATTCTTGTGGGGCCCGTCTGATTCAGAAATCTCACAAAATGCAGAAATAGCGGACCGTAGGTATGTAAGAATTGCAAAACAGCGCAATGGAATGCTTTATACTGAAGAACTGGATTTTAAAAATGAAATACAACTATTTACGGCAATTGAAACCGTGGCGGGGTGGAAGCCAATGTCTGAAGCCAAATCTTAATCTATGAAACATCTTTCTATTAACACATGGCGAGCAGACATGAAGACGCTAAAGTTGCTGCACATTCAACGAACAACGCCTGGCTTCTTTTTAGCAAGCGGTGGCTGGCACATGGTAGTTAAAAACTTTTCCGAAAAAACGGACTCTAAACTGGGTGCAGCGGTAGCGGCCTGTATAAAGTATTGTGGAGGCTTGTCTGAGCTGAAATACAATTTCACGCTGGCAAAGGGATCAAACGGATACCAAGCCATTTATAATGACACCTGGAAGCCTTTGCGGGTGACTGGAAAATTTGAGAACCGCTTACTAACTATTGAAATAAACAAATTTGCAGCGCCGGCAGCGCGGACGACAGCGCACAAATTGTATTTAGGTACACCATCGTTTGAGATTTTCAGTAAATGGTTTTGTAGCCATTTCC
>Ga0068863_100007213_pt1 | contig 10901 bp, 11 predicted proteins | sample KBSSwiS62_FD_66596 | JGI IMG/M metagenome (GOLD analysis project Ga0068863, IMG submission 66596) | Switchgrass rhizosphere microbial communities from Kellogg Biological Station, Michigan, USA - KBS Switchgrass S6-2 | ecosystem: Host-associated > Plants > Roots > Rhizosphere > Soil ...
TCCTCGGGACGATCTCGCTTCGCGACATGCTCAAGGCGCGCGTCCGCCACCTCGAAGAAGAGCAGCGCCGCGAGCGCGTGCTACCGCTCAGCCTCATCGTGCCGTCGTGGCTGCGCGTCGTGCGCTCGCCGCGCGTTCCTCCGAGCGGGCGCTTGCCAGTCGACTCAACGACTCCGGCGGCGCGGCCGCGCGACGACGCGTGACGCGTCCTCGAAGAACATCGCCGGCTCGCCCGCGATGCCCATTTCACGCACGAGCGCGTCGAGCCCTTTCGTCAGCCCTTCGGCCTCGGTGGGCTCGAGCCGCTTGAGCGCGGCGACGAGGCGCACCTGCGTCGGCTCCGGGCAGCGCGCGAGGAGCTTCTTTCCCGCGGGCGTGAGCGACAGCTCGAGGCGGCGAGCGTCGGCGCGCGATGGCTTTCGCGCCACGAGCTTCGCCGTCACGAGCTTCTTCACGACGACCGACACGGAGCTCTGATCGGTCATCGTGCGCTCGGCGAGCTCGCCCAGCGAGAGCGTGCCCCCGTCTTGGAGCTGCTGCAGGACGAAGAGCTGCGCGCCCGTGATGTGCGCGACGCGCTCGGACTCGCGCGCCGACAGGCGCAGATCGCGGACGATGAGGCGCAGCGAATCGAGCACGGTCTTCAACGTGCCCCCGAAGGAATCGACGTCGCGAGGAGCTCGAAGATCCCCCACGTCGCCTCGGGCGACGCATGCTCGAACGCGAGGCCGGCGCGCGCAGGTGTTGTCCAAGCCACGCGCGCGGGGATCTGCAGCGGGTCCCAGCGGTCGGCAGTGACGAAGGAGACCTGCACGCGGTCGCCGACGCCCAGCACCTCGCTCCCTTCGACGCAGGCTCCCCCGAGCCCGAGATCGAACACGATGACGTCGCGCTGCCAGCCGCGCTCGCGATGCGCGAGAACGGCTGCCAAACGCACGAGTTTTCGCGCGTGGGCTCGAAAACGCGGCCTGTCCTCGGCGTCCACACCGGGCATCCTACCGAATTAGGCGTTTCATGGGACATCGCGTTACGATGGTGTCCCGATGACTCAGGACACGCGCAAAGATCCCCGCGCAAAAATCGTGAGCTTGAACGTCCGCTACAAGAGCGCGACGGTCGACGAATTCATCGAGAACCACTCGCACGACGTGAGCAAGGGCGGCGTCTTCATCAAGACGGACAAACCCTTCGCGATCGGCACGCTGCTGAAGTTCGAGATCCGGCTCGCCGCCGATCAGCCCGTGATCGCGGGCGTCGGGCGCGTCGTCTGGAAGCGCGAGGCCTCGGGCGGAAGCGCCGAGCGGCCTTCGGGCATGGGCGTGAAGTTCATCAAGATCGATGACAACTCGCGCCAGACGATCGACAAGCTGACCGGCACGAAGAGCGACGCCGGCAGCGCGTATTTGAGCGAAGCCGGCGCGTCGGTGACGCCTCCGCCGCCGAACGCCTCGGCGCCGCCCGCGACCGCATCGTCGGCGCCGCCGACGGATCTGTCGGTGTCGGCTGCGCCGAAGCCGGTCACGACGACGCCGGGCATGCCGGCCGCTCCGAAGCCGGCGTTCACGGTGAAGAAGACGATGATGGGCCTCGGCTCCCAGGCCGGTGGCGTCGCGAAGACGCCGAGCCAGTCGGCGCTGACGAGGACGCAGCCGCAAGCGCCCGTCTCGAAGCAGAACGAGCGCAAAGAAGACAGCGGTGGGTTCTTCCCGAAGACGGACAGCCAGGGCGACATGCCGCCGCCGAACGAGCGCACGGTGATGAAGCAGGCCGCCGAGCTCCTCGAAGAGGCGCTCAAAGAGGCCGGCGGCTCGATGGAGGACGTCGGGTCGGTCGAGAAGAAGCCCCAACCCATCGAAGCGCCCGAGCCCGTGCAACCGGTTGCAGCTGCAACCATGCCCGAGCCCGAGACGAAGCCGGAGCCCGAGCCCGCGCCCGCGCGCATGGATGGGGCGATCGCAGCGGCGTCGGCGGTCGAGCAGGTCGAGCGCAAGGACGTCATGGAGACGCCGCGCAAGGTCACTCCGGCGGGCTTCGAGCCGCCGAAGAAGATCGCGAGCCTGCCTCCGCCGCCGGAGAAGAAGAGCAACGCCGGGTTGATGCTCCTCGGCCTGCTCGTCGTCGCCGGCATCGCCGGGGGCGTCGCGTGGAAAGCCGGACTGTTCGCTCGCGGCGCGCAGCCGACGGCGACGGCCTCGACACCGAGCGCGAGCGCGAGCGTCGCGACGACGACGAGCGCGACCACCAGCGCGAGCGTCGAGCCGACGGCGACCACGACGACATCGGCGACCGCGACGACCACCGCGACGACGACGACCACCGCGACGGCGACGACGGCGACCGCCACCGCGACCGCGACGATGACCGCGACGGCACGCCCGACGGCCACGGCCACCGCCACGGCCACCGCGACCGCGACGGCCACGGCCACGGCGACCGAAACCGCGACGGCGCCGCCCAAGCCCACCGCCACGACGACCGCAAAGCCCAAGCCGACCGCGAGCGACGACAACCCGTACTGACGTCAGCCCATTCGATCCTCGCCGTCTTTGTGCTAGGTTCCGACCGAATTTTTTGACGCTTTCGGGCATCGTCTAATGGCAGGACAGCGGTTTTTGGTGCCGCTTATCGGGGTTCGAATCCCTGTGCCCGAACCGGAATGAAAGCGGCCGTCGCGCCTACGACGCCCGCGGGAGCGCCTCCATCGCGATCGCGATGTCGATCATGGGCGCCGCTGCGATCGTCTTCTTCACCTTGCATCCTTCGGCGGCGCGAAGCACGGCCGAGCGATATTTCTCCGGAAACGTCGGTGGGAGCACGAGCTCGAGGTGGATTCGCTTCGGGAGCTTCGTCGCCTCGTCGAGCTGCACGTGCTGGCGCAGGCGGATCTCGTGCGTCGGGAGGCCGCGCGCTTGGCAGAAGCCGAGGACGTAAATCCCCGCGCACGTCGCGATCGACGCGAGGAACAAATCGAACGGAGCGACGGCGCTTTCTTCGCCGCCGGCGTCGATCGGCTGATCCGTTTGCACGACGTGCTCGCCGACTCTTGCGTCCACACGTTTGCCGCCCGGGAAGGTAACTTCGATGTCGTTCATGGCTCGCTCCGTGTAAGAGCCAAAGAAGCAAGAATGGGTTCACGGAAATGAAAGCGCGGCATCTCGGCGCCATTCTCGCCATCGCGGCCGCTTGCGCCGTCGATCGCAACGCTCCGCCCACGGCCGAGACGTGGGACGACGTCGCGCCGATTCTGCAGGCCAAGTGCAACGCTTGCCACTCGGGCAGCGCGCCGGCCGCCGGCTTCAGCACGACATCGTATGTCGACGCGATCTCGTGTCCGAACGGCGGGACGACGCAGGCCAACATCCTCGCGGCGCTCGAACAACCTCCGCACGTCGGGCTCGTCACCGACGACGAGCGCAGCGTCCTCGCCTCATGGGCTTCCTCGGGATCGCCCGCGTTCGCGGCCGGCGTGCACACGCCGGACTTCGCCGATCCGCGCTCGCCGAATTTCCACGCGTCGTTTCTTCGCGCGCGAGCGTGGTCGCCGATGCTCGATCCGAACGATCCGAACGCGTGCGGGCGTTGTCACGACGGCGCACCTTCGCGACCAGCGAGCGTCACGTTCGCGGCGCCGGGCGCGCCGAGCTGCAATTCGTGTCACGCCCAAGAAGGCGGGATCTTCGCGTGCGGGACGTGCCACGGCACGAAGACGCACGCGTACCCGCCGCGCGATCCATGCTTCTTCCCGAGCGATCCATCGTCGGGCGGCGCGCACGCGGCGCACGTCGAATCGAGCGCGATCGCGAGCGCCGGGCTTCCGTGCTCCACGTGTCATCCCATTCCCGGAAATCCGGTGATCGCGGGCGCGCACGCGAATGGCGCCCTCGAGATCGCGTTCGATCCGTCGCGCGTCGCGCCGGAGATGAGCTGGGATCCGAACGCGAAGCAGTGCGCGGTCTCGTGCCACGATCGCGGCGGCGCGCGACCGAAGCCGACGTGGAGCGACACGAAGCCGATGGGTTGCAACGATTGCCACTCGTCGCCTCCCGCGAATCACTACGCGGGCGCGTGCACGCTTTGTCACGCCGAGCCGAACGCGGCCGGCACGACGCTTTCGGGCGGCGCGCTTCACATGAACGGGAAAGTCGATCTCGGCGATGGCAGCGGAAAGTGCGGGGCGTGCCATGGCAAAGGCGACGATCCCTGGCCGCACGACTCCGTGCACCAAGCGCACGCGAGCCCGTCGATCACGACGCCCGTCGAGTGCTCCAGCTGTCACGTCGTCCCCTCCACGATTCACGACGCGGGTCACCTCGGGTCACCCGTGAAGATCCAGTTCTCGGGTCGCGCGCTCGATCGGGGCGCGACGCCGACGTGGGACGGAACGCGCTGCAACAACGTCGCGTGCCACGGCGCGAACATGAACGACCCGCCAGCGTCGCCCGTGTGGAAGGACACGAGCGGAAACGAATCGAAGTGCGGCGCGTGTCATGGCATCCCGCCGACGCAGCACACGACGGCGATCGACTGCAACCGCTCGATCTGCCACGGCGCAGAAGTTTCTCCGCCGCCGAACCTCGCGATCACCTCGACGGGACTTTCACTCCACATCAACGGCGCGTTCGACGTCCAGTGAGGCCCGCAAACGGTGCGCCGGTGGCGCGCGCTTTTCGCTCTTAAGAAATCGCGTTTCCGCTGAAACGTGCTGGACGCAGCGCGGCACGCAACGTGTAAACAACCCGACCATGGGGACTCTCCGCACCGTCGCCTTCTTCGCTGCAACCTTCGTCGTCGCTGGAGGCGCGCTCGTCGTCGCCTGCACCGGCCCCACGGGCCCTGCCGGCCAAACCGGCATGACCGGTCCGACCGGCTCGCAAGGCACTCCGGGCCAGCAAGGCCCCGCGGGTGACGCCGGCCCGCCCGGCGTGATGCCCGACGGCGGGTTGAGCGCGAGCTGCTTGTCGCCGTGTCACGGCTTCGGCGGCGTCGTCGAGCAATACAAGACGAGCGTGCACTACGCCGCGTACGTCGAGAACTTGAACGGCGGCGAGGTCGCGAGCTGGACCGGCTCGGGGCAGGCGTGCGGCAACTGCCACGCGATCGACGCGCTCGAGCAGCGCGCCGCGGGCAACGTGCTCTTCAATGGCGACGCCGGGCCGTCGAACGTCTTCTTCGGTCAGATGGAGTACGCGAATTCTTCGAACGGAAAGCTCTCGGAGTCGACGTACGCCGGCGCTGCGAAGGTCGCGGCCGTCTACTGCACCACGTGCCACGCGGTGACCGACGCGAACGATCCGCACAAGACGGGCAACGCGTGGACGCCCGGCTCGTTCCCGTTCCAAGTCCCCGTCGACGCCGGCGACCCGACGTACATCGAGAAGAGCCTTCCCGAAGCGGGCGTCACCGGTCAATCGATCGGCGTCCTCGCCGAAGCCAACACGTGCATCTGGTGTCACCGCTCGCGCAAGGACGTGACGAACTACATCACGGCCTCGAACAACACGAGCCAGTACTGGGGCCCGCACGAGGGACCGCAAGCCGACGTCTACAGCGGCAAGGGCGGCTACCACTACGCGAACAAGACGTACGGAACGTCGACGCACCAGAGCAAGCTCACGTGCACCGACTGCCACATGCCGCCGGTCGCGTCCAACCAAGGCGTGCCGAACCACTCCTTCTACGCGCAGATCTCCGTCTGCCAGAACTGCCACGCGGACGCCGGCTCGTTCGACGTCATCGGCGGCGAGACGGCCGTGAAGTCCGCGCTCTCGCAGGTCCAGACCGCGCTCCTCGCGAAGGGCTGGATCACGAACCCGAACGGCCCCGTCGGCAGCGGTACGTGGGCGACCGATCAAGCGACGACGCAATCCGGCCTCACCGCGGACCAAGCCGGCGCGATCTACGACTACATGCTCGTCGCGCGCGGTGGCGCCTTCGGCGTCCACAACCCCGTCTACGCCAAGGAGCTCCTCTACGACGCTTATGTAGCGATCACGGGCAGCGCGCCGACGTTCCTTCGTCCCTGACCCCTGACGTTCATCTCCCATCGCAACAAGAGAAGAGTGGGTCACGTGGCCCGCTCTTCTCGCTTTTTGTTTTTCAGAGTCGGAGTCGGAGACAGAGTCAGAGTCGGAGACAGAGTCAGAGTCGGAACGGAGCACCGAGGGCTGCACACGTCTCCCGCTCGCCGGCGTCCAAAATTTCGCGGGCGCGGTGCACGTCCGATGAGCAGAGCGCTTTGAGAGTCTGAAGCGCGACTTTCCTCAGGGCTGGCAGCGCAGGGGCGATTGCAGCGACGATCGGCTCGATCTCGCAGCGCTTCATGTGAGTCGAATGCGCGAGCTTGGAGAGGGGCTCATCGCTCGGCTTTTTGATCGTGCCGCCGTGCTCGGCGCCGTCAAGGACGATGCTTCGCATCGCCACCTTCGGTGGTTGCTTCGCAATCCTTGACCGCGCCTGCGCGCGGCGGCGTGTGGGCCGGGCCTTCACGGTGAAGGCACGAAAGGACGCTCAAATGCTCAAGATTTACGACGACGCGCTCGTGATGCTCGAACTGCTCGCGAAAGACATTGTTCTCATCGAACGGCGCGATGGAGATCTCGCGCGTCAGCTACGTCGCGCTGGCGCGAGTGTCGTGCTGAATATCGCCGAAGGGAGCTATGCGCGCGGCGGGAATCGGAAGGCGCTCTACAACGTGGCGTTGGGATCAGCAAAAGAGGTTCGAGCGTGCCTCGATGTCGCGAAAGCGTTTCGATACGTCGCTGGCGTCGATGAATCGATCGCGGCGAGGCTGAACGTCGTTTGCGGTGTTCTCTACCGGCTCACGAGATGAGGGCGCTAGAGTAGTCGCGTGCCATTTCCCGTCGAATGGAAGTACATCGCGGAGACTCAGCGAAAGCTGAAGACGCGATTTCCACTCGACTACGTCGTTCGCATGAAACGCGAAAACGGAGGCGCGTTTAGCGTCGAAGGCGAGGCATGGTTCCTATTTCCGATCTTCGACACGTCGAACGACAAGCGGATCAAGCGGACGTGCAGCGACGTGTGTCACGAGACGAAGGAGATGTTCTCCTTCGATGTTGGCTTCCCGACCAACGCCATCGCGATCGCCAACAACGGCTGTGGCGACGTCCTGTTCTTCTTGCCCGATGAAGAAGAGCCCGAACGTCTGCAGGACAACGTGTTTTGCTTTCGACTCCGCGGGGGCGAGATCGTCGATTTCGAGTCGACGTTTCGCGAGCTCACCGAGAACGAGTGAGCGCCGTTATTTGAAGACGTGACACCCATTGCACTGGGTGGCTTGAGGCTCGTGGGTCTTCTTGTTCGTGTGACAGGTTCCGGTGCACGTCGTTCTATCGGAGCGCGGGGGTTGGTGCGGCGTGTGGCAGGTGGAGCAGGTTTGGTGGCCGGTCGACATGTGGACGCCGTGGAGCTTCGCGGGCGCGTGGCATTGCGTGCACGTTGGAGGTGATGCGATGCCGGTGGGTCCGTGCGGGCGGTGGCACGTCGTGCACGTGCCGGCTTTCGCGACGTGGGGGTCGGCGGCTTCGTGCTTGTGGCAGTTGCTGCATGCGGCTTGCTGGCCGCGCGCGCCCGAGTGCGATTCGTGGCATTGGTTGCACGCCTGGTGGCCGATGGGTGCGGTCGATTGTTCCTTCGTGTGGCACGAGCCGCACGTCGGCGCGGCGATCGGATGGTGCGCGTCGGAGCCGTGGCAGCGCGTGCAGTTGGCGTGACCGACGTTCATCGCGGCGAGCGCGGTCTTCTGCGCGTGGCAGCCGTTGCATAGTGAAGACGCCATCACGGGCTTGCGGAAGTCGTGCGGCTTGTGGCAGCCGGTGCACGCGACGCCGCCCGCGTGCGCGGTCGTATCGCCCGTGGCGACCTTCGCGTGACAGCCTGTGCAATCGGCCGCGACGCGATTCGGATCGCCGTGCGGGGCGTGGCACGTCGTGCACGAGCTCGTGCCGATGATCGGATGCGACGTGTGCTTGTCGGTATGACACGCGGGGCAAGACGCGGGCGCCTTCGTCGGCGCGTGCGGCGTGTGGCAGTTGACGCAATCGCTGTGTGCGATGACGGCGGGCGAGGCGAGCGTGGGCTTGTTCCCGTGGCAGCCGATGCACGCCTTCTCGCCGCCGGCGACGAACTCGTGCGGCTTGTGGCAGCTCAAACACGAATCGTGGCTCGCGGGGCGCGGACCGGCGGGCGTCGTGTGGCACGAAGAGCACGTGGTCTTCGCGAAGACGCCGGGCTCGTGCGCGCGGTGGCAGTCGAGGCAGCCCTTCGACTCGGCGTGGTTCGCGTGCTCGGGCGTGAGCTGCGCGTGGCAGCTCGTGCAGTCCTTCGGCGTGAGCGGCGGATCCTCGTGCGGGTGGTGGCAGGTCGTGCACGCGATGTCTTTGTGGATCCCGATCGCGTTCGATTTTCCGTGCGGCGCCGCGTGGCACGAGATGCACGTCGCGGGCTCCTTCGGCGCGAACGCGTGGCACGACAAGCAGTCCGTCTTCATCTCGACGTCGCCGGCGTGCGTGAACGTCTTTTGTTTTTCGTGGCAGCGCGCGCAAGGTGCGGCGCCGGGGCTCTTGAAGCCGACCTTCTCGTAGTCGTGGCACTCCTTGCACGCGAGGCCTTCCTCGTCGACGTGCTTGCGGTGGCCCGCGCTCGTCTTGAACTGCTCCCACTGCGGCGGGACGAGCTCGGGCGGGACCGTCGCGTGATGCGATCTCAAGATGCGCACCAAGAACGCAGCACCGCCGGCGATCACGAGCGCGATCGCGAGCGCGAGGGCCGAGAAGATGCGCGCGCGCTTTTTCACGGGCCACCGTGACAGAGCTTGCAGGGCAGCTCGCGCGTCTTGTCTTTGTGGCTCGCGAAGCCGGGGCCGTGCGGATTTCCGCCGGGGCCGCCGACCTTGTGACAGCCGACGCAGAGCTGCTCGCCGGCGCCCCCGTGGCACCCGGCGCACGACATCGGATCGGTGCGCGCTTCGACGCCGTGTCCGCCGCCCGTCGCGGTGACCCAGCCCGGCGGGTGCGGGTTCTTGGCGCCGCTCGCGCTTCCGGAGACGCGAAGCCGCGTGTGGCAATCGACGCAGAACTCTTCTTGGTGGCACGTGTTGCAGAGACCAGGTTGCGCGCGCGCTTCGAGCGAGTGGCGCGCGCGGAAGCCCGAGAGGTGGACGCCCGTCGTGCGCGGCGCGTCACCGACGCCGAGCTTCCACGGGAGCGTCGGAACCGTGACGCCGTGACATTTGCTGCACGAGCGATCGTCGTGGCACGTCGCACAGAGATCGCGCTCGCTCGCGGCGCGAACGCCATGCTCGCGGATGAAGTCGCCGTCGTGCACGACGTGGCTCTCCGGCATCACGTTCTCGGCAGAGACGTTCACGTGGCAGCCGTCGCATTTTCGGACGTCCCACTCGTTTTGATGCTCGTGACAGCCGAAGCACGTCGCCATCTTCGGCTCGAGCCGCATCGCCGTCGTGCTGCTCGCGCCTTGATGGCACTTCGCGCAGTCGCCGCCTGCCGCGCGCTGGTGTTTGCCGTGATCGAATTTCAGCGCGCCGTGGATCAGCTCGGCTTCTTGGCGCGTCGAGCTCTCGCCGTGGCACATGCTGCACTCGCGCTTGTCGTGCGGCTTCTGGTGGCACGAGACGCACTTTTGCGTGGTCGGCATGTGCATCGCGCTCTCGTGCGTGCTCGCGGCGACGTTCTCGTGGCACGACGTGCACGCGACGCCGTGGAGCACGTGCGCGCGGTGCTCGAACGGGCGCGCCGCGTCGCCGGCCTTCTTCAGACCGAGCATCGACGCGCACGCCGCGAGCGCGATCGCGAGGAGCATCACGAGCGTCGCGTGGGCGCGGCTCATTTGCCCTCCAAGAAGAGCGACAAGCGCGCGAGCACGGCGAGCTCGAACGAGTACTGCGGCGTCGACGCGGCTTGCAGCCCGCCGCCGATCTCCCATGTCTTGTGCGGGCGCCAGCCGAGCGACACGAGCGCCCAAGGCCACGCCGAGCCCTTCGTCTCCGGCGTGTCGTCCGGCACGACGAGCTCGAGCTCCGTCGACGCGCGGAGCGTCTTCAGGAATGGCTCGGTGGCCGTGAGACGCACGCCCGTCCACTTGGCGGTCGAGACGTCTTGCCGGTGCACCTCGACGCCGATCGCGCCGGCGCCTTTGTCGTCGAGCTTCAAGACCGCGCGCGCCGACGCGTTGCCTCCGTAGACGCCGCCCACCGTCTGCCCCGCTCCGGACAGCCACAGATCGAGACGCGGCGCCGCCTTCCAATGCACGTTCGCGCCGACGCTCTGCGACGGAAAATCTCCGAAGACGGAGAAGAGCGACGTGTCCGGGAGCAAGCGCGACGGCGAGCGATCGATCGCGTACACCTCGAAGCGAAGCGGCCCGCCGCGCACGGCCGCCGACGCGATCGCTTCCTTCACGCCGGGCGAGCTCAGGTCGAAGCTCGCGCGCGCCGCCAGATCGAGCCATTTCGCGGGCACCGCGGAGAGATCCGTCCCGACCTCCTCTTGCGCGACGTCGGTGCCTTGCCGGCGCTGCACGTACGACACGCCGATGACGACGCGCGACGCGATCGTCTGCGACAAACGCCCCCCGGCGATCCAATCGAAGTCGCGCGGACCCCACACGGGAATCACCGGAGCGCCGCCGAACGCTTCGACCTTCGTCCCCCACGGCGAGCGCACGAGCATCGACGCGCCGTCGAGCTGGACGGGACGGATCGCGCCCGTCGTGTACGTGAAGCGACCGAGGCGGACGTCGGCGACGTGGCGCGCGTCGTGAAATGCGATCGCCGCCGTCAGCGCGTTTGCTCGAAGCGGCCCGTCGGGCGTCGCTCCCGTCCAAATCAAGGCCTCGCCGGTCACCGCTCCCGCCGCAGCGCC
>Ga0068863_100007225_pt1 | contig 10893 bp, 9 predicted proteins | sample KBSSwiS62_FD_66596 | JGI IMG/M metagenome (GOLD analysis project Ga0068863, IMG submission 66596) | Switchgrass rhizosphere microbial communities from Kellogg Biological Station, Michigan, USA - KBS Switchgrass S6-2 | ecosystem: Host-associated > Plants > Roots > Rhizosphere > Soil ...
GTAAGCATTGTATTATTCGGTAACCGGCACGATATTATCAATCTTCCCATTCATCATCCCGAATTACTTACACCACCTCCCAAACTGGTTGGTTAATTATTTTACAGTCATTCCCTGTTTCATTTATTTCTTATACAACGGTATAGTTTATTAACGTTGCTTCCATCAGGCTACTGGTACCGGCATTTCAATGCCTGTTCCCATAACCTAACTGCGAACCATAAATGTAATAAGCATGCGTAGTATAGCCTTTTACCCCGTTATGTTATTTCCTAATCGTTATTGAACATTCATTAAACATCTTTTACAGTGAAAAAAGCGAAAAATTATATTAGTAGTCTTTCATCAGACTTTCCGGCATCGGTAGTGGTATTCCTGGTGGCACTACCACTTTGCCTGGGCATTGCGCTGGGCAGTAATGCGCCTTTATTTTCAGGTATTATCGGCGGCATTGTCGGCGGCCTTGTAATAGGTACGCTGAGTGGATCGCAATTGAGTGTGAGCGGCCCTGCGGCCGGGCTAACGGCTATTGTGGCTGTTGCCATTGGCAAATTGCAGGTTTTCGATGCCTTTTTGGTGGCAGTGGTAATCGGAGGCATTATTCAGATTATCCTGGGATATATAAAAGCCGGCGTACTGGGCGATTACATACCTTCCAGCGTAATAAAAGGGATGCTGGCAGCTATTGGCCTTATACTTATTCTGAAGCAGATACCGCATTTTGTTGGTTACGAAGCAGATTTTCCGGGCGATGAGACATTTGAACAAAAAGATGGAAAAAATACTTTTTCGGAACTGTTTTTTTCATTGCGGCATGTGCTGCCTGTAGCGCTGGCTATTGGCATTTTTTCGATACTCATACAAGTACTGTGGGATAAGGTGCTGGTTAAAAAGGCAAAGATTTTTAAACTCATTCCATCGCCCTTAATAGTGGTACTGGCTGGTATAGGCATTAACGAAATGCTGAGAGTCAGTTATCCCGGACTGGCATTGGGCAAGTACCACCTGGTAAACATTCCGGTAGCAGAATCCTTCAGCCAGTTTACTACCTTTTTTACCTTTCCGGATTTCAGCCATCTTGCCAACTACCAGGTATGGACAACTGCTTTAACGCTGGCCATTGTTGCCAGCCTGGAAACATTGCTGAACATTGAAGCAGCCGACGATTTGGATCCTTACCAGCGTGTAACACCTACCAACCGCGAACTAAAAGCACAGGGTGTGGGTAATATTGTTTCGGGACTTATTGGCGGCCTGCCGCTTACTTCTGTTATTGTAAGAACTTCTGCCGGAATTAATGCGGGTGCCAGGACAAAAATGTCTGCCATTATGCATGGCTTTTTTCTTTTATTGTGTGTGGCGTTTATTCCTTTTCTGTTAAACCGCATTCCCTATGCCTCATTGGCGGCTATACTTATTTATACTGGCTATAAGCTGGCAAAGATTTCCATTTTCAGGGAATTTTACAGCAAGGGCTGGAACCAATTTTTACCATTTGTAATTACCATTGCGGCTATTTTATTTACCGATCTGCTTATTGGTATTATAGTGGGTTGCTGCGTGGGGCTATTCTTTCTTTTGCGGAGCAATTTTAAATCTGCCGTGTTTGTGGTGAATGATGATAACAAATACCTTTTCCGCCTGCGCAAGGATGTTTCTTTTTTGAACAAGCCCATTATCAAAAACAAACTTGAACAGGTGCCCGAAGATTCTTTTGTGCTGATAGATGCCGCAAGGGCGGATTTTATAGACCGCGATGTAATTGAAGTAATAGAAGATTTTATGAAACATGCACACCTGAAAGATATAAAAGTGGAACTGAAGAAAAGCGTATATAAGGAACAGGGTTTTACCAACATTGTGCCAGTACTGGCTTCATCTAAAAATTAACAGCTATGCAATCATTTGAAAAATTACTCCTCGAAAATAAAGCCTGGGTATATGAAACACTGATGGACGATCCTGACTATTTTAAACGCCTGGCCGATAACCAGGAACCCGAGTTTTTATGGATTGGCTGCAGCGACAGCCGCGTGCCCGCCAATAAAATTACGGGTACGCATCCGGGTGAGCTTTTTGTACACCGCAACATTGCCAACGTAGTGGTAAAGGACGATATTAATGTTTTAAGCGTAATCGAGTACGCGGTCACCCACCTGAAAGTAAAACATGTTATCGTATGCGGTCATTATGGTTGCGGCGGCATAAAGGCGGCCATGACTGATAAAAGCTTTGGCATACTGGACCAATGGCTGGCCAATATAAGAAGCGTATACGATGCCAACCGTGCCGAAATAGATGCGGTGACAGATCCGGTACAAAGAGTAAACCTGCTGGTGGAGCACAATGTGCGGCAGCAGGTAATCAATATTTCAAAAACGGCCACCATTCAAAATGCCTGGCGTAATGGGCACCTGCCACAGATACATGGCTGGGTATATGATTTGAAGGATGGTTTGCTGAAACAGATTTACAGGGTGATAAAACCTGTCGTGGAAAAGGAATACCGGGTATTGTAATACCGAGTATAAATACCGGGAGGGTTTGATAGTGGGTTTAAAAAGTCCGGAGATTGTCAAATCATGAAATCGGCAATTTGTTATTTGCATGTTGTAAAAATTGACTAATATGCGAATAGTAACAACGCATTTATGAAAGCTTACGAAAAGTTATTGCTTGAAAACAAGGCCTGGGCGGCAGGGAAAGTAGAGGATGACCCGGAATATTTTAACCGTCTGGCGCATTTACAAACACCCGATTTCTTATGGATTGGTTGCAGCGACAGCCGCGTACCCGCCAATGAAATTACCGGCACACAGCCCGGTGAAATATTTGTGCACCGCAATGTGGCCAATATGGTGGTAAACACAGATGTAAACCTGCTAAGTGTGCTTGATTATGCGGTAAACCATCTTAAAGTAAAACACGTAATCGTTTGCGGGCACTATGGCTGCGGTGGTATAAAAGCCGCTACCACCAACACAGATTTTAAACCGGTGCTGAATATGTGGCTGCGGAATATCAAAGACGTTATACGCCTGCACCGGGCCGAACTGGATACCATTACGGATGAGAACAAAAAAATTGATCGTTTAACAGAATTGAATGTAAAGGAACAGGTATTTAATCTGGCAAAAACATCCATTGTTCAAAGAGCATGGAAACATGAACAGCGGCCCCATTTGCATGGCTGGGTATATGGATTAACAGACGGTATCATTAACCCGGTATTTGAAATGAATGCGGGTACTCATATCGACCAGATTTATGAATACGATGATGTGTAATGGAGATATCGTGTTATTTAAATAAATCAGGGCTCCGTTCTTTGTAACGGGGCTTTTTATTTGTTTACTTTAGCACCTGATAAAAGCGCTATATGAAAAAAATTATTCAAAGACAGAACCAGTATTTTTTAACCCCTGATAAAGCGTATGAGAAAACAGGCCAGGTAAATTTTGTTTGTTTTATAGAGGGGTTGGCGTATTTTAAGAATAAGTGGTTTCTATAGTATGGTACGGCAGATTCGAAGATTGCCGTAGCCATACATTGAACCACGAAAACGCAATGCCATTGCAGTTTATAGCGTATCCTTAATTGTTTTATTGTCAAATTGGCTAACAGAACAGAAAACACGCGTCCTGAAAAAGATCCCTGTGTATTGCCTCAAAAGCACTATCACCGCAAATAAAATATCTGTACCCGCTGTGTTCCCGTGCCTCCGGGACTCAAAAAAACAAAATTTTTCTTTTACAAAGCAGAAATAATTACATTCATTGCAGATTATTTAACCATATGGCAACAACCAAAGGAATCTGGAAAGTTATCACCGCTTCTTCCGCAGGTACATTGATTGAATGGTATGATTTTTATATTTTCGGGAGCCTCTCTACCATTATTGCGCATAAATTTTTCCCCGACACCAATCCAACGGCGGCTTTACTATCAACGCTGGCCACGTTTGCGGCTGGCTTTATTGTACGTCCTTTTGGCGCATTGGTGTTTGGCCGCCTGGGCGATCTCATTGGAAGAAAGTATACTTTCCTGCTTACCCTGGTACTGATGGGCGGATCAACGTTTTTGATCGGTTGCGTGCCTGGTTATGCAACCATTGGCGGTTGGGCGCCGCTGTTAGTACTACTGCTGCGTTTGCTGCAGGGGCTTGCACTGGGCGGTGAATATGGAGGAGCAGCCACGTATGTAGCAGAACACGTACCCGCCGGACGGCGGGGCTATTATACCAGTTTCATACAAACTACCGCAACACTTGGTTTGTTTCTTAGCCTGGGTGTTATTTTAACAATCAGAAGAATTACCGGGGTGGAAGCCTTTGCCAATGGAAATGGATGGCGGTACCCTTTTTTATTATCGATTGTACTGGTGGCGGTTTCTGTCTTCATCCGGTTACGCATGAATGAATCACCCCTGTTTTTAAAACTGAAAACGGAAGGAAAGACATCTAAAAATCCGCTAAAGGAAAGTTTTGGGCATAAAGTAAATTTTAAAATGGTATTGCTGGCCCTGTTTGGTGCCACCATGGGCCAGGGCGTAATCTGGTATACCAGCCAGTTTTATGCACAAAACTTTATTCTTACCAAATGTTTTATTGAATATGAGCAGGCCAACACCATTATACTGGTGGCATTGGTAATTGCCACTCCTTTTTTTATTATATTCGGCAGCCTGTCTGATAAATGGGGCAGAAAAAATATTATGCTGGCAGGCATGCTGCTGGGCGCCGTTTTATACCGGCCCATATTTCAGCAATTGTATAACACCGCCGATGTCAGCAAAAAGGAGATCATTGCCGGTCAGACCAGTATAAAATATAGTTCGGAAGCGGTAAAGGGATCGGCCATGGATTCTATCCACACTACTACGGTTGACAATTATTTTGCCGATGGCACACACCAAAAAATTGTCAGCAAACAAAAGATTACTGCCAGTGGAGAGAAATCGCCTGCACAGGTAAACAAGGAAACGGTGTTGGGGGAAACGGGCAGGCTGAACATGATTACCTGTATAGCCCTGATGGTTGTTTTTGTAACTATGGTATACGGTCCTATTGCAGCCTTCCTGGTAGAATTGTTTCCTACACGTATCCGTTACACATCCATGTCGTTACCCTATCATATCGGCAATGGGGTGTTTGGCGGGCTGGTACCGTTTATCGCCACGCTTATCACCACTTTACCGGGCACTACCTATCTGTCAGGGTTATGGTATCCTATAATAGTAGCAGCGCTTTGTTTTGTTATAGGCAGCTTATACTTATCCAATAAAACTGAAACAAGCTCTTCAGACAGCTAAAAACATTGTTATGAACCAGCTAAAACGCGTACTCGGCATATTGTGGATGGTTATTGGCCCCGTTCTTTTTTTTATTCTCATAAAAAGTGCGGTACACAATATCAATGCAAATGGCAAAGGCGATATTAATAAGCCACTGCCATGGATAATTATCATTACTATTTTTACACCCATTGCCGCAGGGTTAGTCATTTTTGGCTGGTATGCGTTTAAGGGCGAGTATGATAAGTTGCCGGGAAACTCCGAAACGTTGTAAGCAATAATATTACTGATTGCGGGGTTTTGAAATATTGTGATTTTCTATTGGTACCATGTTACCAATTATTGGTGAACTCCTTTACTCCATATTACTGATCCGGCAGGAACATGAGTCCGGTTTTGGGGTTTTGCAATAAAAAATACCCCCAATCGCTAAATCAGCATTCTCAAAATTGTTTTTGTAGGTTTGTAGCATGTCAATAGAAGTAAAAAGCCTTACCAAAATGTATGGCCAGCAAAAAGCGGTGGATGATATTTCATTCAGTGCCGTTAAAGGAGAAATTGTAGGTTTTCTTGGACCAAATGGTGCGGGAAAATCAACTACCATGAAGATTATTACCGGTTACCTGCTGGCAGATGCAGGCGCTGCCACTGTCTGTGGCATTGATGTGAAAGCGCGACCTCTTGAAACAAAAAAGAAGATTGGTTACCTGCCCGAAGCAAATCCATTGTATTACGATATGTATGTACGGGAATACCTTGATTTTATAGCCGGCATTCATGAAATAAAAGATAAAAAGAAAAAAATTGAAGAGGTGATTGCGGTAGTGGGGCTTACTCCCGAAAGCAGGAAGAAAACAGGCCAGTTGTCAAAGGGATACAAACAACGTGTAGGGCTGGCCGCAGCACTGATACACGATCCCGAAGTATTAATATTAGACGAGCCCACCACCGGCCTGGACCCTAATCAGATTATAGAAATACGTGAAGTGATAAAAAAGCTGGGACAAAATAAAACCATTCTTTTCTCTACTCATATTCTTCAGGAAGTGGAAGCTATCTGCGACCGCGTTGTAATTATTAACAAGGGTAAGCTGGTTGCCAATGATACGTTGAGTGCGTTGCGCAGCCAGTCGGAAAAAAGCCAGACCGTAAAAGTGGTGTTTAAGGAAATAATTGATGCTTCCCTGCTGGAAGCGTTGCCGGGCGTGCAGGCCGTTACCAAAATAAATGATACAGAATGGGAGTTAACCTGTACCCAGACAGACGATGTAAAAAGATCATTGCTCGAATTGTCTTTGCAGCGCAACTTTAATATTGGGTCATTACAAAGTGGTGAACAGCGGCTGGAGGAAGTATTCCGGAATTTGACGGGCGATGTGAACCAGGCAAACGCACTGAAAGAATAGGCGTCTTTACCCAGGACTGAATACACTGCCCTCCCGGGCGCAAAGGACAGCACCCCCGTTACTGGAGTATTCGCCTTTTCAGGGCATTACGGTAAAAGACCTGAAAGGCGGTACCCGAAAAAAGGTGCAACAACCAGTTAAGTACAACCTTGCCACCCAGCCCTGAAGCGGCTAATACGCTGATGCAGTCCCTGCATACGCTGCATTCCTTTTGCCGCTGATGATATACAGGCGGATGGAACTGTTCTGCCAGAACTCCCCACCACTGGTAACACAATAATCATATTTTCCTCTTGCCCCGCCCGCCGAATTAACGTACCTTCGCCGCTTGAAATTCAGGGGGTTTCAGCCGCACCGGTTACTATCACCTGCCTGTGAAGAGAAATAAGCAATTATGAATATTAGAAACATAGCTATTATAGCACACGTTGACCATGGTAAGACTACCCTGGTAGACAAAATCTTACATGCCACCAAAGTGTTCCGTGATAACCAGGAAACAGGCGAGTTGATAATGGATAGTAATGACCTGGAAAGGGAAAGAGGGATTACCATTTTTAGTAAAAATGCCGCGGTTGAATACAAAGGCACCAAAATCAATGTTATCGATACGCCAGGCCACAGTGACTTTGGCGGTGAAGTGGAACGCGTATTAAAAATGGCAGACGGGGTGTTATTATTGGTTGACGCTTTTGAAGGACCTATGCCACAAACCCGGTTTGTGCTGCAGAAAGCATTGCAGTTAAATCTTCGCCCAATAGTGGTTATCAATAAGGTTGATAAACCGAACTGCCGCCCCGACGAAGTGCATGATGCTGTTTTTGAACTGTTTTTTAACCTGGATGCTACCGAAGAACAATTGGATTTTCCTACTTTTTATGGTTCAGGAAAAAATGGCTGGTTTAACAACAAGAATGAGCAGTGCGAAGGCATTACCCCATTGCTGGATGGTATCCTGGAACATGTACCCGAGCCAAAAGTAGCGGTAGGCCCTTTGCAAATGCAGATCACCTCGCTTGATTATTCTTCATTCCTTGGAAGGATAGCCGTAGGCAAAGTAGCCAGGGGTTCTATAAAAGAAGGCCAAAACATTGCGCTGATACAGGCAGGAGGCGTAATTAAACGTTTGAAAGTAAGGGAATTATATACTTTCATGGGCATGGGTAAGAAAAAGGCCACGGAAGTATTTGCAGGGGATATATGTGCAGTAGTGGGCCTGGAAGACTTTAATATTGGCGATACGATTGCGGATATTGAAAATCCTGAAGCCTTGCCGGTAATTAGTGTGGATGAACCAACCATGAGCATGTTGTTTGGTATTAACAACTCTCCATTCTTTGGACGTGAAGGCAAATTTGTAACCAGCCGGCACCTCCGCGACCGTTTGATGAAGGAAACAGAAAAAAACCTGGCCTTACGCGTAGAAGATACCGATAGCGCAGATAGCTTCCTGGTTTTTGGCCGTGGTATTTTACACCTGGGCATTTTGATTGAAACCATGCGCCGCGAAGGATTTGAGCTGACTATTGGGCAACCCACCGTTTTGATAAAAGAAATTGATGGTAAAAGAAACGAGCCTTTTGAAGTACTGGTAGTAGATGTACCCTCCGATTACAGCGGTAAAGTAATTGACCTGGTAACACAGAAAAAAGGCGAAATGCATATCATGGAAAGCAAGGGCGAAATGCAACACCTTGAGTTTGAGATACCTTCCAGGGGTCTGATAGGATTGCGTAGTAATATGCTCACCAATACAGCCGGCGAAGCTGTTATGGCGCACCGCTTTTTGGAATACCGGCCCTGGAAAGGACCCATACCCGGAAGAAATAACGGCGTTTTACTCTCGAAAAACCAGGAGCGCACAACAGGTTATTCAATTGATAAATTACAGGACAGGGGTACATTTTTTGTAGACCCGGGTGAGGAAGTTTACACCGGCCAGATAATTGCCGAGCATATAAAACCAGGCGATTTGGTAGTGAATGCTACTGAACCCAAGAAATTAACCAATCACCGCGCCAGTGGAAGTGACGATGCTTCAAGAATTGCACCCAAGACACTTATGACACTGGAGGAATGCATGGAATACATTCAGCAGGATGAATGTATTGAGGTAACGCCCAAAAGCATCCGGATGCGGAAAGTGGTATTGGATGAAGATGAAAGAAAAAAACAAAGCAAAAAGATGGAAACAGCTTAATGCATTAGTAATGAATAGTTTAAAGCCGCTGAAATCCAGCGGCTTTTTATTTTTAGTTCATATATGCAAATGGTAAATGCACTAAGTTTTAATCCGGTGCCACGGGTTTGATGAATTAAACCGTGATGGTAATTTTTCTATTTTTATTTATACTCCTGTTGTTTGCCAGGGATAAAAGGAATTCTTTCCATCAGAACAATTGAAATAAATAGGGTAAATAATGGTAAACACTTGCAAGTCTTTGAAAACCATATAGAAACAATCCCGGGAAAGGCAAATTGGTGAGTGGTTGACTTTTATGGGCCTCCTATCGAACAAACCCTATCATCCGTCGAAAACCCCTTCGCGCCAATTTATGTAATTAGCTATTAATCAATCGTCTAATAGTTATATTTTTCTGCATCTGTTTTTTGGGTGTCGTTACTATTGCAAAAGACGGAACTCAAATGTATTTTTACGTGAAATAAATAATAGTAAACAATTAGTCAAATTAGAATAAGTAATTAGAATAAGTAAAAGATCCGTAAAGGCTTATAAAAACTGAATAAGCCGGTCACAGATAAATACATAATTATACCCGTTTTGATCTGACCCATTAATAACCAAATTAAATCCAAACCCCATGAAACCTTTAGTTAAATGCCTGGCTGCAGGCTCCCTGGCAGCCCTCGCGCTCTTCGGATATTATGAAAGCAGTTCTATCCATTCTTTTTTCAATACTGGTACAAAAGCAACTACTACAAGTACAAACAAGAAAGATGTTTTTACACAAGCTGCTGAACAATTAAAAAACGCTGGACCGCTTATTGCTGAAGTTGAACCTGGTCAAAACCGGGCTGTTCTGGTGAAGGCAAGTGCAGATAAGATGAACCATGGAGTAAATGCTGAGTCAAACGCCGTTGATTATTTGACGCATGCAGTATTGCCTTCTTACAAACCTATCGCAAGGAAGGAGATAGATATTTCAAAGCTGACAAAAAAAATGTCCGCAACAATCAGCATGAATGTAAAAATTGACCAGTCAACCGATTCAACAGGCCTGAATAATAGTATGGCAACAATAAACAGCTCTAAAGCTGAACCCGAAAATAATAGCATTCAACCGGAGAAGACTGAAATGGAACCTGCATACACAATGCCCGGAAAAAAGGCGGGCACCGCATACGAAGGCAGCCAGGCTATGGCGACGGTTAAATTACCGGCTGGTAATATCAATACATTCGCTAAGTCAACCAACAAAGCTGAAAAGGTAAATCAAAAAATAACCGGTGCTAATATGTCTGCTGCTTTTGCCGCAGTTAGCCTGGCGGATAATGGGATTGATAATTATTCATATGCATCTTTGTCTGAAGAGACAGAACAATTAAGAGAATTTGCAGAACGCAGTGGCGGCAATACTGATTTCGGTATTGTTGTAAACCTTGGTATTAAATCCGGAAAAAAGAGATTTTTTGTGGTTGATTTATCAAGCAATACCATTGTAAAAAGCGGTGTGGTGGCAGAAGGCAGCGGAGACGTTTACGCTGCTTATGAAAAAAGGTATTCAAACGAGCCGGGCAGCATGGCCAGTTCGCTGGGGATATATAAAATAGGAAAACGTGCTAAAACAGCGCTTTCTTATCAGCTATTTGGTTTGCAGGAGAGCAATAGCAATGCAGAAAAAAGATCTATAGTGCTGCAGGCTTCTGACGAAGTGCCGTATGAGGAAATCAACTTTCCTTTGTTAAAAACAAACGGAAGCCTCTCCCTGTCGGGCCGCTTTTTAAAGGAAATTAGCCCTATGCTTAATGAGAGCATAAAACCAGTGCTTTTGTGGGTGTATGATTCTGCCGCCGACGGACAATCTTTGTATTCAAAAAACAATTAGTTAGCAAACACTACAATAAGTTTTAACCCATAGTAAACAGCTATGGGTTTTATATTTGGGTAATTCTATTCCTGGAGGGCATTTTCAAGTCTGTGCCGGTCCTGGTGCAAATTTGCTACTCACGCTAA
>Ga0068863_100007228_pt1 | contig 10891 bp, 9 predicted proteins | sample KBSSwiS62_FD_66596 | JGI IMG/M metagenome (GOLD analysis project Ga0068863, IMG submission 66596) | Switchgrass rhizosphere microbial communities from Kellogg Biological Station, Michigan, USA - KBS Switchgrass S6-2 | ecosystem: Host-associated > Plants > Roots > Rhizosphere > Soil ...
GCCGGCCTGCACGGCGCGACTTTGGTCGGGGCTGGGCTTGCGCTGGTTGCATCCCTGACCGCATTCGCGACGCTCGGTTCACGGCAGTCCCGGCAACCGCGTGCTTAGACCTTCCCCCGGAGAGTCGGTCGGAGAATCTACAGTTGATCGGCCGCTTGACCCGACCCCAGGGGCCGGGCCGATAGAGGGCCATTCGATCAGAATGAGGTGAGTCGTGACTCAGTCCAACAGGAATTTCACGGCCGCCCAGGCAGCGGCCCGCCTTGGAGTTTCGATCAAGGCGCTGCGCCTCTATGAGCGGCATGGCCTGATTGCGCCGGGAAGGACCCCGGCAGGTTGGCGGGCTTACGGCCCTGCTGAGATGGCGCGCGCGCGGGAGATCGTCTCACTGCGGCTTCTGGGGCTGAGCCTGGCACAGGTCGCATGCCTGCTCGACGGCGATTCCGGCGGCCTCGACGCAGCACTGGCAGCGCATGAAGAGCGGCTGAAGGGCCAGTCGCGACATATCGCCGCAAACCTGATCGAAGTGCGTCGCCTTCGTTCCGTAGTTGCTCGGGGAGAGACGCCCACCCTTGGGGAGGTCAGCGGCCTCATCGACGCCGATCCACGGCCGGGCGTCGGATTCGGGCTCCCGTGGCCCTGGGGCGGCGAATGGTTCGAGCTCGGTGCTATCGGCCCGCTGACCTACATCACGGGACCGCTCGGCAGCGGCAAGACTCGGCTGGCAATGCGCGTGGCCGAGGCGCTGCCGGACGCCCGATTCGTCGGATTGGAGAGGCTAGCCGATGATGGCGAAGCGGCGTTGTCGCAGCTTGCGGAGAAGACAGATCTCCAGTTGCGCGTCCAGCGCTCGCTGGACTGGCTCGTCGGCGACGGGGCGACGCGGTGCCGGCCATTGATCGCATTGCTGGTCGTGCTGGAAGCCGAAGGATCGACCAACCTCGTCGTCGACATGGTCGAGCAAGGTCTGGACCAGGCGACGCAGGAGGCATTGATCGCCTATCTGCGCCTTCGGTCGAAAGGCGAGCGCAGGCTGATCCTGCTGACGCGCTCCTCATCGATTCTGGACCTGGACGCAGTCGGGCCCGACGAGGTCATCATTTATTGCCCGGCCAATCATAGCCCGCCGCTTCGCGTCGCGCCTCATCCCGCGTCTCCCGGTTATGAGGCTGTGGAGACCTGCCTCGCCTCGCCCGAAGTGAGGGCCAGGACTGCGGGCATCATCGCAATGCGCCCGTCCGAGGCGAGCGTCAGACCGGTCGCCTAGGCGCCGGATCGAACCGACACTTGAAAGCGCCCCGGATCCGCCTACGTACCGGATGCGGGCCGGGCCCCTCTGGCGGCTGTTCCTTGAGAATGGTCGTGATGTCGGACCGCATCGGGTTAGCTCGGTGCAGGTTCAGGCGGTCACACCCTTTTCCTCAGCGCGGCGAACCCGATCGATCTCAACATCGATTGGAAGAGGCCATGAACTTCATCATCTACAGACTGACACTCATCCACCAGCGGCTGGACGAGGAGATAAAGCGCGAATTGAAGCGCCGCGCGCCGAGCTGGATCCGGCTGCTTCGGCTCAAGAAGCTGAGGCTGGCGGTCAAGGATCGCCTGCACAACCTCCGCCCGGCGAAGCGCCTGCGGCTGAACCCGGGGAGGATCTGAGCAATGGCGGACCATGCGGCCATGGCGTGCCCGATTTGCCAAACGCCGCTCGTCATGTCGGAGCGGCAGGGCATAGAGATCGACTATTGCCCCACGTGCCGCGGCGTCTGGCTCGACCGCGGCGAGCTGGACAAGATCGTCGAGCGCAGCGCCGCCGGACCTGCGCCGGCTCAGCCGCTGCACGAAACCCGATATGATCATCGCGACGACCGCCGTCATTACGGCAAGAAGCGCAAATCCTTCCTGGAGGAATTGTTCGACTGAGCCGGAGGTCGCCGCTCGCCGTAAGCGGGCGGCGGCCTTCTCAGACCTTGGCGCTGAAGGGCGTGAAGTTCGTTGCCTCGTCGTAGACGTCCACGCCCTCGCGGCGCTTGAGCCAACCGACCACAATATAGGTGACCGGGGTCAGGACGACCTCCCAGGTCACTTTCAACGCCCATTGGGTGAGCAGAACCTTGATGACCAGCGCGTTTGTCCAGCCCGGCGCGCCCCAGAATGCGAGCGGGTAAAAGATCAGGCTGTCGACGCCCTCGCCGGCGATGGTCGAGCCGATGGTGCGGCTCCACAAATGGCGCCCTTTCGTCCAGACCTTCATCCGGGCAAGCACGTAGGAATTGACGAACTCGCCGACCCAGAAGGCGCAGATCGAGGCGAAGACGATGCGCGGCACCTGGCCGAACACCTGCTCGTAGGCCACCTGGCCGGTCCAGTCCGGTGCGGGCGGCAATGCGACGACGACGAAGGACATGAAGGCCATGAACAGCATCGCGCCGAAGCCGGCCCAGATGCAGCGCCGCGCGCGGGCATAGCCGTAGACTTCGGTCAGCACGTCCCCGATCACGTAGGAAATCGGGAAGAAGAGGATGCCCGCGCCGAACGGCCAGGCGCCAATTCCGGGCAGTTGGACCACGGCCACCTTGCCGGCGCCGAGCACGTTGGACAGGAGGAGGATGGTGACGAACGCCGCCATCACATAGTCGAAATAGCGCAGCGGCCGCCCCGCCAGCGCCCCAGCTTCGACATGCTCGATCCGTGCCCCGTCCACGCCCACCTTATCGGCGAGACGCTAAAGCCCGTAAAGCCCACTTCCCGCCAGATTGCGCGCCAGCAGCGCCTGGCGCTCCGCATTTCCCGTCCACAAGGCCTCGCCATAGTCGCAGGCCATTTCGGCCTGCGCCTCGAGCGTCGCGTCGCGGAACCGCGCCCGGCCTGCCTCATAGGCATACATGGCAGCAGGCCTCCCCTTTGCCCGTGCGAATTCGACGAGGTAGCGCAGGAAGAAGGCCGTCAGGCCGAGCGCGCGATATTGCCAGACATGCGCCATTTCGTGGATGAAACCCTTGCGATCGGCCCCGGGCGCCGAAAAATCGGGGCCGAAATCCCGCCCGAAATAGATTGTCGATCCGATCGCGATCGCCGGGTTGCCGAGTCCGAAGGCAATATGAGCGAACGGATGCAGGCCCGGCCCCTCGCGCAGCCTCACCCGTCCATAGTCCAGCCGATCCCCAAATGCGGCCCGCGCAAGCGCGACTTCGCCGACCGTAAGTCCTCTTGGTTTCGAATGCGCTACAGTCCGTCTCCCGGCTTTCCCGATCGAATCTGGGCGCGATGGGCGGGATTGCAACGCGCCGGGACGGTTTCGATCTTCAGCAAAGCAGGTTAGAGCGGCGCCACGCGCGCCCGTAGCTCAGCAGGATAGAGCACGAGCCTTCTAAGCTTGGGGTCGCAGGTTCGAATCCTGCCGGGCGCGCCAACACGCTTCTGTCCGTACCTGAGACATAGGTGACAATTACCCGGCTGCCCGCCAGAAGCCACCATCCACCAATTGCGACGGGCCAAAGTCTAGTTGGAACGCCGGGGTGGTTATGATCCAGGCAGAGCCGCGATGTGAGCTGGACGCGAGGGTCCAAGCCGGTTCGTGCTTGCCTACCCGGTATGCGCGCCTGCTTGAATTTCGCGTAAATACGCGGGGAAATACGCGGGCGTCCTTACGCAGCAGGACCTTTTGGCTCGGGCACGAAGAAGCGCTCGGACGGCGATGAGTAGGTCGCCACGTCCCCGGACATGGCTTCGGGTCGCGGAGGAATCCGAACCTGCTCATGCCTCGGACGCAGTTCTAAGCATCAATTTCGTCGGATTTATCCGACGAGCGCCGACAAGTCAAGAGGTAGGCGGGTCTACTCCAACGACATCACCGGCCGGCGTCTTCACGTTCCCAACGCGCCGACAATCGGCTCCGGAGCGGCTTGCTCCGGCGCCGATCGCACGGTTTCAGTTGTGACGTTGGCTGTTATCGCCCTCGTCGGACAAGGCCGACCAGCAGCAGGAGCACGACCGCGCCGATGGTGGCGTAGAGGATCGATGTGACGAGTGCGTTGCCGACGCTGAAGCTGACGCCCACCCGCGGCAGCAGCCACCCGGCAAGGAATGCGCCGATCACGCCGACGACCAGATTGCCCACCAGACCGAGGCCGTAGCCCCGAACGATGGTTCCGGCCAACCAGCCGGCGACGATGCCGACGACTAAAAAGATCAAGAGGGATTCACCGCTCATGTCGCTCTCCTCCGCCTTGGCGTCCGTTGACCGGATCGCCTGGCGGGGCCGGGCATAGCAGGCTCAAGCGGCAATGGCGCGCGTTTTCGGAGACCGCAACGAATGTCCGCGAATCTGGGCCTTGGCCGCGAATTCATGCGCTGATGGCGGGTGCACCTTGCTGGAGCAACTGGTGGATTGCGGGCCGGCAGGAGCCGCAATTGGTGCCGGCGCGAAGAGCCAGCCCGACCTGCTCGATGCTGATCAGCCGCTGGTCGGCAATGGCGCGGACGAGGGTACGGGTCCCAACGTCGAAGCAGGCGCAGACGATGAGACCTCGATCCTCCGGCGGCCGCGCTGGCCGTCCGGCGAGAAGCTCGGACGGCGCGGCGCCGGCCGGAGCGGCGAGCTGGGCCGCCAGCCAGTCGCGCGCCGGCAGCCTCCCGGTCCTGGACAGGAACAGGGCCGCCCGCAGCCGGCCCTCGGCAAGGATCGCGAAATGGGCCTGGCCACGAGCAGCGTCGCGCGCCTCGAGCCGCTCGCCGGGAGGCAGGAGCTGCCGGATCAGGCCCGCCGGATCGCCAGTACCGGCCAGCTCGACCAGCCAACCCTGGGCCACCCGCACCCGCGTCGCATAGAGCGCGTCGATCGTTTCGGGCAGGTCGCGCGCAATCAGGAAACCGCGCCAGTCGATCGCGATTTTCTCGGCCCGGACGGGCGTCGATTTGAAGCCGGGCTGGCCCGAAACCGGGTCGGTGCGCGGCCTGGTGAGCAGGCCGGTGCGGCCGCCGGTCGATTGCCGGTCGGTCCAGTGCATCGGCGTGAACAATTCGCCGCGGCGCTGGCCATCACTGAGCGCCGCGCGGAAGACGCTGCTGCCCTGCGGCGTCGACACCATCGCCAGATCGCCTTCCACAAGGCCGAGCTCCCTGGCATCCTCGGGGTGGATCTCCACCAAAGGCTCCTGGCGATGACGCGAGAGGCGCGGGCTGAGGCCGGTGCGAGTCATCGTGTGCCATTGATCGCGGTAGCGCCCGGTGTTGAGCGTCATCGGCCACCGGGCGAGCGGCGCCGGCAGCGGCGCCTGCCGGACCGGCACCAGCCGCGCCTTGCCGTCCGCCGTCGGGAAGCGGCCGTCCGCGAAGGGCGCACCGCCCCAACGAAAGGGCGCCATCGCGTCATAATCGTGATTGCCGATCGCGCCGTGACCCTTGAGATCGAACAGGCGCGCGCCGTCATTCTGGTAGCTCGACAGGCGGGCATGTTCGCGGAAGATGTCGGCGGCGCGATCATAGTTGAACTCGGCGGCCCAGCCCATGCGCCGGCCGATCTCGCTCACCATCCACCAATCGGGCCGGGCTTCGCCGGGGGGTGGGAGGAACGGGCGCTGGCGGCTGATCATCCGCTCCGAATTGGTGACCGTCCCGTCTTTCTCGCCCCAAGCCGTCGCCGGCAGGCGGACGTGTGCGAAGCGGCCTGTGTCGGTGTCGGCGATCACATCGGAGACTACGACGAGCGGGCAATGCGCCAGCGCCTCGCGGACGGCACCGGCATCGGGCATGCTTGCCGCCGGATTGGTCGCCATGATCCAGATCGCCTTGATCCGGCCATCGCCGACGGCGCGGAACATGTCGACCGCCTTGAGCCCCGGCCGCGCCGCCATGTTCGGCGCCGCCCAGAAGCGGCCGACCCGGGCGACATTGTCGGCGGCGAAATCCATATGGGCGGCGAGAGTCGAGGCGAGCCCGCCAACCTCGCGCCCGCCCATCGCATTGGGCTGGCCGGTGATCGAGAAAGGCGCGGCGCCAGGCTTGCCGATACGGCCGGTGGCGAGATGGAGGTTGGTGATCGCATTGACCTGGTCGGTGCCGTTCACCGACTGGTTCACACCCTGGCTGAACAGAGTGACGGTGCGCTCATTGGCGGCAAACAGTTCGCAGAGACGCCTGAGGTCGGCCGGCGGCACGTCGCAGGTCCGTGCGACCGACCAGAGGTCGCCGCCCTCCGCGATCATCTCCCAGAAGCCGTCCGGCACCGCGACGTGGCGCGCGACCCAGGCCTCGTCGATCAGGCCGGACTCGCGGCAATGGGCGAGCAGGAAGTTCATCAGCGCGACGTCGCTGCCGGGGCGGATGGCGAGGTGGAGATCGGCTTCCCCGCAGGTCTCGGTGCGGCGCGGATCGATCACCACCAGCTTGGTGCCGCGCGAAGCGCGCGCGGCCATGATGCGCTGATAGACGATCGGATGGCACCAGGCGGTGTTGGAGCCGACGAGGATGACGAGATCGGCCGCATCGAGATCGTCATAGCCGCCGGGCACGATATCCTCGCCGAACGCGCGGACATGGCCGGCGACGGCGCTCGCCATGCACAGGCGCGAATTGGTGTCGATATTGGCCGAGCCGATGAACCCCTTCATCAGCTTGTTGGCGACGTAATAATCCTCGGTCAGCAGCTGGCCGGAGACGTAGAAGGCGACGCTGTCCGGGCCATGGCGCGCGATCGTCTCGCGAAAGCGCCTGGCGACGAGATCGAGCGCACGATCCCAGCTTGCGCGCTTCCCGCCGATCATCGGATGAAGCAGCCGCCCCTCAAGCCCGATCGTCTCGCCGAGATGCGTCCCCTTCGAGCAGAGCCGGCCGCGATTGGCGGGATGATCGGGATCGCCTTCGATCCCGGCCGAGCGCTCCGCGGTCGGGGTCGCGACGATTCCGCAGCCGACTCCGCAATAGGCGCAGCTGGTGCGAACCGAAGTCAATTCAGGCCGCCCGCTTCACCACGGCGCCGCGCGCGACCAGCACCCGGCCTGACACGATGCGCACCGGAATGGTGGGCGTGCAGCCGATGGCCGATCCCTGTGCGCGGCCGGTGGCGAGCGAAATGGCCCAATTGTGGAGCGGACAGGCGACGGTCTCGCCATGGACGATGCCCTGGCTGAGCGGACCGCCTTTGTGCGGGCATTTGTTGATCAGTGCGTAGACGCGGTCGTCGCCGGTGCGGAAGATGGCGAGCTCCTCGCCGCCGGCGACCGGCACGCTACGCGCGCCGCGCATCGGGATGGTCGCCACCGGGCCGAGATCGAGCCAGTCGCCATGGAAGCTGGATTGGGTCATGCGGTCTCCATCGGCCTGACCTCGGCCATGTGGCTGTGATGATGACGATCCTCGCCGGCCGCGCGCTGCGCCCAGGGATCCTCCTGCGAGAAGCTTTGCGAGAAGAGGAAACGGGCGGCGAGCGCGCGGCGACCCTCGGCGTCGGCGATGCGGCCGCGGACATAGTCGATGCCGACGCGCTCGATCCAGGGCGCGGTGCGCTCGAGATAGCGCGCCTCTTCGCGGTAGAGCTGGACGAAGGCGGCGGCATGTTCGAGCGCTTCTTCCTCGGTCCCCACCTTGCACAGCAAATCGGTGCCGCGCAGCTTGATGCCGCCATTGCCGCCGACCAGCAATTCGTAGCCGCTGTCGACGCAGATCACGCCGAAATCCTTGATCGTCGCCTCGGCGCAGTTCCGCGGGCAGCCCGAGACCGCCATCTTGAACTTGTGCGGCATCCACGAACCCCAGCTCATCCGCTCGAGCTTGACGCCGAGGCCGGTAGAATCCTGGGTGCCGAACCGGCACCATTCGGAACCGACGCAGGTCTTCACCGTGCGCAGCGCCTTGCCGTAGGCGTGGCCGGAGACCATGCCGGCGGCATTGAGATCGGCCCAGACCGCGGGCAGATCCTCCTTGCGGATCCCGAAGATGTCGAGCCGCTGGCCGCCGGTCACCTTGACCATTGGCGCGTCATATTTCTCGACGACGTCGGCGATGGCGCGAAGCTCGCGCGGGGATGTGATCCCGCCCCACATGCGCGGCACCACCGAGTAGGTGCCGTCCTTCTGGATATTGGCGTGGAGCCGCTCGTTGACGAAGCGGCTCTGCTGGTCGTCGACATAGTCGCCGGGCCAGGCGCAAAGCAGGTAGTAATTGAGCGCGGGGCGGCAGGAGGAGCAGCCGTCAGGCGTGGCCCAATGCAATTTCTGCATCACTTCGGGAATCGATTTCATCGCCTGGGCGACGATCTCGCGGCGGACGTCGTCATGGCCGAAGCTGGTGCATTTGCACATCGTCTTCACCGCGCGTTCGCCGGAATAATCGTCGCCGAGCGCTAAGGCGAGCAGGGTCTCGACCAGGCCGGTGCACGAGCCGCAGGAGGCCGACGCCTTGGTCACCGAGCGCACATCGTCGAGCGTCGCGAGCCCCTTTTCGGCGATGGCCCCGGTGATCGCGCCCTTGCATATGCCGTTGCAGCCACAGATTTCCGCACTGTCGGGCAATGCTGCAACGGCGTCCCTAGGGTCGGCGTGGCCGCCCTCCGCGAAGGCGCGGCCGAAGATGAGGCTTTCGCGGATCCCGCCGATATCCGCTTCGGTCCTCAGCAAGTCGAAATACCAATTGCCGTCGGCGATATCGCCGTAAAGGACCGCGCCGACCAGCCTGTCGTCCCGAAGGACGAGGCGCTTGTAGACGCCCCGCGCGGCGTCGCGCAGGACGATGTCCTCGCTGCCGCCGCCGCCCGAAAAATCGCCTGCCGAAAAGACATCGATCCCCGAAACCTTGAGCCGGGTCGAGGTCGCCGAGCCCCGGTAACCGGAAGGGCTGGAAGTGACACCGTCGGCAAGCGCACGGCACATCTCCCACAAGGGTGCGACCAGGCCATAGACTTGGCCCTCATGCTCGACGCATTCGCCGACCGCCAGGATCGCCGGATCGGAGGTCACCAGATGATCGTCGACCCTGATGCCGCGGCCCACCTCCAGTCCCGCTTCGCGGGCGAGCGCGACATTGGGCCGGATGCCGACCGCCATCACCACCAGGCTGGCGGGGATCATGGTCCCGTCCCTCAGCCGCACCGCCTCTACGCTTTCCTCTCCAACGATTTCGGCAGTGTCGGCGCCGGTCAGGACGGTCTGACCGCGCGCCTCCAGCTCGTGCTTCAGCAGCCAGCCGGCCGCTTCGTCGAGCTGGCGCTCCATCAGGGTGGGCATCAGGTGCAACACCGTCACCTTCATGCCGCGCCGCGACAGGCCGTGCGCCGCCTCGAGCCCGAGCAGGCCGCCGCCGATCACCACGGCATCGCCGCCCGCATCGGCGGCGGCGAGCATGGCGTCGACATCCTTCATGTCGCGAAAGCTGATGACGCCGGGCAGGTCCCTGCCCGGCACCGGGATGATGATCGGATCGGAGCCGGTGGCGATCAGCAGCCGGTCATAGGCCAGCGTGCGGCCGTTGCGGGACGTCACCGTGCGCGTGTCGCGGTCGATGGCGACGACGGGATCGTCGACGATCAGGTCGATATCATTGTCGTCATACCAGGCGCGGTCATTGATGATGATCTCGTCGAAGCTCTTTTCGCCGGCAAGCACGGGCGAAAGCATGATCCGGTTGTAATTGACGTGCGGCTCCGCCCCGAAGATCGTGATCCGGAAGAGGCCGGGGTCGCGGGCGAGAATCTCCTCGACCGCCCGGCATCCGGCCATGCCGTTGCCGATAACGACGAGGTGCGGGCGTGGGCCGCCGCCGTTCAGATATTCGCTTCGGGCAAGCATCACAGACTCCATTCGATCTGGAACCAGAATTTGTCGGTATCCGCGCCGAAACGGTCGGCGTCGTAGCCGGCATATTTGACGAGGAAGCGGGTGCGGTTGAGGCGGAAGCCGAGCTGCGCGTCCCACTCCTGCCCGTAGGCGCGGACCAGCCGGTCGCTGGTGAAGGCGTGCCAGGCGAGCGAAGCCTGGAGCGCCGGCAGCGAATGCGTAGGATTGAAGGTCCGCCCGACCGAGAGATAATAATCGCGCAGCCCGTCCGGCGGCGTCGTCAGGAACTTGTCCGCCCAACCGTTGAAGCGGTGGAGCGTCGCGAGCGGGGTCTGGAAGCTGGTGAGCGGGCGGCCGCCGCTCGCGCCGAGATCCTCGAAGCCCGCTGTCGCCGTAAACCCGCCCAGGGTCGCGGCCCCTTCCAGCAGCCAGTAATCGGCCGCGTAGCGATTGGAATTGCCGGCATAATCCGACTGGCGGGCGTAGCTGGCGGTCAGCGTCGAGCGGATCCGGCCGGTCGGCAGGGTCCCGACCGCGCGCAGGCCGTAAGTCTGGCTGGAGAAGCCGAGCCGCCCCGGCTCGTCCTGGTCGATCAGATAGGCGAAGGCTCGCGCCTGGATCGGCCCGAAGGTCGCGCCGGCACCTGCGAAGACATTGTCACCGCCAATCGACTGGCGCACGGCAGAGGTCCGGGGAAGATCGCGGGCCTCGATCCCGAAGATTGTCCAGACCTTCCAGGCATAAGTGACGTCGATGCTGAACGGCCCGAGATGCTGGGCTTCGAACCGCACCGCATCGAACGTCTGCTCGTTCTGGCGCCACCCGACCGAACCGACGAAGCGCTGGTCGTCGAGATTGATCCGCTGCCGGCCGGCGGTGACGACGAGGTTGCGGACGCCGCGATATTGGAGCTGCAGCCGGTTGAGCTCGATGTTCGCGCCGTCGGCGACGATTGGGAAAGCGGTTCGGCCATTGGCCTGGCTGTTATAATGCTCGACGATCGGCAATGTCCCCTCCGCCTCGCCGAGCAGGCTGAAGCCGTGCGGCAGGCCGATCTCGACGCCGGCGCGGACCCGCATGGTCAGTGCATCGGCGTCGCGGACGAAACCGTCCTGATCGAC
>Ga0068863_100007229_pt1 | contig 10890 bp, 9 predicted proteins | sample KBSSwiS62_FD_66596 | JGI IMG/M metagenome (GOLD analysis project Ga0068863, IMG submission 66596) | Switchgrass rhizosphere microbial communities from Kellogg Biological Station, Michigan, USA - KBS Switchgrass S6-2 | ecosystem: Host-associated > Plants > Roots > Rhizosphere > Soil ...
CCGCCGTCGGGGCGCAACAGGATCGCAAGTGCGAGGAAGACGCCAGCCCATGCCAAAGGCTTGAGGCGTTTCTCTTCGAAGCCGATCACGGCGAACAGCGTCGCGCCTACCAGCGAGAACAGGGTCGTACTTTCGGTGAGGCCGGTGCCGACATAATTCGCGGTGAAGGGACAGAACACCGCAAGCGCGAAGGCGATCTTCGCGACGCGCTCATTTGCCACCCGCAGAGCCAGCGCCGCAACCATCAGGCAGGTGATGGTGTCGATAAAGGCCTGGATCACCATGACTGCGGTCCAATTATCCGGACCGAAGACACGAAAAATACCAAACAGGAATAAGGGATACCCGGGAAGCCGAATCAGGGTCGGAACGAAATTGCCGTCGTTTCCAGTGAGTCCATAGACGTGGTGCTTGGCGAGAGTGTCAGCGAGATTGGCGTAAACATTGGAGTCTCCCTGAATCACCGGAATGAATAGGGCAAAGTAAAGCCTGAACAACAGGGCCGCAAAGGTCAGGTATAAAAAGTATCGGGGGTTTTTCCGCAGCAACTCTCGCATTGATTCGATGATAAATGCATTTTGCTGATTTTCATCCACTGAATCCCCCCGATTAGTCGGATTGACTCTGATTCCTGAGACACTTAGCATGGGAAGAGCAAATGCTCCCCCATGTCGAAACCTATATTTTTTGATCCGCAAGGTAAGCGCAGGAAACGCGCGCGCCGCGTCGTAGACGTGCTGGGAGTCTCTCTCACCCTCTTGCTGATCTTTTTCGGTGCGACCGTCCTATTCAGCACCGACATCGGCCAGATCCTCTTCCCCGAGCAAAAGAAGCCTTACCGCGCCCTGCGCCAGAACGAGCGCAAGCACCCCAAAAAGATCGGCAACCACCGCAAGACGTCGATTGCACCTTCGCAAGTGGTTCTGAACAAGGATGAAGGAATTCGCGGAGCGTTTTACGTAACCTGGGACGCCGCCAGTTTCTCGTCACTGAAAGAGTATGTCCACCAGATCGACTTGCTTTATCCCGAATGGATCCATGTACTGACTCCGGATGGCCATCTGCAAGCGGTCACTGAGCTAAACACGCTCTACGATGTAATGGACAAAGATGGCCGGCCGAGGGTCATCGACAACGAGTTAATGCCGTTCCTGAAGGCCGAGAACGCTCAGACCGAAGTTCTGCCCCTGGTGAATAACTTTGACCCTATTGCAAACCAGTGGAAAGAAGACATTGGTCCATTCCTGAACAACGCAGATTCCCGCGGCCGTTTTCGCCAGGAGATAGCGAAATTCCTGGCCAGCGATAAATACCGTGGAATCACGCTCGACTTTGAAGCATTTCCGCTTTCGTCCCAGCCAGGCTATCGGAGCCTGATCGAGGAGCTCTCCGGCGATCTGCACGCGAAGGGCATGAAGCTATACGTCAGCGTGCCCGCGAATAACCAGGACTTCGATTACCCCTTTATGTCGAAGTTTGCCGACGGCTTGATCCTGATGAACTATGACCAGCACTATCCCGGCTTCCCGGGCGGTGATCCGGGACCGATCGCGGGACAAGACTGGTTCATCAAAAACCTGGAAGCGGCACTGAAGGTCATCCCGCAGGAAAAGATCATCTGCGCGATCGGAAACTACGGCTACGACTGGACAGTCCACAAGGATCAAAAGCCATTCAACGGGAATGCCCACAACGTTTCTGTCCAGGAAGCCTGGCTTGAGGCGCACGATTCGGAAGCCGACATTGATTTCGATTCCGATGAATTGAATCCGCACTTCTCCTACATGGACGGCGACGTTCGGCACGAAGTGTGGTACCTCGATGCCGTGACGGCGTTGAACCAGATGCGCGCCGCCCGACGGCTCGGCATTACGACCTTCGCATTGTGGCGGCTCGGTTCAGAGGACCGCTCCCTGTGGCAAATATGGGATCAGCCGATGGATGAAAATGCCATCGAGAAACTGCGGATTATGCCACCGGGCCAGGATGTCGACCTTGAGGGAAATGGCGAGGTGTTGCAGATTGAAGCTCGCCCAGCCGACGGCTTGCGCGAACTGGAGTTGGATCACGACACCGGCTACGTTAACGATCAGCGCATTGAAGAGCTGCCGATGCCATATCGGCTCGGCCAATACGGTGGTTCCGACAAGACGAAGATTGCACTGACCTTCGACGACGGTCCCGATCCAAAGTGGACTCCGAAAATTCTTGATGAATTGAAGAATGAAAACGCGAAAGCGACCTTCTTCGTAATCGGCTCGCAAGCCCAGAACAACACCGGGTTGTTGCGCAGAATTTATGCCGAAGGCCATGAGATCGGGAATCATACATTTCTGCATCCCGACATCAGTAACGTCTCCAAGACGTACATGAAGGTTGAGCTGAACTTGACTGAGCGCTTATTCGCTGGCGTGCTCGGAATCAAAACGGCGCTCTTTCGGCCACCCTATTCAGTGGACCAGGAGCCCGATACAGCTGACCAGGTACGTCCGCTGGAGATCACGCAGCAGCTTGGGTATCTGACGATTGGCGACAAGATTGACCCGAATGACTGGCGCGATAATCCACATCTGACGGCCGAACAGATTACGGAAGCCGTGGTCGCGCAGTTGGGGAACGGCAACGTCATTTTGTTGCACGACGGCGGCGGCGATCGCTCGCAGACAGTCCGCGCCATTCCAATGATTGTCAGAACCCTGCGCGCTCGCGGGTACAAGATCGTCCCGGTGTCGGAGTTGCTGGGCAAGTCCCGTGACGAAGTAATGCCTGCAGTAAAGGGAGCCGATCGCTTTTGGGCGAAGGTCGACTGGGTTGGATTCCTGCTCGCCGGTTTAGTGAACGCATTCATCGTCGGAGTCTTTTTCATCGGCGACATCCTGATGACCGGGCGTTTAATTGGCGTCGGAACCCTTGCCATCCTCGATCGCTTCTGGCGCAGGATGCGCGGGAAGGCTGAAGAACTTCCAACTTTCGCGCCGAATGTGGCCGTACTGGTGCCGGCCTTCAACGAAGAGAAAGTCATCGAGCGCACCGTCCAGGCGGTTCTCAACTCGGACTACCCGAATCTACATGTCATCGTCATCGACGATGGATCGACGGATCGCACCTACGAGGTGGCGAAGGAAACATTCGCCAGGCAGATTGCGGAAGGCCGGGTGACAGTCTTGACCCAGCCGAACGGCGGCAAAGCCCGTGCACTGAACTTCGGCCTGGAACATGTGACGGAAGAGATCTTCGTCGGAATCGATGCCGATACGATCATCGCGCACGATGCAATCAGCTACCTGGTTCCAAACTTTACTGATCCAAGATTGGGAGCTCTTGCCGGAAATGCAAAGGTCGGCAACCGGATCAATCTCTGGACTCGCTGGCAGGCGCTGGAATACATCACAAGCCAGAATTTCGAGCGCCGCGCGTTAAACATCTTCTCGGCGGTAAGTGTAGTTCCGGGTGCAATCGGTGCATGGCGAACCGAAGCAGTTCGCGCGCAAGGCGGATATCACGCTGACACCGTGGCCGAGGACGCTGATTTGACCATGGCGTTGTTGCAGGCAGGCTACAAGGTCGAGTATGAAGACCGAGCCATTGCCTACACGGAAGCTCCGCACAATCCCAGCGGCCTGATGCGCCAGCGCTTCCGCTGGTCCTTCGGAATACTCCAGGCGGTCTACAAGCATCGCAAGGCTACCGTGCGGGAAGGCGCTCTCGGCTGGATCGCGATCCCGAACATCGTCATTTTCCAGATGCTACTGCCGCTGGTGTCGCCATTCATCGACATCATGTTCGCGTTCAGCGCACTGAAGTACTGGATCTACGATAAGCACTTTCATCCGGATACCGCGGACCCGGCAAGCTTCCAGAAACTGGTTCTCTACTTTGCTTTGTTCATGCTGATCGACTTTATTGCCTCGACCATAGCCTTTAGCCTGGAACGTCGCCGGCCCGGTTCCAAGCGCGATTGGTGGCTCCTGGGCCATGTCTGGCTCCAGAGATTTGCCTACCGGCAACTCTTCTCCGTAGTGCTGGTAAAGACCCTGAAGAGGGCTATTGAGGGCGAGAGCTTTGCCTGGGACAAGCTGGAGCGTAAGGCCACGGTAAAGGCCCAACCGGTGCCTGTGGCCGCCTCCCGCGGCAGTGGGGACTAATGGGCCTGCTCATCGGTCTAAGGTAAGCAAATGCGCCTTTTTTGGGTCCCGAGCATCTCTTAGAGTAGGACGCTTATGCCCGCACTGCTCTGTCTTTACAGGTTCGCAGTGATAGAATTTTAAGTTCCCAACCGGGTCCCAATCCCTGTGGACCTACCAAAGGAAGCAATCATGGCTACGATGCAAGCACCCACCCGGGAGCTCACCGCACTTACTCCGTTCAGAAACGAACCACTCACCGATTTCAGCCGCGAAGACAATGCCCGCAAGATGCGCGCGGCAATCGAAAAGGTTCGTACGCAACTAGGTCGTGAATACGATCTCGTCATTGGCGGACGCCGGGTGAAAACGAACGACAAGATCAAATCCATCAACCCCGCAAAGCCCTCTGAGGTGGTCGGAATTTTCCAGAAGGCCGGCACGGAACACGTGGAGCCCGCGATGCAGGCTGCGCTGACCGCGTTTGAGTCCTGGAAGCGCAGCAGCCTCGAACAGCGAGTCGACCTGCTGGTGCAAACGGCAAAGATCATCCGCGACCGCAAGTTTGAGTTCTGCGCGTGGCTGGTATTTGAAGTCTCGAAGAACTGGGCTGAGGCTGACGCGGATATCGCCGAGCTTATCGACTTCTGTGAATTCTATGCTCGCGAAGCCGTTCGCCTCTCGAAGGCAGACGCCCCGGTGCAGCTTCCGGGAGAGCGCGACTATCTCCGGTATATTCCGCTCGGCGTCGGCATCGTGATTCCGCCGTGGAATTTCCCGGCCGCGATTATGGCCGGCATGACCGTAGCATCGGTTGTCACTGGAAACACCGTCGTTCTGAAGCCTTCGTCGGATTCACCAACCATCGCCGCAAAATTCTTTGAAGTACTCGAGCAGGCTGGACTGCCGGATGGCGTTGTGAACTTCTGCCCCGGCGGCGGCGGAAGCTTCGGCGATGCGCTGGTTTCGCACCCCAAGACGCGTTTCATCGCATTCACAGGTTCGCGTGAAGTTGGACTGCACATCAACAAGAGCGCCGCTGATCAAAAGCCGGGACAGGTCTGGATCAAGCGTGTGATTCTTGAAATGGGCGGCAAGGACGCAATTATCGTCGATGCTGACGGCGATTTCGATGCAGCTGTCGAAGGCGTCGCGCAAGCAGCATTCGGCTTCCAGGGACAGAAATGTTCTGCATGCTCGCGAGCGATTGTTGACGAGCGCATTTACGACAAGTTCCTGCAATCGTTGAAGGCTCGCGTCGAGAAGATTTCGATGGGCGATCCGACGACGAACCCGAACATGGCAGCCGTCATCAACAAGGGCTCGCAGGAGTCGATCCTCAACTACATCGCGAAGGCGCAGGAAGAGGGCGGCCGACTCATTACGGGCGGTGGCAAGGCAGAAGGCGTGGGCGAAGGATATTTCATTCAGCCGACTGTGATCGCCGACGTGAAGCCGAACGACACCATTGCTCAGGAAGAAATCTTTGGACCGGTTCTCGCGGTAATTAAGGCGTCGAATTTCGACGAAGCGCTTGCAATTGCGAACAACACCGAGTTCGGTCTAACGGGCGCGGCGTTCACGCTTAACCCCGATAAGATCGAGCGCGCCATGCAGGACTTCCACGTAGGAAACCTGTACATCAATCGCAAATGCACGGGCGCGATTGTCGGTGCGCATCCGTTCGGCGGCTTCAATATGTCGGGAACGGATTCGAAGGCCGGCGGTCCTGATTACCTGCTGCTGTTTACGCAGGGCAAGTCGATCGGTCAGAAAATCGTCTAAAAGCCTGGGAAACTGAGGGCCGGGGCCAAAGCCTCGGCCTTTCTCTTTGGCTGTAACTCTGGCCAGCAACTCTGCAAGGCATGTAAATACTGCCCAGCATGACTCTCAATTGGGGCATCTAAGTATGTGTCAGGAGATATGTTGTCAGGAGGTTTGACAATCCCCTGTATGGCAAAGCAATATTGGTGCCACGAATACGCGGGGCCGCACGGCCCTAGGTGAGCCACAAATATGGCACGCATCCTCTGCATCGACGACGAACCCCATGTAGTTACTCTAAAGTGCGCAATTCTAGAGGCCGCGGGCCATACTGTGACCGCTGCGACTTCCGCGCACGATGCCATCGAGAAATTGAAGAGTAACCACTACGATGCAGTAGTTACCGATTGGCGCTTAGGTGACGCGAATGGGCGGACCGTGGTGCAAGCCGCTAAGTCCCATTCGAGCGTTCCAGTTGTGGTCGTTTCAGGCTATGTCGCGGAGGCCTTTCAGGCCGCAGAGCCACTGGCCGATCTATACCTCGAAAAGCCCGTCAATCCTGAAGAACTTGTCACCATCGTGAACGAACTGCTGAAGACATCAGACCGTCCTGCTGCTCGATAATTAAGCATCCAGCCCGCCATTCCTTTACATCACAGTCAATAAGATTTCGTGTATTCCTGACCTGAATAGCTCGAGGGCGGGAACAACATGGCATCGGAAGGACGACCATGCTGCTACACACGCACCTCAATGCACTCTTTTTCGCGCTTGCTACAGGAATGCTCGCGAAATCGCCTATCTTGTTGTGGGCGAGTGCTTTTACGGTTGTGGCAGGGGCTATCGATCTCGTTGAGCGGCGGCAACGATCTCTACCGCTGCATCCCGCAAGACAAATTGCCATTTCAACACTGCTAGAAAGCATGCCGGAAGCTGTGTTCCTGGTCGACACCGACGGTCGCATCGTCGAAGCGAATCAGGCAGTCGAGAGATTAAGCGGAATTCCGCGGGCGAGTCTCGTGCACATGCGCCACACCGACCTCGCGAAATACGTTGCCGGGCCAAATGGTACGGCTGACGACCCATCCAGGTGGACTACAACGCGAGCCCTTCGAGGAGAGAGCGTGCGCCAGGAGCGCCGGAAATTCACCACGCCAGGCGGTGTACAGGTAGACCTTCTTGTTACGGCGAACCCGATTCGCGAACCCGATGGACGAATTGTCGGCGCGATGGTGATCGTTCGCGACATCAGTGAACTGGCTCAACTACAGGAGCACATGGCGGATGTTGAGAAGCACAATGTCATCGGAACGATGGCGGCGAGCCTCACTCACGACTTCAATAACGTGCTGGACACCATCAACAAGGCAGCGAGTGTCCTGGAGTCTTCGCCGGAACGTCCTGTGGACGAGCGCGCGCTAATCATTCGAATGATTCAGAACGCGGTGAAGCGCGGATCTGAAATCGTTGGGAATGTTCGACAGTACCTGACGGGTCAGCAGGTACCGACCGACAGCGTTGACCTCAATACTCTGCTCGAAGAATCCATCGAGTTGACCCGGCCGATGTGGCAGGGACAGCGGAATGTTTCGATCGTCCGGCAGTTCCAGCCCATCCCGAGGGTGCGAGCCAATGCCGCCGAGATGCGCCGCATATTCGCGAACCTGATCATAAATGCGCTGGAAGCGATGCCGAAGGGCGGGCAGCTAATCGTTGGCGGGGAGAGCAACGGATCCAAGGTCCTTGCTTATGTGCAGGACACCGGGCAGGGGATTTCCGCGCAGGAAGAATCAAAGGTTTTCCAGCCGTATTACACGACCAAGAAACAAGGCACCGGACTTGGTTTGTCCAGTGCCTTGAAATCAGTACGTGCCGAAAAAGGCGACATCACTTTCGTCAGCACACCTGGTGAAGGAACTCGATTCACCGTGGAGCTGCCGGCCCTGCTTCGGGACGAACAGCCCCGAGTCGCCTGATTACGAACTTGCCGCCGCGGTAGCTGCTGCCGCTTCCGCCAGGATCCGATGATGGATCGTAAACAGCGCTAGTTCGAGCCGATCCGAAACGCCGATCTTGTCGTAGACGTTCCGCAGGTAATTTTTGATCACCTGCTCGGTCGTCCCCAGCTGGGTGGCGATTTCCTTGTTCTTGTAGCCCTGAACGATCAAGGCGATGATCCGCAACTCCTTCGGTGTTAAGCGATCGCGCACGCGGGCTCCGACGAAATCCTCGTGCTCCGGAGCTGGTGCGGGGCCTTTCGAGTCCTGCACGAACCGATCGCCTCTCGATACTCGGCGAACGCACTCGATCAGAGACTCGCTGCCGATGCTGCGGTACACCACGCCTTCGCAGCCGGCCTTCAGGTAGCGTTCCGGGTTCTCGCCATTTTCTGCAACCACCACCAGCTTGGATTGCGACTGTTGCGCGACCTTGGAAACATTCTCCAGGTTCGGCAGAAAACTGCTGGCAAAGATTGCAACGGAAGCACGGAACTTCTCGAGCGCCATCACGAACTGTTCGAGGGACTGGGCCTGCGCGACGATCCGCACATCATCCTCAACAGCGAGAACTTTGGCGATGCCCGCACGGAAGATGGCTTGATTGTCCGCCAGAATGACCTTAAGCATTATTTGGTCCTCGGCTTATGTTTGGAACGAACTTTGGCTTTCGGTTTAGGAGCTGCTTTTCTTGTGGCTCGGGCTTTCGGGCGCGCTTTGGATTTCGGACGCGACCTGGGACGTACAAATTCGTAAGAATCGATGACGCATGCCACACCGGTCTGGGAGCCCTTGCTTGGGGTATCCGTCCGAATCACTCGTGCCAGGCATCGCAGGGTCACATCGGACTTTGCTCCGATGGTTTTGCTGGGAATCGTCATCTCGCATTCGATAATCGACCCAATTTCGGGTGGAGTATCGAGCCAGAAGTACGCTCCGGAAGAACTGATGTTCTCGGTTAAGCCGACATGATTCGTCGACGCAGGTTTGTCACCGACCCGGACCGGAATGTGTACCGGGAAACGGCGACCTGTTCTCGCATCTGTCACAGGGCTACTCCTTCGGGGAGTTACTCCCAGCTGGCAGCCATTTTCGGGGGAAAAATCGAAGCCGCGTTCCGGGTTATATCACGAAAGTAGCTGGAAACAATAGCCCGGAACGCGGTGGTACATACAAAACAAACGGCTTTGAAGGGGTTTACCTTAGTCGAAAGCGCCTCCCACAAGCCAGCCGAGCGCTAGCCCAAGGGCTCCCGCAGCCGCCGCGGTCTGCGGATAATGCTGGCGCGTGTAGTCCTCAGCATTGCGCCGGACGTCGAGACGGTCTTTCACCGTCGACCTCAGTTCCGAAACGGTACTATGCAGTCTGCGACGCTGTTCTGCTGCTCTCTGCTCCAGAATTTCAGCCGGTAATGATTCGCTCATAACTGTGTCTTCGCCTCCGTTTGCAACCACATTTGATCCTGCTTCAAGACGTTCAGCGTTCGCTCAGGGACCAATCCGGGCTCCTTGGCCGAACGCCAGCCCTGGGCAGCGAGTAGAACCCCGAGGAGTGCATAAATTGCCATCACGATGAAGCACGAGACCGCAACGGCCCACGGCTGTCCGTGGAATGCCATTGCTATGAGAGCTACCAGTCCTGCCGTGAATACCATCAGTGCTGCGAAGAGCAGCAAAATTCCGATGGCTATGAAAGGCACAGCGGATTTCCATGCTCCAATCTTCTCGTCCATCTCGGATCGCAACATCTGGATCCGTGTGGCGAGAAACTCTTTCATCTCGTCTTTCGCTTCATGCAGCACTTCGGCCACCGAGCGGCCATTTTGTACGTTTCCGTTAGTCACGAGTATTCCTCCAAATTCTCATCGCCAGACCGAAGACGAATGCCGCACCCGCGATGACGACAATGCTTTCCAGAGGACGTTCCTGGGCGAATTCACGGCTTTGACGCCGTAATTTCTGAACGCGTACAAACGCCTCTTCTCGAACATCCTGGGCGCGCCGTCCCGCTTCCAGGACCAGGTCCTCGGCGCGATCCCGCGTCCGAGCGGCGACGTCCGCTGCCTTGGCGCGCGCTTCCTTCGACCGGTCGGCGACAGTATTCAGCCCGGATCTGGCCGAGTCGCTGATCTTGCTCACCGTGCTTCCGAGGGTTGCTCCGACTGACCGGGCACGATTCGAGAGGTCATCCGAACCTCGCTCCAATGAACGTGCTTTCGCTTCATCAGTAGCCGGAGGAGTTCCGGGCAATGCCGGTGGGAGCGGCGTAACCTCAATTTCTGTGACCTCAATTTCCAGGGGTATCTTACGAAGTGGATCAGCCATTACGACCTCCGAGGCGGTGCGAGAGAGCTCAGGTCTAACTAATGGTTGAGATGTGCTTTTAGAGGGATGTGTTTGCAGGCGACAGGAGATACCGCACGTGTGCTGAGGGATTCAACAGACGTGAGTCACAGGCGGGCACCTGCGACTCACGTCTGCTGCTGATCAGAATGCCGATCCGCCGCCTCCGCCGAAACCTCCACCAGAGAAGCCGCCGCCCGAGAAACCGCCTCCCGAGCTGAATCCAGAGCCGCTGGAACTTGAACGAGGAGCAGCCGTGAATGCCTCGTAGGTAGAACTCGACATCGTGTTCATGGAATTCGTGAAGAAGATTGGGTTGAAGTAGCCGCCCGGGTAACTGCTTCCGGTGTACCAGGTAGGCGGATTCTGAATGATTCCCTGGAATGCGTGCGCCCAGTGTTTCTCGACTCCGAGCGCCATCGCAAAGGGCAGGAACTTCTCGAACGTGTCCGGCGGCATCGTTCGCAGCCGGTCGCCCTCTACGCGGTTCATGAACTCGCGGAAGCCCTGGATCTGCACGAGTGTACGAACCCCGCGCAGAGTCTTTGCTGTCATCAGGCGTCCAATCAGGAAGACGATGATGAGCGCCGCGATGATAGAGAAGATCGCAACTCCGGGAGCGAGGAAGAACTGCGCCATCCCGGTCACCTGCAGCACGATGAA
>Ga0068863_100007235_pt1 | contig 10879 bp, 10 predicted proteins | sample KBSSwiS62_FD_66596 | JGI IMG/M metagenome (GOLD analysis project Ga0068863, IMG submission 66596) | Switchgrass rhizosphere microbial communities from Kellogg Biological Station, Michigan, USA - KBS Switchgrass S6-2 | ecosystem: Host-associated > Plants > Roots > Rhizosphere > Soil ...
CAACCGCCATCACTGCGGTTCAAGAAGAGGTCGTGTGTAACGCGAAAGCCAACGAGTTGCGCAGACGTACATGCTCCATGCAAGCCGCTATCTTCTTGCATAGGCTTTTAAGCCGTCTCAATTTTTCATTTCCCTCGCGAAGACGGCGTTGCTAGAGTTCGCGGTGCATTCTTCCAGAGTCTCAGGAGGGCTGTGTGGACGATAATTCTCCGGCCGTTCCAGCTTCCAAGTTCTTCCGTTGTGGCGTACTTCTCGCATGGATCCCGATCTTGGTTATTTCACTTCCCGGGCTGATCGAGATAGCCGGTTCCGTTTCCGCCGGTAAGACAACCGGTCTGGGCGCAGTCGCCGGCGGGTTTTCACAGGCCTTCTTTACTTTCGGATTCCTGGCCTTTGTTGCCGCGCAAGTATGTGCCGTCACATTCCTTGTTCGTTCCTTTGCAGCATCCGGCGTTTCCCGTAGGCTCTTCTCAGCTCTCACAATCGGCGTCAGCCTGCTTAGCCTGATCCAGTGCGGTATCGCCATCTGGCTCTTCTACTATTTCTTGCCGCGCCACCACTAAACGCACAGGGAGTGCAGAACCGCCGAAAATCCATGGCAGAATGGAAGACGATCTTGCCTGTCCACAAGGCATGTCGTGTGTCGATCAGACAGCCTTCAAAACTCACCGAACGCGAACATCGATACGAGAGGGAAATGGCTACATTCCGGAACGCTGCAATGCTTGCATTTCTTTTCGTCGTTGCGTTCGTCTCGGCTTCCGCCACCACCATTGTCATCATTCGAACTCGCACCCACATCGTGATCGCATCGGACTCCAAAGCGCAGTACCAGGGCGATCAGGGCGCGCCGCAGGTTTGCAAGATCGCCAAGCAGAACGAAACATATTTTGTCGTCGCCGGCCTCGCCCGCGACACCTATCGCGGATACCTCGCGAGCCGTACCATATCGTCCGCAATAGCTCGCGGACAGACCTTTGACGAGCAGGCGAATGCCGTCGAAGCCGACATGCTTCACGCGCTGACTACGGAACTCACCCAGCTCCGCACCGAGGATCAGCCTGGCTTCAACTTTGCCGTCTCCGGCGAAGCCCCCAGCAGCATCGCTCTCGTTACCATGGAAGCGGGCATTCCGAAAGTCGTCGTGTTCTCGTTTCTCTACGACAAGGCGACAGGGAAGGTCACCTCGCGCCGCGACTCGTGCCCCGGAACCTGCACCGGCGACGACTTCATCATCCAGCTTGGCCGCGCCTTGTCTGAAGAAGAGGTATCCAAAGTCACCGGCTCGGCCTCCCGTATGGCCAAGACCCTGGTCGAGCTGGAAATTCAGAGAGATCCCACCAACGTTGGCCCGCCGGTAGAACTTGTGGAATTGCGGATCTCCGGTCCAGAGTGGCTGCAGGACGATTTGAATTGTGCCGCCGAATCCAATGTCCGCAAGAAATACCCCCATTCCGTCACTATCGAATTCTGACACCCGGAATCCTGTATCCTGCATAACAAGCCCGTCGATTGGTCACGCTCCCGCTTTCAATTGTGTGACTTGCACGTCCAATAGACATTCGCTTGGGGATGGAACTTTCTTATGCACGCCGCCGTATTTACTCCGATGAGGACGGTAATCGACACCTTCGCCCAGATCTTCCGCACCCTGTGGGCGCATAAGCTTCGCTCCTTCCTCACCATGTTCGGAATCGCCTGGGGTGTCGGCTCGTTACTGCTCCTCGTCGGTCTCGGCGAAGGCTTCCGCACCGGCAACGTCCGTCAGCTCAACGAAATCGGCGAGAACATTATGTTCATCTTCCCCGGTCGAACTCCTACCATCGCCGGGAACCAGAACAGCGGCCGCCAGTACAAGCTGACCTATCAGGATTATCTCGACATCGTTCGCGAGTGTCCGGACGTGCTTGCCGCCGTGCCCGTTCTCAGTCGTCAGGACCTTCGTGCCGTCAGCGAGTGGAATAGCGCCAACGGGCAGGTACTTGGCGCGGAGCCTCAGTTCCGCGGCGTTCGGTTCCTTCCCATCAACCAGGGACGCTGGTTGTCGGACCTCGACGAATCCGAACGGCGTAATGTCGCCGTGCTCGGCAGTGAGGTCGCCAAGAATCTTTATCCCGGTCATCCCATCGTCGGAACCTACATGCTGCTGAATGGACAACGTTTTGAAGTGATCGGTGTGCTTCGTCCGGTCGGTCGCGGCGACAATAACTCCACCAATCAGCGCATATACATCCCGTTCTCGACCATGTCGACATACTTCCCTTTGAAGGGTGAGGGCGAACAGCGGGCGATCTCGTTCATCAACTTCCAGCCGCGCGTGCGCGATCAGCACATCCTGGCGAGGGATGAAGTTCGTCGTGTCATCGCCCGCAATCACGGCTTCGACTACCACAACGAAGACGCCTTCGATGAATGGGACACCATCCGTTCCGCACAGATGGTCGGCAAGATCTTCGACGCCATGAACATGTTCCTTGGCAGCGTCGGCCTGGTGACCCTCGGACTCGGCGCCATCGGAATCATCAACATCATGCTGGTTTCCGTCAGCGAGCGCACCCGGGAAATCGGTTTGCGCAAAGCCTTGGGCGCGACGAATCGAAGCATCTTGTTCCAGTTCTTCATGGAGGGAGTGTTACTCACGCTGGTCAGTGGAGGAATCGGCATGGCTTTAGCGGCTGCTTTCATGGCCGCACTTGGAACCCTGCCTTCGCCTCCAGGATTCGACACACCGAAACTGGTCGCTTCTTCGGCGACGCTTGCCATTGCAAGCCTGTCGATCGCGGGCATCATCGCCGGAGTTTATCCCGCCCGCAAGGCGGCCATGCTGACACCTGTAGAAGCGCTGCGCGCCGACTAAGCCGAGGAGACGACCATGACGCATGATTTGATGAAACAGGCTTACGAGGCGCTTCGACACAATCGCAGACGCACTGCTCTGACCATGCTTGGCATGGCCTGGGGAATCGCAACCGTCGTCCTCCTCCTCGCCTACGGCTCCGGGTTCGGACGCGCTATCGAAACCATCTTCGCCAGCTTCGGCTCTCACGTCATGGGAGTTTTTCCGGGTCGTACCTCCATGCAAGCCGGAGGCAATAAGGCGGGCATGCAGATTCGCCTGACGGAAGATGACATCACAAGGATCTCTGAGAACGTTCCGCAGATCACGCGAATCACTCCCGAAGTGAGCAAGGATGCGAACATTCAGTTCGACAATCGAAACTTCAGTTTCCGTGTGCAGGGGAACTATCCGAACGTTCAGCGAATTCGCAACTACGAGGTTGAGTACGGCCGTTTCTACAATGAAGAAGACAATTTGCAGAAGGCGCGAGTTGCCGTCATTGGTTCAGAAGCGAAGGACAAGTTGTTCTCCGGGAAGTGGGCCATCGGCGAGAACATCCGTATCAACGGTCTCTCGTTCGAAGTGATCGGCGTCGCCAAGCCGAAGATGCAGGAGGGCGATAACGACATCAATCGCATCATCTACGTGCCCTTCAACGCCATGAGCGATTTAACCGACACGCACTACATCAATGGCATGTGGCTCGAGTTCGAGGGCGACAACTACGAGCAGATCGAGCAACAGATGCGTGGCGTGCTGGCGCAGCACTACAACTTCAAGCCGGAAGATCGTCGCGCCGTTTTCGTCTTCAGCGCCATGAAGCAGCTATATCAGTTCCGCATCATCAGCCTGGGCCTGCAAGTCCTGCTGGGCTTCATCGGTACCTTGACCCTCGGCATAGGTGGCGTCGGCCTCATGAACATCATGCTGGTCTCTGTCACTCAGCGCACCCGTGAGATCGGCGTCGAAAAAGCCTTGGGCGCGACCAAGAGTGACATTCTGCAGCAGTTCCTTGCCGAAGCCCTGGCCATCACGTTCGCGGGAGGCATCGCCGGGATTCTGCTCGCCTACCTCGTCGCATTCTCCGTTGGGAACCTGACCTTCTACAGCGCGCTTGCCAAGAACGCTGAAGCCGCCGACATCCGATTGCTCATCTCGCCGGGTGCCGTCATCGTTTCAACGTTGATTCTCACGTTGGTGGGATTGGTCAGCGGAATGCTTCCGGCGATCCGCGCCTCGCGTCTCGATCCCATCGAAGCATTGCGCTACGAATAGCTTTCAAAGGGGCGGCGGATTTCTTACGTGATCTTTACTGCGACCGGGCAAGCACCAGTGTGACGTCGTCCGGCTGTTCGTTTCCGCCGATCCAGTCGGTAACCGCAGAAACTACGATCTCACTGATGCGCTCCAGCGGAAGATGCCGGTTCTCGTGTACCAGCGCGATCAGCCGTTCTTCCCCGAACTCCCCAAACTCATTCTCCGGTTCGGTAATTCCGTCCGAGTACGCCACAAAGATGTCTCCCGGGCTCATCTCGACGGAATCGTCGTCGTAGGTCACATCGCCAAACAGACCCACCACTAGTCCGCCCGTTTCAAGCTGGCGAATCGTACCGTCCTGGCTGATTAGTATCGGCGGCAGGTGTCCGGCATTCGAATACTTGAACAGCCGCGTCCGCGTATCGTAAAAGGCAAGAAACATCGTTGCGTACTTCTCGCTCGGAGTGCTGCGATAGAGTTGGTGGTTCAGCATCGCCAGCAGCGTGCCCGGCGGCAAATCCCCAACTCCGCCCGGAGTTGACATCCGGATCAGTGCGTTGGGATCACCGATATGACCCGCTCCAACCGCCTGCAACGCAGGTACTGACTCCACCAGGGTGTAAGCCCGGACGAAGGCATGTACCGTGGCCATCAGCAGTGCCGCCGATATTCCTTTGCCGGAGATGTCTCCGACGGCAACTCCAAGCTGATGCGGACCCACCGGCAGGAAATCGTAGTAGTCGCCGCTGACCGTCCGAGCTGGCCGGCAAACGCCATGCACCTCGAAACCCTCCAGCGAACTGATGTCGCGAGGGAAGAGAAGCGCCTGCACTTCCTGGGCGATGGCGAGTTCGCTCTCGATGCGCTGCTTTTCCTTTTGCTCTACGATCAACTTTTGCAGCGACTCTGTCATGGAGTTGAACGACCGCTCCAATGCCGCCAGCTGATCCTCTCTCGTGACGTGAATGCGATGAGCCAGGCGGCCGGTCTCGATATGCTGCGTCGCCTCATAAAGATGCGCTACCGAAGCTGTCATCGTCCGAGTCAAGCGCACACCGATCACCAGCGCGACCAGTTCAATGAAGGCAAACAGAACGGCAACCGCAATCAGCACCGAGAGAATTACGTTGGAGAACTCTCCGAGCGTTCGGAAGAGCCGGTCGTAGAGCGTAGATGGACGCGTGTGGACGGCAAGCAGTCCTGTAGTTGTCTTCCCGCTCTGCCAGTGCTTCAGGCCCAGCGCCGTTCCGAAAGGGAGCTCCGCGTCCAGCAGAAAGCGTTTTGGTTGAACGTTGCCGGCGGAGACTTGCGCGCCCCCGTTGGTCCCTTCGAACGTAACAACCGAGCTATCCTTCTGCGGCCCGAAGCGGAACTTCAATCCAGTCCGATCCGGAGGAGCCTTCTGTTCCTTTTCTCCAGTCGTTGCCGGTTGGGATCGGCGTTCCACATCAGGCGGTTGAACCGTTACCTGGCAGCCGTCCTGAACAATCTGCGCGAGCAACTGTGTACTCACCGGAACGCTGGTGACCACCGAAACCGGGACGCCATGATGCTCCACCGTGTTCACAGCCCGCAGGTAAATGCGATTGTCGTCGTCCAATACTAGAGACTTGAAGGACGGCGTTTGCCTCGCGTACTCGGGGATTTCGAGCGGCTGCTGTTGCGCCTCCGAGCCCACTACGACGACTTTCTTGCCCACATAAGCCGTGATGCTGCGCCCCGGAAACTCCTTGCCAAGCCGCTCGTGGGCCGCCCTCACAATGTCGTCGGTGGAAAATTTTGGGTCTTGTGCCCTGGCGGAAATCTCCGTAGCCAGCATCGCGTTGCTGGCCTCGAGTCGCTGCAACTCCTCGGAGATATCTTGCGTCACCACGAACGTGGCGAATTGTCCGGCGAACAGATATCCGGCGACTCCCGCCATGGCGATCAACAGCAGCACCGGTATGACGCCTATAAAGATGTAGGTGACGACCAGTCGATTTCGCAGTCGCCACATAAGATTCTGTCGCAGCCACCGGTACAGCAGCAGCAACAGGACGACCGACAAAAACCAGATCAGGAATGACAAGGAGGGAGAGAACCAAACCTGTCGCCCAAGCGACGGGATGAACCTGCCCAGCAGGTACATCGGAACCGTGATCGCAGCCAGCAACAATCCAAGGCGTGCCAGCACGCTCTTAGGGAAGTACAAACTCGCTCGCAGCTTGAGGTTAGACAGGGAATCCATGAGAAATCCGCTCGATTATAGCCTCAGCAGCTCGGTTTCAAAGGAGTGAAATGCTTTCAGATGATACGCACTGCTCCTGCCGCAAGTTTCACGCTTGCCCGTCTATCTGCACCTAAATCTCAGGGTAGAAGCTGAAGAAAGCATCCACGCTTTGCCGAAGTTGAGCCTCGATCTCGTCTTTGCTCCCTTCGAGAACGTGCATTGTAACCCGGGCCGTCCTGCCATTCTTCAGTTTCACTTCTGCTTCGCCGACCGCTTCTATTTCCTCAGACGGCAGCAGACGCATTCCGTAAACAAGGATCAGGTTTGCCATCTCTTGATTCTATCCAAGTTTTACATGTTAGTTTTTGAGGCGTTGAACAGTACTGTCGTTTACAATCTGCGGCGGTGAAGCCCTTAATCATTTCCATCTCGGCCTTCCTTTTGGTAGCGGGTGCCGTCGCACAGGAAGCTCAGCCCAAGACACAGGTCCGGGTCAATTATCTGAATGTCTGTTCACCTTCCGATACGGACAAGACCGAAATTCAAGCTGCTATCGACCGGCTACCGGCAAAGCCCGCCTTCGCCGTCGATTACGAGATCGCGCACGGCAAGTCAACCGTCACCGACGATGCCGTGATGGCAGGTCCGCGCACTAAAGTGTCGGAGGGACCGGTGCCGGTCTCCAATTGGGTGAGAATTCGTAAGGAATTCCCCGAGAAGTCGGCCTTCTCCAACGTGCAGTACTCGTTTAGCGTCGCCGACAACCGGGCAGTCGAGACCCTCATCTTCCGTCTGCGCGACCCAAAAGAGCTGCTCCAGGTCTCGATCTCCAATTCTGTAACGGCGGTCAAAAACCCGGCGCAAATTGTCGCGACCAAGACACCTGCGGATCGCATTCGGATCGAACGCTTCGGGAAATCGTCGGCCGTCCTGGCCCGCTGCCAGGACTCAAACCAGGCGGCATTCGAGCCCCTGTTCCAGAAGGCCACCAGCATTCTCAACCTCTATCGTGAGATTTTGAACGCGCGCCACATAGTGCCGATGGATCTCCCAAAATCTTCAGAATCTACAAGATCGATGACGCCGAAACCTTCGGCCCAGCCCTGACCAGAATCTTTTTCGAACGTAAGGAATCGAACTCACCATGGCAGAACTTCGCAATGTAGTGATCATGGGGTCCGGTTGTGCCGGACTGACCGCCGCCATTTATGCTGCCCGCGCCAATCTGAAACCACTGGTTCTGGAAGGGCACGAGCCCGGTGGCCAACTCTCCATGACCACGCTGGTTGAAAATTTTCCCGGCTTCCCGGATGGCATCCAGGGACCGGAACTCATTGAGAACATGCGAAAGCAGGCCGAGCGTTTCGGCACCGAATTCCGGACTGCCCACGTCCACAGCGCTCACCTCAGCTCCCGTCCCTTCACTCTCAGCCTGGGCAAAGAGGAGATTAAGACCCGCACGCTTATCATCGCGAGCGGTGCGAGTGCGCGCTGGCTGGGCCTACCGAGTGAGCAGGCATTAATCGGACACGGTGTTTCGTCGTGCGCAACCTGCGACGGCTTCTTTTTCTCCGGCAAGGACATTTCCGTCATCGGTGGCGGTGATTCAGCTATGGAGGAAGCTCTCTTCCTGACCCGCTTCGCAACCAAGGTCAGCCTGATTCACCGTCGCGATTCGTTCCGCGCCTCCAAGATCATGCTCGATCGAGCCAAGGCGCATCCGAAAATCGACTTCATCGTGAATACCGCGGTGGATGAGGTATACGACCCCGCTATGAAAGAAGTCACTGGGCTGAAATTACGGGACCTCAAGACCAACGAAGTTCGCGACTTCAAGACGTCGGCAATGTTCCTTGGCATCGGTCACACACCGAATGCTTCGATGTTCAAGGATCAGATCGATCTGGATGACGACGGATACATCAAGACTCGCGACTACGTTTTCACCGGAGTCCCCGGGGTATTCGCCTGCGGAGACGTGCAGGATCGCCGCTACCGTCAGGCCATCAGCGCCGCCGGAACCGGCTGCATGGCCGCAATAGAAGTCGAGCGCTTCTTGGAAGAACACGGACAGTAACAAAAAATGACGAATGACGATTGACCCGATGACGATTGCAAACTGATAGGCAGTTCAATCGTTATTCCGTCAAATCGTCGTTCGTCATTCGCCTTTTCCTATCGTCAATGCCTCGTGTGACAGCCGTCATATCCCTGATTTCGGACCTTTGTGATACAAACGAAGGTCGCCACTCCAGCGACATCTGAGAATTATTCCCAGGCTTTTTTCTCGCCTGGTGGAGCCTGAATGTTACGTGCACTCTTTATAGGGTTATCTGAAAGTAAATCTCTCCGCCATTTTGCCGAAAGTTCCTCACTGGGACAGAAGATGTCCCGCCGATTTGTAGCTGGGACCACTGTCGAAGAACTTCTCCAGGCCACCGAAGCCGTCAATCAACTTGGCATCCGCGTCAGTGTCGACAACCTTGGCGAAAATGTCACCAATCGCGACGAAGCGCTCCATAGCCGCGATCTTTACCATCAACTTCTCGATGAAATTGACAAGCGGAAACTCGATGCGAACGTCAGCCTCAAGCTGACTCACATGGGTTTGGACGTCGACGAGAATCTAGCGCGCGGTATCGTCAGTGAACTTCTCGATCACGCGGTATCCATTAAGAACTTCATCCGCATTGATATGGAAGGCTCGCCCTACACGCAAAAGACCTTGGATTTCACTCGCGAGCTCCATCGCAAGCCCGGATACGCCGGATACGTCGGTACGGTTCTGCAGTCCTATATGCGGCGCACCGCCGATGACGCAAAGTCGCTTTGCTCCGAAGGCATTCGCATTCGTCTCTGCAAGGGCGCCTACAAGGAACCGCCGGAGATCGCCTTTCAGCCAAAATCGGAAGTCGATGGCAATTATGTAAGCGTGGCGAAGTATCTCTTGAAGAGCGGAACCTTCCACGGACTCGCGACCCACGACGAGCAAATCATCCAGGAAATTAAGGATTGGGCTCGCAAGGAGAACGTTCCTCCCTCTGCGTTCGAATTCCAGATGCTCTACGGTATTCGCCGGGATCTTCAGGAGGCCCTGGTGAAAGAGGGCTGGGGCATGCGCGTCTACATTCCGTTTGGGACCGAATGGTATCCCTACCTCATGCGACGCCTGGCTGAGCGTCCCGCGAATGTCTTCTTTATCGCCAAGAACATTCTTCGCGGTTAACAAACTAACCATTCAGGCAGGCTCTTGCCTGCCTGTTTTGCTATTTGATCGCTCCTCGCAGTTGCGACAATGCCTGTTCCGCTGAGATCAGCCGAATCAGCCCCGATTGCGGATTGTCCAAGTCCATCACCGTGTATACGGTAATCGAAGTCGCCATTGAAAAAACAACCGTCATCAACAGGTTTCGTCGCTTGGCCGGAGAAATCCCGTAGCCGGCGACCATCGCGCTCAGCATGGCCAGTCCAAACATCAGATAAACAATCAAGTCTGGAGTCCTCGTCCTGAGCGCGACGGTCCGCGCCGTCGTGATATCGATCATCTCGTTCATCGCCGGCAAAACCACGAGCGACGTTAATTGGCCGTGAGTGCTGGCTTCCGCTTTAGCCCAAATCTCACGCTGCAACTGCTCAGCCTTTTTCATGGCAGCTTCGGTTGCCGCCGGATGACCAAGTTGCTCGTAAATCGCCAGTCTCGCGTCGAGATACTGGCGGAAGAGTTGCCGGAGAGGAGCCTGCTCAGCAGCGGGAATCACATCCAGTCGAAGATAAGCGGTTCCGATGGCGTTCGCTTCCCGAACGACTAATTGCCGTCGAACTTCCAGGCGCGACGATGCGCTCGAAAAAGTGAATGCCAGGATTAAGCCAAGCAGCGCCAGCACCGCGCCCTCAATCGCTCCAACCCCGATCTGCAACCCTTCCGGATCTTGAATTCGTCCCACGCGATATCCGATTTCCGCGAAGACCAGCATGGCTAGAAACAACACCACCGATGCGACCACGGCCGTGCCCATTGTCACCTGCCATCCGACAATTTCACTTCGGCTACAAGCGCTTAGGGTAATCGAGCAGGTACTTCGAGGCAATCGATGCGTTGCTTCCTTTTGCCTGCATGCATAATCCAATGAACTGATGAATTCCGTCTTGAGCGATTTCGCATCTCTGGTCGCCCCCGAGATAGCCGACGAGCAGATCGACCTTCTACATGCAGCGCTGTTGTACGCAAAACCGGAGTATCCCAATCTCGATATCGGAGAAAACGTAAAACGTATCGAGCAGTTGGCCGCCCGGGTCATAGATCGTCGCGGCTCCTGTGAAGATGGCGCTCACACCATCGCATCGATCAATGCCGTCCTGTTCCAGGAGGAAGGCTTTGCCGGGAACCAGGCGGACTTCTACGATTCCCGCAATTCTTATCTCAACGAAGTGCTCGATCGAAAACTCGGCATACCCATCACGCTCTCCGTCATTTATATGGAAGTAGCCCGTAGAGTTGGGCTCCCGGTCTTCGGCGTCGGATTACCCGGACACTTCCTGCTCAAGCACTTTGATCTCGGCGGCCAGCCAATCTT
>Ga0068863_100007236_pt1 | contig 10879 bp, 7 predicted proteins | sample KBSSwiS62_FD_66596 | JGI IMG/M metagenome (GOLD analysis project Ga0068863, IMG submission 66596) | Switchgrass rhizosphere microbial communities from Kellogg Biological Station, Michigan, USA - KBS Switchgrass S6-2 | ecosystem: Host-associated > Plants > Roots > Rhizosphere > Soil ...
ACCTGGGAGGTCGCGAACGGGCGGGTCGAGAGCTACCTCGGCGGCTACCAGGACTGGGTCTACGCCCGCGCCGAGCGCGCCAGGCAGGCGGACGCGGCGGAGATGCGCCGCCGCAACCTCGCCCGCAAGGAGCTGGCGTGGCTGCGGCGCGGCCCACCCGCGCGCACGTCGAAGCCCCGGTACCGGATCGAGGCCGCGGAGGCCCTGATCGCGGACGTCCCGCCGCCGCGCGACAAGGTCGAGCTGTTGGGCTTCGCCACGAACCGGTTGGGCCGCACGGTGCTGGAGCTCGAGGACGCGACCGTGCGGATCGCGGACCGCACGCTGCTGGACCACCAGACCTGGCGGCTCGGCCCGGGGGACCGGATCGGGATCGTCGGGGTCAACGGCTCGGGCAAGACCACGCTGCTCAGGTCGCTGACCGGCGAGCGTCCGCTCGACGGCGGGAAGCGGGTCCAGGGCACCACGGTGCAGCTCGCGCAGCTCACCCAGGACCTCGTGGACCTCCCCGAGGACATGCGTGTGCTGGAGGCGGTCGAGGCCGTCGCCAAGTACGTGCGGTTCGGCAAGGAGGAGATGACGGCCTCGCAGGTCGCCGAGCGCCTCGGCTTCCCGCCCGCGCGGCAGTGGACGCCGGTCGGGCGGCTCTCCGGCGGTGAGCGGCGCAGGCTGCAGCTGACCCGGCTGCTCATGGCGGAGCCGAACGTCCTGCTGCTCGACGAGCCCACCAACGACCTCGACGTCGACACGCTGACCAATCTCGAGGACCTGCTCGACGGCTGGCCGGGCACGTTGGTCGTGGTCAGCCACGACCGGTACCTGACCGAGCGGGTGTGCGACACAGTGGTCGCGCTGTTCGGGGACGGGCGGATCACCCATCTGCCGGGCGGGATCGAGGAGTACCTCCGCCGCCGCCGGGAGCTGGGCACGGACACGACCGCCCCCCAGGTCGGGGCCGCCCCCAAGGCGCCCGCGGTGAGCGCAGCCGACCAGCGGGCCGCCCGCAAGGAGGTCCAGCGCCTCGAACGCCGGATGACCCAACTGGCGAAGCGTCGGGAGCAGCTCCACACCCGGCTCGCCGAGGCCGCCACGGACCCGGACACGCTGGTCGCCCTGTCCGGCGAGCTCGAGCAGGTCGACGCCGAGGTCGAGCAGGTCGAGCTGGAGTGGCTGGAGGCCGCCGAGCGCGCCGAGCTCTAGTGCGGTCACCGCACTAGGTGGCCGCCCTCCGCTGACATCGGCCGTGTCAGGTCGGTGTCAGAGAGATCGCAGGCCCCGGCGGCAGTCTCGTCGGCATGGAACCAGTCATCTCCGTCGAAGGCCTGCGCAAGGACTTCGGCGACACCACCGCGCTGGCGGGCATCGACCTGTCCGTGCGTCGGGGCTCGGTGCTGGGTCTGCTGGGCCCCAACGGGTCCGGCAAGACCACCACCGTGCGCATCCTGTCCACCCTGCTCCGCCCGGACGCCGGGCGGGCGTCCGTGCTGGGCCACGACGTCGTGGCCGACGCCGCGGCCGTGCGCCGGGTCGTCGGGCTGACCGGGCAGTACGCCGCGGTCGACGACGCCCTGTCCGGCGTGGAGAACCTCCGGCTCATCGCCCGGCTGCTGGACATGTCCCGCGGACAGGCCCGCGCCCGCGCCGACGAGCTCGTCGAGCGCTTCGGGTTGGCCGACGCCGCCAAGCGCCGGGTCAAGACCTACTCCGGCGGCATGCGTCGGCGGCTCGACCTGGCCGCGAGCCTCGTCGGAACGCCGGACGTGCTGTTCCTCGACGAGCCCACCACCGGGCTCGACCCCCGGCACCGCAACGAGGTGTGGGACCAGGTCCGCACGCTCGCGGCCGAGGGCACCACGGTCCTGCTGACCACGCAGTACCTGGAGGAGGCCGACCAGCTCGCCGAGGACCTCGTGGTCCTGGACCACGGGCGGGTCATCGCGACCGGCACCCCGGCCTCGCTCAAGACCGAGGTCGGCGGGCAGCTGCTGCACGTCCGACCGCTGTTCCGCACGGACGTCGGAGCGGTCGCGACCCTGCTGGGCGAGCTCACCGACGAGGCCCCCGCCATCGACCCGAGCGGCGAGCTCACCGTCGCAGGCTCGCCGCAGCTGCTGCAGGCCGTCGGCGCCCGGCTCGGCGTCCCGATCGCCGAGCTCGGCCTGCGCCTGCCCAGCCTCGACGACGTCTTCCTCACCCTGACCGGCCGCCCGGCCGACGAGACCACCGAGGAGGTCCCGGCATGACCACCACCGCCCCCGCCCCCACCCCCGTCCGCGAACCGCTGCCGCGCACCGGAGCGCGCCACGGGCCGCTGCGCCACGCGATGACGCTCGCGTGGCGCGGCGTGGTCAAGACGATCCACTCGCCGGAGGCGCTGATCGACGTCACGCTCCAGCCGGTGATCTTCCTGCTGCTGTTCGTGTACGTGTTCGGCGGCGCCATCGCGGGCGACACCAGCGCCTACCTGCAGTTCGCGGTGCCCGGCGTGCTGGTCCAGACGGTGGTCTTCGCCTCGGGGGGCACCGGCACCGCGCTGGCGGACGACCTGCACACCGGCATCTTCGACCGCTTCCGCAGCCTGCCGATCCCGCGGTCGGCCCCGCTGCTGGGCGCCATCACGGCGGACATCGGGCGGTACGCCACCTCTGGCGTGATCATGCTGGTGTTCGGCACGATCCTCGGCTTCCGGACGTCCGCGGGCCCGCTGGCGATCGTCGCGTCGCTCGCGATCGTGATGGCCCTGGCGTTCGCGCTCTGCTGGGTGTTCACCGCGCTCGCCATGGTGGTGAAGGAGCCGCGCTCGGTGCAGGGCATGGGCGCGCTGATCTCGCTGCCGCTGACCTTCGGCTCCAACGTGTTCGTGCCGGCGAGCACCATGCCGAGCTGGCTGCAGGGCTGGGTGAACGTCAACCCGGTCTCGAAGACCGCCGACGCGGTCCGGGGCCTGCTGCTGGGTGGCCCGGTCGCCGGTCCGGCGACCACCGCGCTGCTCTGGGCGGCGGGGATCGCGGTGGTCTTCACGCCGCTGGCGGTGTTCCTCTACCGCCGCCGCACCTGACCGGAGCAGTCCTCCCGCCTCGGCGGCTACGCGGCGATGAGTGCCCGCAGCAGCTCCAACCCGTCCTGAGGCGGGAGGCCCGCAGCCTCCCGCCTCAGCGCGTCGTCCGGGCCCAGCGCCGCCAGCAGCGCCACGACGGCGGGATCGCCGTGGTCGAGGGTCCCGCGGCGGGACTCGGCCACGCCCAGGGCCCGGCACGCGCCCTCGGGATCCCCGCGCAGGTGCCGCAGCTGCGCGACGGTCTCGGCGACGAACGCGACGACCGGCCCGTCCCGGCTCTCCTCCGCGGCGTCGACCGCGGCGCCGAGGAAGCCCGCCGCGGCGTCGAGCTCCCGGGCGGCGAGCTCGACGAGCGCGCGCTGGGTGTTCAGGTGCGCGGTCCGCTGCGGCGCCGCGATGCCCCCGCCCACGGCGGGGTCGATCTCGGCGAGGCGGGCGCGGGCCCCGGCCAGGTCGCCTTCGAGCCGGTCCAGGTCGGCGAGGGCGGTGAGCACCATGTCCTGGGACGAGAACCCGCTCGCGCCGTCGGACATCCCCAGCGCCTCGGTGTAGAGCTTGCGGGCCAGCGCGTAGTCGCCCGTTCGGGCCGCGAGCCCGCCGCGGCGCATCAGGTACTGGGGCAGGTCGTCGTCGTTGGCGAGCTCGGTGGCCAACGCGATGGCCTCCTCGAAGGCGGCCGCGGCGGCGTCGAGGTCGCCCGCCCAGCCCTCGAGCTCGCCGAGGGTGGTGAGCGTCATGCCGAGCCCGAAGCGGTCTCCGACCTGCGTGAACAGGGTGTGCGAGGCGCGTACGAGCTCGCGTTCGAGGTCGACCAGGCCTTCGTTCGCGGCGAGCGCCGCGCGGAGCTCCAGCGCGAACGCGCGCGTCCACGGATCGGGGTGGGTGGTGCTGAGCGGGGCGAGGGGCTCCTGGCTCTGGCGCTGGAACGCGGTGCTGACCGGTTCCAGCAGGTCCAGCAGGGGATGGCGGGGCTGGGGGACCTGGTCGGTCCACGTCTTCGCCTGGTCCACCAGCTGCTCGACCTCCGCTATCCGGCCGTGGCCGAGGGCCTCGATCGCGCGGAACGCGGTGACCCGGGCCAGCACGTCCACCGGGACGTCCGCCGTCGGTAGCTCGCCGACGGCCCGCACCCACGCCATCGACTCCTCCCCGGCGCCGCGGATCAGCCAGGCCCAGAACATGGCAGCGACCAGCCGGTACGCGGTCTCCGCGTCCGCCGTGTCGATCGCCCGGCGCAGCGCGGCGGTCACGTTCCCCGCCTCGGTGCGCAGCGCGGTGAGCCAGCGCAGCTGCTCGCGGGTGCGCAGCTCGGGCTCCGCCCGCTCGACGAGCGCGACCGTCCAGTCCGCGTGCCGCCGGGCCCGCTCCTCCGCCTCGCCGGACTCGGCCAGCCGCTCCCGCGCGTACTCGCGGATCGTCTCCAGCATCCGGTACCGGGTCGGCGCCCCGGGCACCGCCACGACCAGCGACTTGTCGACGAGCGCGGCGAGCGTCCCGAACGGGTCCGGCAGGTCCTCGCCGCAGACCTGGTCGACGGCGTCGGCGGTGGCCCCACCCGCGAAGACGGCCAGCCTGCGGGCCAGGGTGCGCTCGGACTCGTCGAGCAGGTCCCAGCTCCAGTCGACCACCGCGCGCAGGGTCTGGTGGCGCGGCAGGACGTTGCGGGCACCGGTGGTGAGCAGGCGGAACCGGTCGTCCAGCTTGGCGAGGATCTCACCGGGGCTGAGCACGCGGAGCCGGGCGGCGGCGAGCTCGATCGGCAGCGGCTGCCCGTCGAGGCGGTGGCAGATCTCGGCGATCGCGGGGTCCTCCGCGTCGAACCCGGGGGCGACGGCCGCCCCGCGGTCCACGAACAGCCGCACCGCGGCGTTCTCCTCGAGGGCCTCGACGGGGTGCAGCCGCTCCCCGGGCACGGCCAGCGGTTCGCGGCTGGTCGCGAGGATGCGCACGGCGGTGCGGTCGAGCAGGGTCGCGGCGAGCCGCGCGGCCGCGTCCACCAGGTGTTCACAGTTGTCCAGCACGAGCAGGACCTCGCGCCTGCCCAGCGCGCTGACCAGGCGATCGAGCGCGTCCGGCTGCTCCTCGGGGCGGATCCGCAGCTCCGGGGTGCCGACCGCGGCCAACACCGTCTCGACGAGCTCGTCAGCGCCGGTCAGCGGGGCCAGCTCGGCGACCAGCGCCGTCGGCACGGACTCGCGGGCGAGCCGGGTCTTGCCCGCCCCACCGGGCCCGACGAGGGTGACCAGCCGGGTCGCGTCGAGCAGCTCGCGGATCCGGGCGACGTCGGCCTCTCGCCCGACGAAACTGGTCAGCGGCCCGGGCTGGGTCGCGCGCCGCGGCTTCGGCGCTATCGGGGCGGGGGCGCCGCTGAGCACGTCCGCCTGGGCCCGGGCGAGCTCGGGGCCGGGATCGACGCCGAGCTCGTCGGCCAGGTGGCGGCGGGTGCGGTCGAGGAGGGCGAGCGCGTCCGCCTGGCGGCCGGTGGCGTGCAAAGCGCGGGCGAGCGTGCCCGCCGCGCTCTCCCGCAGGGGCTGGTCGGCGAGCAGCGTGGTCAGCGGCTCCACGGCCGCGGCGGGCCGCCCGAGCCGCAGGTCCAGCGCCGCGGCCTGCTCGACGGCGGCCGCGCGCTTCTCGTCGAGCCGGTCCGCCGCGGCCTGCGCGAACCGCAGCCGCCGGACGTCGGCGAGCGCGGGACCCCGCCACAAGGCCAACGCCTGCCCGACGAGCTCGCGCGCCGCCTCCGGATCGGCCTCCTGACCGGCCTCGGTGAGCTTCTGCGCGGCACGGACGACGTCGACGTCCGCGGGCTCGATCTCCAGCCGGTACCCGCCCGGCACGGTCGCGACGACGTCCGCCCCGAGCGCGCGGCGCAACCGGGAGACCAAGGCCTGCAACGCGTTCGTGGACGCGGGCTCGTCCCCCCACAGGTCGTCGACGAGGGTCTCGGCGGTGACGGTGCGGCCGGGCGCGAGCGCGAGCCGGGCGAGCAGCCCGCGCAGGCGAAGCCCGCTGGGCGCGACGTCCGCCCCCGACGGGGCCCACGCCGCGACGGGCCCCAACACGCCGATCCGCATCGACCCAGTCTGCCGGGTCGACGATCACCGCGCTAGCGATATATCGCCGATACTACACTCTTGCCCTGCACGCCGATCCGCACCAACACGCTCGACGCTCCGGGCCGCGATGAACCTCTGGGCCATCCAGCGCAGTCATCTCGACAGCTCGTCGAGGAGGAAGGCCTCGGCACGCGCTCCCTTGCCGAACATGGCCAGGGACAGGCTCTCGTCGATGCCATGCCACCGCGAGGACGGGTCGCCCACCCCGGTGACCAGCACCGCAGCCCCGGGGAAGGTCCGCGCGAACTCGGCGATGAACGGGATCGAGCCGCCGATCCCCATCTCGACGGTCGCGGTCCCGTAGGCCTGCGCGAACGCGCGCTTGGCGGCGTCGTACGCCCCGCCCGTCGCGTCCAGGGAGAAGGGCTCTGCGACCCCGGAACCCGGCGTGACCTCGACCTGCGCGCCCCAGGGGGTGTGCGCGCGCAGGTGCGCCGCGAGCTTGTCCCGCGCGCCGAGCGTGTCCTCGCCGGGGGCGAGGCGCATGCTCACCAACGCCCGGGCCTTGGGCAGCAACACGTTCGACGACTCGGCGACGGACGGCGCGTCGATCCCCAGGACCGCGATCGCCGGCTTCTGGTAGACCCGCTCGGCGAGCGTGCCGGTGCCCAGCAGCTCCGCGCCCTCGACGAGCCCGGCCTCGGCGCGCCACGCGGACTCCGGGATCTCGACCGCGGCGGAGTCGGTGCCCGAGTTGGAGTGCAGCCCGGCGACGGCGACCTCGCCCTTCTCGTCGTGCAGGCTGGCCAGCGCGTGGGCCAGCGCGGTCAGCGCGTCCCCGACCGGGCCGCCGAACACACCGGAGTGCAACGGCCGCTCCAGCAGCGTGACCTCGACGACCACGTCCACCAGCCCGCGCAGGGACGTGGTCAGCGCCGGGACGTCCACCGCCGGGTTGGCGGCGTCCGCGATCACGATGACGTCCGCGGCCAGCAGCTCGTGGTGCTCCCGCAGCAGCGCGGGGAGGGTGGGGGAGCCGGACTCCTCCTCGCCCTCGACGAACAGCGTGACGCCCACGGGGGGCTTTCCGTCGTAGGCCCGCAGCACCGCGAGGTGGGTCATCACGCCGGCCTTGTCGTCCGCCGCGCCACGCCCGTAGAGCCTGCCCCCGCGCTCGGTCGGCTCGAACGGCGGGCTCGTCCACAGCTCGTCCCCGCCGGTGGGCTGGACGTCGTGGTGGGCGTAGAGCAGCACCGTGGGCTGCCCCTCGGGTGCGGGCCACCGCGCGACCACGGCCGGTGCTCCCGGGCGGGTGGGAGAGCCTGCAGCGCGCAGGATCTGCAGCGAGGCGGGGTTCAGCCGCCCGGCCAGCTCGGCGACCGCGGCGGCGCTCGCCTCGGTGTCCGCGGCGTGCGCCGGATCGGCCCAGATGCTCGGGATCCGCACGAGGCGTTCGAGGTCGGCGCGGGCGGCGGGGAGCGCGGCCTCGACGGCCGCGGCGATCTGGTCACGGGTGGCAGCCACGGGCCCGACCGTACCCGCGTCGACATCTCGCGGTCACCGAGCGGCATCCTTGCCGGGACACGCCGCCCGTAGGGTGGAGGGATGTCCCGGTTCCTCGCGACGCTGCTGGAATCCGCCTCCGTCACCGCACGCGGCATGACCACCGGGGAGCCGCATGCCCCCGTCCGTCGACCGTGGAGCGAGGTGCACGCCGAGGCCCGCGGTCGAGCGAGCGCGCTGCGCGCGGCCGGGCTCGGGCCCGGGCGGGCGGTGGGGGTGCTCGCCGGCGAGCCCGCGGTGATCGCCCCGCTTGCGCAGGCGGTGTGGCTGCTGGGCGGCAGCGTCACGATGCTGCACCAGCCCACCGCCCGCACCGACCTCGCGCGCTGGGCCGAGGACACGGTCGCCGTGCTGCGGATGATCGACGCCGGAACGGTCCTGCTCGGCGCCCCGTTCGACGCGCTCGCCCCGGTCCTCGCCGAACGCGGCATCGCGCACCTGCTGATCTCCGAGCTCGACGGGGACCCGGCCCGCTTCGTCCCGGACGCCGCCGTCGCGGCCGAGGGCGACACCGCGTTGCTGCAGCTCACGAGCGGCTCGACGGCCGAGCCCAAGGCCGTGCGGATCACGCACGGGAACCTGCACGCCAACATCTCCGCGATGCGCGAGGCCGCCCGGCTCGATCCCGAACGGGACGTGATGGTGTCCTGGCTGCCGCTCTTCCACGACATGGGGATGGTCGGGTTCCTCACGATCCCGATGGTCGCCGGCCTCGAGCTCGTCACCGTGACCCCGCCGGACTTCCTGTCCCGCCCGCTGCTCTGGGCCGAGCTGATCTCGAAGTACCGCGGCACGGTCACCGCCGCCCCGAACTTCGCCTACGCCGTGCTCGCCCGTCAGCTCGCGCGCGCCGACCAGGAGCTGGATCTGTCGTCGCTGCGGATCGCGCTCAACGGCGCCGAGCCCGTCGACCCGGTCGCGGTCGAGGCGTTCGTCGAGGCCGGGGCCAGGTTCGGGCTCCGGCCGGAGTCTGTCCTGTGTGCCTACGGGATGGCCGAGACGGGGCTGGGAGTGGCGTTCGCCCCCGTCGAGACCGGGCTCGCCGTGGACGAGGTCGACGCGGACGCGCTGGAGTCGGCCCGCGAGGCGCGGCCGGGCTCCGGCCGGGCGTTCCCGCTGCTCGGGCCGCCGCTGCCGGGGATCGAGGCCCGCGTGCTCGGCTCGTCGGGGGAGGTGCTGCCGGCGCGCGGGGTGGGCGTGATCCAGCTGCGCGGCGAGTCCGTGACGCCCGGGTACCTGACCGTCGACGGGCCGCTCGCCACCCAGGACGCGGACGGCTGGTTCGACACCGGGGACGAGGGCTACCTGGTGGAGGACGGCCAGGTCGTGGTGTGCGGGCGGCGCAAGGACGTGATCATCATGGGCGGCCGCAACATCTACCCGACGGACATCGAGCGGGCCGCGGGCGAGGCCGACGGCGTGCGCGCGGGCAACGTCGTCGCCGTGCGGCTGCCCGCGGGGGAGCGGCGGGAGTCCTTCGCCGTCGTCGTCGAGTCGCGGCGGCCGGAGGAGGCCGACGTGATCCGCAAGGACGTGATCTCGCGGGTGGTCAGCGCGGTCGGCGTGCGGCCCGCGCGGGTCGAGGTGCTCCCGCCGGGCGCACTGCCGAAGACGCCGAGCGGCAAGCTGCGCCGGGCGGCGACCGCCGAGCTCCTCTAGGAGGGTGCTGAAAAGCTCCGGCCGCAGTAGGCCCGAGCTTTCAGCGCGCTCCTAGGAGAGGGCGTGGAAGCGGTTCTGGGTGGCCTCGAGGCCCTGCTCCAGGAGCGCCTCCGCGGCGTCCGCGGCGAGGTCCACCGCGAAGTCCAGCTCCTTGCGCTCGGTGCCGGAGAACTTCTTGAGCACGAAGTCCGCCGGATCCTGCCTGCCCGGCGGGCGACCGATCCCGAAGCGGAGCCGCAGGTAGTCCTTTGTGCCTAGGGAGCGGGTGATCGAGCGCAGCCCGTTGTGCCCGCCCTCGCCGCCGCCCCGCTTCAGCCGGATCTGGCCGAAGTCGAGGTCCAGGTCGTCATGCGCGACGACCAGGTTCTCGGGCTCGACCGAGAAGTACCGGACGAGCCCGGCGACGGGGCCGCCGGACTCGTTCATGTAGGTGCGGGGCTTGGCCAGCACGACCTTGTCCCCGGACAGCCGGCCCTCGGCGATCTCCGAGTTGGACCGCTTGTGCAGCGCGAACCGCACGCCCATCCGCTCGGCGAGCAGGTCCACCACCGCGAACCCGACGTTGTGCCGGGTGTCCGCGTAGCGGGGCCCGGGGTTGCCGAGCCCCACCACGAGCGCGGTCATCAGCTGTCGGAGCCCTCGGCGGCGGGGGTCTCGGGGGCGTCCTCGACGACACCGGCGCCCTCGGTGTCCACCTCGGCCTGCAGGTCGTCCGCGGTCGGCGCGGCGACGACGTTGACCGCCAGGTACTCGGGGTCCGTGCGCAGCTCGGTGCCCTCGGGCAGGGTGAGGTGCCCGGCCAGGAACTGATGGCCGATCTCGGCCCCTTCGACCGAGACGACGACGTTCTCGGGGATGTTCAGCGCGTCGGCCTCGACCTCGACGGTGTTCAGCTCCTGGGTGACCAGGCTGCCCGGCGCGGCCTCGCCCTCGACGATCACGGGGATCTCGACGACGACCTTCTCGCCCTTCCTGACCACGAGGAGGTCCACGTGCTCGATGTAGGGGCGGATGGGGTGGAAGACCACGGTCTTGGTCAGCGCGAGCTGCGCACCGCCCGCGATGTCCAGCTCGAGCACGGCGTTGCGGCCCTGCTCACGGATGACGGCGGCGAACTCGAGCGACGGCAGCGACAGGTGCTGCGGGTCGGTGCCGTGCCCGTAGAGGACGGCGGGGATCTTGCCCGCCTTGCGGGTGCGGCGCGCGGCGCCCTTGCCGAACTCGGTCCGGGTCTCGGCGGCGATCTTGGACTGGGCCACGGTGGGTCTCTCTCCTCGGAACTGCGGATTGCTCGGCGCGCGGCGAGCAGGCAGCCCGGGCAGGGCGACCCACGTCGATGACGGCGGGCTCGACGAACCGCCCGCCCTCGCCGCGGAATGCCGAGAACGATACGCGACCCGTTCCGTGGCCCGCCCGCGGGGGCCCGCGGCCCCCCACACCCCGGTGATCATGGGCTGATCGGGGCGAGTGGATCACTCAGAGCCCCGATCAGCCCATGATCACGTCCCGGGTTGGGGGCGGGGGTGGGGTGGGTTGGGGGGTG
>Ga0068863_100007238_pt1 | contig 10876 bp, 11 predicted proteins | sample KBSSwiS62_FD_66596 | JGI IMG/M metagenome (GOLD analysis project Ga0068863, IMG submission 66596) | Switchgrass rhizosphere microbial communities from Kellogg Biological Station, Michigan, USA - KBS Switchgrass S6-2 | ecosystem: Host-associated > Plants > Roots > Rhizosphere > Soil ...
CCCAGTACCGCTGTAATGACCGGGCGGGGATTGCTCGTCGTTCCTCCCGGCGCAGGCTCGGCTTCCGCGACCCCCAATGCCCCCTGGCGAAGATAAGCCGCAAAATTCTTTTCCACTCCTTGCGTGATCGTATAACGCCCGATGCTGTGGGGATCCGTCGTATTCCGCACCGGATTATCCGCTACGGTAAAGATATACTGGTACCCTGCGGCGATGGCCTTGGCTTCGACCTCTTTGTTATAGGCGCCATAAGGATAGGCGAGGCTGAGCACCGGCCTGCCCAATTTTTGCTCCAGAAGAGTCTTGGAGCCCAGGGTCTCATTGGTCAACCACTCGTCGTATTCTTCTGGCGACAAAAGGTGCGTCGATCCTTTCCACTTTTGCGTGTGTTTGGTCAGGGTCGGATGTGTCATTGAGTGCGACTCGATGTCCACACCGTCCGCCTGCAGCGCCAAAAGATCGTTCCAACTGGCTGCGCCGGAGCCTTCGTTGACGGTGATGAATTCGGGGTAAACAAAGTAGGTCCAAGGGTAGCCGTATTTTTTCAGGATCGGCGCGGCATAGACAATCGCGCTCTTGTAACCGTCATCGATGGTGATCACCACCGAATTGGGCGGCAGGCCGATCTCGTGATGCAGGAATTTGATCAGGTCCGACATCGGAATGACGTGATAGCCATTGTCGTGGAGATATTTCATCTCCGACTCGAAGACATCGACATTCATTGTCCACTGGAACTTCGGCGAGACATGGGCTCCCGACGGAATAAACTGGTGATAAAGCAGCACAATCACGCTTGGTTCAATGGCCATGGGGCGGCCATTGTTCACGCTCGTCCCGGAAACTGTGGCCGTCGCGGCATTGGTGGCAGGAGCCGTGGCCGTTCCCGCATTGGTCGTTTCCGCCGGAGTGGCGCTCGCGCCGTTGGTCACCCCCGTTCCGGAATTGGTCGCGGTCGTTGGCGCGGGAACTGTCGCGATCGGAACGGCAGGCTTGGTCGTTTCCAGGCTGGGTACTTGGATTTTCAGGCCTTTGGAGGGCTGGTAGGCGGCGCGGACGAGAAAGGATGAGATGGCTTCACGCGAATCGTTCATCGTCGACGAAGGAGCCATGGGTGCCGATCCGGAATCCGGAGCTGGCGGCGGTGTCGGTGTCGGCGCGTTAGTCGAGCTATCCGGGTTCGGGGGTGGCGGAACGGGACCGATGATAATATTCGGATCAGCCGGAGCCGTGTCTCCCCCCGGGGCGGCTGGAGCAGCCGCAGGCGCATCGGGCTGCATCGGCGCGGAAGTGGTCGGTCCAGCGGCAACCGGAGTCGCGGGCGTTCGCGGCGTAGGCGGTGCGTTGGTCGTCAGTACCACGCCTTCGACGTTAAGCCTGACCCGCTCCTCGCGGAAATGGCTCTCCATCTGCGCGCGTGCAAACGTAAAATAGCCTATGAATCCAAAGATATAGACCAAGATGCACCCGGAGAGAAAGAGATACCGCTTAAAAAGCATAAAGGGGTGCTATCTTATCAGGTAAGAAGTCTCGCTTCAACTACTTCTAGAATAACATGCAAGGCCCAGCTATGGAGCTCCTGCACGCGGGCTCCAATCTCGGAAGGCACCAGCCACTCTGCCTCAGCACGGCCTTTGAGCTTGCCTCCTCCCCGGCCCGTCAATACGACCGTATGCAAATCGCGCTTTTGAGCCTCTTCCAAGGCCCGAATCAAGTTCGTAGAATTGCCGCTGGAGGTGAAAATCACCAGCACATCTCCTTTGACGCCAAGCGCTTCCACCTGACGGGAAAAGATTTGATCAAAGCCGAAATCATTGCCGATACAAGTCAACGCGGTGCCGTCCGCCGCCAGGCAAATGGCGGGCAAAGCGCGCCGGTTATTCTTGTAGCGACCAACCAGCTCCTCACATAAATGAAGTGCATCGGCGGCGCTCCCGCCATTACCGGCCGCGAGGACCTTGTTTCCCGCCATCAGGGTCTCGGCAATGATCGCCGCGCACCGGTCGATATCGGCCAGGGAAGCTTTCGCCTCGGCCACGGCCTGGGTCAGTTCGGTGTAATGCTGGGAAACAAGAGGATTCATGATCGAGAGTTGGGAGTGAATGGAAGGCGCAATCTTGTCGCAGCGCCACCCCTGCGTCGAACGTATTTTGCTTGGACTGCCCCGCCGCTTGCTCTTTCGTGGCGTAGCCGCATGAGCCCTTATTTCCGCCATCCCGTGCTCCGGGCCATCATGACCTTCGGCGTCGTGTTCTTTGTCGGCTCGCTGCTTTGGATCGCCGCCCATTTCTACGGGCTCGACAGTTTTCTTTTTCCACCACCCGCATCGCCACTTTCCCGGGAAAAAGGGCCGCGCACAGTCTTCACGAATCTGCCCTACATCGACAAAACCAGCCAGCGCATTTGGTTCTTCCAGTCCCTCGATCTCGCGAGCGGCAGGGCCCAGGGCGTGGAGATCCTCTTTCGCGACGCGGAGGGACATGACCTGAAAAAATATTTTGCCCACGAGGCAACATGGAATGGCACGTCCTGGAAACTTGCCGGCGTCAAGGAAGTGATTTTTGGCGCCGACGACCAGGTGGAAAAACGCGAGTCGCTTGACCTGCCCGACATCACCACGCCGCCTTCCGCTATGGTCCCGCATGATTGACCGCTCCTCCCTTCGGCTCATTTTAAGATAGCGGTTCGTCGGGCTTGCCCTATTTTGGAAACTGGCCGGAACAACTGTTCATTTGATGAAGATTTATTTTCGCTACCTGTTTATCGCGTTACTGATCCCATTCTTCGTCTGTCTTTTCGCCGGGACAGTGATCTGGATCATGGTCGACCTTTACGGAAACATTTATAACTTCCTCGATAACAAGGCTGGCTTTGGCCTCGTCGTTTGGTTCTACACGCTGCAAATCCCGAGTATGCTGGTACAGGTCCTTCCCGCCGCCATGCTCTTTTCCTCGCTCTGGGCGTTGCTGAGCCTGAACCGGCGCAGTGAATTGGTGGCCTTCCAATCGGGCGGCATGTCTCCGCTTTGGCTCTTCACTCCCTTCTTCCTGTTCGCCTGCATCTGGGTGGTGGTTCTGGCTTACGATCTGAGCGGACCGGCGACCCAGTCCCAAGTCATGCGTGACCGCTTGCTCCAGCAGGTCAAGAAGCAGGACGCCCGCGCCAATGTCTTTCACAATCTTCCCTATGTCGACAATACCAACCGCCGGATCTGGTTTTTCCAGACGCTCGACACCGGCCACAACACCGCGCAGGGCGTGGAAATCCTGACCCGGGACGCCCAGGGCCGCGATATCCAAAAATACTTTGCCCATGATGCCGCGTGGAGCGACGGCTACTGGAAACTGACGGGTGTCCGCGAGATCATTTACGGCAACGAGGACGTGGTGAAAGATTTCGTCCATCTCGACCTGCCCGAAGTCACCACGCCGCCGAAGCAGCTCTCTCTCATCGTCTCGCAGGCCGAACAGCTCACCCTGCCCCAGCTTTCGAGCTACATTGCCACCAGCACCTCGAGCCCGGAACACCTGGCTGGTTTTCGCACTGAGTGGTGGTACCGCGTGCTGCAGCCTTTCAGCCTGCTCGTCCTGCTCCTCTTTGCTTTGCTCAACGGCATGCACAGCGACCGGCGCGGTGCGGCCCGGGGCTGGGCATGGACGATTGCCGTCCTGCTGCTCTACGTCGTTTGCCAGGCGCTCTTCATGCCCTTCGGCAAATTCAACCGGATGCCCCCTTTCCTTTCCGTGATCGCCACCCAGGTTATCTTTACCGTGATCGGCCTGCATCTCCTGGCGGTCAAATACGGCTGGTACTGGCAGTTGGGCCAGTACTGGAAACAGCGGCGGATCGCGCAGGGCCGGAAGGGCGCCTCCCTTTAAGCCCCAACCACCATGCGCCTTCACCTCGCGCTTGCGCTGCTGCTGGTTCCCGGGTGCCTCTACGGGTGGGACTCCTATCCGACCACTGTCGTGCAACTACGCGCCCCTGCAGTCTCGGACGGCCTGGACCATCTCGAGCCTGTTGACCGAAAAATTCCGGAAACCCCATATCTGGTTGAGTTCATCCGCGAACCGGCAATCGGTTATCAGTACACGCACCTGACCCTCTCGCAGGACGACAAGTCCGGCAAATTTTATCTCCGCACCTGGAGCGAATGGAAAAATGAGACCCTTCCCCGTCCGACCACCGAAGTGCTGGGGCCTTCCGTCAAGGTCGAGTTTCCCGTGGACATGGCCTCCACCGTCTACTCCATATGGGTCAATGCGCTGCTGGAGGTCCGCTATGACCGTCTGGCCCACACCGGACAAGACGGCTGGACCGACCTCTTTTCTGTCTACATCAAAGGCCGAGGCTGGTTGCATGGCACCACTTGGAGCCCGACCAAGGAGTTGCCGCCGAAATGGATGGAGGATTCCGCCTCAGTGTTGATTCAATTCACCAAGGACAAAGACGAGCCCGCGTGCCGCGCCAATTTGATCGGGCTGCGAAACAGGCTCTTCGCGTACCTAAGTGCCAACGGAAAGCATTAATTCAAACCGCCTCCCGGTTTATGCGATTCCTCAATTATGTCTCGTACGTGACTGTCGGCGTAACCTTTATCGTCACCGGAATCGCGGAAACAACGGCCGTCCGCTTTCATCACCAATATCTCGCGAGAGAATTGCCCGATCATCCCTTGCCTGGCCTTACCTTATCGGTCATGGCCTTCGCCCAATCACATGCCCTCCTGTACCTCAACATTTTTTCGGGCATTATTTTTTCCAGCCTTCTTTTCTATCTGGATTGTGGTCCCGAACGTCGAAGAGCCTTCGTGCCTTTTTGCCTGACTTTCGCACTGATCGCTTGCCTAGTGCAGTTGCTGACTGTTTTTATAGCTATGACTTTACCCCATGTGACCTTGTCTCTTAATCTCCCGATCCCGGATTAACCCGGCAGCAACTCCTGCCCTTTGGCCGTGTCCTTGACCTTCCAGCCGAGTGCTTCGATAGCCTTGCGCAGTTCATCGCTCTTGGCGAAATCCTTCGCCTTACGGACGGCGGCGCGTTGATCGAGGAGAGTCTGCACCTCGGCGGGAATGGTGACGATGGCGTCGCCGAGACCGAGAACCGAATCGAGGACAATCCATGCCGAATCGATCTCCTTCGCCTGCGCGGAGGTTAATTGGCCCGCATCAAGCGCCTTGTTCGTTTCGCGGATAAGCTGAAAAAGATGCCCCAACGCATCATTGATGTTGAGATCATGCCCCAACGCGCGCGTGACTTGATCGCGAAAAGTTGCCGCAGGCGTAAAGGGCTCCGCGGACGAAGCATTCGCGCTAATCGCCGCCTTGATCCGCTTCCGCCATTCGTCAATGCGTAGCAATGCCGTCTTCGCATCGTCCATCCCCTGCCAGGTAAAATTCAAGTTCTTCGCGTAATTCGCGCCGGCGAGCAGGGCATAGCGGAGTTCGCGTCCCGTGTACCCCTTGGCGAGAACATCCCGCACGGTGTACATATTCCCGAGCGACTTTGACATCTTCTGCCCATCCACGAGCAGATGCTCGACGTGAAACCAGTGCTTCACGAAGGTCAGCCCGGTCGCCGCCTCGCTCTGGGCGATCTCGTTTTCGTGATGCGGAAAGCGCAGGTCGGTGCCACCACCGTGGATGTCAATCTGCTCGCCGAGATGCTTCATGCTCAGCGCAGAACATTCAATGTGCCAGCCGGGCCGGCCCTTGCCCCAGGGCGAGTCCCAGCCAACATCACCATCAGCCGCCACCCACTTTTTCCAGAGGACAAAATCGCCGACGCCTTCCTTCTCGTACTCGTCCTGGTTGACGCGCGCGCCCGAGATCAGGTTCGCCATGTCGAGATGGCAGAGGCATCCGTACTTGGGAAAGGCCGAGATGCGGAAATAAACCGAGCCGTCGTCCGAGACGTACGCCGCCTTCTTTTCAATCAGCTTCGCAATCAGCGCAACCATCTCCGGAATATAGTCGGTCGCGTTCGGCGTCCGTTCGGCCATCTCGATGTTCAACGTCTTCGCGTCCTCCAGGAAAGCTTCGCGATAAATGGACGTGAATTCCTTGAGCGGAAGCCCCTTCTCACGCGAACCTCGTATTGTCTTGTCGTCCACGTCTGTGAACTGCATGACATGGTCGACCTGATAACCGAAATGTTTCAGCGCGCGCCGTAGCAGGTCGACCGCGACATAAGCGCGAAAATTTCCGATGTGCCCATAATTATAGATCGTCGGCCCGCAGACATAGAGGCTGACTCGCTTGCCTGCGGGATCAATCGGCACGAGCGGCTCCACCGCCCGGGTCATCGAGTTGTAAAGCTCCAGCGGCATGGTCCTACTTCAGCAAAGTTACGCTGGCCACGGCCATCGCCGCGATCCCCTCGCCACGCCCGATAAAACCGAGTTTCTCATTCGTGGTGGCCTTGAGTCCCACACGATCCGGCGTGACGCCGAGAGCTTCGCCTAGGGCGGCCTTCATCTTGGCGAGATGCGGCCCGATCTTGGGCGCCTCGGCGATGAGCGAGACATCGACATTCTCCAGCACGGCCCCGCGCTGATCGAGCATCTTCCGGATCTCCCGCAGAAAAACGAGACTGCTCACGCCGCGCCAACGCTCATCGTTATTGGGAAAATGCTGACCGATATCGCCGGAACCGATCGCTCCCAGAATGGCATCCGCCAAGGCGTGAATGAGGACATCGGCATCGGAATGCCCCTCCAGCCCCTTGTCGTGGGCCAATTCGATGCCGCCGAGAAAGAGTTTTCTTCCCTCGACCAGCGGGTGAACGTCATAACCAATGCCTACGCGATTCATAAGAACCGACTAGCATGCCGCAAAATCCGCGAACAACAAGCGAACTGTCACCGCCCGCGTGACTACCTACTTATAGCTCTGCACGGTCAGGGTGACGATGGTTCCGGGATCGCTTTCGATGATACCGGTGACGTGTTGGCCCTTATGGATCTTGTCCAGTTTGACGTTCTCTCCGTTGAGCGTGATGGTCGCGGCCATGTCCATCTTGTAGACCTTCACTTCGCGCTCACCCTCTTTTCGGCGGTAAATTTCCAGCGTGACTTCCTTCTTGGCGTAATTCACGTGCCGGACTGTCGTCCCCGGCGCAAAGTCCTCGGCCTTCGCCGGTTGAATGAAAGCGGTGCAAAAACCAATGATCAACAAAACCCAAATGCGTGTCCTCATTAAGCGAAGCTAACCTTTCCCGCTTTTGCGACAAGTACCAACTATCGATCCACATATTTCTGCTTGCTCTTCACCGCGATTCTGCTTGGATGAGCATTCCCTTTTAACCAAAGAACCTTTTATGTCCCAGCATCGCAGCCTCCGTTCCTCCGGCACCATTGCAGCCAAGCGCAACGTCCTCAAACGTTTCGAGCGCGTCGATTTGCTCAAAAAGCGCGGCCAGTGGAAGGAAGGCCGTAGCGTGATGAACTTGCCTAAGACCAAGCCTGACGTTTAAGTCGGCTGGCCATCCCGTCTTCTCCTCATTCCCAAGTGAACTTGGGAATGCCTTGCCTCCGCAACTTCGTTGCCCGGTATTCTCCTCGAACATCACCGGGGAAAATACCTGAATTGCATTTTAACCCCGTTGGCTTAATCCTCATCCCGTGCGTTTGAACCAATATCTTGCCCGGGCCGGTTTCGGCTCGCGGCGCGCCTGCGAGGCCCTCATCCTCGAAGGTGCCGTCACGATCAACGGGCACCGGTTGCGGGAACTCGCGACGCGGGTCAACGCCAGCGACAATGTTCTCGTCAACGGCAAGCCGGTGAAACAGCCGCTGCCGCTCGTCGCCATCCTGCACAAGCCGGTCGGCTATCTCTGCACCTCGCCCGATGCGACCACCGAAAGAACGATTTACGATCTGCTTCCCGCCAACTGGCCGCGCGTCGTGTATGTGGGACGGCTCGACAAGGATTCCGAGGGTCTCCTCGTCGTCACCAATGATGGCAACCTCTCCCAGCGGCTCACCCACCCCTCGAGCAAGCTGCGCAAGACCTACATCGTCACGCTCGACAAGGAATTCGATTTCGCCATCGGGCCCAAATTGAAAAAGGGATTTCCCATTGAAGAAGGCTTCGCGAAAATGGAGGACATCTTCCGGGTCGGGCCACGCACGCTGAAGGTCGTCCTGACCCAGGGCCTCAAGCGGCAAATCAGGGAAATGTTTTTCCGGTTCGGCTACGAAGTGAAGCGGCTGGTCCGGGTGCAGATTGGCGCACTTACGCTCGAGAAACTCCCCGTCGGCCAGCATCGCATCCTGGGCCAGGACGAAGTCAAACGCTACTTCCCCGCGCCCGGCATCCAACGGCCAGCCCAAAAATCGAAACCCAAAATGGTACGATCCAAGACTTCACCGGAGGCGACTCGTGGCTAAGCCTTCTTCCAAAGCCATGTGGGGCGGACGTTTCAAGTCCGGTGCCGCCGAATTGCTGCGCGACTACACCGAATCGGTCTCGTTCGACTGGCAACTCTACCGGCATGACATCGCCGGCAGCATTGCCCATGCGAAAATGCTGAAGAAGATCGGCGTGCTGACGGCGAAGGAATTAGCCGACATCATCAAGGGCCTCGGTGAAATCCGGGGCGAGATTGATGCGGGCAAGTTCAAGTGGAAGATCGAGCGCGAAGACGTCCACATGAACATCGAGGCGGCGCTGACCGAGCGCTATCCAGCCGGGGCGAAGCTCCATACGGGCCGCAGCCGGAACGACCAAGTCGCCACCGCAATGCGGCTCTGGTTGAAAGACCAGATCACGTCGAATCAATATGCCATCTCCTCGCTGCAATCGGCGCTGCTGGCCTGGGCCGCGCGCGATCTGGATGTGGTAATTCCCGGTTATACGCATCTGCAACGGGCCCAGCCCGTGCTGTTGGCGCACCATCTCCTCGCCTATGCTGAAATGCTGGAGCGCGATTACTCGCGGTTGGCCGATTGCGCCAAGCGCACCGATGTCTTGCCGCTGGGCTCTGGCGCAATTGCCGGAAGCACCTTGCCGCTGGACCGCGCCTTCGTGGCCAGGGAACTTGGCTTCGCCCGGGTCTCGGACAACTCGATGGATTCCGTCAGCGACCGTGATTTCATCATCGAATACAATGCTGCCGGCGCCCTGCTCGCCGTGCATCTCTCGCGCCTGTCGGAGGATCTGATCGTCTGGTCGAGTGCCGAATTCCATTTTATCCGCATCGGCGACGCCTACACCACCGGCTCCAGCCTGATGCCGCAAAAGAAGAACCCCGACATCGCCGAACTGGCACGGGGCAAATCCGGCCGCGTCATCGGCAATCTCGTCTCCCTGCTCACGCTGCTCAAGGGTCTGCCCATGACCTACAACCGCGATCTGCAGGAAGACAAGGAACGGCTTTTCGACACCGCGAAGACGGTCCAGAGCACGCTCCTCATTTTCTCCGAAATGCTCGACCACATCGAAGTGGACGAGACCGCCTGCGCCAAGGCCGCCTCCGATCCGCTCCTCCTCGCCACCGACCTCGCCGACTGGCTCGTCCGCAAAGGCGTCCCCTTCCGGCAGGCCCACCACCTCGTCGGTGAAGCCGTCGCCCTCGCCGAGATGAAGAAAATCCCGATCACCGAAATCCCCCTCGCTGATTGGAAAAAGATCAGTCCCGTCTTCGACGCGACCGCCCTTGACGTTTTCTCGCTGAAAACCGGCCTCGCCACGCGCACCACGATCGGCTCGCCCAATCCCAAGCTGGTAAAGCAGCAATTGGGGCGGTGGCAGAAGGTTCTCTCAGCGCGGAAAAAATGGCTAAATGGCTGATTTCATGGTGCTATCGATATTTTTTTTCCTGTCTCTTGTTGGGTCTATAACCCTCTATGTCAGGAAAAGAACCTCAATTCTGCGTGGAGCTTTGGCGTTTCTCATTCTGATTAGTCCGTTTATCGGTGATATATGTTCGTGGGTTGAAGGCTACGGTACCACACCTACGTACGACCATGGTACTGCAGATGAATTTCTCTTAGCTGCTCAATCCATGATTCTTTGGGCATTGTTTGTCATGGCGCTTTCCTTACTTCTCTCTCGTCAAGAGCCGACAACATCACTCGTATTCCCCACAATTTTCTTTCTCTATGCGCTGCAAATAGTGATTTCCGTGATTACAAATTTTCAAGATAGGTGGGCGCACTATTACTACTTTTATTATTATTCCCAGATATTTAACCATTGACGATAAAGCGGAATTTTAAGAGTGCGACGGTCATAGACCGCAGCTACAGTGCGAAGCTCTATTCATTATCCTCATCATGGAAAAACTCAATTTTCTCACTCCCGCCCTCGCCGAAAAACTGCGCCAGACCGTCGGCACCCCGGCCTATGTTTACGACGAGCGCACGCTCAAGAGCCAGGCCGCCAAGGCCCTTGCATTTCCGAATGCCTTTGGCCTGACCGTGCGCTATGCGATGAAGGCCAGTCCCAATGCCGCCATCTTGCGCATCTTTGACGCCTGTGGCCTCCATTTCGACATCTCCTCCGGATGGGAATGCGACCGCGCGCTCAAGGCCGGTATCGCCGCTAACAAGCTTTCCCTCAGTACGCAGGAAATGCCGGCGAAAGCCGACTTTGTCCGCCTGCATGAAGCGGGAATCCAGTTTAACGCATGCTCCCTTTCGCAACTGGAGACCTTCGGCTCCTGGCTTCCCGGCAGCGAGCTCGGTCTGCGCTTCAATCCCGGCCTCGGCTCGGGCGGCACTTCCAAGACGAATGTGGGCGGGCCGTCATCGTCCTTCGGCATCTGGCACGAATTCATTCCTGCGGTGAAGGAAATCGTGGCCAGGTACAAACTGCGCGTCATCCGCATCCATACGCACATCGGTTCGGGCAGCGATCCGCTGGTCTGGCAGA
>Ga0068863_100007239_pt1 | contig 10874 bp, 7 predicted proteins | sample KBSSwiS62_FD_66596 | JGI IMG/M metagenome (GOLD analysis project Ga0068863, IMG submission 66596) | Switchgrass rhizosphere microbial communities from Kellogg Biological Station, Michigan, USA - KBS Switchgrass S6-2 | ecosystem: Host-associated > Plants > Roots > Rhizosphere > Soil ...
TGCAGGCGCCCCGGCGGCTGACGGTGTAGGGGCCGCGGCCCCTGCGAGGGTGGATGGCGGAAGGCCGGGCGCCGACGCGGACGCGGACGTAGGCGCCGCAGCCGCAATGACCGGCGCAGCCGCTATCGGGACGGGTGCCGCAAGGCCAGACGCCGTCGCAGGCGCGGCCGCCACTGCGGGCGCGGCCCCGGCACCAGCGGCAGACGTCGAACTCGGCATTGTCGACGTGCCCGCCAACACCGATACATGAGCAGCCTGACCGCTCGGATCGCGAACCGCGCTCCCCGGCGAGCCCGGGTTACTCAAGGGCGAGCCTGTAGCAACAGCAGGTGCTCTCGGTTGCACGGGCTGGACGGGGACTGCACCGCTCAGAGTAGCGCCCGCCCAAGTAGCGTCATCGGAGGGAGAGCCGCCGGGCGCGCCGGCTGCACCCTTCGCTGCGGCACTTGGAGGTGTGGCGGCGGCCGCACCCTTCGCTGCGGCCCCCGAGGGCGCCGCGCCGAAGGCGCCGGTGGAAGGTGGAGCGTCAGCCTTTGAGCTGACCTTAACGCTGGCAGGACCCGCAACGTCAGCCGAGTGGGCCGCGACCGCGGTGGGGCTCGTCTCAAAGGCATTCACCAACGCCGCTATGTCATCGGCGAGATCGGCTGGTTCTGTGAGAGCAACCGAGGAGGCAGAGCTCGCAGTGTGAATACCGCCGCCAGCGGCGGCAAAGATCAGAACGTCGCCTACACCCTGAACGCCCAACCCCACTGCGCCCGCCGCCGCAGGCGCGACACCGGCGCCGCCAGAAGCGCCAACCGCCGCAGCACCCAACCCAACAAACATCTTCGCCCCTGGCGGACTCCGCAGCCGGCTATCAAGAACAACCCGCAGCGGTTGCCGCCCCTTGAACCCAACCGTCCGGACGTTGAGCTGCGGATCATCCGCGAGCACCGTTCCAACTCCCGTCATCACGGCGGAACATCGTGCACGCCAGCGTTGCACGTCGTTGCGGGCACTCTCGCCGGTTATCCATTGGCTCGCACCGTTCGACAGCGCTGTGCGGCCGTCCAAACTCATCGCAAGTTTGACGCGCACCCAGGGCAAACCGTGTTTCATCCGCTTCATGAAACCGATGTTGACTTCAGTGGCCTCCGCCTCCATGAGCCCGGCTTCGACGGCGATCCCGGCGCGCAACAGGGCGTCGGCGCCTTGGCCACTTACACGCGGATTGGGATCCTGTACGGCGAAAACCACGCGCGCGATACGCGCTTCGATCAACGCATTCACGCAGGGGGGCGTGCGACCGAAATGGCTGCACGGCTCGAGTGTTACATATGCAGTCGCACCCGCAACCGGCTCCTTCGCAGAGCGCAGCGCCGCCACTTCCGCGTGCGCCTGCCCAGCACGCTCATGCCAGCCTTCCGCGATGATCCGCTCGCCTTTCGCTATGACACAGCCAACGCGGGGATTTGGATGAGTTGTCTCGAAACCCCGCTCGGCGAGCGCCAATGCACGCGTCATCGCCAGTCGATCGAATTCCGTAAACATTACATCACCGCAAGCCAACGTCCATGACCGCCCCCCTGTTGAGAAACGTCCGCCGCGCCGCAATGCAACAGTAGACCATTCGGGCCCCCGTAACCATCAGGCCCAGGCAGACTGTTGGGTCTTGGCGACTACTTCGCACCGTTCGCGGGGGTATCCGCCGGCAATAGCGGCAGCTGATCTCGGTTCGCCTCACGGGCAGGCTTCTGGCCGCGCTTGCCGTCCCGGGTGGGCTCGGGGTGCGCACGCTGACTGCGTAACCTCTGAATCTCCTCGTGGAAGGCCTCGACGTCCTGGAAGTGGCGATATACCGAAGCAAAGCGGACGTACGCGACCTCGTCGAGCTGCCGTAACTCCTCCATGACGAACTCACCGATGACGCGGGAAGGCACCTCGCGGTCACCGATGATCCGCACCTTGTGGGTGATACGGCTCAACGCCTCATCAATCGCCTCACGGGCAACGGGCCGCTTCTCAAGGGCCTTCTCCATCCCCGAGCGCAGCTTCGCCTCGTCATAAGGCTCGCGAATATTGTCCGCCTTCACGACGACAGGCATCACCAGCTCAGCAGTCTCGAACGTGGTGAACCGCTCGCCGCAGGACAAACATTCACGCCGACGGCGTATCTGCCGCCCCTCACCCGCCAGGCGTGAATCGTTTACCTTGGTCTCGACATGGCCGCAAAAGGGGCAATACACGCGGCGCCTCAATAGCCTCTTACGAGCCGTACACCGGAAAGCGGCGACACAGCTCGACGACCTTCGGTCGCACGCGCTCAATCGCCGCCTCCGAACCCTCAGCGTCGAGCACCTCGACGATGAAGTCCGCAACCTGCTCGATCTCCGCCTCCTTGAAGCCGCGAGTCGTTGACGCCGGCGTGCCGATACGGAGTCCGCTGGTCACCATTGGCGGCCGCGGATCGTTCGGCACAGCATTCTTGTTCACAGTGATGTTGGCGCGACCCAGTGCCGCGTCAGCATCCTTACCCGTGATGTTGCGATCGGCCAGGCTCATCAGGAACAGATGATTGTCCGTACCGCCCGAAACAATCTGGTACCCCTTCTTGGCAAACCGCGCGGCCATGGCGCGCGCGTTCTTCTGAACCTGGCGCTGGTAGTCCTTGAACTCCGGCTGCAACGCCTCCAGCAGCGCGACGGCCTTCGCCGCAATCACATGCATCAAGGGCCCGCCCTGGGTCCCCGGGAAAACCAGCGAGTTGAGTTTCTTCGTGATCTCGTCATTCGCCTTGGCGAGAATCAAACCACCGCGCGGACCGCGCAGCGTCTTGTGCGTCGTCGTAGTCACAACGTCGGCGTGCGCGATGGGGTTGGGATACACACCGGCAGCGACGAGACCGGCCACGTGCGCCATGTCCACAACGAAGTAGGCGCCCACGCTCTTGGCAATTGCAGCGAAACGCGCCCAATCAATCACGCGGGAATACGCAGAGAACCCGGCGATGATCATCTTCGGCTTGTGCTCCTCGGCCAGCCGCTGCACTTGCTCGTAGTCGATCTCACCAGTGTCAGACTTGATCCCGTATTGCGTGGCCTTGAAGAACTTGCCCGAAAAATTGACCTTGGCGCCGTGTGTGAGATGACCGCCATGGTCGAGGCTCATGCCGAGGATGGGATCGCCGGGCTGCACCAGCGCAAAGTAGGCCGCAGCGTTTGCCTGTGACCCCGAATGCGGCTGCACGTTGGCGTAGTCGGCCCCGAACAGTTTCTTCGCGCGCTCGATCGCGAGCTGTTCAGCGATATCCACGTACTCACAACCACCGTAGTAACGCTTGCCCGGATAACCTTCGGCGTACTTGTTGGTCAGCACCGAACCCTGTGCTTCCAGTACACGCGGGCTGGCGTAATTCTCGGATGCGATCAGCTCGACGTGGTCTTCCTGACGTTGCCGTTCGCCCTGGATGGCCTTAGCGAGCTCAGGGTCAAAACTGGCGATATCCATGGTCTTTGCGAACATGAGGGAGCCTTTGTGACAGAGGGCGAAACGGAACCGCGGATTGTACCGGAATACATGCGAACCGCCCGCCAGTGCAAGCGCACGAAGGTGCAATCAATGGGTTATCGGAACGCCGGCGACACCCTGGCGGAACCGGGGCGACGCTACAGCAGTCCTTCGACCACAGCCGTCCACGCCTGAGCCAGGTTCGAACGGTTGTACCCGCCACCCCCGAGGCCCAGTACGCGACCATGCCCGAGACGGTCAGCTAGCTGCGCCAGCTCACGCGCCGCTTTCCCGTGCGCTCGCGCGGAATATCGCAAGTGCGTGATTGGGTCACCTTCCAGGCTGTCGGCTCCGCACTGAAGGATGATGAACTGGGGCTCGAACTTTTCGAGATGGGCAATCACGCGGGGCCACGTCGCTTCAAAAGCTGCGTCGTCGGACCCCGGGGCCATAGGCAGGTTGAGCTTGGTTCCTTCTGCCGGGCCCTTCCCCGTCTCGCTGAGCGCGCCGGTCCCTGGGTACAGGTACCGACCGTCCTCGTGCATGTCCGCGAATATCACCCCAGGATCGTCCTCGAACGCGTAGAACACCCCGTCCCCATGATGCGCATCGATGTCGACGTAGGCGATCCGCTCGAGTCCCGAGTTCTTGCGCAACAGCTCGATAGCAACGCCGCAATCATTGAAGACACAAAACCCAGCGGCGTGGTCACGCGCTGCGTGATGAAGTCCCGCGATCGGAACAAACGCGTGCCGACACTGTCCACTCATTACCGCCGCCGCAGCATTTAGAGTTGCGCCTACGACCACGGCAGCAGCCTCGAAAACGCCCCGGAATGCAGGCGTGTCGCCTCCATCCAGGTAGCCCTGTCCGCTGACCGAGCGCTCTTTGACGAGGTCGACATATTCGGGTGTGTGGAACGACAGCAGCTCTGCAGGTGAAGCGTCGCGCGGCTCGAGAATCTGGACCCGGCGATGAAGCCCCCGGGACTCGAATTCCCGCAGGAAAGCAGCGTGCCGGTCCGGGCCGAACGGATGACCGTCGCCAAAACCGTAGCGAGCTAATCTCTCGCTGACGACGACCCCCAGGTTGGTATTGACCATTTGGGGAAAAGCCTAGCACAGCAGCGGCCCGCCACCATCGCCAACGGGGGAGGACTCCCCCATAATGCCGCCCCTCGCAAAGCCCGCTTACAGTTCGCTACATCCAGCATGGCCCAATACATCTATACGATGAACCGCGTCTCGAAGGTGGTCCCGCCGAAGCGGATCATCCTCCGGGACATTAGCCTCTCCTTCTTCCCAGGCGCCAAGATCGGCGTCCTCGGCCTGAACGGCTCCGGCAAATCCAGCCTGCTCAAGATCATGGCGGGCCTCGACACCAATATCGACGGCGAGGCCAGGCCCCAAGGCGGAATCCGCGTCGGCTTCCTACCCCAGGAGCCTGAGCTCGACCCCACGAAGGACGTCCGGGTCACGGTCATGGAGGGGGTAGGCGAAACCTTCCAGAACGTCGAACGGTTCAACCAGATCAGCGAGCAGTTCGCCGAACCGATGTCCGACGATGAGATGACCGCGTTGCTCGAAGAGCAGGCAAAGCTGCAGGACGCCATTGACGCAGCCGGCGGCTGGGAACTCGAACGCAAGCTCGAGATCGCTGCCGATGCGCTGCGGTTGCCTCCCTGGGACGCCCGCATCGCGACCCTGTCAGGTGGCGAGAAGCGCCGCGTTGCGCTCTGCCGGCTGCTGCTGTCAGCGCCTGACATGTTGTTGCTCGATGAGCCCACCAACCATCTGGACGCCCAATCCATCGCCTGGTTGGAACGCTACCTGGAGGAATATCCGAGCACGGTCATCGCGGTCACTCACGACCGCTATTTCCTCGATAACGTCGCAGAGTGGATTCTCGAGCTCGACCGGGGCCACGGTATCCCCTGGCACGGCAATTACTCCTCCTGGCTCGAGCAGAAGGAGAAGCGCCTCGCCCTGGAAGAGCGGGAACGGGAAGCCCTGCGCAAGACCCTGGAGCGCGAGCTGGAGTGGGTTCGCCAGAACCCCAAGGCACGCCAGGCCAAGAGCAAGGCCCGCCTGCAGCGCTACGAGGAGCTGGCCTCCAAGGAATTCCAGGAACGCAACGAGACCAACGAAATCTACATCCCCCCGGGCGAACGCCTCGGCGACCTCGTGGTGGAAGCGACGGGCCTCAGGAAGGGATATGGCGAGCGGCTGCTGATCGACAACCTGTCGTTCAGCCTGCCGCGCGGCGGCATCGTCGGGATCATCGGTCCCAACGGCGCCGGCAAGACCACCCTGTTCCGGATTCTGACCGGCGCCGAAAAGCCCGACGCGGGCGAGATCCGCATCGGACCTTCGACCCGCCTCGCCTACGTCGATCAATCACGCCAGGCCCTGGACGACAAGAAAACCGTCTTCCAGGAAATCTCCGGCGGCCTCGACATGATCAAGGTCGGCAACTACGAGACACCCTCGCGTGGCTACGTCGGTCGCTTCAACTTCAAGGGTACCCAGCAGCAGCAACTGATCGGTGATCTGTCGGGCGGCGAGCGCAACCGTGTGCACCTCGCCAAAGTGTTGAAATCCGGCGGCAACGTGCTGCTCCTCGACGAGCCCACGAACGACCTGGACATCGAGACACTGCGCGCCCTGGAGGATGCATTGCTCAACTTCCCGGGCTGCGCCGTCGTGATCTCCCACGACCGCTGGTTCCTCGACCGCATCGCCACCCATATTCTCGCCTTCGAGGGCGACTCGCAGGCCGTGTGGTTCGAAGGGAACTACCAGGAGTACACGGAGGACTACAAGCGCCGTAAGGGAGATGAGGCCGTGCAACCTCATCGCATCAAGTACAAGCCTTTGACGCGTTGATGTCTTGGCTGCCAGTCCCGCCCCCGCGGCACTCCCCGTGAGCAAAGATAGAAGCGGCCTGCGCTGGCTGGCGCCGCTGGCGGCGCTGCTGGTGTTCGGCGGTGTCGTGGCGGTCCTGCATCATGAGTTGAAACAGCTGCATCTGCGCAGCGTGTTCCAACACCTGCATGCGATTCCCCGGCTCAACATCCTGGCGGCACTCGCCTTCACAGCAGCCAGCTACGCGCTATTGAGCTCCTATGACTGGCTGGCGCTGCGCTACCGGCACCGCGTCATCCCCTATGCGCGAGTGCTGTTCACCTCGTTCATCGCCTATTCCTTCGGCCACACGCTCGGGTTTGCGGCGTTCACAGGCGCGGCGATCCGCTTCCGCCTGTATTCGACAGCCGGCGTAACCGCGGTCGACGTCGCCACCATCTCCGCCTTCTGCAGTCTGTCGATCGGCATCGGGCTCACGACCCTGACGGGCATATCCCTGCTGGTCACTCCGGAACAGGCATCTTCCCTGTTGCACCTGCAGCCGCCCTGGGCGATGGCCGTCGGCTTCCTGTTGCTCAGTATCGTCGCGGCCTATGGCATGTGGGGCTCGCTGTCACGCAATGTCATCGAGATTCGCGGCTGGGCCCTGCGCCCACCCGGACCCAAGATTGCCCTCGTGCAGATCGTGCTGAGTGTCATCGACCTGAGCCTGTCGAGCGCAGTGTTGTGGTGGCTGTTGCCGCCCGAAGCTCATATCAGCTTCATTGCTTTCGTCGGCGCCTACGCCGTAGCTGTAATCGCCGGAATCATCAGCCATGTTCCAGGCGGCATCGGCGTATTCGAAACGGTCATTCTGTACACGCTCCCCGAGGTTCCCAAGGATGCACTACTGGGATCACTGCTCGCCTACCGCGTGGTTTATTACCTCGTGCCGCTCTTCTTCGGCACGTTGCTCTTCATCACGAAGGAAGTAAGTGCCCAGCGCGGCGCGCTCGCAAAGGCCCGCGAGCTCGCAGGCATCTACATTGCCCCCATCGTGCCGCAGATCGCCGGCGCGCTGACGTTCTTTGCAGGCGCGCTGCTGTTGCTGTCAGGCGCAACACCGGGAGTCGATGAGCGCCTGCATACCCTTTACCAGTTCCTGCCGCTGATCGTCGTCGAAGCATCGCACCTGGCTGGCAGCGTGATCGGGCTGGGCCTGTTGATCCTGGCGCGCGCCTTGTTCCGGCGTGTCCATGCGGCCTATCACATCACCTTCTGGCTCCTGAGCGCCGGCATGTTCGCCTCCCTCCTCAAAGGCCTCGACTTCGAAGAGGCGACTGTTCTCGCACTCGTGCTGGGTGTACTGGCACTCGGCCGCAACGCATTTCACCGGCCCACGGCCATCCTTTCCGAGCGTGTGGGTCCGGTCTGGGTCGTCAGCATCATCGGCGTGACGTTAGTGGCTATCTGGATAGGGTTCGTCGCATACCGGCATGTTGATTATTCGGACGAGCTGTGGTGGACATTCGCGCTCAACGGCGATGCGCCGCGCATGCTGCGCGCATCGCTTGTCGTCGTGGTACTCCTCGCAGCCTATCTGTTGCTCACGATGTTACGGCCGGCACAACCCGCGCCGGCGGTGGCCGGTCCCGAAGAGCTCCAGCGCGCCAGGGCGGTGATCTCCAAGTCCGATCTGACAATGTGCAACGCGGCGCTCACAGGTGACAAACGCCTGCTGTTCAACGATTCCGGCGATACCTTCGTGATGTATCAGATTGCCGGCCGAAGCTGGATTGCTCTGGGTGATCCCGTCGGTCCGGCCTCGGGCGCGGAGGAGCTCGTATGGCGCTTCCGCGAGATGTCGGACCGGCACGGCGGCCAGACTGTGTTCTACCAGGCAAGCGGCGACCGTCTGCCCCTGTACGTAGACCTCGGTTTGGCCGCACTCAAGATCGGTGAAGAAGCGCGCGTGCCCCTGCCCGATTTTTCCCTGGAGGGTCCGGCACGCGCCGACCTGCGCCAGGCACATCGCCGGGCGGAGCGTGACGGCGCCAGTTTCGAGGTCCTGACACCCGAACAGGTCCTCGAGCTGCTGCCGACGCTCGAGAAGATTTCCAACTCGTGGCTCGCGAGCAAGTCAACCGGCGAGAAGCGTTTCTCGGTGGGGGCATTCTCGGCCGACTACCTGCGCAATTTCCCAATGGCACTGGTGCGCAGTGAAGGCAGTCCCACCGCCTTCGCGAACCTGTGGACCTCCGGCACGAAGGAAGAGCTGTCGGTGGACCTGATGCGCTTCGGCAACGATGCGCCGCGCGGCGCCATGGACTACCTCTTCATCGAGCTCATGAAATGGGGCCGCGCGCAGGGCTACCAATGGTTCAACTTGGGGATGGCGCCGCTGGCAGGCCTCGAGCGCCATCCGCTCGCTCCCGCCTGGCACCGGGTCGGCAACTTCGTATTCCGCTACGGCGAGCACTTCTACAACTTCGAGGGGCTGCGCCGCTATAAGACCAAGTTCGAGCCTGTGTGGGAACCAAAGTACCTGGTGGCCCGCGGAGGACTCGCACTGCCGCGTGTGCTCGTGGACGTATCCGTGTTGATCGCAGGGGGAATGAAAGAGTTGTTTGCTCGATGAAGCGCGCAATCGTCTGTTTACTCCTGCTGTCGTTCCCGATTCTCGCGTTCGCCGCAGACTCTCCGCCCCGCCGGCTGCCGGCCGCTAATTTCGGCACGGTCAGCGTCTACATTCCAACCGGCGCCCCAAAGAGCGTTGCGATTTTTCTCTCGGGAGATGGAGGTTGGAACCTCGGCGTCGTCAACATGGCGCAGGCACTTCGAGCCCAAGGCGCCGTGGTCATCGGCGTGGATGTCACTCACTACCTGGCGGCGCTGCGCGGCAAGACAGCCTGCCGGTCGATCGCGGGCGACTTCGAGAACCTCAGCCACCACGTCCAGAAGAAGATCGGCTTGAAGGAATATCACGTGCCGGTGTTGCTGGGCTACTCCTCCGGCGCAACGGTCGTGTATGCCGTGCTGGTGCAGTCGCCGCCGGGAACCTTCGCGGGAGCGATGAGCCTCGGCTTCTGCCCGGATCAGGATTTTAACGGTGCGTCACTCTGCCCCGGCGCCGGCCTGCACTACACCCAGGGCAAGAAAAACGAGCTTCTCTTCGAGCCCGCAAAGTCGCTCAAGCAGCCGTGGATCGCACTGCAAGGCCAGCAGGACCAGGTGTGCGCGCCCAAGGCGGTGGACGATTTCGGTGCGCAGATCCCCGGCTCACAGATCATCAAGCTGCCCAAGGTGGGCCATGGGTTCGGCGTCGAGCGCAACTGGTTGCCGCAGTTTCTCGATGCATACCAGGGCGTGGTGGAGCGCATCAACGCACCGCGGGCTCTACGGCCCCAACAGATCGACGACTTGCCGGTAAACGAGGTGCACGCACAAGGCAACTCGGATGAATTCGCTGTGCTGCTGACAGGCGATGGCGGCTGGGCCGGACTCGATCAGGAGCTGGCCACACACCTGGCGGCGAGCGGTATTCCGACGGTCGGACTCAACTCACTCAAGTATTTCTGGACCCAACGCACCGCGGACCAGGCTGCAAAAGATGTGGCCCGCGTCATCCGTCACTACCTCGCCAGCTGGGGCAAAAAACGCGTCCTGCTGGTTGGCTATTCGTTCGGCGCGGATGTGCTGCCGTTCGTGGTCAACCGGCTGCCCGCCGACCTGCAGTCACAGATCGCCACGGTCAGCCTGCTCGGACTGGATGCCACCGCCTCATTCGAGATCAGCGTTGCTGACTGGATCGGCGCGGACACCTCCGGGCTGCCGACCCGGCCGGAGCTGGTCAATCTTGGCAACAAGCCGGTACTGTGCATATACGGCGAAGGCGAGCAGGACAGCATATGTCCGAGCCTGCAGGAGCCGCATATCACGCGACAGCAGGTTGGCACCGGACATCACTTCGGTGGCGAGTATGCGCAGCTCGCCGAAAAGATTCTCACCTTCGCACGCAACTCCAGGCCGATGACATAACGCGCCCCGATACCGCGCAAAAACCGCAGATTCATGCTCGCGGGTGCAGCGCATGGGCTAGACTGGCTGCGTATCGAAGGGGATTTTCAAAATAACAAGCGCTGGCGCGACCAACACGCTATGTCCGTACATATCGACTCCGCAAGCCGCCTGATCAACGATCAGGAGCACAACGTGGCAGTAACCTGTCCGCACTGCGAGGTCGTCTCGCACATCACGCCGAGTGCGGTTCCGCGTTTCGAGGAGCTGCAGGCGAGCAAACCCAGGCAGATCGGCATCGTGTATCGCTGCGATGCATGCAACGCTCCCGTGTTTGCCCGCTTCCAGGTGCGGATGTATGGGCCGTCACGGGTTGAGCTGGCGCCGCAATTCACGGAGATTGAGCGTGCGCGCGAGAAATTTTCATTCACGTACCTGCCGCAGGAGGTGGAGGCCCTCTTCAAAGAGGCCCTGGCGTGCTTTTCGGCCGGCGCATTCAACGCCTTCGCTTCCATGTGCCGCCGC
>Ga0068863_100007242_pt1 | contig 10870 bp, 7 predicted proteins | sample KBSSwiS62_FD_66596 | JGI IMG/M metagenome (GOLD analysis project Ga0068863, IMG submission 66596) | Switchgrass rhizosphere microbial communities from Kellogg Biological Station, Michigan, USA - KBS Switchgrass S6-2 | ecosystem: Host-associated > Plants > Roots > Rhizosphere > Soil ...
CCTTTCAGCCCCCCTACGAACCGGTAAAAGTCCGTTTGCGACACAAACGTTCGGTTGCCGGAATCGACGAACCTCGACCTGATGCGCGGATCTCCAGCCCCTCCCGCGCCCAAGTCGATTCCGAACGGGTTCTGCGGGTTGTTGGCTGGTACGGCAATGCCATACAGGGACAGAAACGGCACTGGCGATGGCGCCAATTGCCCGGTTGCCTTGTTGTCGGCGTACATGAAGCTGCCGAAAATCGTCGCCTTCTTCTCGAATAAGTCGTATTCGAAGTTTCCTGAGTAGCTTCTTCGATCCAGCTCAAGTATCGATGTCGTGCCGAATAACGTCGTATTTAAAGCAGACCAAAGCGGCTCACCCTGCCCGACTGCTTCCAATTGTGTGCCCAGGGGAGTCGAGGCAATGGGAATGTAGGGAGCTTGGTGGACTATCTGCCCGTTTACCGTGTAACCATTGGCGATCGCGTAGTTGTTGTAGTCAATAACGGCCGTGGCGGCATTTGTAAAATGTTGCCCGGGGAAAGCGGGCGGGGCGTTAAGCCCGGGAAGATAACCAGCCGCGCCGGTGGCAAATGGGGAACCGGCGAGGATGTAAGAAACGCCGCCATTCTGAACGCGGCCGGGGTAGGAAGGACTGACGTAGGCCGGCGGCGTAATATTGCGATCTGCCAACTCCGCAATCCCCGCCGAAGCCACATTCCGATCCTTCGCAAACAAAGGATCGCTGTGATAATACTGCACGCCCGCAACGAACCGCGCCCTCTCATTCGACGCACCCGCAACAAGGCTGGCCTGGTATTCGAGAAAGTCGTTGCTCGTGTGCTCAGTCGCAAACCCGACGCGACCGGCGATTTCCACACCGTTCCAATCCTTTTTCGTAATGATATTGACGACTCCGCCGATCGCGTCCGAACCGTAAAGTGCCGACGCGCCATCGGACAGGACTTCGACCCGATCCACCATCGAAAGCGGGATGGTGTTCAGGTCAACCGCCTGACCGGCGCTCAGCGCGGAATAAGCTACCCGGCGTCCGTCGATAAGAATCAGGGTTGGCAAGTTCCGAAGCGCAATCGATGACTCACCCGTGAATCCCTGTTGCCCTGTGTAAATCAGGGTGTTGTTATTCACCAATCCAACATAATTTCCAGCCCCTTGAAATCCCGGGACGAGTTTGCGCAGCGTCCCCATCACGTCGGAAGTGCCCGCCTTTTGAATGTCCTCGACCGACACACTCTGAACGGGAGTCGGCCCAACCGTTTCCGCTGTTGGAATCAATGATCCAGTGACCACGGTTTTTTCCATCTTCACAGGTGCCCCGGCTGTCGCCGCGGCCGTTTGATTGGTTGCTTGCTGGCCCAGCGCGACTGGCAATGCCAGCAGGGGAATGCCCAAGGTGGCGTAGAGCGCTCGACGGATGGTGGACCGGATCTGATTATGGAGGTCGTTACTCATAGGGTTTGTTCCTGTGTTTTAGTGGTTAGGAGGTCGGTTCTGTTCCACCGGCACACAAAAGGCATGACCCGCAGAAAGTACGCGGCGCAACACGGGGAGGCTCCAGGGCGGGACAATTCATACATAACATGTCCGTTGGTTGCGGCTACTTCTGGGTTACGGGGGCCGACACTAAGGCAACTAATTGCCCGTCGTCAAGCGCTTTAATGAGTTTTAGTTTTGCAATGTCAGGCTGTTCGCCTGTTAGCGGGATTGCTTTCTTCATCCTGACTCCCGCACTTTCCTCGCGGGTGACGCGAGAAAATTTATGTGCGGACAGATGTGCCGCCAGCCCGAGTCCAACGCGTTAAAAACTTGACGTTGACCCTGGTTGGGTGAATGAAAGGCGCGTCTTCGCGGCGGCGTTTCGGGACTTGAAAACGCGAACACTTTGATTCTCTGCATTGAGACCATGAACGTTGCTGCGCCGGAGCGCGGACACGGCTGTCCGCGCTGCGGTTCATGGAAAGCCCCCTCGGCCTTTTGCCGCGCATCGGGACCATGAGCCTGGTGTCGAATGACGAATGACAAATGACGAAAGAAATCCGAAGCCCGAATGTCGAAGGGCGCTTGGGTGTGCGATGGCCGGATTCGGCATTCGGTATTCCTTCGGATTTCGTCATTCGTCTTTCGGATTTGGGAAGCTCGGTTCATGGAAAGCTCTCTTCCGCTTTCATCGCTGATCATGCAAAAGTTTCTGTCCAACCTGCTGATTTTTTTTGCGCTCAGCTTGTGTGCGCTCTGCGTGTTCCAATGGGTGCGTGAGTCGAGGCTTCGCAGTGAAGTGGCTGAGCTTCACCATTCTGTTTTTCTAAAACTCGATGCCATCCAAAACCTCGAGACCCAAGTCAAACAAATCAAAGAGGAGGTCCAGAGGTTGGAAAATCTCCGTGCCGAGTTGAGCGGGATCATCAAAACGAACAAGGAGGAAATCCAGAACTTGACAAAGTATTCGGAAAAACTGGAGAAGGAGACCGAGGCAGACAAGGCACAAATCGCGGTTTACAAGGAGGCGGTCGAGAAGGCAAACGAGAACATCAAACGGCAAAACGAAGATATCAAAAAGCAGAACGAGCAGATGAAACAATTAGCTTCTGACCGGAACGCAACCGTGGAGAAATACAACAAACTGGTGGAACAGTACAACGACCTGGTCAAACAGTTTGAAAAATTTCAAGAGGACGCCGCCAAGGCGGCCGCGCAGCAAAACAAAGGAACGGAGAAGAAGTAACGGGTTAGCTCGAGTGCTTTCGGTTGGAAACCATTTTTCAAACACGATCCAAGATTCGAATGATCGGACAGTCTAGCTGCTCCTCCCTAAAGGAACTAGGGGCGTCACTCGCGGTGATCCTGCTGATGCCGATCGCCGCGGCGCAACTTCCAGCGGCGCTCAACCACGCCAAAGGGTCGCCGGTCGAAATCGTTCTCGTGGAAGCAGAGACGGTGACGGCTGCAGCGGTGTCGCAGTGGAGGAAAGAACAATTTGATGCTGTAGCCGTTGTATTGGACGAGCAGGCGGGCGAGGCACGTCAGCGCGAGTTGGCCCGACACATTTTCGAAGGGGGACTGAATCTCTACTACTGGATCGAAGTGGGACGGAATCCGAAGCTGGCGGCGGCCCACCCGCGCTGGATGGCGGCGTTGGGTTCGCACGGAGATTGGCTGAGAAATTTTAATAAATTTCCGGGGCCGGGCGTCGGCGAGGTGGCCAAAGCGTTTCCCTGGGTGCCGATCAGTTACCGCGAGGCCTTCGACGCGCACCTGGCACGCATCGAGCAAATGTTAAAGCGTGCCCCGGCCGGCTGGCGCGGCCTGTTGTTGAACGATCTCCAGGCCGGACCCAGTTCCTGTGGCTGCGGCAACCTGCAATGTCGCTGGGCCGTCGATTACAATGTGCCGCCCACGGCGACGAAGCTGGAGGGTGATGATGTCGCGGCGCGGTTCGTGGCGGAAGTCCGCAAGCGCGCTGGCGAAAAGACTGTCATTCCCGTCTGGACCACGGAGTGCGAAGAAGCCGATCTGCCAGCGGAAAAACATCAGGGACGACCAGGCACCGGGCTGTGCGGGACGGTGGGCTGCGCTACTGGCACGTGCCCGCAGGCGTTTACCCGCCAATGGTCCGCGCTGGTATCGGGCCACGACGGACCTCTCGGCCTGCTGGCACTCCACACGGCGTTGCAGCGGACGCAAAAGGAATTTGGCGGCGGCCCGGGCTGGGTGACCAACGCCATGGCGTATATGGACAAGACTCTTCCGGCCAACGGAGGCAAGGCGATTTCAGCCGAGCGGCTCTGGGTCGTGGTAGCGGGCTCACAGACGCCCGAGGAGACGATCGCTCGCGAATTGGCAGCGAAGGCGGGCGTGGCAGCCGTGATCGTGGCACGCGCAAAAATCGATCAGTCTTATGAACCGAGAATGATTTCAACGAAGTAGCGGATTAATCTGACGGTTCGTCAATCCGATGCCGAAAAGGGCTCCGCACTGAGGAAGTGCGCCGTGTCCATTGCTTGTTGACAACCGATGCCCCAAAAGCGGCCGGCATACGGATCGGACCATGGGATGGGCTACACGCGGTTCCACCCCGTCCCTCTCCCCTGGTATGTGTTTAGCCCGTCGCGCCGTTGGAGTTCACGCTTTAGCGTGTCCAGCCCAATCGTGCGCCACCGGAACAAGCTAAAGCTTGAACTCCAACGCAGCTCTGGCTACCCGCTAAACAGGTACCTCCCCTGGGGAGAGGGAGGATGGTCCACAGCCTCTCGATCACACCCGTGCCGCGTTTACCCGACAACCATTGGGATTTCAATCGCGAGAGTCCGGATGCGTCGTCGATGATGACCTGATGATTGGCGGCGAGAAACGGGGCCAACTCAGCGCGTTTGTCGGCGCTGAGCGGCCTTGCGTTCCTGGCGTCTACGCCGCTGATTTGTTCGCGGCGCGAAAGCGTGAAGGTTTCGATTAAACGAATTTCATCCTCAATTCGAGCGATGAGGGCGGCTTTTTCCAAATCCCAAAACAGGTCTGGTGAGTTTCATGGTGGTGTGATCCGTTTGGTTTCTATGGCCGCAGGCAGGCTGGCCACGGTCAGACACACGCCTGCCCGGTGCGAAACGGAGTGAACCATTCACGTCCCTGGACGCGTTACGGCCTCAAGTGGAGAACCGGGATGAACTGCTGCAAGAAAAGCTGCTGGTCAGGACGGTTCCGTTCGGCAGAAGCCGCAGAAGGAAATGGTCACGCCATTTCGCACGGCGTCCACTCAGGTGAACGGTTTGTTCCAGCAGGTTCGCATGAGGGAGAATCTAATTTCGTCTACGCGCGAATGATTTCAGGAATGGCAAAAGAAGCAAGAATAAACTGGTCGAATCCACGATTCGTTGCACATGAATTCTGAGAACTTCGAGACAACACACAGCCCTATGATCCAACCCGTTCACTCCTTCAGTGCAGCCGCGCTTTCGTCCAATCGATCGCCATAGGCGCTGAGCGCCGCCGCGACAACAGAAATGTATTGGTCCACTTGGGCCCACTCGCGTTGTTCGATCCCTTCGCGCACGCCGGGCAGGGTCTTTACGCCATAACCGGTATGGAGTCCCGGAGCGTAGATCATGTGCCGGTACCATTCACGCCCGGGCAGTCCTTGGGGATGGATGAGGGTTTGCTCCATGCCCCGGAGCAGATCGTTCAAGCGGTTGCGTTGCGCGGCGCTCAGATTGAAATCGGCTCGCGTCGCCCGCGCACAGGCTTCGTCGCAGATCCTGGCACTGTTCCTTAACTTCAACAGCGCGTTGTCGAGCGAGGCGAAGTTCAGAAACGGCACGCCCAACTCCCGTTCCGGCGGCACGCGGGACTCCTTCGGATCCGCGGCGAGCTGGAAGGCGCGTTCGTCGAGCAGCCGATGTTGTTGTTCGGTTCGCTCACGCAGATCATCGGCCAGCTTGTGAAGTTCTTCCAGGTATTGTCCCGCGGTGTCCGCGAAATCGCTGAACCGCATCGGCAACACGTCGGCATTGGCCAGTCTAAGCATCACGTGACCGATGGTTTTGGCCAGAGTGACGCCGTAGGCGAAATCCGGGTCGCCGAACCGCAAGTAATGATCGAACGAGTCATAAGCCGAGTGATAAATGCCGGTGTCGTGGTCTTCGCCGCCATAGCGTATATCGAGCGAAGCGATGCCCAGGTGCTGCAGAAAGGGCGTGTAATCCGATCCCGAACCGAGCGCTTGCAACGGAACTGGCGCGTTGGCGGAAATCCGTCTGGCGATCCTCCTGTCCTCTTCCTCAGCCCCCTTCTTGAATCCATCGACCAGCATTCTTGCCCGCAGCCGTTCAAGTACGGAGACGCCCGTTTGAGGATCACGCACTCCCGCGGCGACTTGGTTGACCAGGGTCTGAAGCGAATGGCTGCCGCCCGCTCTAAGAAAACCGCGTCCATTGGTGTCGGAGTTGACGTACAACACCGCCTTTCGACGCAGTTCGTCTGCGTGGGTTTCGACCCATTCCGTTGAGCCAAGCAATCCGGGTTCCTCGGCATCCCAACTCGCATAAACGAGCGTGCGTTTGGGGCGCCATCCTTCCCTGACGAGAGCGCCAATGGCCTTGGCTTCGGCCATCAACGCCACGTTCGCCGAGAGCGGGTCCCAGGCCCCGAACACCCAACCGTCGTGGTGATTTCCGCGAATGACCCACTCGTCAGGATGTTCGGCCCCTTTGATCATGGCGATGACGTTGTCGATCGGCTTCACGCTCCATTCCGAGGTAATCGCCAGGCGCACCTTCGCCGGGCCCGGGCCAAGGTGGTAGGTGATCGGCAAAGCGCCGCGCCAGGTCGTCGGCGCCACCGGGCCGCCCAGAGCCGCGAGCAGCGGCTGTGCGTCCGCGTAAGAGATCGGCATCACCGGTATCCTGAGAATGGTTTTGGCGTCTTCGATCGACAACCGCTTCGCGTCCTTGGTCGCTCCGATATTCGGAGTCAACGGATCGCCGGCAGCCACCGGCAGATCCTCGACCGACCCGCGCTGGACGCCATCGGGCGGCCGGTAGCCGCCTTTCGGGTAGACGTCGCCCACCGAGTATCCGTCGTCGTGCGGGTCCGAAAAAATGATACACCCGACGGCGCCGTGCTCGTGCGCGAGCTTGGGTTTGAGGCCGCGCCAGCCTCCGCCGTAACGGGTGATCACGATCCTGCCCTGCACACTGATGCCGTCCCGGTCGAGTTCTTTATAGTCGTCTGGCATGCCTTGGTTGGCATAGACCAAATCGCCGGTCACGTCACCATCCGCGCCATAAGCGAGGTAGGGAGGCAGTGCATCCTGCGTCCTGCCCGACGTACGATCCCTGTCCACCGCAGGTTCGTGCAGGCGCGCGGCGTACTGTGTCGGCGCGAGCAGTTCCAGCGCCTGTTTTTTGGGCGTGGGATAAAGAACGTGGAACGTTTCGATTTGAGCGTCCCAACCCCACTCGCGAAATTTTTCGAGCATAAACTCGGCATTGGCCTTGTTGTGGGGCGACCCGACGTGGTTCGGCTCTGCCGACATGCGCTCCAGCCACTCCCTCTGATCGGCTGGATCAAGCCGGGCGTCGAATTTCGATTCCACGGCCAGTTGAATCGCGGCATTCGAGGCGCTAAATCCGAGCAGGTTCGTCAGGGCAGGACGCTCAACCTCGCCGAAGGCCGTCATCGAGAGCAACGACGAGCCGACTATGGCGCATAGGGTTTCCGGCGCTGAGGTGGGCAGTGAAAATCGATGGGTTTGCATAACCGTGGGAGTTGGCGATGAGAGTGACATCGGCTGACTTGCCGCTGGAGTATTCTGTAGTTCCGCTTCCTGAATCGGCACTTCAATGCCAGCAGAATGTCAGGAAGTCAAAAGCGCAGATAGAGAGGCGCTGGCGGCAACACGGCTGATTCAATACACGTGAATTGGCGCGGGGCCCGTCCTTACTTGGAAAGAAACGATTCTGATACCCAGTGGGGACAAGCTGTCCCCACCCCTGAATCAGCCGTGCTGGCGGCAAGTCGGCCATGAGCGCTATGCCCGACCAGTCCGAGCGAGGAGAGGAGAGCGAGGAGCACGTTTCTCAGATCCGGTGGAACCGGAGCTTTCCAAAGATGACAACGAGCCTCCTCCGAAGCGTCCACGCCGACGCGCCCGATCCATTCCTCTTTCATTCAACGGGGCCGCCTGTAAGCTCTGGGCCAACGCATCCCATGAGCGAAGACACATCCCAAGTGCGTCGCGACCAGCCCAGGCTGATACCCGCACTGGGGATGTTCAGCGCCACCATGCTCGTGGCCGGCGGCGTCATCGGCTCGGGAATTTTCCGCAAGCCCGGCGTGATGGCCGCGCAGGTTGGTTCGCCTGAGTTGCTGCTGGGCGTGTGGCTGCTGGCCGGCGCCGTGTCATTGCTCGGCACCTTGAGCAACGCGGAGCTGGCCTCGATGATGCCGCGCACGGGCGGGCAGTACGTTTTTCTCCAGCGCGCTTATGGACCTTTCATCGCGTTCCTTTACGGCTGGGCCTTGTTCGCTGTCATTCAGTCGGGGTCCATCGCCGCGCTCGCGTACGTCTTCGCCGAGTACACGACACGGCTCGTGCCGCTGCCGGAGGCGTCGGCATCGCTGGAGGCGCTCGCTGTACACCTGCCGTTGATCGGCGATATCGCGCCGTTCAAGGAGCTCGGGGTGAAGGGACTGGCCGCGGCGGTGATTCTGGTGTTGACGATTATCAACTATCTCGGCGTGCGTTTTGGCGGCGTGGTGCAAAATGTCTTTTCCATCGCCAAAATGAGCGCGATGGTCGGGTTGGCTGTGGTGGTCGTAATGACGCCGGGAGTCGGACAAGTCTCCAATCTCACCAAGGACAGCGCCCTGGTTCATCCGAGCGGTCTGGCGTGGTGGGCGGCGATGGCTGCTGCATTGCAAGGCGCGTTTTGGGCCTACGATGGCTGGCACAAAATCACCTATATCGGCGGCGAATTGAAGTCGCCCCAGCGTGATCTGCCGCGCAGCCTCGTGCTGGGCATCCTCCTCGTGACGGGCCTCTATTTGCTGATGAGCGTTGTGTATTCGTATGTGCTGCCGATCGATGCCATGGCGCACTCGAAACTGGTGGCGGCGGATGTCGCTGAGCGCTGCTTCGCCGGAGGAGGGCGTTGGATTGCCGTGGCCGTTATGCTCTCCACCTTCGGGGCGGCCAACGCCGTCATTCTCACCAGCGCGAGGGTTTACTTCTCGATGGGTGGAGATGGGATGTTTCCCTCGTTCCTGGGCCGTGCGCATCCGCGTTTCCACACACCGGGTGATTCGCTCGCGCTGCAGGCGGGCTGGAGCCTCCTGCTGTTGTTCAGCGGAACCTTCGACACGCTGACGGACACGCTGATTTTCGTGAGTTGGTTTTTCTATATCGCCAACGCGTGGGCGGTCATTGTGCTGCGGCGTCGCGAGCCGGACGCGCCGCGGCCTTTCAGAGTGCCCGGATACCCACTCGTCCCTGTGGTGTTCGTGTGTTTTGGCCTGGTTTACTTGGTGCTAACGTTGTGCAACGACGTGGCGGCGTATCGCAACGCGGTTGCGGCTGGCCAACCAGCATTGTTGAACTGCGCGCTCGGTCTCGCGCTGGTCATGAGCGGAACCCCCATTTACTTCTACTACCGAAGGAGAAAATCCGTTCCTGCAAAAGCTGCGATCACCCAATGAGAAGCCGGTTCGAATTCTTGTTACTCGGTGTTCTCGCGCTGTCCCGCCCCGCAATCGTTCAAGCTGCGGCGGGGGAATACGACCTCATCATTCGCCACGGGAAGATCATGGACGGTTCAGGCAATCCTTGGTTCCACGGCGATGTCGCAATCAAACACGATCGCATCGCTGCCGTCGGCCGAATCAGCGGGGAAGCAACACGCGTGATCGATGCCGCGGGTCGTGTCGTGGCGCCAGGCTTCATCGACATCCACTCGCATTCGGACTGGGTGCTGCTCGAGGACGGGAAAGGGCAGAGCAAAATCCGTCAGGGCGTCACGACGGAAGTCATCGGCGAATCGACCTCGGCAGGGCCATTCCAGGGAAAACTCGCGCCGCGCAGAGTGTCAGTGAAAGGCGAGGTGATCGAAATTCGTCGGTTGCGCGACTACTTCGCCGCAATCGAACGGGCAGGGATTTCGGTGAACGTCGCGTCCTATGTTGGCGAGGGCCAGGTTTGGGAATGCGTCATGGGAGCTTCATTCGACCGGCCCGGTCCCGGCGAGATGCAGGAGATGAAGAATCTCGTAGCCGAAGCCATGGGCGACGGCGCGTTCGGCTTGTCCACGGCGTTGATGATGCCGCCCAGTTCACTCGCGACGACCGGTGATTTGATCGAGTTGTGCCAGGTCGTGCGCGAACACGGCGGCATTTATTCCACGCACATGCGCGACTAAGGACTGGGAGTATTCGATTCGGTGCGGGAAGCGATCCAGATCGGCGAACGTGCCGGCGTGCCGGTGGACATACTGCATTTGAAGATTGCCGACGAGAAATACTGGGGGCGCATGAAGGAGGTTGTGGCGCTGATCGAGGATGCGCGGCGGCGCGGGGTGAATGTTCAGGCGAATGTCTATCCCTACACGCGAGGCAACAACGACCTCGCAAGCATCATCCCGCCCTGGGCGCATGAAGGCGGGCGCTCGAACCTGATCGCCCGGCTCGGAGATCCGCAACAACGCGAGCGCCTGAAGCACGATATACGCAACGGCGTGCCGGGCTGGTACAATCATTACACGGCAGTCGGTGGCGACTGGCGGCGGATGCTCATCAGCGCGAACAATCCCTACAAGGGACTCACCATGGACCGCGTGATTGTGATGAAGAACGGAGGCAAAACACCTCCAGCCGATCCGCTCGACATCCTGTTCGATTTATTGATCGAGCAAAACGGATCGGTGAGCACCGTCTATGCCCATCACACCGAGGAAGACATGAACCTCGCGCTGAGCCAGCCGTGGTGCTCGATTGGTTCCGACGGTTCGGCGCTTGCCACCGAAGGGCTGCTGCGCCGCGGCAACCCGCACCCGCGCAGCTTCGGCACTTTTCCGCGTGTGCTCGGCGTCTATGCCCGCGAGCGTGGATTGCTCCGGCTGGAAGACGCGGTGCGCAAGATGTCTTCACTGAACGCGGCAAAGATTGGCCTGCGCGATCGCGGGTTATTGCGAACCGATTCGTTTGCGGACATCGCCATCTTCGACGAGAAGAGGGTCCTCGACCGCTCGACCTACGATGAGCCGTTCCAATACAACGCAGGAATCGAGTATGTCATCGTCAACGGCCAGGTGGTCCTGGACAAGGGGACGCACACCGGCGCCCGACCCGGCCGCGCCTTGCGGCACTAGAACTTGAGGTTCCACGCA
>Ga0068863_100007247_pt1 | contig 10867 bp, 8 predicted proteins | sample KBSSwiS62_FD_66596 | JGI IMG/M metagenome (GOLD analysis project Ga0068863, IMG submission 66596) | Switchgrass rhizosphere microbial communities from Kellogg Biological Station, Michigan, USA - KBS Switchgrass S6-2 | ecosystem: Host-associated > Plants > Roots > Rhizosphere > Soil ...
GTGCACGTGAATGTCGCTGTGTTCGAACTGCAGCGGATCGATTCCGAATTCCACTGCCTGCGCCTTCACGAGACTCAATGCCGCCTGCGCGCTCTCCTTCATGACATCGCCGAGCTGTCCGGTCAGGATCAGCTTCCCGCTACCGGGTAGCTTCGCCGACTCGACGAACAGGATGTCTCCACCAACCGGCGTCCACGCAAGGCCCGTTGCAACTCCGGGTACCGACGTGCGCTGAGCAACGTCGTTCTCGAAGCGCGTCGGTCCGAGTATGTCCGGAACGTCGCCAGCGTCGATCCTCACGGAAGTTGTCTTACCTTCCGCAATTCTCATCGCCGCGCGCCGTAGCAGAGCACCGATCTCCCGCTCGAGGTTTCTGCAACCTGACTCGCGCGTGTACTCGTGAATCACCAGCTTCAGAGCCGCATCGCTTACCTCGACCTGCTCGGCAGTGAGGCCATTGGCCTTCAACTGACGTTGCACGAGATAACGCTTCGCGATCTGCAGCTTCTCCTCCTCTGTGTAACCGGTGAGTTGGATGATCTCCATGCGATCGCGCAATGGGCCGGGAATGGCTTCCAGGACGTTTGCGGTCGCGATGAACAGCACCCGGCTCAGGTCAAACGGCTGCGCGATGTAGTTGTCGCGGAACGTGCCGTTCTGCTCCGGATCGAGCACCTCGAGCAACGCGGACGACGGATCGCCCTGGTGGCTCGCGTTCAACTTGTCGATCTCATCCAGCATGAACACCGGGTTGCGGGTGCCTGCCTTCTTCAGGCCCTGGATGATGTTGCCCGGCAGCGCGCCGATGTAGGTGCGCCGATGGCCGCGGATTTCCGCTTCATCGTGCACGCCACCCAGGCTCGCCCGCTGGAACTTCAGGCCCAGCGCCCGGGCAATGCTCTGCCCGAGAGACGTCTTACCCACTCCAGGAGGACCGACGAAGCACAGGATCGGGCTGCGCCCTTGCGGGTTCAGCTTACGCACTGCGAGGTACTCGAGAATGCGGCGCTTCACTTTGTCGAGGCCATAGTGATCCTCGTCCAGAATGCGGCGCGCACGCTCGATGTCGATGTCCTCTGCGTCGGACACGCTCCACGGCAACGTGACCAGCCAGTCGAGATAAGTCCGCAGCATCCCGTGCTCCGGGCTCGCCTCGTTCATCCGCTGCAGCCGCTTCAGCTCCTTGCGGGCGTGCTCGGCTACCTCGGCAGGCATGTTGGCTTTCTCGACCTGCTTCTCCAACTCGTCGATTTCGACGCTGGAGTCCTCGTCTTCACCCAATTCCTTCTGGAGCTGCCGCAGCTGCTCGCGCAGTACGGCCTCACGCTGGCGCTCGCCCAATGCAGACTGCGTCTGCTCGGTGATGTCACGCGTGATCTTCAGAACCTCGAGGCGGTTGGCCAGGACCTTGAGCACCTTGTCCAGGCGCTCCTGCAGGTTCAGCGTCTCGAGCATCTCCTGCTTTTCCGGAGCCTTCACATCCATGAAGCTGATGATCAGGTCGGCCAGGCGGCTGGGCGAGTCAATCGACTGAATTGTCCGTGCCAGCTCGGCGGGAACCTGAGGCAACAAGGACAAGGCCTCGATCGCGCGGGTCTTGAGAACCTCGGCGCGTGCCTCGACCTGCGACCCCGACGTGTTGGTTTCCGGCAGCGGCTCCACCCGCGCGGCAAAATACGGCCGCTCGTGTGCAAACTCCTGCACCCGGAACCGGCCTTCGCCCTGCGCAACGAGGTGATGTGTTCCATCCGGTGCCGTCACATAACGGACGACTGTCGCCAGCACACCGACCTGATATAGATCGTGTGAGGTTGGTTTCTCCACGGCGGCGTCGTGCTGCAACAGCAGACCGATTTTCTTCCCACTGCGCACAGCTTCCTGCGCGGCATTGAGGCTCTCTTCGCGGCCGAGCGTGATCGGAACCACGATTCCCGGCAGGAGCGCCACGTTCCGCATGGCGATAATGGGAATCACATCGCCAGGTTGAAGCGGAGACTCGGTTTCCGGGGTTGAAGCGGTGTTGTGTATTTCGGCCATGACTACTCTTGTCCTCGATTGTCGCCGGCTCGCACGAGCCGGACTTCAAGACAGCCGTTCTGGTAACGGGTATCCCCGAGCCGGAAACGGGTGCCGGCCAGGGCAATCCTGCGAAAGAAGCGCCCGTGTGGAATTTCCATACGGCGGACCACTGAATCCGGGCTCCCTAAACGGGCCGGACGAATCGCATTCACGGTGAGCGCGTTCTGCTCGAGCCGCACGTCGATGTGCTCGGCACTGACGCCCGGCAGGGCAAACACGAACTGCAACCCTGCCGAGTTCTCCTGGATGTCCACGGGCGGCTCCCAAACCGCCGCTTCCGCCCGAACCGCCGCATCCGCGCTCGGTCCGACATAGCGGAGAAAGCCGCGCTGCATGCGGTCGGCTTGGTCCAGGAGCTCACAGGCTTGGGCCCACATCCAGCCAAACTGGCGATCGATGCTCATGTGCGTTGTGGTGGGCTATGCCCAACCTCCCAATTAAAGCGTTTAAACGAGGTGGGGGCGGGACGGGGGGAGTCAAGGCATATGCCCCCTTGGGGGCAGTTGGGCCGGATTAGGGCCTCCCAGGGGTGGGCGGAACCAGCGTCGGCGTCGGCCTCTGCTGGCGCTGCCGATGAACGGAGTCGCCGACGCACGGGGATCGCCCATGCACGGTGTCGCCGAGGCACGGGATCGGCGACGCACGGGGATCGGCGACGCACGGGGCTCGCCGACGCGGGGCGTTGCTGGTTACTCGCGCCAATGCGCTCGCACGCCGCTCAGGTCGTGACGGCCCACCGGCCGCTGCGGCACCGTGACCGCCGCCGGCCGCAAGGTGTTGTCGCGCGGCGCGGCGGCGGTATGCGCGCCGGCATATATCGCGGCGCCGCAGCCCGGGACGGCATCTTCATGCGCTGGCGTGCTGGACGCGCAGTGACTGCCCCGAAATATCCGCCCGAATACATCGCGGCTGCGTTCGCCTTCTGGCAGCCTTGGACCGCGACGTGCGAAAGTCCGCCCGCCCAATAACCCAAAGGTTACGTTCGCGATGCAGCTATGCACCTGACACCAGCCGAGCTGGACGCCCTCCGCCTCAGCCTCAGCGTTGCCGCCCGCAGCGTGCTCTTCAGCCTGCCATTCGCCATCCTGATCGCCTGGCTACTCACACGTGGCCGGTTTGCCGGACGATGGCTGTTAGACGCCCTCGTCCACTTGCCGCTGGTCCTCCCTCCTGTCGCCGTTGGCTACGTGCTGCTGCTTCTATTCGGTCACAAGGGCCCCATTGGCGGTTGGCTCGAGACACATGTGGGGATTCAGCTGGCATTCTCAACCGCAGGCGCCGCACTCGCGACGGCGGTGATGGCCTTCCCTCTGATGGTCCGCTCGATTCGCCTCGCCCTTGAAAATGTTGATCCCGGCCTCGAGGCGGCCGCCCGAACGTTGGGCGCCAAGCCACTCGACCGCTTCGTCACAATCACTCTTCCACTGATAGTTCCCGGCGTAATCGCTGGCGCCGTCACAGCCTTCGCGGCTGGCCTGGGTGAGTTTGGCGCGGTCATTACCTTCGCCTCAAACATCCCCGGCATAACACGCACCATTCCATTGGCTCTTTACACTGCGATTCAATCCCCCGGCGGCGACGACCAGGCACTCCGCCTTGCCGTCATGTCATTTGTGCTGGGACTGATCGGCTTGTTGCTGGCGGAATTGCTGGCGCGCCGTGCACGCCAGCGGGTCGGCCGCTGAGTCCCGGCGGATGCTGAAAATCAAAATAGCCAAACGGCGTGACGGGTTTGCCCTGGACGCCCAATTCGAAGTGCCCACGCCCGGCGTTGTCGCCCTGTTCGGCAGGTCCGGCTGCGGCAAAACCACTGCCGTCAACATCATCTCTGGCCTGCTGGCCGCCGACTCGGCATACATCGAGTTAGATGGGCATGTGCTCACCGACACTACAGCAGGGATCGCCATCCCGCCGGAACAACGTCGCATCGGGTATGTCTTTCAGGACGGCCGGTTGTTCCCCCACATGAGCGTCCTGCGCAATCTTGAATACGGCCTCGAGCGCACACGCGCTTCCCAGCCGGCGATTACGGTTGATCAGATTGTCTCGCTGCTGGGACTCGAGCAGCTGTTGCGGCGTCAGCCATATCAATTGTCCGGCGGCGAGCGGCAGCGAGTCTCTCTCGGACGCGCGTTGCTTTCTCAGCCTGCGCTACTGCTCCTGGACGAACCGCTGGCAGCTTTGGACGCGTCGCGCCGCGAGGAAGTGCTGCCTTATCTGGAGCGGTTGCGGGACAACTTGTCGATTCCGATGGTGTATGTGAGTCACCAGTTCGAGGAAGTGCTGCAGCTTGCGACGCATGTTGTGTTGATGGATGCGGGACACGTCGTTGCCCAAGGACCGTTGAGCCAGGTGAGCCTGGTACCCCAACTCCGCGCCATCGTGGGCCCGGACTCCGTTGGCGCGGTCGTCGATGGCGTCGTTACGAGCGTGGACACATCGTGCGGAATGGCTGTGATTAGCGTGGGGTCTGGTTTGCTGAACGTAAGCGTGCCACGTGTGAGTGTGGGCGACCGTGTTCGCGTGCAGCTTCTTGCCCGCGACATCATTCTAGCCACCGAGGAACCGCGGGGCCTGAGTGTCCGCAATCAGCTTCGTGGCGTCATCACCAGCGTAGTGGATGATGAAGATGACGCCCGGTTAGTGACCGTTGATGTCGGCGGCTGCAATGTGCTGTCCCGCGTGACCCGCGGGGCCGTTGAAGCGCTGTCGTTGCAGAGTGGGTCCAGCGTGTGGGTGTTGGTTAAGGCTGTATCTACCCGAGGCCACGCGTTCCGCCTCGGAAGCGGTTGATTTCGCCCCCGACTATTGTCGGTCAGCGCGGCGGCTTTTTCCGGTTCTTGACCGCTTCCAGCCCGGCCTTGGCATCGGCCAGCCTGAATCCCAGAAACTCCAGCGCCAGGCTGGTATCGAAGTTGGGCCCCGCCTGCCGCAACCAATTGTTGAGCGCGTGCTTGGTCCACCTCACTGCGGTCGCGCTCGTCTGCGCCAGTTTGCGCGCCACATTGAGGGCCGTGCTATACACCTCTTCGTTGGGCACACAGCGCGCCACCAGCCCGATTCGCTCGGCCTCTTCGCCTGTGAGCGGCTCGTTGGTCAACAGGTAGTAACGCGCCTTGGCCAAACCACACAACAGCGGCCAGATGATGACTGAGTGATCGCCCGCGGCAACACCCAGCCGCGTGTGACCATCAATGATCTTCACATCGCGACCGGCGACAGAAATGTCTGCCAGCAAGGCGACCGCCAGCCCTGCCCCCACCGCCGTGCCCCGAATTGCCGAAACAATCGGCTTGGAGCAGTTGATCAGGTTGTAGACGAGGTCACTCGCCTCCTTCCAGACCCGAATCAGCGTCGCATCATCCGCAATCATCTGCTCAATGAGCGAGAAATCCCCACCTGAAGAGAAGTGATCGCCTTCACCGCGAACCAGAACCACATTCACGGCATCGTCAACGTCGATCTCACGCCACACCGACGCCAGATCCCGATGCATGTAGGCATCTGCAGCATTCAGGTGCTTGGGGTTCGAGATAATGATCTCGAGGATTCCCGAGTCCGGCTCTGAGAAAGCCAGACTGGCAAAACGTTCCTGATACTTCTGCAGCGCAATCGAGGACATTGTGGCAGCTCAGGCGTCCGGGACGCTTTTCTCGCTGACCATGGTCAGCACATCGTAACTCGCCACCGACTCGCCATTCTGGTTGGTGACCTCAGTATCCCAACGCACCTCACCGAATCCCTTGTCGGCTCGCAACGTCTTCTCCTTGCACGTCAGTCGCACTTTGATCTTGTCACCCGGCTTGACCGGCTTGGTAAAGCGCAAACTGTCGAGTCCATAGTTCGCGAGCACCGGACCGTACGGCGGATCCACGAACAGGCCAGCTGCCGCCGACACCAGGAAATAGCCATGCGCGACACGCCCGCCAAACAGGGGATTGCGGCGTGCAGCAGCCTCATCCATGTGCGCGTAGAACTTGTCGCCCGACAACTCCGCGAATCGCTCAATGTCTTCGATTGTAACTTCCCGCTCGCCGGAATTGAACGTGTCACCGATCTGTAGTGCTCCAAACGGTTTGCGGAACGGATGTACACCCGGATCGAGTTGCTTAGCACCCTTCACCCAGCGTCCGGTAACGGCCGCGATCACAGCCGGGGTGCCCTGAACCGCAGTACGCTGCATGTAATGCAGGACGCCGCGAATACCACCCAACTCCTCGCCGCCACCAGCGCGTCCCGGCCCGCCATGGACCAAATGCGGTAACGGCGAGCCGTGTCCTGTGGACTCCTTGGCGCAATCCCGATTCACGACGAGAATGCGACCGTGGAACGGAGCCATCCCTAACACCAGTTGGGCTGCAACGGTGTCATCAGCTGTAAAAACCGACCCAGCAAGGCTGCCTCCTCCACGGCGCGCCAGCGCGACCGCAGAGTCAACATTGTCATACGGAACCACGGTACAAACCGGTCCGAATGCCTCAACCGAATGAACATCGCGAGCGGACGAGGTGTCTCGGCAAAGTAGCAATGTCGGAGCCATGAAGGCGCCCTTGTCCACGTCGACACCACTCAACTGACCATCGCCGTAAACAACCTCAGCTTCGCGTCGCAACTTGGCAACTTGCTCGCGAACTTCGCGACGCTGCGCGAGTGACGCCAACGGCCCCATCTTCACTTGTTCCTGGCGTGGATCACCGACAGTGATTTTTCCCAACGAGGCCTTGAGTGCCTCCAACACATCGTGTACGAGCGCCTTCGGCACAATTGCCTTACGAATCGCAGTACACTTTTGACCCGCTTTTGCGGTCATTTCCCTCACAACCTCACGCACGAACAGGTCGAGCTCGGGCGTGCCAGCCACGGCGTCGGGTCCAAGAACAGAGGAGTTGAGCGAGTCCGTTTCAGCGGTGAAGCGAACAGAATTGGCAATGATCGCCGGATGCTGCCGCAACCGGCTCGCAGTCGACGCGGAGCCAGTAAACGATACGACGTCCTGGCAGTCGAGATGATCGAACAAGTCACCTACACCGCCGCAGATGAGCTGGATTGCACCCTCGGGTAGAACGCCAGAGTCTACGACGTGACGAACCACTTTCTCGGTCAAATAGGACGTCGCCGTCGCCGGTTTCACAATTGACGGGACACCTGCCAGCAATGCCGGTGCCAGTTTCTCCAGCATTCCCCAGACCGGGAAGTTGAAGGCGTTGATGTGTACCGCCGCGCCTTCCAGTGGCACGTAAATATGTTGGCCGACAAATCCGCCCGACTTCGAAAGAACTTCGAGGTTGCCGTCGGCATACACACGGCTGTCAGGGAGCTCTCGGGTACCCTTGCCCCCGTATACGAACAGTGTGCTGATACCGCCGTCGATGTCGATCCACGAGTCGCTCTTGGTGGCACCAGTGGCGTACGAGAGACTATAAAACTCGTCTTTGTGATCGTTGAGGCTTTTTGCCAGCGCTTTGACCAGTGCAGCTCGCTGGTGAAACGTCAGCTTGCGCAGGTTAGGGCCGCCAACGCGACGTGCATACTCCAGCATCGCCCGGTAGTCCAACCCCTCCGCCGACGAGTGAGCGACGACCACACCTGTCGTCGCGTCACGGAGCGCGACGCCATCACCGCCGCCTGAATGCCATTTTCCGGCAGCAAAGCTTTGTAATTGCATATCTGTCAGCCCATCTGGTCAGTCGCAACCGCACCGCCGATCCGATGCGATCGGCCGCGGAACAGAGCGATCAGCTCTCCGCGTTGATTGGTTACTTTGATCTCGTAGATACCCGTGCGCCCGGCGCGCCACACTTCCGACGCCTCAGCAGTGAGGTCATCCCCTTCGAAGGCCGGTGCCAGGAAGTCAATCGACGCCGCGGCCGCAACGTTGCTTTCATTGTGCGAGTTACACGCGGCAGCAAATGCGCTATCCGCGAGCGAAAAGATCAGCCCACCATGACATGTGCGATGCCCATTCACCATGTCACGACGCACGGTCATTGCCACCTGAGCACCGCCGGGCCGCGCTCCAATGACACGGATGCCCAGCAGTTCCTTAGTAGCATCCCGCTCAAACAACGCCTCCACCGCGCGTTCAGCGATCCGTTGGGCTTCAACCGGGTCCACGTATGCGCCGGAGGCTGCAGCGGACTCACGGTTGCCCGTGGCACTAGCCCGAACGCCTCCCCCGGGAGACCGACGATCGACAGCACCGTTCCCACCAGAACTATCTTCGGACTCGCCTGGATACTCCACATGACCGGGCGCTACCAATGTTTCGGCTGCGCGCTCGGCGATGCGCTGTGCTTCGACCGGCGTCAAGTCAGCAACGAGGGGTTTGTCGGCGGATGCCATCGCAGTCAGCGGCCTGTGAACTGCGGCGGGCGCTTCTGCGTGAAAGCGGCGACGCCTTCCGCGTAGTCGGCGCTGTAACCAAGCTCGCGCTGATAATCGCGTTCGACATCGAGCTGTGCTTCCAGCGTTCGGCCAGAACTCTCGTAGATAGCTTGCTTAGTGCGCGCCAAGCCGCGTGTTGGGGCTGCTGCAAGCTGCTGCGCCAGCGCGTCGACCGTCGGTGTTAACTCGGCGTCCTCGACACAGCGCCAGATGAGGCCCCACTGAACTGCCTGCTCCGCTGGCAACTTATCGCCCAGGAACGCCAACCCCATGGCGCGCGCGTTTCCAATGAGCCGCGGCAAAAACCAGGTTCCACCCGAATCCGGCACCAATCCCAATTTGGCGAACGCCTGTACGAAGCTCGCAGACTTCGCCGCAATCACCATGTCGCACGCGAGCGCGATATTCGCTCCAGCGCCAGCCGCAACACCGTTGACGGCGGCAATTACGGGCATGGGCAGGTTCCGCAGAGCCATTACCAGTGGCTTGTAGTTCTTCTCAATCGACTCGCCTAAGTCAACTGTACCGCCACCCGGCGCAACCGCGCGATCCCCTAGATCCTGGCCAGCGCAAAACCCACGACCGGCTCCAGTGAGAACGAGTACACGCGCATCGCTACCATTGAGGCTACCCAACGCCTGGCGCACCTCGCCATGCATTGCCGTGTTGAAGCTGTTCAAGCGATCTGGTCGGTTCAGCGTCAGCCGGGCAACGCCACTGGTGACATCAAACAAAATCGTCTGGAAGCTCATGGTTTACTTCTCGTCGTAGTCGAGCTCGAGAGTGGGCGTTTTGCAGCGGGATTGGCACGCGAGCACATACCCCTGCTCCAATTCCCAATCCTCCAGTGCGTAATTCTGCTCCATCTCAACCTCGCCAGAAATGACCTTCGTGCGACACGTCGAGCACACACCAGCACGGCAAGAGAATGGCAGCTCCAACCCCGCTCGCGCAGCAGCGTCGAGTACGGTGTCGTCGTTCATCTTCATGGTGAAGATTCGTCGGCGACCGTCCATGAGCACAGTAACCTGGGCCATGTCACCGTCCACCGCCGGTGTGCCGTCTCCGCTCACCGCAGTACTTTCCCGCGTCGCGCCCTCATCACGGAAATGTTCGCTGTGGATGCGGTCAGCGGGCACATTCAGGTCACGCAGGACGCCGGAGACCTGGTCGATCATGTCGCCAGGGCCGCAGACAAAGAACTCAGCAACCTGATCTGCCTTGAAAAGCGTGCGTGCGAGTTCGCGCACGCGGCCGCCATCGATCCGGCCGTTGTACAGATCAACCTCCTGGGGCTCGCGACTCATCACAAAGTGCAGCGCCAGGCGGTCGATGAAGCGGTCCTTCAACCCCAGCAGTTCTTCCAGGCACATCACCCGGTCGGTGTTGCTGTTGCCATAGAACAGAATGAAGCGATTGGCAGGATCCGCCTGCAGCGTCGTCTTCACAATCGACAGCACCGGTGTGATTCCGCAACCGGAGGCAAACGCAACATATGTGCGGCCGCCCGTCCCAGCCTGCAGCGATCGGGGCGTCAAACTGCCGTTGGGTGGCAGTACATCGATCTGGTCCCCAACCCTGAGGTCATCAGCCAGATGTCGGGACATGCGTCCGTGCTCATGAACGCGCGCGACGATCCGCAACGGCCATTCGCCGGGCACATTGGTCAGCGAATACGTCCGCCGTGCTTCCGATCCATCCAACTCTGCCCGCAATACGACGTGTTGGCCTGGAAGGCCAACGTACTCTGATCGCAGCTCCTGCGGTACGTCCAACGCAACGGCGACAGCATCGTCCGCGTCGGGGTTCAGCTCAGCAATTCGCAACGAATGAAATTTGAGCATGCTGACTCAGATACATTTGAAATAGTCGAAGGGCTCGAGGCACGAAGTGCACCGATAGTGCGCCTTGCAGGGCGTCGAGCCGAACTCGCTCACCTTTTCGCTGGCATGGCTACCGCATCGCGGGCACGCCACAACGGGGGCACGGAAGAGATGTCGAGCGTTCGATACACTCCGCTCAGGTGGCGCGATACCAAAAGACTCGAGCTTCCGGCGCCCTGCATCAGTCAGCCAATCACTGGTCCATGGCGGCGACAGTACTTCCTCGATGAGGGCGCCGGCGTAGCCCCCGCGCTCCAGCGCCGCGCCGATCATTCCACGGATCACTTCAGTTGCCGGGCAACCTGAATACGTCGGCGTGATCCCAACATGCAACTGCGGTTTGCCGTCAGCGTCTGTCCGCCACCGAACGTGCCGCACGATCCCAAGGTCGACGACGGTCAACACCGGAATCTCGGGATCAGGAACCGACTCGAGTACGGCCCAGACCGCCCGTTCACGATCGTCACTGAATTGCGCGGATGCCTGCGCCCGCAGCCGGGCGTTATCATGCGACTCGGCGG
>Ga0068863_100007249_pt1 | contig 10865 bp, 8 predicted proteins | sample KBSSwiS62_FD_66596 | JGI IMG/M metagenome (GOLD analysis project Ga0068863, IMG submission 66596) | Switchgrass rhizosphere microbial communities from Kellogg Biological Station, Michigan, USA - KBS Switchgrass S6-2 | ecosystem: Host-associated > Plants > Roots > Rhizosphere > Soil ...
CCGCTCGCGCAGCAGCCCGGCGCCGACCTTGCCCTGCGCCCGGCGCCGCTCGTACTCGCCCAGCAGGTCCGCGGGCAGCTCCGGCAGGATCCGCTCCCGGTCCCGGGCGCGCCCGGCCTGCGCGGCGTCGATGTCCGCGAGCGCGGTGTCCCGCTCGGCGGTGACGGCCGCGAGGCGCTCCTCGGCCTCGGCCAGCACCCGTCGGGCGTGGTCGAGGTTGCCGCCGAGGGCCTCGCGCTGCTCCATCACCTCGAGCTGCTCGTCCTCCAGGACGGCCTGGCGGCGGGCGAGGGTCTCCAGCTCGTGCTGCAGGTCCTGCGCCTGCTTGGCTCCGATCCCGCCCGCGAGGAGGCCCTTGTCCCGCTCCGTGCGGGCGCGCACACCGTCGATGTCCCGCTCGAGCCGGGTGATGTCCCGGTCCAGGTCCCCCGCCGACGTCTCGGCCTGGACCAGCGCGTCCTTGCTCGTGCGGACGGCGGCCTCGGCCTCGGTGAGCTCCGCGTGCTCGGGCAGCGCCCGACGCCGGTGCGCGAGCCGGGTGAGCTCGGCGTCCACCTCGGCGAGGTCGAGCAGCCGCTTCTGCGCGGCGGGTGCGGCCTTCACGCGGTCCCCCTTCGTGAGATCGTCCACGGGTCCGTCCGGAGCGTGGACACGCGGGTGTCGACGCTACCCCCGAGCGCCTTGTCGATCACCGCCGCCGCCTGCCCGCACCACGGCCACTCCGACGCCCAGTGCGCCACGTCCACGAGCGCGGGACCGCCCGCCAGGAGGTGCTCGGAGGCAGGGTGGTGGCGGAGGTCGGCCGTGACGTAGGCGTCCACCCCGGCCGCCACCGCCGCGGACAGCGCCGAGTCCCCGGCGCCTCCGCACACCGCGACCCGCGCGACCATCCGGTCCGGGTCGCCCGCGGCCCGCACGCCCCAGGCGGTCTCCGGGAGGGCCGCGGCGACCCGGGCGGTGAAGGTGGACAACGGTTCCGGCGCGATCGAACCGACGCGACCGAGGCCTCGGTGCGACGGCAGCTCCGCCAGCTCCAGGACGTCGAACGCGGGCTCCTCGTAAGGATGGCCGGCCCGCAACGCCGCCACCACGGCCCGACGGCGGTGGCGCGGCAGCACCATCTCCAGCCGGGTCTCGGCGACCCGCTCCAGTCTCCCGACCTCCCCGATCGCCGGGTTGGCGCCCTCGTGCGGGAGGAACTGGCCGGTGCCCGCGGTGGCGAACGAGCAGTGCGAGTAGTCACCGATCTCCCCCGCTCCGGCCGCGGACAGCGCCTCGTGCACCGCACGGATCGACGGCCCGGTCGGCACGAACGTGACGATCTTGTCCAGCGGCTCCGCGGGCATGGGCTGCAGCGGGCCCTCCACGCTCAGGCCCAGGGCCGCGGCGAGCGCGTCGGACACGCCGGGATCGGCGGAGTCCGCGTTGGTGTGCGCGGTGTAGAGCCCGACGCCGCCGCGGATCAGCCGGTGCAGCAATGCCCCCTTGGGCGTGTCCGCGCCGACCCCGTGCACCCCGCGCAGCAGCAGCGGATGGTGCGTGACCAGCAGCTGGGCGCCGGTGTCGAGGGCCTCCGCCACGGTCTCGGCGACGGCGTCCACCGCGACCAGCACCCGCGAGACGGGCTCGGCGGGGTCGCCGCACACCAGGCCGACCGCGTCCCAGTCCTGGGCGAGCGCGGGCGGATAGGCGGCCTCCAGGACGGAGATCACGTCGCCGAGCGCACACGGGTCCGCGGGTTCGCTCATGTCGCTACACCTACCAGGAGCTCCCGCAGGGCCTCGACGAGGACCGCCGCCTGCTCCGGCGGCCGCACCGCGATCCGCACGTACTCCGGGCCCAGCCCGGGGAAGGTGTCCGCGCGACGCACCGCGATCCCCCGTTCCCGTAGCCGCTCGCGGAGCCCGACGGGCCCTCTGACCAGCAGGTACGGTGCGACACCCGGCAGGACCTCGAGCCCCGCGACCGCGGCGAGCGCCGCGGACTGCCACTCCCGGTGGCCCGCGAGCCGATCCGCCAGCGCCGCCGCCTCGGCGACCGCCGCGGGCTCCGAGCAGGCGATCACCGCCTCCAGGGCGAGGGTGCTCACCGGCCAGTGCGGGCGCGGGGCGGCGAGCCGGGCGAGGACCTCCGGCGGCCCGAGCGCGTACCCCGCGCGCAGCCCGGCGAGCGCCCAGGTCTTGGTCAGCGACCGGAAGACCAGCACGTCCGAGTCGCCGGCGAGGGTCTCCGGCTCCCCCGGGACGGCGTCCGCGAAAGCCTCGTCCACCAGCACGACCCGGCCCGGCCGCACGAGCCGGCGCAGGTCGGCGGCGGGATGCAGGACACCCGTCGGGTTCGTGGGGTTCCCGACGACGACGAGGTCCGCTCCCTCCGGCACGGCCGCCGGGTCCAGCCGGTGGTCACCGCCGGTGAGCACGCGCTCGACCGACAGGCCCGCCCCCCGCAGCGCGGCCTCGGGCTCGGTGAACCCGGGGTGTACCACCACCGGGCGGCGCGGCCGCAGCGCCGGGAGCAGCGCGAACCCCTCCGCGCTGCCCGCGAGCACCAACACCTCCGCCGGGTCCCGACCGTGCCGGCGCGCGACGGCCTCGCGGGCCCGACGATCGTGCTCCGCCGTGGGATAACGGGCCAGGTCGGCGAGGGTCGCCGCCAGCCGGTCCCGCAGCCAGGCGGGGGGCTCCGCGCCCTGGACGTTGACCGCGAAGTCGATCAGCCCGACCGACGCCTCGACGTCGCCGTGGTGCCGCAGCGTGTCCAGCTCCGCCTCCGTGCCCAGGGTCGGTTCCGCGAGCTCCACCTCCGTGGCCTTCCTCTCCTCCGGCTTCTCCGTCACACCCGCCATACCCCGGCACCCTACGGTGGGGCGGTGCATGTCAGTTTCGTCTGTACTGGGAACATCTGCCGCTCCCCCATGGTCGAGAAGGTGTTCCGCGCTGCGCTCGGGGAGGCGGGGCTGGACCGCGTCGTGACGGTGACGAGCGCGGGCACCGGCGGCTGGCACGTGGGCGAGCCCATGGACCCCCGCGCCGCCGAGGTGCTGCGAGACCACGGCTACGACACCGCCCACACCGCGCGGCAGCTGGACTCGACCGTGCTGTCCGCGGACATCCTGGTCGCCCTGGACGCCGAGCACCGCCGCGCGCTGCGTGACTCGGTGCCCGAGCCGGACCGGGTGGTGCTGCTGCGCTCCTTCGATCCCGAGGCACCGAGCGACGCCGAGGTCCCCGACCCCTACTACGGTGGGCCGGACGGGTTCGCGGAGGTCATGCGCATGATCGAGGCGGCGGTCCCCGGGCTGGTGGAGCGGGTCCGCAAGGAGCTGTGAGCGCCGTGCGACCCGCCGACCTCGCCCCGGACCTGCGACAGGGGATCCGGCGGGCCCGGTTGGACGGGCGCCCCGTCGTCGTCAAGCGGGACCCCGGCGCCGCGGCGGAGGCCGCCGGGCTGCGGTGCCGGGCGGCCCGCCGGTGCCGGAGGTCCTGGCCGCCGAGGCGGACTGGCTGGTCCTCGACGAGGTGCCCGCCGGGTCGCCGTCCCGGGAGCACGCCGCGGAGTTCGGACGGCGGCTGGCCGCGCTGCACGCCGCGGGTGCGCCCGCCTTCGGCGCTCCCCCGCCCGGCGGCGCGGTGGAGGCCCGCATCGGGGGGACCGCGATGCGGAACGTCCCCGGCGACTCCTGGCCGGAGTGGTTCGCCGAGCACCGCATCCAGGCCTATGTGGAGCGCGCGGACCTGCCCGAGAGGCGGGTGTTCGACGAGGTCTGCGCCCGGCTCTCCGAGCTGGCGGGCCCACCCGAGCCGCCCGCCCGGCTGCACGGCGACCTGTGGTCCGGCAACGTCCTGTGGTCGTCGACCGGGGTGTGGCTGATCGACCCGGCGGCCCACGGCGGTCACCGGGAGACCGACCTCGCGATGCTCACGTTGTTCGGGCTGCCGCATCTGGAGACGGTCCTCGCCGCATACGACGAGGTCGCTCCCCTCGCCGACGGTCGGCGGGCCCGAGTCCCGCTCCACCAGCTGTTCCCGCTCCTCGTCCACGCCGTCCTGTTCGGCGGCGGTTACGGGCACCAGGCGGTGGCCGCAGCCCATTCCGCCCTCGCCCAACGACCCATTACGGAACCATAATGGGTCCCAGGCCCAGGTCTGAGACCCATTATGGTTCCGTAATGGGTTCAGGACGAGGAGGAGATCCCGGGGCGGGCTGGTTGGCTCTCGAGGGTTGTGGGACCTCGGGGGTGGTGCGGTCGAGCGTCGCGCCCTCCACGTCGACGTCCGGCAGGATCCTGTCCAGCCACCTCGGCAGCCACCAGGCGGCGTTCCCGGACAGGTGCAGGACGGCGGGGACGACGAGCATCCGGACCACGAACGCGTCCAGCAGGACGCCGATCGCCAGGCCGAAACCCATGGGCCGCACCATCGACAGGTGGGAGAACACGAACCCGCCGAACACCGAGAACATGATGATCGCGGCGGCGGTGACCACCACCCGGCCCGCGTGCAGCCCCTCGGTGACGGCCCGGCGGGCGGGCGCACCGTGCACGTACGCCTCCCGCATCCCGGAGACCAGGAACAGCTGGTAGTCCATGGCGAGCCCGAAGAGGACACCGACCAGGATCGTCGGGAGGAAGTTCAGCACCGGGCCCGGATCGTGCACCCCGAACACCGCGCCCGCCCAGCCCCATTGGTAGATCGCCACGACCGCGCCCATCGCCGCGAAGTAGGAGAGCACGAAGCCGATCGTCGCGGTGACCGGCACAATGATCGACCGGAACACCAGGATCATGATCAGCAGCGACAGCCCGACGACCACGGCGAGATAGGTCGGCAGGGCGCCGGACAGCTTGTCCGAGATGTCGATGTTCCCGCTCGGCTGCCCGGCGACGCCGAGCGTGGCCGTCGACGGGGCGGGGGTCAGGTCGCGCAGCGCGTGGACCAGCTCCGAGGTCGCCTCGGTCGCGGGCCCCTGGGTTGGAACGACCTGGTAGAGCGCCACCGACCCGCCGGCCGACGTGCCGATCGGCGCGACCGCGGCGACGTCCGGCACCGCGCCGATCTCCGCTCCGATGCGCGAGACGGCCGCGGGGCGGTCCTGTTCGGACAGCCCGGCAGGCAGGTCCGCGACGGCGACGAGCGGCCCGTTCCGCCCGGGCCCGAACTCCTGGGCGACGACGTGGTACGCCCGGTACTGCGTGGAGTCCTGCGGCTCCGACGACCCGTCCGGCAGTCCCAGCCGCAGCGACAGCGCGGGGATCGCGACGACGACCAGCACCGCGAGCCCGAGCACCGTCCGCAGCACGGCGCCGCGGGTGGACATCGGCGCGGCCGGGGCGTGGCGGTCGCTCACGACCGTGCCGCGGGCCTTGCGCGGGAGCACCCGGCGGCCGAGCAGCCCGAGCAGCGCCGGGGTGAGCGTGACGGCGACCAGCACGGCGACCGCCACACAGACCGCCGCGACGGTGCCCATCATGCCGAGGAACGGGATGCCGGTGACGTTCAGCGCGAGCAGCGCGATGATCACCGTGCTGCCCGCGAAGGCCACCGCGTTGCCGGACGTGCCGGTGGCCAGCGCGATCGACTCGACCGGGTCCAGGCCGGTGCGGAGCTGGCGGCGGTGCCGGTTGAGGATGAACAGCGAGTAGTCGATGCCGACGGCCAGGCCGAGCATCAGGCCGAGGATCGGGGTCACCGAAACCATCTCCACGACCCCGGACAGCGCCAGCGTCCCCGCGACGCCGACCCCCACGCCGACCAGGGCGGACAGGATCGGGAGGCCCGCGGCGAGCAGCGTACCGAGCATGATCATCAGAACGACGCCTGCGATCACCACGCCGACGATCTCGCCCGGACCGGCGAGCCCGTCGATGCTCTGGGTGAGCTCGGCGGAGTAGTCGATCCGCACGCCCGCGATGGGGGTGGCCCCGATCGCGTTCTGCACGGCCGTCTTCACCTCGGGCGCGATCTCGTTGACCGGCAGCGCGAACACGACGGTCGCGACGGCGGTCGAGCCGTCCGCGGACACCGTGCGCACGCCCTCGGCCAGCCGCAGCTGGTCGGCGGCCGCGTCGAGCGCCGCGACCTGGCCCTGCAGCTGCGCGCGACCCTGGTCCAGCTGTGCCTGGCTGCCGGCGAGCTGCGGCGGGGTCGGCACCCCCGCCGGCAGCTGGGCCCGAGCCGCGTCGAGCTGCGCCTGGCCTGCGTCCAGCTGCGCCCGCGCCCGGTCCACCTGCGCCCGGCCGGCCGCGACCTGCCGCTCCCCGCCGACCCGCTGGGCCTCGACCGCGAACGGGTCCACGATCCGCGCCACGCCCCCGACCGCGCCCGCCCGCGCCAGCGCCGCGGCCGAGGCCTGCTGCTGGGCCGGGGTCAAGGCCGCGCCGTCCGCCGTGTGGAACACGACGAGCGCGGTGCCGCCGCTCGCGTCCGGGAACTCGGCCTTGAGCCGGTCGGTGACCTCGCCGGTCGGTGTGCCGGGGATCGTGATCGCGGAGCTCAGCGTGCCGCCGAAGAGGGCGAACGCGCCGACGGCGACGGCGAGCAGGACCACCCAGCCCGCGACGATCCGCCAACCGTGCCGGGCGGCGAAGCGCCCGAGCCGATGGAGCAGCTGTGCCATGTCAGGACGCCTCGTTCCGGTAGCCGAGGGAGAGGGTGTCCAGCAGGTGGTCCAGCAGGGTGCGCCAGACCTCCCGGGAGGCGGCGTCGTCCGCCGCCCCGGTGCGCTCCCACCACGCGCCGTGCAGCACCACGACCCCGGAGAGCAGGTTGGACGCGAGCAGTGCCACGTCCAGCTCCGGGACCTGCGGGTACCGCTCGCCCATGGCGGTGAGCAGGTGATCGCCGACCCGCCGCATCGCGGTGTCGAGGAAGGCCGCAGCCCGCGGGTCGCGGAGGTCCGTCCCGGGGTTGAGCAGCCGGGTCAGGTGCGCCATCGGCCCGACCAGGTCCGTGCCCCGCACCGCGCGGGCGACGTCCGCGAACAGCGCGGCACGGGTCTGCCCGGCCGGGGGCACGGCGTCGGTGGCGGCGCGGAAGGCCTCCACGACGACGTCGAGCGCCTCGGTGCAGGCCGCGACGACGATGTCGTCGAGGCTCGCGAAGTGGTTGAACACGGTGCGCCGGGAGACGTCCGCCAGCTCGGCGACGCCGTCGACGCTGAGCGACGCCGGCCCGGAGGCGCGGGCCAGCGCGACGGCGGCGTCGATGATCGCGCGATAGGTGCGCGCCTTCTGGGCGTCCCGTCGCCCGAGAGTGGAGGGATCGCCGGACACGGCGACTACACTAAGTGCAACAATGCACTGAGTGCACCGCCGTTGGGTGTAGCCCTGGCCTCACTCCGCGACCGGCGCCTCCTTCAGCTCGGCCAGGGAGTCGTTGATCGCGTCGGCGAGCACGTCCACGTCCGGCAGGGCGTCCCGATCCGCGTTGAGCCCGTAGCAGACCGTGCCGTCGTAGCTGGTCACGCCGATGGCGACGGCCTGGCCGTGGGCGAGCGGGACCACCGGGTACATGTCCCGCATCCGCGCGCCCATCGCGTAGAGGGGGCGCGACGGACCGGGCACGTGGGTCACCACGACGTTGAACAGCCGGGAGGACAGCCGAGACGACAGCCGCGCCCCCATCGCGTGCATCGTCGGCGTGGCCAGCCCGGCGAGCCCGACGACCGCGGTGGTGCCCGCCGAGCGGCCGAACCGCTTGCGCGCCTCCATCTGCTGCGCGATGGACCGCAGCCTGCCGACCGGGTCCGGGACCCCCACCGGGAGCTCGACGAACACCGCCGAGATCTGGTTCCCGTGCGTCGACGACCCGTTCCGCCCCCGGACGGAGACCGGCACCATCGTGCGCACCACGGAGTCCGGGAAGATCGGCTCGCCGCGGGCGATCAGCCAGCGCCGCAGCGCGCCCGCCACCACGGCGAGCACGACGTCGTTCACCGAGCCGCCGTCCGCCCCGTGTCGCCGCCGGATCACCCGGTGCTCGAACAGCGACGTCCGGGCCATGCCGAAGCGCCGCTGCATGCCGATCGGCCCGTTCAACGCCCACACCGAGCGGCCGTGCCGGGCGGTCTTCACCGCGTCCGCCACCCCGCCGACGGTCCGCCGGACGGAGGACGCGACCTCCCGGACGTCTCGTGCCGAGCGGATCACCGCGTCCACCGCCGAGCGGGGCCGGAGCATGTTCTCCAGCACGGCCTGCGCGGCCAGCTCCAGACCCGACGGCTCCGGCGCGGGCCGCCAGTCGTCGTCCGCCACCCGTCGCGGGGTGGGCGTGGTGTCCAGCAGCATCGAGCCGACGTCCATCGACGCCAGCCCGTCCACCATCGCGTGGTGGATCTTCATGACGATCGCGATCCGGTAGTCCTCGAAGCCCTCCAGGACGTAGATCTCCCACAGTGGCCGCGCGCGGTCCAGCTGGCGGGACAGCAGCCGCCCGACGAGGTCGCGCAGCGCCACGTCCGAGCCCGGCGCGGGCAGCGCCGCGCGCCGGACGTGGAAGCTGAGGTCGAAGTCCTTGTCGTCCACCCAGACCGGTAGGCCGAGCCGCCCCGGCACCTCGCGGATCTTCTGCCGGTAGCGGGGCACGAGGCTCAGCCGGGAGCCGATGAGCTCGACGAACGCGTCGACGTCGAAGCGGCCCCTCTCGGGTTCGAACGTCATGACCCCGCCCAGGGTCATGGCGGTCGTCTGTTCCTCCATGAAGAGGAAGGACGCGTCCAGCGGGGTCAGGCGGTCGGGCACGGGCGTTACTTACCAGACTCCTGCGCTACCAGACCCCTTCGGCACGCCACCCACGCAGCGGCATCCCCGAGCGGCCGTGGTCCCCGAGCCTCACGCCGAGCATCTGGTGGAGCTGGATGTTGTCCAGGTCGAAGCCCAGCCGGCAGGCCGCCATGTACAGCCGCCACACCCGCGCGCGCCCGATCCCGACCTCGGCGACGGCCTCGGTCCAGTGCTCCTCGAGGTTCGCGCCCCAGTCCCGCAGGGTCATGGCGTAGTGCTCGCGCAGGTTCTCCTCGTGCCGGATCTCGAAGCCCGCGTCGTTCATCTCGGTCATCAGCAGGCCGGGGGACTCCAGCTGGCCGTCCGGGAAGACGTACCGGCCGATGAACGGGTCCACCCGGCGCTTGTTCACCGTGCGCGGCTGCGTGATGCAGTGGTTGAGCAGCCTGCCCTCGGGGCGCAGCTTGGCGTACAGGAAGCCGAAGTATCCCTTCAGCTGCCTCTTCCCGATGTGCTCGGTGAGCCCGATGGAGCTGACGGCGTCGAACTCCGTCTCCGGGACGTCCCGGTAGTCCGAGTGCCGGACCTCGGCGAACTCCTCCAGGCCCTCGCGCCGGATCGCCTCCTGGGCCCACTCGGCCTGGTTCTTCGACAGCGTCACGCCCAGCACCTTGACGCCCATCCGCGCGGCGTGCCGGACCATGCCGCCCCAGCCGCAGCCGACGTCGAGCAGCCGCATGCCCGGCTCCAGCGCGAGCTTGCGGGCGACCAGGTCGTACTTGGCGGCCTGGGCCTCCTCCAACGACGCCGAGGCCGACGGGTAGGCCGCGCAGGTGTAGGTCATCGACGGCCCGAGGACCCACTCGTAGAACCGGTTCGAGACGTCGTAGTGGTGCGAGATCGCCTGGCTGTCCCGGAACTTCGAGTGCAGCCGCCCGCGGGGGCGGGCCTCCAGCTCGGGCGGGGCGGGGCGGTACTTCAGCCACACCGGGCCGACGGTCGCCAGCAGCTTCGCGAAGTCCGGTGTCGAGATCCCGTGCAGGGTGACCTCCGCCAGCGCGGCCAGCGCGGTGTACAGGTCCCCGTCGACGTCGATCTCGCCCGTGACGTACGCCCGCGCCAGGCCGAGCGTGCCCGGCGCCGACGCCAGCCGGGCCAGCGCCCGCGGTGACTCGATCCGCAGCGCGATCTCGGCGTCGTCCGGACCGGACTTGCTGCCGTCGTAGGCGACGACGCGGATCGGCGCGTCCTCCCCGATGACGTGCCCGAAGACCTCGGCGACCCTCATGCTCCCCCTCCGACCTTCTCGTAGAGATCGGGCACCCGACCCTCCGGGTCGTAGCGCTCCTTGACCGCGCGGTACGCGGGCCCGTTGTACCGCTCCCAGAACTCCGCCTCGCCGTAGTGCACGGTCGAGTAGAGGCTCTTGTGACCGTCGAGCCTCGCGACGAGGTCCTCGACGAACCGGTTGTGCTCCCAGCGGTCCCCCGTGATGGGGACCGAGGACCAGAAGCCGACGTTGACGTACGGCGTGTGCGGCTCCATCGGGTACAGCGGCCAGGTCCGGTCCCCGCGCAGCTGCAGCGGGCAGAGCCAGACCGGCGCGATGCCGACGTGGGAGTGGAACTCGGCGAGGAACTCGGGGATCCGTCCCGTGGGGATCTCCACGTCCTGGATCACCATCTCCTCCTCGGGTCGCCCGAGGCGGCGGCGCACCGTGTTCGACGCCTGGTACCGCTGGTCCAGCGCGACGAGCCGGCGATACACGTCCGAGCGGCGGTAGCGCTTGGGCCAGAGCCTGCGCACGGCGGGGATCTGCACGCCGAAGGCCCGAGAGCACCAGAACCAGTCGGTGTCCCACCGCCAGAGGTAGTCGTGGACGGACAGGTGGTCCACCGGGCGGGTCCGCAGCGAGCGGTAGAACACCTCCATCCCCGTGTAGTCGGAGACGCGGGCGCCCGGCAGCGGGGTGTCCACGAACTCGCCGACGGAGACGTAGTGCTCCCGCGCCGAGAAGACCGTGGCATCGACGAAGTCCGCGGTGGGCTCGGTGGTGTGGTGCCGGAGCGCCTCGGTGGCCTGCTCGGCCGTGGCGTAGCGGTGGTGGGTCAGCCGCACGTACGGCTGCACGGGCTGCAGCTCGATC
>Ga0068863_100007251_pt1 | contig 10860 bp, 7 predicted proteins | sample KBSSwiS62_FD_66596 | JGI IMG/M metagenome (GOLD analysis project Ga0068863, IMG submission 66596) | Switchgrass rhizosphere microbial communities from Kellogg Biological Station, Michigan, USA - KBS Switchgrass S6-2 | ecosystem: Host-associated > Plants > Roots > Rhizosphere > Soil ...
GAACTCGTCAAGCAAGGCCAATATTGGCGGCTCTTTACGAGCATGTTTCTGCATGCTGGATACCTCCACATCGCCATGAATTCGTACGTGCTTTACGCGCTCGGCGCATTCTTCAACAAGATTGTTGGCAACGCGCGATTCTTGATCCTCTACTTTGCTTCAGGTCTCGTGGGAAGTTTGGCCAGTGTCTACATCAACCAATCACCTCTGAGTGTTGGCGCATCTGGCGCTTTGTGGGGTCTTTTTGGTGTGAGCGCTGCATTGATCATCAGACCATCAGGGTTTTTGCCAGATTCTGTTCGCGCGAATCTTCGTAACGTGACCATTTTTAATCTTCTCATCAACATCGGGTTTAGCTTCGCAGTACCGATGATTGACAAATGGGCTCATTTTGGCGGTGGGGCTGCTGGCTTCCTCATCGGCGTCGCGTTTGTCTTTGAGCCTGAATACAAAGCTCGAAGATTGGTTCACAACTTCCTGGCGTTCGCCTTCACGGCAATGGCCGTTTTGAGCTTTGCGGCGAATTGGTATTTTGAACAACCGTGGACATTGTATCGCCCGATAAAGCTTGTGGACCAAAAGCTGTTCGACGGCGATCTCGCAATCGGAATTCCCTCGTTTTTGCGAGTGAGCATGCAAAGTTCGGACCATAGTCGATATGGCGATTTTCAGGTGAGCCCTTACCAAATTGATGTTTACCGCGGGAGCTCTCTGGCACCGTTGTCGAAGGTATCGGTCGAAGATGAAGCGCGACTCACAGCACGCCAGGCTTTAGATGGCTTGAAATACAACATAACAAAAACAGACTATCGCGAGATAAACGGCTATAAAACGGCCGCCATTTCGGGCGATTTTGAACTTGAACACGAGACCGGACATTTCTGGGTTTGGGTTCAAGCCCGCAATAACGACATTTTGACTTTGCATATCTTGTCGCAACCCGACACACCCGAGATTCTCTTTGAAAACCTTGGCCAAATTGTTGAAACCATCGGTTCGTCAGTCAAAATATAGCATTCCCGTTGACTTCTCTGGGTTCGCCAATTAATCTCCCGTTTCTATTATATATATGGTCCTATAAATGAAACCCTTTCTCAACTTAATCAAATTCTCGTTCATTCTATTGTTATCATCATCTGCTTTTGCGGAAGGATGGTTTCTCAAAGTCAAGCATAAGAGGATCACAATGCTAGCCGTTGAGAGAAATGTGCTCACAGTCTTCTATCCAGTCAAGGTGCCTTGCATGCGGGGATACAATGGCCCGCAAAGGGAATTTATTACCGAAGAGAACCCGGAGCACAGCTTGATAGATCATCACGGGAATGGGAGAGATGGAACGGATTCTCCACACTCGCATCTTAAGTTTATCGGAATCAAAGTTATAGAACCCGAATTCCTCGAAAAAATGCTCAAGTATCTCAACTTCTCCGATGAACAGCGTCGGCAAATACTGCAAAGCTACAATGAGTACTTTCATCAGAGCACGATAATGGCTCTGCTACCGCCCCAATCAAATGACTCCGCTCTTACAGTTCGACTCATTCAAGCCTATGAGGATAACGAGAGAGAACGAATCTTGGAGCGCACTCTGCAAGAAATGGAAGCCGCCGAATCAACCACAACATCGAGCTCGACACAAGATTCGACACAAGCTGCATTAGAAGGGATCCTCGAGCGCACTTTACTGGATATAGACATAGAAGCTGCAACAACTTTTGTTGCTCTAATCGCACTTCTTATTGCAACCGGCTCGATTGGTTAAAGAATTCGTCATTCAAAATATAGCAAACCGGTTATGGAAGGTTTTCAACCTGGGTGCATATGAGCCCATAGCCCATGGATTTACCAAAATAGCCTCTGGCAGTTTCAGACTTTGGCGTTTGAAGCACGAGATAGCGTCCAGATTTGCTGATGTCTGCAAAGCAAATCGCTGGAATAAGCGCTTCTGCACCGCTGATATCTTTGAATAAGACTGCCCTTTGACCCGCGAGAATCTTATGTTGACTGCGTGTCGTACCTCTTTTTGCCGCTAAGGTAATCGGCCCAACCGTATTGCAGTCCTTCTCTGTTATCTCTTTTTTAAGACCAGAAAGCCCATTCTTTATCGCTCCCAAAAGACCACTTTCCTCATTCACGGTCTTTTCTTTTTCCTCAAGTTGTTCACAAGAACCCTTGAATACTTCACCATGAACTTTAACCTTGGTATCAGAGACAATAGTAAAGGTTTCTAACGCAAGAAGATTAGAGCTAATTACTAAGGCAAGACTGATTATTTGCAATCTCATATCTGTTCTCCACATTGCTCTTATACTAGCCTAGCAACTCGAAGCTTTGCAAGCTTGTGCCATTCGCCTTGACAATCTTGTCCCAATCGTCGAATCCATCGATTCTTCGATTAGGATATCGTTTGAAGCTTCACTTCTTCATTGTTCTCTTTGCTGTACGCGCGGGAGCGTGGTTCAATACGAGCCCTGAAGACGGCTGTTCTGCGCTCGTTCACGTTGAGTGCCAAGAATCGATCTCGCAACAGCCTGTGCACAGCGTTTACTCTGCCCGTATCCTTGAAGCAGGCGGATGCACGGCGAAACTGGGCGACGTTATTCGCTTTGCGGCCCCGGGAGGCCGAACGGGCACGCTTACAACGATTGTAAATGCAATAGACATTACGCCGGGAAGCGACTTGGTGGTGCGTCTATCAGACTCGCCCAACACTCTTGGGCTACCGCTTGTGATACGGAGTTCTGGCATAAAGAGAGACCTTGCGAATCGAGCGTTCCAGTGCACACGCGCAGGGGAGAGCGGCCCATCGTTGCATTGGAAGAATCGAACGGTCGTGATGAATCCATCGTTGCCCCAAGATTCCACAATGCACCCCCAATTGCTGTTGAATGCTATGAATTGGGCTGCAGAGGCTTGGTCCAAATCCGCAGACAGTGACTTCAACATGGTGATTGGCCCACCCGTTTCACAACGCTGGATTGGCTTTGACTGGTCAAACAAGAGCCCGAACTACAATATCGTGACCGTGAGAGAGCCCACGAAACAAGATTTCTATGGCGAATGGATGCACGCGGCTGGCGTAGTTGCTCTCACTTCGATCACCTACATCCAAAGAACAGGCGAAATTGTGGATGCAGATATCGAAATAAACCTTGCTCAGCACAACTTTGATGACTGTCTAGTTCATCGAAAATCGTGCAGTCATAGTTTTGACCTCACAAGCACGCTCACTCATGAATTTGGACACGTCCTAGGCCTGGATCATCCGGATGAATCACTTAACAATGCAACACGAACAACGATGTTCGCAAAGAGCTCCGTAGGAGAAATAGCCAAGCGATGGCCAAGCGATGACGATATTTTTGGTTTGAACTTTCTTTACCCGCTAGGAATGCCCTCGCCAGATTGTTTCGGCGTCCCCAAAGCTGCGCAGAAAAACTTGCATATCATTCAAGATACCGGCTGCACCCAAACTGGCACGCCACCCCTGTGGATTTTGCTGCTTCTTGGTTTTGCAGCCGTACTTAGGTTTTCTCAACGCAAGCTTGCGGTAGGGCGCCATTCAGTGTAAACCGCATGGATGCTTGAAATCCAAATCAAGAAGTGCATTCAGAACGCGCTCACAACTATCGGCATTGGCTCAGAGAATGGCCCAGAAATCAGCGTTACCGCGCCGAAAAACGTTGACCATGGGGATTACGCAACCAACGTCGCACTTGTTTTTGCCAAAGCTGCGCAAAAACAACCGCGAGCGCTCGCTGAAGCAATATGCCAAGAGCTTTTGAAAGACACCAGCACGTTTAATCATGTTGAAGTTGCGGGCCCTGGCTTTATCAACATGCGCCTTGCAGATGCTGTTGTCCAAGATGTTGTTCCAAAAGTGCTAGCAGCAGGCACACAATACGGATTTAACACAACCCAAAAACGCGAACGCGTATTGATTGAGTTCGTGTCTGCCAACCCGACCGGCCCTATTCATCTGGGTCATGCTCGCGGAACATTTCTTGGAGACGCGCTCGGAAGGCTTCTGCGCGCAGCGGGCCATGATGTTACCTGCGAATTCTACATCAATGATGTCGGCAACCAAGTTCGGGTATTAGGCCGAAGTGTTTATTTGCGCTATCGAGAGCTATTTGGAGAAACAGTTTCGCTTGAGAAGGGCGAATACCCGGGCGCTTATATCATCGACATCGCAAAGATGCTGAAAGAACAGGATGGTGACAAATGGCTTCTTGCCGGTGAAGAGAGCGCCATCGCGCACTGCATGCAGTTCGCGATTGCAGAAAATCTCAAGCACATTCGGGCAACGCTTGAAAGCGCGGATGTGCATTTTGATAACTGGTACTCCGAATCGAGCCTGCACGAGCGCAAGCTCCCTGACCAGCTCATCGAAGAATACAAAAAGCTTGGAATGGTCTACGAGGCTGATTTTGCCGAAGGCACAGAAGAAAAGGTGCGCCGAGAAGACAGTAAAGCTGCGCAATATACCGAAAAACAATTAGGCGGGCTCTATCTCAAGACATCGCGGTTTGGAGATGAAGAAGATCGCATTCTTGTGCGAAAAAATGGGGCTCCAGTCTATCTTGTTGCCGACTTAGCCTATCATCGCGAGAAATTTCAACGAGGCTTCGATCGCATGATCGATGTTTTTGGCGCTGATCACGCAAATCACGTACAGCGCTTAAAGGCGGGTATGTCAGCGCTTGGGTTTGACGCGAACAAGCTTCAGTTCGTGACCGTGCAAATCGTGCGCATGATGCGAGCCGGCAAAGAAGTTCGTTTTTCGAAACGCTCTGGTGAGGTTGAACTTCTGTCTGACTTGCTCGAAGAAGTTGGCAGCGATGTAGCACGTTTCGTCTTTTTAATGCGCGCATCCAACTCGCAATTTGACTTTGATTTGGATCTGGCGCTCAAACAGAGCAGCGACAACCCCGTGTTCTATGTTCAGTACGGACATGCACGAATGGCTACGCTTCTAAAGAAAGCAGAAGCAGAGAGTAAAGGGTTTCAGGGTTTAACTTCGCTCACATCACAAACATTATCACGGCTTACGCTTCCTGAAGAACGAACAATGATTAAGAAAGTGGCAGCCTTACCCGACGTTGTGCTAGCATCAGCAAATATGCTCGAACCACATCGCGTTCTATACTATTGCCAAGAGCTCATTGCCGAGTTTCATAGCTATTTTACAAAATATCGGCATGCTGAGCGCGTGATCTCAGACGATGCAGAGCTGACGCAGGCGCGTCTTGCGTTGGTGGCAGCGTTGAAGTTGACGCTCTCGAATGCTTTGAACATGCTTGGCATCTCAGCACCAGAATCGATGTACCATCAGGAAGCTTCAGACGATGGAATCAGTTGATATTACTTACAAAACAGTTGTCAAACTTGGTATTGCAGGAGGGCTGCTCTTTGGCGCAGGCTTCTTATTCGGCAAGTTCTATACGCCAGACGTGCCTCCGCAGCAGGTTGCAGTACGTGAGTCGCTGGATTTGGACAAACGGCAAGCAGAATATGAAAAGGTCCAAGAGAAGGTTAAGCTTTCTTATTACGACCATTTAACCAAAGAACCACGTCGCGCTGCGTTTGACTCTCAGCCTCATGCTGCTCTAGCCAAACCCGCAGCAGCGGCGGAAACTTCGCAGGTAGAGCAGGGTACACCTGAAACAGCTCCACCACCTCCAAAAGTGACTGAGGAGAAACCGTCGTCTGACCGAATGGCCAAAGCGCTTGAAAAGGCAATGGGCAACGACACTCCTGATTCGATAAGCAACTCGGCCAAAGCGCAACTCCCAGCGCACACGGGCTCAGCGTTTGCAGTGCAAGTTGCAAGCTTGCCTGACCGAAAGGTTGCGGAGGAGCTTGCAAAGAAGCTTAACTTGAAAGGCTATGACACGCGCTTAGTGCAAGCAGATATTCCTGGCCGCGGCGTTGTTTATCGTGTCCGCATTCATGGATTTGACACGCGCCCAGAAGCAGAGAAAACCAAAGAGCTGATTGCGAAAAATGAGCGCTTAGACGCGATCACCGTTGCACAATAGCGCCGTGAATAAGCTCAATATATCCGTGGTTTAGACGCTGCACTATATAGCACGCAGCCATGCCACCCACGAAATGATATAATCGCAATATGCGCACGATTGTTCTTGCTGTTGTTGCTTTAGTGGCTCTCGGCATTGGAAGTTATTTTCTTATCTTTAGGAAGCCACCAGCAACACCAGCGGCATGGTTGAGCACAAAAGCAGTGGAGCAAAAAGTACACAGCGCAAATCCCTTCGATCAGTCAGAAGGAATTGCCTCTTTAGAGCTTCAAAAAGGGCAAGACAGTGTTCGCCAATTGGAGGGGCTGCTGAATAGTGCCAGCCCAGAAGAGATTATGGAGGCAGTGCGTGCGCTTGGAAGATTAGAGGCAAAGCACCCAATAGATAAGTTAGAGAAGTTATACAAGGCTTCAATGACTCGAGAGGATGGACACGGACTCTCCATCAGGACTGCGATTATTGACGCATTGGGAAGTATTCAAGATGAGAGAACGGTCGATTTCTTAGGTCGAGAATTGAGCGCTCATGAAAGTCTCATGCATAAAGAACATCTATTGGATGCACTTGAGAAGATAGGTTCAAAGCGCGCACTACCTTATTTAGAGAAATATTTGAAATCACTATCTGAACATCCGGCAGAAAATTTCCCTGAACTTCAGTTTTTGATGGAACAAGCCCAATTGAAGACTAAACAAATTATCGACGACCTCAGGAAGTCAAAATCATGATTGCGAAGTATTTCATAGCATTGATTGTAATAGTCGTAATCCCTGCAATTGGACTGGCAGATGAACATACCAGCAATCGGATAGCCATCGTCGTCAACAAATACCTAAGCGAGAAAATTAAAGACAGCTTAAATACGTACATGCAAGATTTAGTAAATGAAGGGTACAAACCCGTATTAAAGCCATGGTCATTGGAAGAGCAGCCGAATCCGCACGAACTGAAAGAGTATTTAAAGGAGTTGTATCATGAATCAGAAGGTTTGCAGGGAGCTGTGCTTATAGGAGATTTGCCAATTGTTATACTGGCGTCTGGAGATTTTAGCATTGGATCCTATCCGTCGGATCATTATTTTATGGATGTGGACGGAGGAGATTGGGACAAAGGGTCTAACGGTTACAGGCATTGGCATTTCTGGAAGGAAGCTCACGAAGTACTTAAGATATGGATAAGTAGAATCCTCGTTCCAGAATCATGGGGAAGGCAAAGCGATAAGGCCAACCTCATAAGAGAGTATTTCAGGAAGAATCATGAATTTCGAACGGGAAAGCGTTTATACAATGAAAGAAACTGGGTCTATATTAATACCGAATGGATTAACTATTTAAAGAAACACGAATTAGATAACGATGCATTTATAAGTTGGAACGAGAAAACAAATTTTTTCATTTATGACTTACCTAGAGCTGTATTTTTACAGCTAGTAACCGAAAATGTTCATGAGCTTGGCTCATGGGACATTCACGGAGAGACAAGCAAAATATGGGTCAGCCCGAATAACGTGGTTACGAGTAAGGATTTACGACCTCTTGGTATTAGAACTCCATTTTTGATACCACAATCTTGTTGGGTGGGAAATTACACAGCAGACGATTACTTTGCTGGTGCATTACTGTTTTCGGATAAATCAGAAGTTCAGGCGGTTATTGCGGCAACCGTACCCATTGTGACTTGGCGCATGGACCTATTCTCCTATGCTTTCGCGAATGGAAATAATTTCGGTGAGAGCTATTTGAAATATCTTTCTACGAATAAGCACTGGAGTGAGCAAAGCCTTGGCGATGAAAGTAGTCGAGTAATTTTGGGAGATGGGACTTTAAAGCGACAACGGTATATCTTAGCAAATGAACATCTTAAAACGGAAAAAAATTCATTAAAACCAGAAGTTCTGCAGCACATAATGCCAACGTCTGTTTTGCCTCTCATCAACACTTTGCGTTTCAATTTTCACAAGAAAGAAATTTACTGGGACAGACCTTCTTTAAGTCAAAATATAAGTTATCGCTTAACAAAAAAGAAATGGCGAGGAAAGCAAATCTTCTTTCAACGAGGCCCTGAGTTAACAAAGAAAGAAGAAGGAGAAGGAGATGAAATCACTGTCTATGAGGGAACTGAAAATAAGGCCTTCGATAAAGAATTGAAACAAGGCTACGTCTATGGTTTGGAATATGTATGGAAAGAACCGGAAAGTTGGACAAGCTACATCTGGGGACCACCACAAATTACAAAAAGCCAAAAGGCAGAAGTGATAACAGAGTTTTCAGATCTAGCTATAGACAGAGCCATAATGAATGGAAATGAAAACTTGATTCAACACCTATTGAGTGTGCGCGATCCTGAAGAGGCGAAGACCAATGCGACATTAATGGAATTAAAGAATATAACAGATATTGAGAAGTTTAGAGTTTGGTTAAACTCGGTTGACGTAACAAATGAGAACAGGTCAGGAACCCCAATTGTGTATTATGTGATGAGGAACCCTGAGATGTTGAGACTGGCTTTAGAGGCTGGAGCTGATCCAAATATTAAACCAACAAACCGAAATGAGTGGTTTCCGAGCAAGCTTCCCATCATTTATGCGAGCGAATCGGGAAACACAGAAACGTTGAGAATACTCTTGGAGCATGGAGCAAATCCACATGTGGTTGACGATTCAGGAAACACTCCATTTCAGGCGCTAGTCTCAGGATACGTTATAAGAGACATACCTGTGATAAAAGAAAAGATGGATATCTTATTGTCAGCAGGTGCTGATATAAATAAACAAAACAAAGAAGGCTACACTCCCCTTATGAAAGTTATTAAGGACTGCCGGGATGAAGCCTGTTCGTCACTCGTTGTCTATCTGCTGGATCATGGCGCTAAAGTCGGGATTAAGGATAATAGTGGCAAGAGTGTTGTTGACTACATAACCGGTGGAAAGAGAATCGATGATTACATAGCCAGCGAAAAAGGTCCTCAGGATTACATGTTCAGAATTACAAGATTTGAGGATATAGAACCGCTGATATTTGAACATGCAAACAAAGAAAGCGCGGAAGCTAAGCCACCGGCAAGCGACAGTGAATTAAAATAGCGACTCCAGACGTTCATCGCTGCTCGGCACCTTTCGTAACCACCTCGAATGGTATCATCATATCCATGTCCTCGTGTTCAAGAATGTGGCAGTGATACATGAAATAACCTGGGTAGGGGCCAAAGCGCATAATGATACGCGTGATTTGCATAGGCGGGGCGCGTACAACGTCCTTCCACCCGGTTTCGTTTGCGTCAGGTGGCTCAGCAGGGCCAGTGTAAACTATCTCTCCGGTTTGGTTATAGTGTTCAACGTCAAATAGCCTACGATCGAGAATTTGAAACTGGACCAGATGTATATGAAAGGGGTGAAGCATCACGGTTGTGTTAGTGAGTTCCCATACTTCGGTGGTTCCGAGCACCGGTTTCATATCGATGGCATAATCCCAATAGGTGCCGCATTCGTCGGTCTTTTTGTAGAACCAGTTGCGATTGTCGAGCATAAACATGGACGACCCGTCCGGATGATCCATTTGCGAAAGAACAATGCGACGTGTTTGGGCAACCTTTTTCGGGTCGAGCGGCCAAATCTTTTGCATACGCATAGGTAAGTTGCTCGCATCTTTTGCCGTCACCTTAGCCTTCACTTTGACAAGCATGAGTTGCGGTATCGGGAGTTGCTGGTCGGGATCAGTTAAAGCACGTATGTTACGCAGCATGAAGTCTTTGCCGGCATCTTGCGAAAAATCGATAATGACATCGGCGCGCTCCCCGGGTGCAACGTACAAGAAAGGCGCGTTGCTATCATTCGGGTCATTGAGAACAGCGGTCTTCTCGAGAAATCCAGAGTCTGTTCCTATTTGATAGAACGCGGGGCCTGGGGCTCCAGTTGAGTAATCCAGAAGCTTCAAGCCGTACAAACGAGCATTCGATGCATTCACAATGCGAAAGCGGTATTTGCGGGGCTCGACCTCTAAAACTGGCCGGACTTTACCATTAATCGCCACCGCATTGCCGTAAAACTCCTGCCACACATGTGGGGTGTAATGCAGAGCGCCCTGTGCGTCGATACTGACCGCCTGCAAAATGAGCGGGATCTCATACGGGCCTTTCGGAAGGTTCAGACTTCTTTCGTAAGAGTCGCGGATAAGATACATGCCCACTAAACCAGCCGCGACGTTTCGGCCTGTTACACCCATTGCGTGGTCATGATACCAAAGCGTGCGCGCACTCTGGACGTTGGGGTAATCTGCGATTTGCTCTTGCCCTGGCACATTCCATGCGTCGGCCCAGCCATCGTTGTTATGAAGTCTGTTCATTGGATCAGTCGACCATACCGCCGCACCATGCAAATGCGTCACATTGCGCACGTCTGGCAGGTTACCGGGTCCGTCACCCATCTCTGGCATTCCTTCGAGCTTCGGACCATAGAAGACAACTCGGTCGCCAGCTCGCGGGCCTTCGGTCATCGCGCCAGGCGTAGGTGGCAAAATGTGATGCGTAGGCAAGTTGTTTTTCCAATGGACGCGCAAAGGCTGATCTTTCTCGACTTCAATGGTTGGCCCCGGCGATGTTCCGTTATAACCCCACATGCGTGTTGGTCGACTTGCTCCTGCATAGACGCGTTTTACCAATTCGGTTAGTCGCACTGTGACTTCACGCTGGCCTTTCTTGATCACGAGACGCGGCGGAATGATGAGCGGGTCTGAAAAAGGCACTAATGGAGCGAGCGGTTCGACATCAGGAAGTTCATCCGCACGGGCAAGACTCATGAACAAGAGCAGCAGTGAAATGAATG
>Ga0068863_100007252_pt1 | contig 10859 bp, 7 predicted proteins | sample KBSSwiS62_FD_66596 | JGI IMG/M metagenome (GOLD analysis project Ga0068863, IMG submission 66596) | Switchgrass rhizosphere microbial communities from Kellogg Biological Station, Michigan, USA - KBS Switchgrass S6-2 | ecosystem: Host-associated > Plants > Roots > Rhizosphere > Soil ...
GGGCTGGACGTCGACGCCTTCGTGCCGCAGATGTCGTTCTTCTTCAACGCCCACAGCGACTTCTTCGAGGAGATTGCCAAGTATCGGGCGGCGCGGGCGATCTGGGCGCGCACGATGCGCGATCGGTTCGGCGCGAAGAACGAGCGCGCGTGGAAGCTGCGGTTTCACAGCCAGACGGCCGGCGTGTCGCTCACCGCGCAACAGCCCTATAACAACGTCGTGCGCACGGCGCTCCAGGCGCTGTCGGCCGTGCTCGGCGGCACCAACTCGCTGCACACGAACTCGCTCGACGAAGCGCTGGCGCTGCCCACCGCCGAGGCGGCGACATTGGCGCTGCGGACCCAGCAGGTCATCGCGCACGAGAGCGGTGTGGCGAATGTCGTCGATCCGCTCGGCGGCTCCTATTTCGTCGAGCGGCTCACCAGAGATCTGGAAAACGGCGCCCTCGACTATTTCGCGCAGATCGACCGGATGGGCGGGATGGTGGAAGCCATCGAGCGCGGGTTCCCGCAGCAGGAAATTGCCGAAAGCGCCTACCGGTTCCAACAGGCCGTCGAGCGCCGCGAGAAGGTGATCGTCGGGGTCAACGACTTCGTGCAGAGCGATGAGCCGCCGATCGAGATTCTGTACATCGACGACTCCGCGGCCGACACGCAGTTGGAGAAGCTGGCGAAGCTGAAGCGCCGCCGGGACAACGACGCCGTGAAGCGGGGTCTCGATCACCTCAGAGCGGCGGCTCGAACGACCGAAAACCTGATGCCGCGCATTCTCGAGGTGGTGCGGGCATACGCGACGATCGGAGAGATGTGCGACGCGCTCCGCGACGTCTGGGGCGAGTACGAAGAAGTGCCACGGATATAGGGACTAGGGGACGTGGGGACAAGGGGACTGAGAGAAACAGCTGGCCCCCAGGCCCCAGCCCCGACGAGGATCACCGAGTGCGCAAGTTGCGAGTCGTCATCGCCAAGCCGGGACTGGATGGGCACGATCGCGGCGCCAAGGTCATTGCACGGGCGTTGCGCGATGCGGGTATGGAAGTGATTTACACCGGCCTGCGGCAGACGCCCGAGATGATTGCCGGGGCCGCCCTGCAGGAAGACGCGGACGTCGTGGGGTTGTCGATTCTGTCCGGCGCCCACAACCACATCGCGCCTCGCCTCATGGAGTTGCTCCACGCCAAGGGGCTGGATGATGTGCTGGTGGTCATCGGCGGCATCATTCCTGACGTCGACATCCCGAAGCTCAAAGAGATTGGCGTGAAAGGGATCTTCCTGCCGGGTACGCCGATGCAGGAGATCGTCGACTTCATCAATACGCACGCAAGGGCTCGCGTATGAAGAGCCCGTTAACATCTACAGCGAACGGTTCATTCATCCGATAGGACCAAGGTGCCATACACCCTGCTTCTGGCCGACGACAGCGTGACGATTCAGCGCGTCATCGAGCTGACGTTCGCCGACGAGGACATCCAGGTGACCGCGGTCAGTGATGGCGAGCAGGCGATTCAGCGCCTCGAGACGGCGCCGCCGGACATCGTGCTCGCCGACATCGGGATGCCCGGGCGCAACGGCTACGAGGTCGCACGATTCATCAAGCAGTCGCCGAAGCTGGCGCACATTCCGGTGGTGCTGTTGACCGGCGCGTTCGAACCGGTGGACCAGGTGCGCGCGTCGGAAGCCGGCTGCGATGGCGTGCTGGCAAAACCGTTCGAGCCGCAGCTCGTGATCGGCCGCGTGAGGGAGCTTCTCGCACGGCGGCCGGCAGTGCCGTCGTCGGCGCCCGCGCAGGAACAGTGGGCACCGGCCCCAATTCCCGCGACCGCGCCCAGCGTGCCGGCGGCGCAGACACCGGGCACTTCGCTCGACTCGTATTTCGATCGGCTCGACGCCGCGTTCACGAACGTCTCCGCGGCGCCCGCGGCCATGTCCGGTCAGCCGCCTCCCGCTCCGGCGGCAGCGCCGCCCGTGGCTGACGATATCGATTGGTTCGGTGCGGCGAAGGCCGAGACCCCCGCGGCACCACCGGATCTGGAGCTGCCGGCGCCTCCGGCGATGGACGAGCGGCCGGACCTGCCGCTGTCGGCGCTGGCGGCGACGGGAGCCGAGCCGGAAACCGCGCCCAGCACGACGATGATCGCACCGGAAGAGCACCATGCGCCATCGCCGCCCGTCGCGGAAGCGCCGCACGTGCCGATCCGTGCGACAGCAGCATCGCCTGCGCCTGTCGCCGACGCACCGTCACCTGTCGCCGAAGTGCCAGCGCCGGCCGCCGACGCACCGTCACCTGTCGCCGAGGTGCCAGCGCCGGCCGCCGACGCACCCGTTGCCCAGCCCGGCCTGGCCACCGCGGCGCCCGCGGCGCCGCCGCAGGTGCCGGTTCATGAGATCCCCACGCTCGCCGACGCGTTTGCGGTGCTGCTCGCCGCGGAGAAAGGCGAGGTCATCCCCGCGTGGCCCGCAGACGATATCGTCGAGCAGGTCACCAAGCGCATCCTGGCTCAGCTCTCGGAGCGCATCGTTCGCGAAACGGTCGCTGACGTCGTGAATGCCGTTGCCGAACGGATGATCCGGGAAGAGATCGAACGAATCAAGTCTGCAATCCAGTAGTCGGTGATTTCGCGAATGGGTGAATTGGTGACTTGAATTCGCCAATCCACGAATTCGCCAATTCTCCAACTTCTGTATACGATCTGTTCATGCCGCTGCCCGAGAAGCCTGCACTGGAGGGGCTCGAAGCCAAGTGGATTGCGCGATGGGAAGAGACCGGCGTGTACCGGTTCGACCGATCGCGGCCTCGTGAAGAGGTGTTTTCGATCGACACGCCGCCGCCAACGGTGAGTGGATCGCTCCACGTCGGTCACGTCTTTTCGTACACCCACACGGACCTGGTGGCGCGCTTCCAGCGAATGCGCGGCAGGGCGGTGTTCTATCCGATGGGCTGGGACGACAACGGGCTGCCGACCGAACGCCGCGTGCAGAACTACTACGGGGTCCGGTGCGACCCGTCGCTCCCGTACGATCCGTCGTTTACGCCGCCGGAGCAGCCGGCGAAGCCGCCGATCTCGGTGTCTCGCCCGAACTTCATCGAGCTCTGCGCGCGCCTCACGCTGGAAGACGAGAAGGCCTTCGAACGGCTCTGGAAGTATCTCGGTCTGTCCGTCGACTGGTCGATGACCTACGCGACGATCGGCACCCGCGCGCAACGCGTCTCGCAGCTGGCGTTTCTGCACCTGCTGCAGCGGGGCCTGGCCTATCAGGTGGAAGCGCCGACGCTGTGGGACGTCGACTTCAGGACCGCCGTTGCCCAGGCCGAGCTCGAGGATCGCGAGGTGCCCGGCGCCTTTCACCGGATCCGGTTTGGGTCGGTCGAGATTGAAACTACCCGTCCTGAACTGATTCCGGCGTGTGTGGCGCTGGTCGCGCACCCGGACGACGAGCGGTACAAGCCGCTCTTCGGCACAGAGGTCGTGACGCCGCTGTTTGGCGTACGCGTGCCGGTCAAGGCGCACACGCTGGCCGATCCTGAAAAGGGCAGCGGCATCGCGATGATCTGCACGTTCGGCGACATCACGGACGTCACGTGGTGGCGCGAGCTCAGCCTGCCCGTTCGCGCGATCATCCAGGCCGACGGCACGCTGCGTCCGGTGACCTGGGGCGTCGATGGCTGGGAGTCCACGGACGCCGACCGGGCGCAGCGTCTGTACGACACGCTCGCCGGTCTCTCGGCGTCGAAGGCCCGGGCGAAAATCGTCGAGCAGTTGAAGGAGAGCGGCGATCTCGCCAGCGAACCGCGGCCCGTCACCCACGCCGTCAAGTTCTACGAGAAGGGCGATCGTCCGCTGGAGATCGTGACGAGCCGCCAGTGGTTCTTCAAGACGATCGAATTTCGCGAGGCGCTGCTGGCCCGCGGCCGCGAGCTGCGGTGGCATCCGGAATACATGCGGGCGCGCTACGAGAACTGGGTCAACGGGTTGAACGGCGACTGGTGCGTGAGCCGCCAGCGCTTCTTCGGCGTGCCGTTTCCGGTCTGGTATCCGATCTCGGATCTGGGACGTGTCGACTACCAGCATCCAATCCGGTCCGCTGAAGATCGACTACCGATCGATCCATCGACCGATGTGCCCCCGGGCTACCGTCCCGATCAGAGAGGCGTGCCGGGCGGCTTCGTCGGCGATCCTGATGTAATGGACACCTGGGCCACCTCCTCGCTGTCGCCGCAGCTCGTGTGCGGCTGGCCCGACGACGAGGACCTGTTCCGGCGGACGTTTCCGATGGACATGCGTCCGCAGGCGCACGACATTATCCGCACCTGGCTGTTTTCGTCGGTGCTGCGTGCGCACCTCGAGCACGGTTCGCTGCCGTGGTGGAATGCGGCAATCTCGGGGTTCGTCACGGATCCGGATCGCAAGAAGATGTCGAAGTCGAAGGGCAACGTCGTGACCCCGCTGGCGTTGCTCGAGGAGCATGGGTCGGACGGCGTGCGCTATTGGGCGGCGAGCGGACGGCCGGGCACCGACACGATGTTCGACACCAACCAGATGCGCGTCGGCCGGCGCCTGGCGATCAAGATCCTGAACGCTTCGAAGTTCGCGCTCTCGTCGGCCGAGCCGACAGCACCGATCGACGTGCCGGTCGATCGCGCGATGATCCGCAGCCTGGCGGCGCTGGTCGACGAGGCGACAGCCGCGTTCGAGGAGTACGACTACGCGCGTGTGCTGCAGAGAACGGAATCGCTCTTCTGGCGTTTCTGCGACGACTACCTGGAGCTCGTCAAAGGCCGGCGCTATGGCGAACAGGGACCGGAAGCCGCCGGCTCGGCGAATAGCGCCCTGACCGCTGCGCTGTCGGTCATGTTGCGCCTGTTCGCCCCGTTTCTCGTGTTCGTCACCGACGAGGTCTGGTCGTGGTGGCAGCCGGGATCGATCCATCAAGCACCATGGCCCACATCGGCAGAGCTGCTGTCGCAACTGGCTGACAACAGCGAGGCGACCCGGCAGGCCGACGAGCGTGCCTATCAGTGGGCCACCGATCTCCTCTTCGAGGTTCGGAAACAGCGATCCGAAGCCAAGCAGCCGCTGAAGGTCCCGATCGCCAGGGTGACCGTCAAGGCGGAGGCCGAAGCCGTGGCATTGATGCCGATCGTCGAAGCGGATTTGAAGGCCGCGCTCCGCGTGAAGGCATTCGACCTCTCGGTCGGCGACCGCGAGGTAGTCGTGGCCGGCTACGAGGCGGCGGCGCCGCAGGGCTGAAACGAAACCACGGTGGAGCCGCTCGATCCGCGGTTGTATCGCGATCTCGTGCGCCGCGCGCTCGAGGAAGACGTCCGCGACGGCGACGTCACCACCGAAGCGATCGTTCCGGCGGATGTGCAGGCGCGCGGGACGTTTCTCATCAAGAGTGAGGGCGTCCTCGCCGGTCTCGAGGTAGCGTTCGAGGTCTTCAGGCAGCTCGACAAGGGGCCCGTCGGATCGTTTGCCGTTCGGGTGCGCGACGGCGAATGGTGCCGGCCGGGCACCGAGGTCGCCGACGTCGTCGCGCCCGCGCGAACGCTGCTCGTCGGCGAGCGTACCGCTCTCAACTACCTGCAGCGCCTGTCGGGGATTGCGACGCTCGCGCGCCGGTTTGCCGAGGCGGCGAATGGCCGGATCACCATCCTCGACACGCGCAAGACGACGCCGACTCTGCGGACGCTCGAGAAGTACGCGGTACGTGTCGGCGGCGGCGCGAACCATCGCAGCGGCCTTTTCGATGCGATCCTGATCAAGGACAATCACATCGCGCTGGCAGGCGGCGTGAGAGCCGCCATCGAGCGTGCCCGCGCCCACCGGCCCGGGATGCCGATCGAAATCGAAGCGGCGACGCTGGACGATGTGGACCTCGCGCTGGCCGAAGGAGTCGAGGTGATTCTGCTCGACAACATGTCCACCGCCGACATCCGCACCGCCGTCATCCGCGCGGCCGGGCGGGCGAAAACCGAAATCTCCGGCGGCGTGACACTCGAGCGGCTGCCGGAACTCGCCGCGACGGGAGCGGACTTCGTGTCCGTCGGCGCGTTGACACACTCCGCGCCGGCAATCGACATCAGCTTTGAAATCCAATCCGTCTGATCTGCCCCCGGACCTCGCCGGCCTGCTGGACCGATCCCGCGCGGGCCTGGGACCGTTCAGCACCGTCCACTACTTCTCCGAAGTTGCCTCGACGAATGATGTGGCGACGGAACTGGGCGAGGGTGCCGTGGTGCTGGCCGACTATCAAACCGCCGGTCGCGGTCGGCGGGGTCATACGTGGTTTTCGCCGCCGGGCAGTGGGTTGTACGCATCGGTGGTCCTGGCGCCCGGCCGCTCGTCGGATCCGAGGCGCGCCACGCTGCTGCTGACGCTCGCGGCTGGTGTTGCGCTCGCCGAGGGTATTGACGCCTCGAGCGGGCTGCGTGCGGACCTCAAGTGGCCCAACGATCTGTACGTGTCGCGCCGGAAGCTCGCCGGGATTCTCGCCGAAGCGGCGGGGGAGCGCGTGGTGCTCGGATTCGGCATCAACACGTCGATCGCGTCGTACCCGGCGGACCTGCACGAGCGCGTCACTTCGATCGAGTCGGAATTGGGCCGGAGCGTCGATCGCTATCCGGTGTTCGTCGAGACACTCGCCGCCTTGTCGCGCCGTTACGACGATCTGCTGCTCGGCCGGTTCGATGCTATTCTCGACGCCTGGCGCCGCCGTGCGCCGGCGGCTGTCGGTGCGCGCGTCGCCCGCTCGGTCGACGGCCGCCTCGTGGCTGGAGTGACGGCAGGCGTGGACGATCAGGGCGCGCTGCTCGTAGTCGTGGGCGATCGCGTCGATCGAATCGTATCCGGAGAACTGGAATGGCTCTGACGCATCGCCGCGATTCGACCTTCGTGTCCTCGGTCGTTCTTTGTGTCCTTGGTGATTTTTTGTGCTCCTAGCCATTGATGTAGGGAACACGAACATCGTGCTCGGCGTATTCGACGGCGCCGAGCTGGTTCAGAGCTGGCGCCTTCAGACGCTGCGCGAGCGGACGCCCGACGAACTCGGCCTGCTCGTCGACGGACTCTTCGCGCACAGCCGGATCGAACGGGTGAAGATTCGCGGCGTGATCATCGGCTCGGTCGTGCCGCCGCTGACCGGCACCATCTGCGACATGGCGCAGCGCTATTTCGGCGTGGCCGCCCTGATCGTCGAACCCGGCGTCAATACCAACATGCCGATCCTCTACGAGAACCCGGCGGAGGTCGGCGCCGATCGCATCGTGAACGGCATCGCCGCCTACGAGCGGTTCGGGCGCAGCGCTTCGCGGCCGATGGTGGTCGTCGATTTCGGGACCGCGACGACGCTGGATGCGATTACGGCGAAAGGGGAGTACCTGGGCGGCGCGATCTGCCCGGGTGTGCAGATTTCGGCGGACGCGCTCTTTCAGCGCGCGGCGCGGCTGCCGCGAATCGACGTGCGGAAGCCGCCTCGCGTGATCGGCCGGACCACCGTCGGCGCGATGGAGGCGGGCCTGTTCTGGGGATACGTCGGCATGGTCGAGGGCCTGGTGCGCCGGATGAGCGACGAACTCGGCGGGGGGGCGCTGTGCATCGCAACCGGCGGCCTGGCCGAGGTGATCGCGCCCGAAACATCGCTCATCGAGCACGTCGATGCCGATTTGACGCTCCACGGCCTGAGGCTCGTGTGGGAAAGGAACCAGTAACCGCGGACATCGCGGATTTCGGATCTCGGATTGCGGAGTACTGCCGGGAGATCGAAACGTATCTATGCCGCAAGAACGACGGGCATCTGATTCGCGTCACCGGTCCGTCGTTCGATCTCGTCGCGGGCTGGGCGATGCAAGGAGTCCCGCTCAAAGTCGCGTGCGCCGGCATCGATCGCTGCTTCGAGCGCTACTATCGCAAGGGCCCGCGGCGCCGTCCGGTGAAGATCGACTTCTGCGAGGCGGACGTTCTCGACGTATTCGACGAATGGCGACGGGCGGTGGGTATCAGTCTTCAGTCGCCAGGCGTCGGTCCTCAGTCCCCCAGTCCCCCGTCCCCCAGTCCCCAGTCCCCCAGTCCCCGTCACTCGCTGCCGGTGCATCTGGAGCGCGTGGTGCTGCGGTTAACCGAGGCGCGGGCGAAGGGCACGCTGGGCCCCGCGTTCGATGCGCTCATCGATCGCGCGGCTGCCGAACTCGAAATGGCGCAGAGCAAGACGGCTGGCCTTCGCGGCGAGGCGCGGCGGCAGCTGCTCGAGCGGCTGATTACGCTTGACGCCGACTTGTTGAATGCCGCGCTTTCTTCACTCGACGAGCCGACCAGAAGTGCGCTCGCTCGCACGGCTGATGAGGAGCTGGTGGCATTTCGCTCGGGGATGACGCCGGAGGCACTTGCCGCCGCGCGCGAGCGCGCGATCGCACGACTGATCCGCGAGCGGTTTGGATTACCATCAGCGGCGATCGCATGAGGCTGGCGCCCCACACGCGCGTCGGTTCGTACGAGATTCTCGCACTGCTTGGCGCTGGCGGTGTGGGCGAGGTGTACCGCGCGCGGGATACGAACCTTGGGCGCGACGTCGCCATCAAGTTTCTTTCAGCCGACGTCGCCGACGAATCGGCGCGGCGGCGCTTTCAGCAGGAGGCGAAAACTGTCTCCTCGCTGAACCATCCCCACATCCTCACCGTACACGATGCCGGAGAGCTCGAGGGCCGCCAGTATCTGGTGACCGAGTTCGTCGACGGCGGAACGCTTCGCACGTGGGCGGCGTCGGAGAGGCGCGGCTGGCAGGAGATCGTCGAGCTCCTGCTCGGTGTCGCCGACGGTCTGGCCGCAGCGCACGCCGCCGGGATCGTGCATCGCGACGTGAAGCCGGAAAACGTGTTGGTCGCCAGAAACGGCTACGCCAAGCTCGCGGATTTCGGCTTGGCAAAACTCTTCGAGGCGACGGACACCGACTCCGCCGCTCAGGTCACTGCGGCCGCAACCAGGTTCGGCGTCGTCGTCGGGACGGTGGCGTACATGTCGCCGGAACAGGCCGAAGGGCGCGCGCTCGACGCAAGGAGCGACATTTTTTCATTTGGCGTGGTGCTGTACGAGCTGCTCGCAGGGCGGAGGCCCTTCGAAGGGGCAACGGCCCTCGAGCGACTGCAATCCATCAGCCGAAGTTCGGTTACGAGTCTGATCCAACTGCGCGGCGATCTTCCCGTGACGCTGTGTGTGGCGGTCGAAAAGGCGCTCGAAAAAAAGCCCTCGGATCGGTATCAGACGATGCGGGAGCTGGTCGTCGACTTGCGCCGATCGCTCCATCCTTCCGACGCTCGATCAACGACGGTCCCAACCCCGCGGCGACGTCGCATCACTTTGTACGCCGCTGCTGTCGCTGTCATCGTTCTCGCAGCGCTGTCCGTCTGGTCCTTCGTCCACACGGCGTCTCGCGTGCCGGCCGCCCCAATGGCGATGCATCAGATCACCGCGTTCACCGATTCGGCCGTCCAGCCTTCGCTGTCTTCAGACGGCAAAATGCTGGCGTTTATTCGCGGCGGAGAACCTGGCCTGACCGGCGCCGGACAGGTGTATGTGAAGCTCCTGCCCGATGGGCAACCCGTACAGTTGACACGGGACGAGGCGCGAAAAGCAATGCCCGCGTTTTCCGCCGACGGATCTCGGATCGCGTACACGGTTGTTACATCATCTGGCTCGTGGGACACCTGGCTCGTGCCGGTTCTTGGCGGTGAGGCGAGGCCATGGCTTCCCAACGCGAGCGGCTTACAGTGGACCGGCCCCCAGCGGTTGCTGTTTTCTGAAATCAAATCCGGGATTCACATGGCGCTCGTCTCTGCAACAGAAAGCAGGGCTGAGTCACGAGACGTATATGTGCCTGAGTCCACGCGCGGCATGGCTCATCGTTCGTGGTTATCGCCAGATGGCGCATGGGTGCTCGTCTCGGAGATGGACAACGGCGGCACAATCCCCTGCAGGCTCGCGCGATTTGATGGGAGTTCGGCGGGCCACGTCGCGGGACCTTCCTCAGGTCGGTGCACTCACGCCGCCTGGTCGAAGGATGGCCGTTCGATGTACTTCACGTCCAATGCCAGCGGGACGTTCCAGGTCTGGAGGCAGCGCTTTCCGGACGGCTCGCCCGAACAACTGACGTACGGGCCCGCCGAGGCGGAGGGCCTGGCAATCGCCCCAGACGGGCAGTCGCTCATCACCTCGATTGGCCTCGACCAGGGCTCGGTGTGGGTGGCTGAAAATGGCAAAGAGCGCCAGGTCTCTTCGGAGGGTAGCGCCCTCTTACCGGCCTGGGGCGACGGCTTTCCCACGTCCGTGTTCTCGCCGGACGGAACGAAGGTCTATTACCTCGTCGAGGCTGGCGTCAGGACCGGGTTCGGCAGCGGAGAACTCTGGGTGGCCGATCTGGCCAGCGGATCGACCGAACGGGTTCTACCGGGCTTCTCGATCAACACCTACGACATCTCTGTCGACGGCACACGCGTGGTGTTCGCCACGTTCGACTCGAGAGGCAAATCGAGAATCTGGCTCGCTCGTCTCGACCGTCGAACGCCGCCAAGAGAGTTGCCGCCGGACGAAGCGCGCGGGCCCGTATTCGGCACCGATGACGACGTGTATTTTCGCGGCATCGAAGGCAAGCTGTGGTACCTGTATCAGCTGAAGCTGGACTCTGGGGCAATCCGGAAGGTCACCGACGAGCAGGCGGTGAATTCTCCGACGATCGCGCCCGATGGCCGGTGGATTCTCTCGCTGGTTCCCGCCGCCGGTCAGGATACGACCACTGTCCTGAAGGCATTCCCCACGCGCGGCGGTGCGCCGGTCACGATTTGCCCGAACTGCTACTTGAAATGGACGCGAG
>Ga0068863_100007256_pt1 | contig 10857 bp, 2 predicted proteins | sample KBSSwiS62_FD_66596 | JGI IMG/M metagenome (GOLD analysis project Ga0068863, IMG submission 66596) | Switchgrass rhizosphere microbial communities from Kellogg Biological Station, Michigan, USA - KBS Switchgrass S6-2 | ecosystem: Host-associated > Plants > Roots > Rhizosphere > Soil ...
CTCCCCCCTCAGGCGCACCGCTACCGGCAGGTTGTACGCCGGGTTCCCGGGTTCCAGCTGGTCCAAAAACCACAGCCGCTGCTGCGCAAACGACAGCGGCAGTTCCCTGTCTCTTGAGACTGGAATGAGCGGTGGTCCAGGGCTCTCCTCAGGAGTCTGCTCAACGGCGGCCCGGACCTGGGCCACGCGCTCCGCCAGCCCGGCGACCGTGGGCGCTTCGAATATGCTGCGCAGCGAGATCTCGATCTCGAAGGCATCCCTCACCTGCGACATTACCTGAGTAGCCAACAGCGAGTGCCCGCCGAGTTCAAAGAAGTTATCGTTAATTCCTATCTGCTCGATGCCCAATAGTTTCCGCCAGATTTTGTTAAGGCGTTCTTCCGTCTCGTCGCGTGGTCCAACATATCCGCTGCGCAGGTTTGGGCGAGATTGAAACGCCGGAATTTCCTCCTCCTCGACGGGCTGATTCTTCAAATTGGATCGGCGATAAATCCAGAGATCAAGACGCGCGAACAAATCGCCCGGCGAGACCACCACCTGACTGACTGTGGCTTGCGTCACGAGGCGCTCGAAGGCGTCGCAGCTTTCGCGCGGCGTCATGGCATACTCATCCATGCTGGTGCGCATCGCTTTTGGCATTGCCTCGTCGGGTAACCAGCCATCCCAGTTTGAACTTATCCACGGGAAGCGACTCTCTTTATTTCTGTCCGCCGCAAAAGCGTCGAGGAACAGATTCGCCGCGGCATAATTCACGAACCCGAGGCCGCCCAACACTGAAGCATTGGAAGATAGCAACAGGCAAAAGTCCGGTTTTCTTTGGCGCAAGACCTGCTCGAGCGCATACGTCCCGTAAACCTTGGCCGCAAATTGCGCCTCTGACTCCACCGCGCCAATCTCAGCCAGCGGACGAAGGAACGATTCACCACGCATGATGCCCGCCGCATGTATGACGCCGTGTATCTCGCCGAAACGCTCTTCAACTCTTTGAAAAAGAAGCTCCAACTGAGACTCGTCAGCGACATCGGCTTGCGAGACCAGGACTTCCGAGCCAAGCTCTTCCAGGCGCAAGAGCTGCTTGATCTTGCGGCTGACAGAATCCTCTTCTTCATGCTCTGCCAGCCATTGCTCCCATTCGTCATGAGCGGGAAACGCGGAACGAGAAAACAGGGCCAGCCGCGCCTGGTGCGTCCTCGCAAGGTGACTCGCCAACAAGAGTCCCACTCTTCCGAGACCGCCCGAAATGATGTAAACGCCCCTGTCGCGCAAAGACCGCACCTGCTCTCCATCGCTTTCCAGTCTGACTTTCTCAAACGATTGGACCAGCCGTTGCTTACCACGATAGGCCACCGCAACGTCAGTCGATTTCATTCTCGCTTCGCCTAAAAGTTGATCGATTAACGCAGTGCGACGCGTGGCATCTGTGGGTGTCTCGATGTCAATGCTCCGGCAGGCAAGATTGGGATACTCCTGAGGGATCACTTTGCACGGCCCGAGCAGCGTCACTTTTTCGGGACAGGCCTTTTCATGGTCCAACACATCGTGCAGATTATTCGCCAGGACAAGAAGCAGCATTTCCACTCCGGCCGCTTCTCGATCGAGAGCCTGCGCCAGATATAAGAGACTGAGATAACCAGCAGTTTCAGCAGCTTTGAAGAGTGCAGCGTTCGACGAAGAGTGATTAGCCTCAGACACATTCCAACAAGACACCACGATTTGAGGTAGTCGTTCCTGCGCAGCCAGTTCTTTAATCAATGCTGCGTAACCATCCGGACTCCGCGGGTTAATCTCGTAAGTATCGACGCCTGTACGACGAAAACCGTCTCCCACGCTGACTCTCACGACATCCTGCTCTTCACGCAGCAATCGTTCTATCAGGTCCGCGTCGAGCTCGCTCTCGCCGCCAAAAACCATCCAGCGCTGCTTCTCGTTTCGCAGTTTGCCTTCGCGGAGAGGTTGGGGTGGCATCGTGCGTTGCCACGAAGGTATGTAGAACCAGTCTGCAATATCGGTCTTTCGCGCCAGTCCCGTTTGCCGCACGCCATCAGTGGCAGCCTGTCGCTGCGGATCGACCCAGTATCGCTGTCGTTCAAATGGATATGACGGGAGTGGTATGCGACGCCGGCTCTCACCTGTATAGAATACCGGCCAGTCGACGTCAACGCCGGCCAGCCACAACTTACCAACCGCCACCTGTAAATACATGTCATCGGACTGGACGTCGTAAGGGTGACGCATGGAAGTGATAACTGAACGCGCCCGGCGGTCTTCTGGCTGGAGTTTCGCCAGCGTGCTGAGGATCTGGCCCGGACCAACTTCCAGTAGTACCTGCTCAGGTTCTTCCATGATCCGGCTCATTCCTTCGGCGAAGCGCACAGTCAATCGCAGATGACGAGCCCAGTAAGAAGGATTCGTGGCGTCGTCGGGCGTAATCCAATCGCCTGTCACATTTGAAATGTAAGGTAGTTGCGGCGGACGCAAGTCGAGGGTTTGAGCAAACGCGGTGAAGCGTTCGAGAATCGGCTCGACTATTACCGAATGACCGGCAGCGGCGATATGAATCGTTCTGAACTCCACGTTTTTTTTCGTCAACACTGCCGCAATCTCTTCGATAGCGTCACCCAAACCGGAAACAACGCATTGCGCCGGACCGTTGATGGCCGCTACCGACAGTTTGCCGTCGACCAGCGCTCGCACTTGATCTTCCGGCAGGGACACGCTGATCATCGAACCGCTCGGTAGTTCTTCAAGTAACTGTCCGCGCCTGGTGATGAGCGCGAGCGCATCCTTCACCGAGAAGACTCCAGCGAGACAAGCCGCGGTATATTCGCCGAGACTGTGTCCGATCATCGCAGCAGGACGGATGCCCCAGGACATCCAGAGTTTCGCGAGCGCATACTCGACTGCAAACAGCGCCGGCAGACCGACGGACGTACGCTGCATCTGTTGCGTGGCCGCTTTGTCGGACGGTGAGGTACGGTAGAGATAATCGAGCAAATTGAAACCGCTCAGTGGCTCGAGAATTTCAGCGCAGCGATCAAGCTGGTCCTTGAAGACATTCTCAGTTGAATATAGCTCTCGGGCCATGCCGACGTACTGCGCGCCACCACCTGGAAACATGAACGCTACGGGACGCCGGTTTGGCTTCTGAATCGAATCGAAGCATCTCTGCGGGTCGCCTGTCTCCAGGGCTTCGATAGCGTCTGCGTGGCTCTGGCACGTCACTACCCGGCGATACGCGAAAGTCTTTCGACCGAGCTTAAGAGTGTAGGCCGCGTCAGCGAGATTAGTTTCCGGGTACTTTCTCAAGTGCTGCGCAAGATTCAAGGCCGCCTGGTCCAGCGCAGTTTCTGTTTTGGCCGAAAGCATTAGTGTTTGCCAAACTCTCGACCTGGTGCCGGCGGCCACAGTGGGAGCTTCTTCGAGCACAACGTGCGCGTTGGTGCCGCCGATACCAAAAGAGCTCACTCCTGCGCGAATTGGCGCTGCATCACTCTTCCACTCAAGCAGTTTGGTATTGACAAAAAACGGACTGTTTTCGAAATCAATCTGTGGGTTAGGCCGTTCAAAATTAAGGCTCGGCGGCACCATTTTGTGTTTGATCGCAAGAGCTGTCTTGATTAATCCGGCAACGCCCGCGGTCGTGTCGGTATGGCCGATATTCGTCTTCAAAGAACCGATTGCGCAGTACCCCTTCTTATTCGTACTCGCCCGAAACGCCTGGGTCAGTGCAGTCACTTCGATTGGGTCGCCAAGCGACGTCCCGGTGCCGTGCGCCTCGACGTAGGTGATGGTTTCCGGATTGACTCCGGCCATTGAGAGGGCTTCAGTGATAACCGCGGCCTGACCGGCTACACTTGGGGCGGTGTAACCGATCTTCTCAGCTCCATCGTTATTGACGGCGAAGCCTTTGATAACCGCGTAAATGGTATCGCCGTCGGCCAGAGCATCGACGAGCCGTTTGAGTACGACGACCGCCACTCCGCGTCCGCCCACTGTACCCGCCGCCGAGGCATCGAAGGCACGACAATGTCCGTCCGGAGAAAGCACGCCGCCCTCTTGATAGAACCAGCCGATCTTTTGCGGCAACTTGATTGAGGAACTGCCCGCCATCGCCATCTCACACTCACCATCGAGCAAGCTCTGGCACGCCAGGCAGACGGCCACCAGCGAAGTTGAGCAGGCAGTCTGAACGTTTACACTCGGCCCTTTCAGGTTCATCTCGTATGAAACCCTGGTCGGCACGAAGTCCTTGTCGTTCATAATCGTGAACGTGAACGCATCGACCGATTGCATCAACGCCGGATTCGCAAAAAGGTAGAAGAGATACTTGTTGATGCTGACACCTGCGAAGACTCCGATGCGCCCGCCGAATTGATCCGGATCGTAGCCCGCGTTCTCCATCGCCTCCCACGAACACTCGAGATAATGACGATGCTGGGGATCCATGATGGCGGCCTCTCTCGGAGTGAAGCCAAAGAATGACGCATCGAACAGCTCGACTCCGTCGAGCACGCCGCCCGCTCGCACGTAATTGGGATGCCTGGCCGTTGCGGAATCGATACCGGCAGCTTCCAGTTCTTCCGCTGTGAACATGGTTATCGACTCAACACCGTTGACGAGATTTCGCCAGAACTCGTCAATGTTGTTAGCGCCCGGAAAACGACCCGACATTCCGATGATCGCTATCTCGTCGTGCTGATCGCTCATCTTGAAAATAGGTTCAGAGGGGCTTGCCTCAAAAGTCGGACATCATTGTTGGAAGGGGTCAGTACCGTCCGCGGTAGCGGATGGGTCAACGCATGGAAGTCAAAATTGTTAGGAAATATCGCACGCTGATCATTCTACCCATCCGCTACCGCGGACGGTACTGACCCGATCCAAGCTCGATCCGGACTTTAGGGTAAAGCCGTTCAGAGACACAGAGAAGAATTCAATTTGGATCCCCATTCGCAACGGCAGCATGTCGTTGTTTCAACTCCCGCCGTCTCCGCATCGACGCTCTTCGATTTGTGCCTCTCTCCTGGTCGAATGGCAAAGAATTCTGCGCGTCTGTCTCCAGACTCAAAAAGCCGGCCATCATGCTGACCGTTGGATATTTGAAAACGTCGATGATGGTTAATTCTTTCGTGAACTTCTCTCGCAGCTTTCGGTGGACCTGAATCGTGAGGAGTGAGTGTCCGCCGAGGTCAAAGAAGTTATCGTCCATACCGACCTGCTCCAGACCTAAAATTTCCTGCCATACTGAAGCAATCAAACGTTCTGCTTCCGTGCGCGGCGGCGTGTATGCGGCGTCGAGCTCCGGCCGGAGTTTTTCGGGAGCGGGCAGAGCGAGACGGTTAAGCTTGCCGTTGGGAGTCAACGGCAGGGCCGGCAACACGACGAAAGCTGCCGGGATCATGTAATCAGGCAGTTGCTCTCTTAAATACCGGCGTAATTCATTCACCGTCGGTGGCGCCTGGTCGTGAGCAGCAACAACATAAGCGACGAGCCGCTTATCGCCCGGCACATCCACCCTGGCTACCACCACCGCCTCGCGTAACGAGGGATGCCGGCTCAAAGTCGTTTCTATCTCGCCGAGCTCAATGCGATGCCCGCGTATTTTGACCTGATGGTCCAGGCGTCCGAGAAATCTGAGTTTGCCATCCGGCAGATAAAGCGTGGCATCGCCGGTTCGATAGAGCCGCGCTCCCGGTAGCGTGCTGAACGGGTCGGGCACAAATCTTTCTGCGCTCGACTCCGGTGCGTTGAGATAGCCGCGCGCGAGACCGTCGCCACCGATATACAACTCTCCCGGGAGCCCGATTGGCGCCGGCTGCATATCCTGCCCCAGCACGTAGACCTGCGTATTCGCTATTGGTCGTCCGATTGAGACAGCGCTTTGTCCCGGCTCAACCTGGCAAGTGGTTGACCAGATCGTCGTCTCCGTCGGCCCAAACATATTCCAGACCGATTCCCCTCTTTCGATCAACTTATCAACCAACTCTTTCGGCAGCGCTTCGCCACCGCACAGGATTTTTAACTCATCGTTTCCGCGCCAGCCCACGTCGACAAGAAGTCCCCAGATAGCCGGAGTGGCCTGCATAACGGTAGCGGCCGAATTTTCGATTAACTCGATAAAGCGTGCGGTGTCAGTCAACGCACCACGATCGGCTATCACGACGCGCCCGCCAACGACGAGCGGAAGAAACAGTTCGAGCCCGGCAATATCGAACGACAACGTAGTGATTGCCAGCAGCGTATCTTGCGGCGTAAGGCCGGGGCGGCGTCGCATTGAGCTCAGGAAGTTGATCACCGAGCCGTGCGAGATCTGAACGCCCTTCGGTTGGCCAGTCGAACCTGACGTGTAGATCACATAGGCCAGATTGTCCGGCGTTGCGAGCGCACCGGGGTTGTCGACGTTCTCACCTTCGATCGATTCCAAATCCCTTTCGAGGCAGATAACTCTTTCTGTGCGCGCACCAAGCGCGGCAGCGATGTGTTGCTGCGTCAACAGCACCGGCACCCCCGCGTTGTCCAACATGTATTCCAGACGTTGTCGTGGAAAGAGCGGGTCGAGCGGCACGTAAGCGCCTCCGGCCTTGAGCACCCCAAGCACCCCGATAAGCATTTCCAGCGAACGTTCCAGACAGATGCCGACCAGCACTTCCTGCTTCACGCCGAGTTTCAAAAGCAGATGTGCGAGTTGATTCGCGCGGCGATTCAGTTCGCCGTAGGTTAACTGCTGATCTTCAAAAACTACCGCCACAGCGTCAGGCTCATGCTCTGCCTGCGCTTCAAACAGTTGATGAATACATTTATCGCGCGGGTAGTCCTCAACCGTGGCATTGAATTCAACCAGCACCTGCTGCCGGTCTATTTCCGTCAACAAAGGTAATCTTGAAAGCTGTTCGTCCGGGTTGGAGGAGATCGCTGACAGGAGCGTTTCGAAGTTGCCTGACATTCGGTCGATGGTTGCAGCATCGAATAGATCGGCGTTGTATTGCAGTGTTCCGGCTATGTTGTTTTGGAAATCAGACAGGTTCAGCGTCAGGTCGTACTTGACCGTGCCGCTATTCACTGGCAACAAATCGATTTTCAAATCGCTGAGGCTAAAAAGCACCTCGCTCCCCTTGTTCTGCATGACGAACATCACCTGAAAGAGGGGCGAGTGGCTCAAACTTCGCTCCGGCTGCAACTCTTCCACCAGCTTCTCGAACGGCACTTCCTGATGCGCGTACGCCTCCAGCACTACCTCCCGCTCCCGCCGCAACATCGCCCGAAAACTCTCTGCCCCGCTCACTTCACTCCGCAGCACCAGCGTGTTGATGAAGAACCCGATTAACCCTTCCACCTCCGTCCGGTTGCGCCCTGCCACCGGACTCCCCACCACTATTGCCCGCGCCCCGCTGTACAAATAAAGCAGCACTTTGAACGCCGCCAGCAACGTCATGTACAGCGTCGCTCCTTCGCTCCGGCTCAACTCCTGCAATTTCTCACTCACGCCCGCGCTCACCCACACCGCCTCGTGTCCACCCCGGTAGCTCTGCACCGCAGGCCGCACATGGTCCGTCGGCAACTCCAACACTCCCACTCCCTGCAACTGCTCCCGCCAGTACCCCAACTGCTGCTCCAGCACCGCTCCGCCAAGGTACTCGCGCTGCCACACCGCATAATCTCCATACTGGATCGGTAACTCCCCCAGTGCCCCGCTCTCGCCCCTCCTGTAGGCCCCATACAACTCACTCACTTCGCGCACCAGGATCCCCATCGACCAGCCATCCGAAACGATGTGGTGCATCACCAGCAACAGCAGGTGTTCCCGCGCCCTCAACCGCAGCAGCCGCACTCTCATCAACGGCGCCTGCCGCAGGTCGAATCTTTCCTGCGCCGCTCTTTGCGCCAGCCCCCTCGCCTCCTGCTCGCGCGCCTCCTTGCTCAACTCCGTCAGATCGACCACAGGCAGCGCCTCTTCCCACTGCCCTGAGATTTCCTGCACCGCGCGGCCCTCACGGGTGATGAAAGCCGTGCGCAGCACTTCATGTCGGCGCCGGATCTCGTTGAACGTGCGCGCCAGCGCCCCAACCTCAAGCTCCCCCCTCAGGCGCACCGCTACCGGCAGGTTGTACGCCGGGTTCCCGGGTTCCAGCTGGTCCAAAAACCACAGCCGCTGCTGCGCAAACGACAGCGGCGCAGTTCTCCTTTCGTCAACGCGGGAGATCAAGGTCGCATCGGTTTCAGGCAGGCTGTTGCCGAAATGCGCAATCAGAACTTCGCGTTGCTTCGGCGAGAGGTTGGCAATTCGTTTGTATAACTGATCCATTGAAGATGTACCGTGAAGGGCATAGCCTCAAAAGTAAGAATCGCACTTGGATCAGCGTGCGATATTTCCTAACGATTTTGACTCCCGTGGTTTTACCAGGTCGCTACCACTCCCTGTACTGACCGGGTCCAAGAATAATTTTCTACTTCTGAGGCAAAACCACGGTTAAGAGTGGGGGCTAACTGCACTGCATATTGCTAGAAGACAAATTCATCTTCGGCGTCATCGCTGAGGGCGTAATTCTTCAGGGGCTCGACTTCTACTCCCGGTAGCGTGCCCATTTCTGAAACGCTTTTCAGGAAGAATTCGGCTTTGCCAAACAGTCGCTCAGCGGCCGCGAAGCTCCGACTACGAGCCTTCATCAACAGCGCTTCTGCTTCTCTGACCTGTGGAGAATCGTCCGATGGTCCGAGCGCCAGAATATGGTCGAGCCAGGGCTCTAGCCCCATTCCATAGCTGTAGAATCTTCTCGCGCCGAGCGCTTCCATTATCTCCATCGCGCCATCCGAGTCGCACCCGCGCTGTCGTCTGGTTTGATCGTGGCTGCGATGTGGAGGGCGTGGAAACTGTGGTCCATAAGTCCAGGAAAGCGGTGCGCCAACACATTCTGTCCCCAGAAACACCGTTTCGACACGACCGACACTGCGGCGAATATTCTCGTACAGCTTTCTGTCGAGACAATCGGAATCCGCGCCAAACATCATCCGGTGTTCACCGGTACGAACGATGTAGCCGGTCTTACCATGCGCCAGATCTCCATGCTCGCCGCTGAACGGGATAGAAACTATCTCTCCATCGGCGATACTTATAGAATCCAGCGCGTCAAGTTCCAACACCTGTTTGAAGCGTAGCTTGTGGGCTAGCAACTTCAGCGAGATATCACCGTGCAGGAGTCCGTAAGACCTGGGAACGACGAGACACTTAATCCGGTGACGCAACCGCAACAACGATTCGATGACGAAGTGGTCAGCGTGGTTATGCGTCACTAAGACGTAGTCGATGCTTTGCGGTAAGTCGCCATAACTCAAACGTTCGATTCCGCCTTCGAGCGGTCGCACGCCGATGAAAGGATCTGTCAGAATCGACGTTCCGTTCCATTCCAAAAGCACACACGCGTGTCCGAAATAGCGCACTCGAACGTCCGCCCCATTCCATTTGCAGGGTGTTGCGGGTGGCATTGCAGACAGAGTCGACAACAGCTTCGCGTCATCGGACGGACTCAAACCTAAAATTTCACGGACGACGCTGAGTGGCTGGGGCTCAACGTCGAGCGCGAAGAAACGATCTACCCTTTCATCATCGAAAGGCACCTTCCAATCGATCTGATCCTCCTCCTTAAGCCGTGGCGTACTCATGAAGAACGCGCGTGCATAGTCACGCTTGAGAGGATAGACCCTGAGCGATTGCAGGCTCTTGTCGTAATAGTGGCTGGCGTAAAGCAGGCCTTCGATAAACCTGACGGCCGGGCGATTGTAGTAGTCGTAAACCAGCTCGACGTAGCCGCGCAGAGGATTCGGTAACGCTCTGTAGAAGTGGTCTAAACTTTGCCCGCTCGCTTCGTCTACCAGGCGGTTGTAAAACTCGATGGTCGCCTCAGCCAGCGCCAGATTGTATCGCTGGTTTAACTTCGTGCTTTCGAGCAACACTCTGACTTCACGTGCTCTCTCCACCGGGATGTCGAGATATGGGCCTCCTATGAGCTCGGGATTGTGCGCAGCTTTGAAGTGGAGCTCCGGGTCTTTGAGATATTCCTCCATCGCCTTGAGCTGATAATTGAGCAGATGAAGACTGGAGGTGAGCGGCGACAGCACGTACGACCACGTAAACCAACTGTTCACCAGAGGTTCCACGATACAGGAGTCAGCCAATCGGTATCTGGTTTCGGTTGGCATCACTGTCGCCTGTTCTTGAGCAGACGCTCAAGGTCGTCACCATCGAGCTGCGCAATTTCCGTTAAGATTTTTTCCAGGTCTGCGGATGACTCATGCTGGACCATGCTATGTGCGATAGCCGTTGCCTGTTCGGCGACAGTCGGCACTTCAAACACCCTACTGAGCGGCAAATCAATATGGAACCCATCGCGGATGCGCGAAACAAGCTGAAAAGCCAATAACGAATTACCACCGCTTTCGAGAAAGTCGTCGTGGACGCCTATGCGCTCCACTTTCAACAATTCCTGCCAAATGGCGGCCAGTTTTTCTTCAGTGGGCGAGCGCGGTGCAACGTAGGGGCCACTCCGATCCGGTCGGGTTCCCTCGGGTGGCGGCAGCGCTCTCTTATCGAATTTGCCGGTTTGAGTGGTCGGCCATTCCTTCACGAGCACGTAGGAGCTCGGCAGCATGTAGTCAGGCAAACTCTTCTTCAAAAAATCCCGCACTTTACTGATATCGGTCGCGCGCGGCTCGTTTGCACCTCGTTCAGGAAGTAGATAGGCCACTAGTCTCTTTTCATTCGGCACGTCCTCTCTCAACAACACCACCGCGTCCCTCACGCCCTCCATCTCTCCCAACGCCGCTTCGATCTCTTCCAACTCGATCCGGTGCCCGTGCAGCTTCACT
>Ga0068863_100007261_pt1 | contig 10853 bp, 5 predicted proteins | sample KBSSwiS62_FD_66596 | JGI IMG/M metagenome (GOLD analysis project Ga0068863, IMG submission 66596) | Switchgrass rhizosphere microbial communities from Kellogg Biological Station, Michigan, USA - KBS Switchgrass S6-2 | ecosystem: Host-associated > Plants > Roots > Rhizosphere > Soil ...
AGCGCGATCAACGGTTCAGGGCTCGCCTTTAAGTTCAGACGAGTTGAGAAAAACCCACGCATATTGGCGCGCGTGCAATTATTTGGCGTTGGGGATGATCTATCTTCAAGCCAATCCATTATTAAAAGAACGGCTGAAACCCGAGCACATCAAGAACCGGCTGCTTGGACATTGGGGCTCGAGCCCAGGGCTGGCTTTCACCTATATCCACCTGAATCGCCTTATAAGGAAATTTGATCTCGACATGATTTTCATGGCTGGGCCTGGGCACGGTGCGCCTGGTGTTCTCGGTCCTGGGTATCTGGAGGGCGCGTACTCTGAGATCTATCCAGAAAAGAGCGAAGACGAAGTAGGATTGCAAGAGTTTTTCCGACAATTTTCGTTTCCTGGCGGGATTGGCAGCCACTGCACGCCGGAGACTCCCGGATCGATCCACGAAGGAGGTGAGCTCGGGTACGTGCTCTCCCATGCGTGTGGAGCAGCGTTCGACAATCCAGAGTTGATCGTCGCGGCCGTGGTCGGCGATGGCGAATCGGAGACCGGCCCCCTCGCAACCTCTTGGCACATCAGCAAGTTTCTGAGTCCCATTCGCGACGGAGCGGTCCTGCCCATTCTGCACTTGAACGGCTACAAGATTAACAATCCAACTCTGCTGGCGCGCATTACCCACGAAGAACTGGAGAATCTGCTGCAGGGCTACGGATGGACGCCTTACTTCGTCGAAGGCTCCGATCCTGACAGCATGCACCAGGCGATGGCTGCGACTGTCGAACACTGCGTGATGGAAATTCAAAATCATCAGCGGGAATGCCGGTCGACCGGCGTTGCCAAACGGCCACGCTGGCCCATGATCGTGTTGCGCTCTCCGAAAGGATGGGGAGCGCCGCAAGAGTTAGCTGGTCATCGTCTGGAAGGTTTTTGGCGTGCCCACCAGGTGCCACTGATGGATGTGAAGAAGAAGCCGGATCAGTTGTGCATTTTGGAGAAGTGGATGCGCGACCAAAAACCCGACGAGCTGTTCGACGAAAAAGGCAAGCTGATTCCGGAGCTAAAGGAGTTAGCGCCGAACGGGAACCGCCGCATGAGCGCGAACCCACATGCTAACGGCGGAGTGCTGAGAAGGGCCCTGCGACTACCAAACTTCTGCGATTATGCACTGAAGGTTGACCGCCCCGGAACGATCGAGGCTGAGAATGTGCCGCCGTTGGGGAATTTCCTTCGCGATGTCATGAAGTTGAACATGAACAATTTCCGCGTCTTCGGTCCCGACGAAACAACGTCCAACAAACTCCAAGCGGTGTACGAGGCGTCCAAGAAATTTTGGATTGCCGAATATTTTCCTGAAGACGCCGACGGCGGTGAACTAGCGACGGACGGACGTGTCATTGAGATGCTGAGCGAGCACACGATGGAGGGGATGCTCGAAGGGTACCTCCTAACCGGCCGCCACGGCTTCTTCTCTTCTTACGAAGCCTTTGTCCACGTCATCGATTCCATGTTCAACCAGCACGCGAAATGGCTTTCGATCAGCAACCACTTATCCTGGCGACAGAAGATTGCCTCGCTGAACCTGCTGATTACGTCTACGGTCTGGCGGCAGGATCACAACGGCTTCACGCATCAGGACCCTGGCTTTCTGGACGTCGTACTAAACAAGAGTGCAGCCGTGACCCGAATTTATCTTCCTCCGGACGCCAATTGCCTGCTGTCAGTAGCCAATCACTGCCTCCGGAGCGAGAACTACATCAATGTGATTGTCTCCGATAAACAGCTTCACTTGCAGTACCTGGATATGGATGCAGCCATTACGCATTGCACGAAGGGCATTGGCATTTGGGACTGGGCTAGCAACGACCAGGGAGGTGAGCCCGATCTGGTACTGGCTTCCGCCGGGGATATCCCCACGCAGGAGGCGTTGGCAGCAACCGTGCTGTTGCGGCAGGAATTTCCTGATGTCAAGATCCGTTTCATCAATGTTGTCGACCTCTTTAAGCTGCAACCGAGCACGGAACATCCGCACGGTTTGACCGACGCGGACTTCAATTCTCTATTCACCTGCGACAAACAGATCATTTTCAATTTCCACGGGTATCCCTGGCTGATCCATCGCCTCACATATGCCCGCAAGAACAAGAACCTTCATGTGCGCGGGTACAAAGAGAAAGGCAACATCAACACGCCTATGGAACTGGCTATCAACAACGAGATCGATCGCTTCAGTCTGGCTATCGATGCGATTGACCGCATCCCGAGACTGCAGGCCGTAGGCGGGCACGCCAAAGAGAAGTTCCGCAACGCACACATTGCCTGTCGCAGCTATGCCTACAAGCATGGCATCGATGCACCGGAGATTGCAGGGTGGAGATGGCCGCTATAGCGGCGGGTTTGGCACTGTTGCATTGCCGGGAGAAACACAGGAATCGCCCACGCACGATGAAAATACTTGTACTCAATGCCGGTTCGAGCAGCCACAAGGCGTGCCTGTACGAGATTGCGGAGACTCCACCGAATGTCCCTCCTACTCCGTTGTGGGAGGGGAGGATCGAATGGCAAGACAATTCCGCGTCCCTCTCGGTGAAGAACCGCCTAGGGGCCGTTCTGAAAGAAAGAATACAGGGTTCCTCTCGCGAGCAAGTCATACAGAGTCTGCTACGCAGCGCGTGGGATGGCGATACGCGAGCGGTTGGATCCGAAACGGACATTGACGTCGTCGGACACCGAGTGGTGCACGGGGGCCCACATCTCGCGGATCCAGTCGCAATTACTCTTGAGGTGCAGGCGGAAATTCAGAGCGTTTCTGCATTTGCGCCGCTGCACATTCAGGCAGAACTGGAAGGCGTGAACATTATTGAGAAGATTCTGGGAGACGTTCCGCAGGTCGCGGTTTTCGATACGGGATTTCACCAGCAAATGCCCGCAGCAGCGACCGTCTATCCCGGTCCTTATGAATGGTTCAAGAAAGGCATTCGCCGTTACGGATTTCATGGGATCAACCATCAGTACTGCACGGTGCGTGCGGGGCAACTTCTTGGGAAGAATCCAAAGTCGCTCAAGCTAGTAATCTGCCATTTGGGCAATGGCTGCTCGATCTCAGCCGTTCAGCACGGCCGCAGCATCGACACGACTATGGGCTTCACCCCTCTGGATGGGCTGATGATGGGGACGCGGTCTGGGGCGGTGGACCCAGGAATTCTGACACATCTAATGCATGAGGATGGCCTGGACGGCGAGCGGATCAATGAACTGCTGAACAAGCACTCGGGACTGCTCGGGATTTCCGGGCTGTCTAGCGACATGCGTGACATCCTCGCCGCCATCCGGCAAGGGCACGAGAGGGCACAGCTGGCATTCGATATTTACATTCACCGCATCCGAGCCGCGATAGGCGCAATGGCTGCTGTGCTAGGCGGAGTTGATGCGGTCGTGTTTACGGCCGGCGTGGGTGAGAACTCACCTGAAGTACGATCCGCCGCATGCCGCGGATTGGAATTTGCGGGCTTGCAGTTGAATTATACGGCGAATGAAACGCCTACCCTCGACCAGGATATCGCCGCGGTCGATTCGACGGTGCGCGTTCTAGTCATTCGGGCGGAGGAGGACTGGGCAATCGCGACCGAGTGCTGGAAACTGACGCATTCTCAGCGGCCACAACAGGCATCGGCGAACCGACCGGCCAACGCTGTAATGAGGGCACAATGAGCGAAGCATTTCCAGTGGTATACGTAGCTCGTCATGGCGAAACCGCATGGAGTCTTTCTGGTCAGCACACAGGTCGTACCGATTTGCCGCTGACTCCAAATGGCGAACGCAATGCCGGGCGGCTTGGAGAACGCCTAGAAGGGCTGGCGTTTGTAAAGGTATTTACCAGCCCCTTGCAACGGGCTTATCAAACATGCAGATTGGCGGGGTTCGGTGCTGTGGCCGAAGTCGATGTGGACCTGGTCGAATGGAATTACGGTGAGTACGAAGGGCGAACGTCGGCTGAGATTCACGCAAAACGGCCGAACTGGGACTTGTTCCGAGATGGGTGCCCTGGAGGCGAATCGCTTGCGGAGGTTGGTGAGCGAGCCGACCGATTGGTGCAGCGTAGTCGGGCAGCCATGGGAAACGTGCTGCTCTTTTCAAGCGGTCACTTCATCCGAGTGCTAGCGGAGCGCTGGCTAGGGCTCCATCCGGGATCTGCCGGCAAATATTTTCTGCTCAGCACAGCGAGCCTGAGCGCCTTGGGTTACGAACACAGTCTTTGTCGCCCTGTGATTCGGCTTTGGAATGACGATCATCACGTGATCGAACAATCTGACGCGAGCTATCAGCCCGCAAAGTAGATGGAATTAAGAATCGAGGATTTTCAATGAGCACAAAACGTGTGACAGCGCCGGAAGTCAATCGAGTCGCCCCGAAAGAACACGAGGACGTTTCAGAACTTCTCAAACAGTATGGGTGCGGCCCGATCCCATTTGTCGGTTCGGAAAGCGCCTTCTACGAGCGGCATTTGGTCTTCGATCGCGTAATCGACCCGCACGTAGCGACGGCGCGAGAGCGATTCGAAGCGGTTGCACGTTCGATTCGAGATGTGCTCGCGCAACGCTGGATGCTGACCAAGAGCACCTATAACAAAACCAATCCCAAACGGGTTTATTACCTATCCATGGAGTTTCTCCTCGGCCGTTCACTGACAAACAACATCACCAACCTTTTGCTCAACCCATTAGTTCAACAGGCGGTCCAGGAAAAAGGTATTGATTGGCTGGAGTTGATTGAGCAGGAGCCCGATGCCGGCCTTGGCAATGGAGGTCTGGGGCGTTTGGCTGCTTGTTTTCTGGATTCCATGGCGACGATGCAACTGCCGGCCAGCGGCTACGGTCTTCGGTACGAGTACGGCATGTTCAAACAATGCATTGTGGGTGGCCGGCAAAAGGAGAATCCCGACAATTGGATGCGCTTGGGCGACCCGTGGGAGGTTGCGCGACCTACCGAAACGGTGGAAGTCAAGCTAGGATGCACGTTCAAATTGGTGGGCGGCAGCTTTCAGGTGCTGCGCGGACAGCCGTCAACCCTCTTCGGTATTCCTTTCGATCGCCCGGTCGTCGGCTACGCGGGAAAAACGATCAATACACTCCGCCTGTGGGCTGCCGCTGCGCCGGATTACTTCGATATCCAGGAATTTGGTGCCGGTGATTTCGTGGGTGCGCTGGGGGACACTCTTGAAGCCGAGTCGCTCACGCGCGTGCTGTATCCCGACGATTCAACTACGATCGGCCAAGGATTACGATTCCTCCAGGAATATTTCCTGGTGGCCTGTTCGTTCGCCGATATCGTACGACGATTCCGACGTCTGAATAACGACTGGGACAAGCTGCCTGAGAAAGCGGCAATCCAGCTTAATGACACCCATCCTGCCCTGGCGGTCGCTGAGTTAATGCGAATCCTGCTTGATGATGCTCGCTTGGGATGGGACCAGGCTTGGGATTTAACCAAGAAGACGCTCGCTTATACAAATCATACGCTGCTGCCGGAAGCGCTCGAAAAATGGCCCATCGACTTGTTCGAGATGCTTATCCCTCGCCACCTAGAGATCATTTACGAGATCAACCGTCGTTTTCTGGATGAAGTTCGCCTCCGTTTTCCGGGCGATGACGGACGCGTGGCGCGTGTGGGCCTGGTCGAAGAGGGTAGCCAACGCAAAATTCGCATGGCGCACCTGGCGATCGTCGGTTCGCACAGTACGAATGGCGTCGCTGCCGTGCACTCCAAACTTCTGCGAACCACCACCGTCCGTGATCTGGCCGAAATGTACCCAGAGCGTTTCAACAATAAGACGAACGGGGTGACCCCGCGGCGATGGCTGTTGCAAGCCAATCCCAAACTAGCGAGCGCGATTTCGGATGCGATCGGCGAACAATGGATTACCAATTTAAGCGAGCTGAGCAGGTTGAAACCACTGGCCGACGATCGCGGCTTTCGCGACGCATTTCTCACTTCAAAACGCGAGGCCAAAGCGCGGTTTGCCAACTGGCTGAGGACGGCATCAGGACAGGACGTCGATCCGGATACGATCTTCGACTGCCAAATCAAGCGCATCCATGAATACAAGCGACAACTGCTGAACGCACTGAGGATTGTGGTGGTCTACAACCGGCTGCGTGCAAATCCGAATCTGGAGATTGCGCCGCGCACGTTTTTCTTTGCCGGAAAGGCCGCGCCCGCGTATCACCTCGCGAAACTGATCATCAAATTCATCAATAACCTCGCCGTGACTATCGATAACGATCCGGCCGTGCACGGCAGAATCAAAGTCCTCTTTCTCCCCGAATACAACGTATCTCTTGCCGAGCGCTTGATTCCCGCCAGCGACGTTTCGAACCAAATCTCTACCGCTGGCTATGAGGCGAGTGGGACCAGCAACATGAAATTCATGATGAACGGTGCCCTGACCGTTGGCACGCGCGATGGCGCAACCATCGAAATGGCCGAGGAGGCCGGTGAAGAGAACTTCTTCCTGTTCGGATTAACCGTGGAGGAAGTGGAGAAAAGCCGGGGCTGGTACAACCCGCACTGGCACTATGACCATGAGCCGGAGACTCGAGCCGCTCTGGACCTGATTTTCTCCGATCACTTCAGCCGCAACGAGCCGGGAATCTTCGCTCCCTTGCGCGACACCCTTCTGACCAACGGCGATCACTACATGCATCTGGCCGACCTCACCCCGTATTGCCGCGCGCAAGAAGCCCTCGGCACTCTGTACGCAAATTCGGGAGAATGGGCCCGCAAAGCGATTTTGAACATAGCGAGCTCCGGAAAATTCTCTAGCGATCGCACCATTGCCGAATACGCTCAAGACATCTGGAAGGCGGAACCATGCCCGATACGGTAGGAACTCAGTCCGCGGTAGCTGGACCGAATCAAGACTCAATCTCGCCGCTGGCTGGCAAGCCGGCACGCAAGGACATGTTGGTGGACGTCGCCCGGCTCGAGAGGGAGTATTTCGACCGCCGCCCGGACCTGCAAGACCCGAATCAGCTTGTCAGCTTCGGCACCAGCGGACACCGCGGGTCGCCCTTTCAAGGCACCTTCACCGAAGCCCATATCCTCGCGATCACCCAGGCAATTTGCGAGTACCGGAGATTGCGAGGAATCGACGGTCCGCTGTACATGGGCAAAGATACGCACGCGCTGTCTAGTCCCGCACAGCGGACTGCGCTTGAGGTGCTAGCGGCGAACAACGTGGAAACTGTCATTCAGCAAAATGACGGCGTTACACCCACGCCCGCAGTCTCGCGAGCGATTCTCGTCTATAACCGCAATCGCAAAGAGCATCTCTCAGACGGCATCGTGATTACGCCGTCGCATAATCCGCCCGAAGATGGAGGCTTTAAGTACAACCCGCCGAACGGCGGGCCCGCGGATACGGATGTGACCCATTTGGTGGAAACTCGGGCAAACGAATTGTTGCGTGCCGGCAATATTGGCGTGAAGCGATTGTCTTTCAACAAAGCCGTCGCGGCATCCACCACGCACCAGGACGATCTTATGTTGCCGTACGTGCGCGATCTCAGCAATGTTGTCGATATGGACGCCATCCGCGACGCAAAGCTACGCCTTGCCGTGGATCCCTTGGGCGGAGCCGCTCAGCCATATTGGGAACCAATCAATGCGATCTACGGGCTGGATGTTACCGTCGTCAATCCCGTCATTGACCCAACCTTTTCCTTCATGACCGTGGACCACGACGGCAAGATCCGCATGGACTGTTCCAGTCCGTACGCAATGGCCAGACTCGTGGCATTGAAAGACCGATACCAGGTCGCTTTCGCGAATGATCCAGATTCCGACCGGCACGGAATCGTCACTCCTACAGGCGGTCTGATGAACCCGAACCACTACCTTGCAGTGGCCATACAGTACCTGCTCACGCATCGGCCGGAATGGCGGCACGAAGCAGCCGTCGGCAAGACCCTCGTGAGCAGCAGCATGATTGATAATGTCGTGAAAAAACTTGGTCGTGACCTGCGCGAAGTCCCGGTCGGCTTCAAGTGGTTTGTAGCGGGCCTCTTCGACGGTTCCTACTGTTTCGGTGGCGAAGAGAGCGCCGGAGCGAGCTTCCTGCGGCGTGACGGCACCGTGTGGACGACGGACAAGGACGGCCCCATCATGGATCTGCTCGCCGCGGAGATCACGGCCCGCACCGGTAAGGATCCCGGTGAGCACTACCGCGAACTGACCACAGAATTTGGCTCTGCGTACTACACGCGCATTGACGCGCCGGCATCGCCAGAGCAGAAAAGCAAACTGCAAAAGTTATCGCCAGAGACCGTGAAAGAGTCGGAGCTCGCTGCTGAGCCAATCACCGCGAAGCTGACGCGGGCTCCCGGCAATAACGCCCCGATCGGAGGCCTAAAGGTGGTGGCGAAAAGCGGCTGGTTTGCAGCCCGGCCTTCCGGGACAGAAAACATCTACAAAATTTATGCGGAGAGCTTCAAGAGTCAGCAGCATCTGAACTCAATGGTTGCTGAGGCTCAGGGGATCGTTAACAACGCATTGCGTTCAGCAGCTCCGAGTCGGCCATGAGCGCCAGTGGTCAGGCCGGAGTCGTTCCCCCGTTTCCGCCGGAATACCGCTGTTCCGGCATCCTACTGCATGTTACCTCTCTGCCATCGCCCTATGGGATCGGCGATCTGGGACCATCAGCGCTCTCCTGGGTCGACCGCCTCTATGACAGCGGGCAGGGGTGGTGGCAGGCATTGCCGATCGGGCCCACCGGATATGGGAATTCGCCCTACCAGTCTCTGTCTTCCTTTGCGGGCAATGGCTTGCTAATCAGCCCCGAGTACCTCATCTCCGACGGACTGCTCAACGCGAGTGACTGGGCCCCCCATTTCCCTTCAGATCTTGTCGACTACGATTCCGTTATTCCTTTCAAGCAGAAGCTGCTCGACAAAGCATGGATAAAGTTCAATGCTGGCGAGCGTCGCGATCTCCAGCTGGCTTATCAGGAGTTCTGCGCAGCCAACGAGAGCTGGCTGGAAGACTATGCGCTATTTCGAGCGCTGAAGAACAAGTTTGGAGGCTCCTATTATCTCGAGTGGCCCGAAGAGTTAGTCCAGCGCAAGCCTGCTGCTCTGGCACAGGCCCGCAGTGAACTTGCCCATGAAATTGACCGGTATCGATTGGAACAATTTCTTCTGTTAAGGCAGGCAGACCAGGTCAAGGAATATGCGCATGCCAAAGGCGTGAGCCTGATTGGCGATCTCCCGTTCTTTGTCTCACCGGATTCCAGCGATGTGTGGGCGAACCCTGAGTTTTTCCTGCTCGACGAGCGGCGGCAGTCGCGGTGCGTCGCTGGAGTCCCTCCCGATTACTTTAGCAATGACGGACAGTTATGGGGCAATCCGGTCTACAACTGGGATGCGCTTCGTTCGACCGGGTACCGCTGGTGCATGGATCGAGTTCGCGCTCTGCTGAATCACGTCGACGTCATTCGCCTGGATCATTTCAGAGGTTTTGCAGCTGCGTGGCACGTACCCGCCGGAGCAAAAACCGCGCGCCCGGGCCAATGGGTCGCGGGGCCGGGAGCCACCTTCTTCGAGACGATCCAGAGGGAACTCGGCCATTTGCCATTCATCGCCGAGGATCTGGGAACCATCACCTCGGAAGTGAAATCACTACGCGATCAGTTTCAAGTGCCAGGCACGCGAATCCTACAGTTCGCCTTCGATGGTCACGCTGATAATCCGTACCTTCCACACAATTTTCTCGCCAACACGGTAGCGTATACCGGTACGCACGATAATCCGCCAACTCGCGAATGGTATGAAGAATTGCCCAAACCCCAGAAAGAAATTTTGTGGAGCTATCTCGAGCGCCATTTGGTGAATAGCGAGGAAGCTGCGCCGGCGCTGATCGAACTCGCGTGGTCATCCGTGGCGGCTTTGACCATTGCGCCGTTACAAGACGTTTTCGCCCTCGGTGCCGAAAGTCGAATGAACGTACCCGGTCGAGCGGATGGAAACTGGCGCTGGCGCTTCAACGAGCAAATGGTGCCCGCAAACGCGTTCAAATGGCTCCGCGATTTGACGAATAGGGCGAAGCGCTCCGCGAGCGCGACGTCAAAATTTCAGACGGTCAGAACCAAAGCGCCTCATTTCTGTGAGATTCAGAAATCCTGAAGGGCTCGATCTATGAAGACACTCGCTGACAATGTCCCTACATCTGATGCAACCCCGGCTGCCGTTTCACGTCCCAAACGTCCGAGTTGGGCACAAACAGAAGGAACTCCGTTACCACTTGGTGCCACGTGGATAGAAGACGAACAGGCCTTCAACTTTGCGGTCCATGCCGAGCACGCGGAGAGCGTCACGCTGTTCCTTTATTCGTCTGAGGATCTGGCCAAGCCGATCCTGACGTTCCCATTTCATTTTATTCGTAACAAGTCAGGACGGATCTGGCACTGCAGGCTCGCGCTCGAGCAAATGCAAGGTGCTCGTTATTACGCCTACTCGGTGTCGGGCCCGGCCGTCTCTGAACTTCAGCGGTTTGATTCCGAGAAGGTCTTACTCGATCCCTATGCTAAATGTATTTTCTTCCCGCCTGAATTTGACCGCAAGTCGGCAACCGTGCCGGGCCCGAACGCCGGGAAAGCACCGCTAGGGATACTGACTGGTCATCTTGTAGCCTTCGATTGGTCGGAAGACGTTTCACCTAGCCCCGAGTCGGATGCAATCATCTACGAACTGCATGTAAAGGGGTTCACGAAGAACCCAAATTCTGGCGTACATCCTTCACGTGCCGGTACATACGCCGGTTTGGTGGAAAAGATTCCCCATCTACAGGAACTCGGCGTAACCGTCGTCGAA
>Ga0068863_100007265_pt1 | contig 10849 bp, 12 predicted proteins | sample KBSSwiS62_FD_66596 | JGI IMG/M metagenome (GOLD analysis project Ga0068863, IMG submission 66596) | Switchgrass rhizosphere microbial communities from Kellogg Biological Station, Michigan, USA - KBS Switchgrass S6-2 | ecosystem: Host-associated > Plants > Roots > Rhizosphere > Soil ...
ATACGCGCTTCGAAGAACGCGCCGCGTTGTGGGGCGACGAGGCGGCGATGCGGCTCGCCGCGCTGGATCGGCAGGAAATGCTCTGGACGCAGCGCGCCGCCGATTTTGCGCTGCAACGCGAGGCTTTGTTCGCTGATACGCACATTTCACCGGCGGCGCGCGACGCGCGTCTGGCGGTGTTGCTGTCGCGCTTCAGCGAACCGGAACGACGCCGGCTGCAGGCGCTGGCGCAAGCGGGCGCGCTGCCGCTGCATTGACTTGGGCGTCGGGTCGCCAGATCGCGCGTCAGCGGGCGGCCTGGAGGCTTCAGCGTGCGTCAACCGGCGGGACATCTCGACACTGCAGCACCGCCGCCCGCAGGGCCGCGGCATCCGCAGCGCCGAAGGCGAAGCGCGCCGCGACATGGTGCTCGTTCTGACCGGCCTTGAATTCCATCCAGCTCAACGTGCCCGGTTCCGTAGACAGTGCGGCGAAGAAATCGGCGGCGCCGGGCTGGTCCAGGACATCTTCGACGCCGAGCACGACATCCCCCGCACCGCCACTATCGGATGCGCGCCAGCTGCGCGATTCCGATCGTGCGTTGACTGTCAACGTAGCGGTATGGGACAACGCGTCCCAGCCGAGCAGCACTGGATGCGGCAGCAGCTGCGCAGGGTTCGAGTCGATGCTGTCCGTCTCTCCGTCCAGATCCTCAAGCGTGACGTCACGCAAGCGCAAGTTCAATTCATAAATGTGCCTGCCCCATACATGACAGGTGCCCTCGACGGTCACGGTATGTTCGCCGAGCTGCGCAACGCGCGCGACTCCCTCGCGCACAAATTGCGGGAGGTTGTCGCCACAGACGAACACGCCCAAGCCGTTTGCCGCCAGCGCGACAATCATTGCAATATTCATTTGACTCTCAATCCGTCCGCCCCGATTGCCGCGGCAGGGCTGTGCAGGCTTAGTGCGCCAGCGCCGCACCAAGTTCCGCGATCGTGCGCGCCATAGTGCCGGCCTGCATTGCGCGTTCGTTCGAAGCGTTGCCTTGCAGCGCGCGCTTGAGCACGCCCTGCGCGATCGCGGCGAGGCGGAAGAACTGAAACGCCAGCAGGAAATTCCAGTGCGGGAGTGGATCGAGTCCGGTCGCCGCGGCGAAGCGTTCGATCAATGCCGCCTCGTCAGGAATGCCGAGCGCGCCGCGATCCATGCCGGCGAGGCCGGGCAGGATCGGGTTGCGCGGCAGGCGCAGGGCCATGCAGAAATAGGCGAGGTCCGCGTACGGATGTCCCAACGTGGACAATTCCCAATCCACGATGGCGAGCAGCTCGGGCTTCGTCAGACTCCACATCAGGTTGTCGATGCGGAAATCGCCGTGCACCAGCGCGACGCGGCCGTCATCCGCCGGCACCTTGCCTGGCAGCCAGCTGATCAGCTGTTCCATGGCGTACAGCGATTCCGTTTCGGCAGCGCGGTACTGTTCAGTCCAGCGCGCGACCTGGCGCGCGAAATAATTTCCAGGCTTGCCGTAGTCGGCGAGCCCCGTGGCGGCGACATCGAGTTGTGCGAGTGCTATCAACGCGTCGATTGCCGCAAAGTAGTGCGCGCCGCGTTGCGGCGCGTCGAGTTCCGGCAGCGCCGGATCCCAGAACACGCGTCCCGGCACGAACGCCATTACATAAAACATGCTGCCGATGATGCTGTCGTCCGTGCAAAGATGCAGCGGCTGTGCAACCGGTACGGCACTGCCGTGCAGCGCGCCCAGCACGCGGAACTCCCGATCGACCGCATGCGCCGATGCCAGCAGTTTTCCCGGCGGCTTGCGCCGCAGCACGTATTTGCCGGATGCCGCGTCGATCAGGTAAGTCGGATTCGACTGGCCGCCCTTGAACTTCGTGGCAACCAGCGGCCCACGAAATCCCTCGACATGCGCCTCAAGATAGGCAGCGAGCGCGCTCTCGGGCAGGGCGAGCACATCGCTCATGTCGCTCGCTCCGCGCGCAGCATCGACTTGGCCAATGCAGCAATGTGTACTTCGTCGGGTCCGTCGGCCAGGCGCAGCGAACGCGCACCGGCGTAGGCGTGCGCGAGGAACGTGTCCGCGCTCAGGCCGAGCGCGCCGTGCACCTGCATCGCGCGATCGAGCACCGCGCAGGCCATGCGCGGCGCGACGACCTTGATCATGCCGATGGCGTCTTTGGCGCCCTTGATGCCGGCGCGGTCCAGCGTGGCCGCGGCGGCCAGCGTCAGCAGGCGCGCCTGTTCGATCTCGCAGCGCGATTGCGCAAGCGCGTCCTGCACCATGCCTTGTGCGGCCAGCGGCTTGCCGAACGCGATGCGCGTCTGCGCGCGCCGGATCATCGTCTCGAGCGCGCGCTGCGCCAGGCCGATCAGGCGCATGCAGTGATGGATGCGGCCGGGACCGAGCCGGCCCTGCGCGATCTCGAAGCCGCGGCCTTCGCCGAGGATCAGGTTTTCCGCCGGCACGCGCACGCGCTCGAACTCGACTTCGGCGTGGCCATGCGGCGCATCGTCGTAGCCGAACACCGTCAGCGGCCGCACGATGCGTACGCCGGGCGTGTCGCGCGGCACCAGGATCATGCCGTGCCGGTGATGCGTGTCGGCGTCGGGATTGGTCACGCCCATGACGATGAACACCGCGCAGCGCGGATCCATCGCGCCGGTGGTCCACCACTTGCGGCCGTCGACGACGTAGTCGCCGCCGTCGCGCGCGATGCGCGTGGCGATGTTGGTGGCGTCGGAACTGGCCACCGCCGGCTCCGTCATGGCGAACGCGGAACGGATTTCGCCGGCCAGCAGCGGCGTCAGCCAGCGTTGCTGCTGCTCTGCCGAGCCGTAGTGCAGCAGCACCTCCATGTTGCCCGAGTCCGGCGCGCTGCAATTGTATACTTCCGCAGCGATCGCGCTGCGGCCCATCACTTCGGCCAGCGGGGCGTAGTCGAGATTGGACAACCCTTCGCCATGCAGGGATGCATCAGTGTCGCGGGAGGCAGGATGCCGGGAGCGACCGCCATGCAGGGATGCATCAGTGTCGCGGGAGGCAGGATGCCGGGAGCGACGCGCGTCGGGCAGGAACAGGTTCCACAGTCCGGCGGCGCGTGCCTCGCGCTTGAGCTGTTCGATGACTGGCGGAATCGTCCAGCGCGCGCCCGGCTGTTCGACGTGCGCGAAGTAGTCGGCCTCGGCGGGCTCGACGTGGCGGCGCTGGAATTCTTCGAGCCGCTCGCGCAAATCCGCCGCGTGCGCGGATGCGGGAAACAGGTTAGCCAGCGTTGCCTGTGATTTCGCGAGTTCTGACATCGGTGCCCCGCCGCGTTGCCTTGTGCTCAATAGTACGTGACCCAACCCTTGTCTGCCGCGCTGGTCAGGTGCGGCAGCACGTTCCAGGTCTGCAATTCCCAGGCGTCGCCGTGCGCGCGGAATTCGCTGAGCGCAGTGTTGCGCAACGCCAGGTTGAGTTTGACCGCGCGCTCCGCGTCGCAACCCAGTGCGGACTGCGCGCTGCGCGAGATCGGCCCGCCGGAACTGATCACCAGCACCTTGCCGCGCGGCACCGATTCCAGGCGTGCGCGTGCGCGTGCGACGCGCGCGCCGAACCCGGTCCACGTTTCCGGCACCGCGCCATCGAGCTCGCCGCGCGCCCAGGCATGCAGTGCTTCGGCCAACAGCCCATGGATCGTTCGACGATCGTGCGCGTTGGTGCGCGCCGCGGCGAGCAACGGATGATCGGCGTGCGAAGTGGCCCAGGCACGCACCACGGCCTCGTGCTGAAATTCGTTCCAGTCGGCGTCCTGCTCGGCTTGCGGCAAGGCGCGGCCGGCAGCGGTGAATGCCGCGACGATCGGCTCGAGCGTTTGCGCATGACGTCGCAGCGTGCCGCTGACGACACGCGCGAATTGCAGGTCCGGATCGGCGGTCAGCCATTGCGCCAGGCGTCGCGCCTGTTGCTCGCCGCGCTCGGACAGCTGATCGTAGTCGGCGCTGCCGAACGAGGCCTGCGCGTGACGAATCAGCCACAGTCGCGAAGCTGTCCGGTGCGTGGCTGCCGCCGTCGAACCGGCGCTAGTGTCCTGTCCCACAACTATCATCAAATAATTCCGGCGTCTTTCGCCGCGATACCGCGTTGCTCGTCGTCGCCGTAGCGCCGCTACGACTCCTTCTCGCGCCTTGTCTCGCGACGAAATCCATCCGGAATTCCTTTGCGTTAGTTGTGGGACAGGACACTAGTCAATAACGTAGTCCTGGTTGAAACGCAGCACGAACGGCTGGCTTTTTCCTTGCGGCGTGACCTTGACCGTGAAGATGTACGCGCCGGAGCCGCTCAGCGGAAACTCGCCGAGATAGTCGACGTCGCCGCCTTCGCTGGTTTCGCGCATGCCGATCGGCGCGTGGTGGCCGGTCAGGTCGCTGACATCGGCGCTGATTTGCGCGCCGACCATGCTGGCGGTACCGTCGTGCCTGTGCTCGACCGCGATGTTGAGCAGGCCGCGCTTCGAGGAGCGCTCGATGTGGTACTGGCGCGCCATGCTGTCGACCAGCCGGTCCGTGGAGATGGCGTTGTAGTGGATGACGAAGTCGCCGAAATCCTGCGAATTGGCCGCTTCCTGCGCGCCTTCGCCGATGCGCGGCAGCAGCAGCAATACGAGCAGCAGCAGGATGGCCAGCAGCGACACACCTAGCTTGTGGGCGATGTGCATGGGTACCTCGCGCCGTCAGTGAAACGACGCCGGCATGTTACACCTGTACGGCGAGGTCGCCGAGCGGCGCGATCACCAGCATGCGCACCAGCACCAGCACGATCGAAGCGATCCAGAACGAGAAATCCATGCCGCCCATCGGCGGCAGCAGGCGCCGGAACGGGCGCGCCACCGGTTCGACGATCAGTGCCAGCAGGCGGAAGTTGGAGTCGTAGCGCGCCGACGGAAAGAAACTCAGCAGGCAGTAGGCGAACACGCCGATCAGTTCGATCAGGATCAGCCAGTCGCAGACGTCGACCAACGCGCGCAACAGCACGCCGGCGACGCCGACATGCGCGCCGAGCATCGCCACCAGCAGGAACAGTTCCAGCGCCGCCAGCAGCCAGGCGATCAGCAGTGCGCTCAATTCGATGCGCCGCCAGCGCGGCACGATCGAGCGCAGCGGCGTGCTGATACGGTTGGTCAGCGCGTACACGAAACGGCACAGCGGTTCGTTGAACGGCGCGCCAACCGCGATCAGCAGCATGCGCGCCAGGAACAGCACGATCGCAAAGCCGAACACGGTCTGCACCAGAAACGTGCCGGCGTTTTGCAGGTAGTTCATCGATTACCTCGTGATTTCAATCCGCTTGGCATAGCGACGGGCCAGCGCGGCGAACAGTTTCGCGCGCGTCATCCGTGCGCGTCGAATTGCGCGGAAAGCTCGCCGCCGCGCCGCGTCGCCGCGGCGACCGCGCGCGCCACGATCGCGGCAAAGTCGCTGGCGGCGAAACTCTCCAGCGCCGCCTGCGTGGTGCCGTTCGGCGACGTGACGCGGCGGCGCAGCTCGGCCGGCGCGCTGCCGTCCTCGCGCAGCATGCGGCCAGCACCGAGGCAGGTCTGCGCGGCCAGCTCGCGCGCCGTATCGCGCGACATGCCCTGCGCCACCGCGGCCTCTTCGAGCGCTTCGACGAGCAGGAAAAAGTACGCCGGCCCGGAGCCCGAGATTGCTGTGACCGTATCCATCAGCGACTCGTCGCCGACCCAGGCCAGGCTGCCGGCAGCGCCGAGGATGCTTTCCGCCAGGTCGCGTTGTGCGTCATCGACGCGCGCATTCGCGAACGCGCCGGTGGCGCCGGCGCCGATCAGAGCCGGCGTGTTCGGCATGGCGCGCACGATCGGCAGGCCACCGCCGAGCCAGGCGTCGAGTTGCTCGATACGGATGCCCGCGGCAATCGAGATGATCAACGGCTGCCGCGCCTGTGCCGCAGCACGCAGTCCTTCGCATACCGCTTTCATCACCTGCGGCTTGACCGCGAGCACCAGCACGTTGGCGGACGCGGCGGCAACGTCGTTGTCGGCATGCACCGCAACCGCAAAGTCGCGTGCGAGTGCTGTGCGCAGGTCGACGTTTGGTTCGGCCACACCAATCGAAGCTGCCGGCGCTCCACCGCGCAGGAGGCCGCCGATGAGGCTGCGAGCCATGTTGCCGCCGCCGATGAAGGCGAGGGGAGAAGAAACTTGCGCAGGCGTCATGTCGGATTCGTGGAGTACGGGAGGGCGCAAAGACTACATGGGGAGCGGCGCACGCGGAACAAGGCGAAGCATGGAGGGCACGTTTTCGCGCGCGTGGTGCGGCGGCCCGCTACTGCGTCAGCGCGTCCACCGGAATGATGATCACCACGCAGCGGTTGCTGGCGCGGCCTTCGCGGGTGTCGTTCGAGTGCAGCGGTTTTTCCGGACCGAGGCCGAGTTCGACGATGTCGCCTTTCGCAAAACCATTGCTGACGAATTCCGCGGCGACCGCGAGTGCGCGGCGCGTCGACAATTCCACATTGTGATCGCGCGGCCCGCTGTTGTCGGTGTGGCCCTCGATGCGCAGCTTGCGCACGTTGGCCTTGAGCAGGCCGCTGGCGGTATTGGCGATCGACTTCTGCATGCTCGGCTTGAGCTTGTCCTGGTCGAGTTCGAACGAGATCGGCTCGGGCAGGTTCAGCAGCCAGCCGTCGTCGCCTGCGGCAAAGCCGAGCGAATCGAGCGCGGCGCGTTGTGCGGCGGAGGGATCCGGCGCGGGTTCTGGTTTGACCTCCGGTGCCTTGCACGCACTGAGCATCAGCACGAGCAGCACCAGGCACAGCCACGGCGTAGTGGCAGCATTCCGGCTCCGTCGCAATACCTGCACGTCAGCCTCCCCTCGACCCGGTACGGCTTCCCACGAGCCGTCCAGCGGTTGTCGCGTTTCTCCGCATGCTAGTGCGTGCCGCCGCTGGCTGCAATTCCATCGGCAGTCTTGCCCGCTTCGGTCCAGCGCGTGACCGCCGCCGACTGATAGTGCATGCCCTTCATCTGGTACATCGATTTGTCGGACGATTGCAGCAGCGCTTCGGCGCTGGTGGCGGTATCCGGATACACCGCCACGCCGATGCTGACGCCCGGATGGATGGTGCAATCCTTGAGCCGGATCGGACGCTCCAGCGTGGCGCGCAACGCATGAATCAGCTTGACCGTGCCGGCTTCGCCGTGTTCGGCGCTGCGTGGCAGCGGCGCGATCAGCAGCACGAATTCGTCGCCGCCGAGGCGCGCGGCCATGGCGCCCTCCGGCAGCCAGACGCGCAGCCGGTCGGCGATCGTGTTGAGCAGCTGGTCGCCGACATCGTGGCCGAAGGTGTCGTTGATCGACTTGAACGAATCGATGTCCAGATACAGCAGCGCGGCGCGCGTGTCGTGAGCGGCGCATTCGGCCAGCGTCGCCGCCAGCGCCGGTTCGAACATCGCGCGATTCGGCAGGCCGGTCAGCGGATCGTGGAACGCCAGCCGGCGCAGCACCTGGTTGTTCGCACGCAAGGCCTGATCGCGCTGCACGATTTCATCGAGCAGGCCGTTGAACTGCACGCGCAGATCGTCCACCTCGGCGATCTCCGCGGCCGGCGCGCGTTGCGTGAAGTCCTGTTGTTCGGTGGCCTGGTGCATCAACGCGCGCAGCTGGGTCAGCGGCTGCGCGATGCGCCGGGTGTTGCGCCGCGATACCACGAACGACAGGATGCCGATGCAGGTGACCACCAGGATGTCAGCGATGATCAGGCCGAAGAAGGCATTCAGCAGCGGGCCTTCGCCGCCTTGCAGGCGCACGCTGCCGACGGTGCGCTGATCGGCGATCACCTTGGCGCTGACCACCTCGCCGTCGAAGTAGCCGGCGAGCGTGCCGATCGGTCCGCTCGGCGCGGTCACTACGCGTGCCTTGAGCTTGCCCTGCGCGTCGAACAGTTCCGCGCGGGTGACGCCTTCCTCGGCCGGAATCGCGCGCAGCACCTCTTCGGCGGCGGCATCGTCGTGGAAGATCAGCGCCGGCTGGCTTTCGATCGCGGTGATCTGCGCCAGGTTGCTCAGATGCGCGAACGTCTGCTGGTGCAGGTAGTGGTAGCCGACGATCGACGCGCCGAGCGTGGCCAGCACCACCGCTGCCGCATACACCATCAGCTGCGCGCGCCCGATGTGCTCGACCAGCGTGCGGCGCGTCACGGCGCACCTCCGGCGGCATCGGACTGGCGCGCCATCATCAGCAGCTTGGCGTTGATCAGAAAGCCGGCATTCTTGATCGCGCTCAGGTTTACCTCGAAGCCGCCGCGCGCTTCGGCCGTGTGCAGGCAGATTTGTCCACCGGCGCTGCAGAAATCGCGGCCGCTGCCGACCGTGAGCAGGCCGTTGCGTCCCTGCGTGGTCTTCAGCAACGCGGCGGTGGCGGACGGCTCGGCGCCGGTCAGGTCGAGAATCTGGCAACCGTTGAGCCCATCGCCGGGCTTGACCGCGCGCACCTCGAATGGGCGCTCGCGCACGCGCAGGCCGGTGTAGTGCGCGTCAGCCGCGGCATTGCCGCCGGCCACGCATACCTGCCATGACTTGATCGTTTCATCGCCGGGCCAGCGCACGTACAGCACGAAGCCGCTGATGTACTCCTGCGGTGTCGGCGCGGCGGCGCGCGCCATCGGTGCAGCAAGCAGGGCGGCGAGCAGGGCAAGCAGCAGTCGCGCGCTGCCCGGCGAGCGCAATGTTCGGCATGCATGGCGGCGGTAGGAATGGCCATGCATGCGGGCCATCCCCTAGGCGCGCGCGCCGAACAAGGCGGTGCCGATGCGCACCATGCTGGCGCCGGACTCGATGGCGAGCTCGAAATCGTCGGACATGCCCATCGACAATGTGTCCATTTGTGGAAAAGTAGCGCGCGTTGCGGCGTAAAGTGCGCGCATGCGCTCAAATGCCTCGCGTCGCGCGGTTGCATCCGGTGCCGGCTGCGGGATCGCCATCAGCCCGCGCAGGCGCAGTCGCGGCGCCTGCGCAACTTCACGCGCCAGGCGCGGCACCTCGGTGGGTGCGCATCCCGATTTGCTCGGCTCGGCGTCGATGTTGACCTGGATCAACACGTTCAGCGGCGGCCTGGCGGCGTCACGGTAGCGATTCAGTGGTTCGATGAGTTTCCCCCGGTCCAGACTTTGCAGCCAATCGAAGTGCAGCGCAACTTCGCGGCACTTGTTCGACTGCAGCGGCCCGATCAGATGCCATTCAAGATTCAGACCATCGAGCTCGAGCTGCTTGGCCAGCCCTTCCTGCACGTAGTTTTCGCCGAACGCGCGCTGGCCGAGTGCCGCCAGTGCGCGGATCGCCGCGGCGGGCTGGGTCTTTGAAACCGCCAGCACGCGGGCCGGATGCCCGGCACGCCCCGCCGCCGCCGCGACGCGCTCAAGGATTTCCGCGTAGTTGCCGTTCACGTCGGCACCATTTCACTAAAGTACCGCAAAAGAAAGTGGCTCCAAGGGCTTGCGCTAGCTTGAAATTATGGGGTTATACTGCACCAGAAGTCGCGTCAGCGCAGCCGTCCTAAGGGGAATCGCATGGATATCGCCGAGCTACTTGCGTTTTCGGTCAAGAACAAGGCGTCCGATCTGCATTTGTCGGCGGGTTTGCCGCCGATGATCCGCGTCGACGGCGACGTGCGCCGCATCAACATCCCGGCGCTGGACCACAAGCAGGTGCACTCGCTGGTGTACGACATCATGTCGGACAAGCAGCGCCGCGACTACGAGGAATTCCTCGAGGTCGACTTCTCCTTCGAAATCCCCGGCCTGGCGCGCTTCCGCGTCAACGCCTTCAACCAGAACCGCGGCGCCGGCGTGGTGTTTCGTACCATTCCGTCGGAAGTGCTGACCCTGGAAGACCTGGCCTGTCCGAAGATCTTCAAGGACTTGATCAACCAGCCTCAGGGTTTGGTGCTGGTGACCGGGCCGACCGGTTCCGGCAAGTCGACCACGCTGGCGGCGATGGTCGATCACATCAACAAGAACGAATACGGCCACATCCTCACCGTCGAGGATCCGATCGAATTCGTGCACACCGCGCAGAAGTGCCTGATCAACCAGCGCGAAGTGCATCGCGACACACACGGCTTCAACGAAGCATTGCGTTCGGCGCTGCGCGAAGACCCGGACTACATCCTGGTAGGCGAAATGCGCGACATCGAGACGATCCGCCTGGCGCTGACCGCCGCGGAAACCGGACACCTGGTGTTCGCCACGCTGCACACGTCATCCGCTTCGAAAACCATCGACCGCATCATCGACGTGTTCCCGGCGGCCGAAAAGGCCATGGTGCGTTCGATGCTGTCGGAGTCGTTGCGCGCGGTGATTTCGCAGTCGCTGCTGAAGAAAGTCGGCGGCGGCCGCATCGCGGCGCATGAAATCATGGTCGGCATCCCGGCGATCAGAAACCTCATCCGCGAGGACAAGGTCGCGCAGATGTACTCGTCGATCCAGACCGGCGCGCAATACGGCATGCAGACGCTCGACCAGTGCCTGCAGGACCTGGTCAAGCGCGGCTTGATCACGCGTGCCGCCGCGATGAGCTACGCCAAGAGCAAGGAAATCTTCAAATGACGACAGGATGTCGTCATCCCGTGCAGTACATGGAAGTACGATGACACGGGATCCAGTTCGTTCGCCCGCCTGAAGGCGGCGGCTAGCGCCTCACGATGAGTCCTCGAACGGCCGCCGTCGCCGCGCGGCGCTGGCGCATGCTTGCGCTCGTCGCCTTGATCGCGCTGCTGCTGCTGCGCATCCCGTATGCGGCCTCGCACATGGACCTGGCGCGCGACATGTTCGTGGCCTGGCGCTTCCTGCACGGCG
>Ga0068863_100007268_pt1 | contig 10846 bp, 8 predicted proteins | sample KBSSwiS62_FD_66596 | JGI IMG/M metagenome (GOLD analysis project Ga0068863, IMG submission 66596) | Switchgrass rhizosphere microbial communities from Kellogg Biological Station, Michigan, USA - KBS Switchgrass S6-2 | ecosystem: Host-associated > Plants > Roots > Rhizosphere > Soil ...
ACGCAAACAGCTATTTCAATAAGGTGAATGGCCTTGACCGCGATGTTTTAAAACGCAACCAGTATGGCGCTACGCTCGGTGGTCCTATTCTCAAAGACAAGCTGTTCTTCTTCGTCGGCTACCAGGGACAGCGCCAATCACAGGTACAGACCCCAACCGCTGGAGTTGCGGCTACGACTACGGTGTTCACGCCGGCTGAACTCAACGGAGACTTTTCGGCATCGGCTGATCAAAGTTTAGTTGCTGACTACTTGGCTGCTCATCCTTACTTCCAACCCAATGCGGCACTCGCCGCACAGGGAATTATCGATCCCAGCAGAATCGACCCGGTCTCGAAGAACTACATTGCTGCTGGGTTGATTCCGTCCTCCACCACCGGACAGATACCGGCGCGCGGGAGTTCTACGGATAACCGCAACGAACTCACGGTCAAAGTGGACTACGCCGTGTCGCAGAAGGACAAACTTTCGTTCACGATTGGCGGAAACAAGGTGGACCAGTTGTTGCCTTTCTATTTCGCCAATGTCCCCGGCTACGCTGCCTTGAGTAAACAGGACAACTATTTCGTCAACTTAGCGTATACGCGGACGTTTACGAATGCGTTGTTGAATGAATTTCGGTTGACCGCTCAAAGAAACAATACCGCACAGGATATTCCGAGCGCCGATCTGCCAAAAGCAGCAGACCTCGGCGTTGGCATCACTCCCGACCTCCCGAGTGGCCCGCCACTCCTTACGTTCCAATCCGGCATGAACATTGGGTTCGGCTATTCGGGTCCAACTCACCTGATAAACAACACCTTCTCTTACAGCGATACGCTGAGCTGGGTGAAGAACAAACACACATTTAAGTTCGGTGGCGGTTTCACTCCCTACCAGAACAATACCGTTTACGATTTCATCGGAGACGGTTGGTTTGACTTCTATAGCGGTGCTGGAACCAACGGTTCCGGCAGCGATTTCGCTGACTTCCTGCTTGGCATCCCTGGAGACTTCTTCCAGTATCCCAACGCTCCGTCTAACATCCGCAGCAAGAACACATACTTCTTCGGACAGGACGAATGGCACGTCGGCCGTCGGCTGGTGCTGACGTACGGCCTGAGATACGAATTCAGCTCACCGAAGCTCGACACCGAGGGTCGAAGCTTCTCAGTGATACCCGGGGTGCAGTCGACCCGATTTACCAACGCACCTGTCGGATTAGCGTTCCCGGGAGACAAAGGCGCTCCCAAGGGAGCAAACTTCCCGGACAAGAACGATTTCGCGCCACGCTTCGGTTTCGCCCTGGACCCATTTGGGAATGGCCGCTGGAGCATTCGTGGTGGCATCGGCGTCTTCTACGACATTCTGAAGGGTGAAGACAACCTGCAGTTTAACGGTCAGCCACCGTTCTTCTCGGCCGTCGGTCTTTTCTATGACGTTCCGGGTGGAAGCGTTACCTGCCCGAATGGTGTGGGTACCAGCGGGACCGGATTCCTCTGCGATCCATTTGGGTCGACCGGTGCTGTAAATCCCTTCCCGTCCGTTCCCCCAACTCAGGACCTCGACTTCAGCGCGGCTGGCTTCCTGCCGATCAACGGTGGTGGTTCGGTCTATCTGGTGGATCCACATATCCGCACGCCTTACACATACCAGTACAACCTGGGTGTGCAACATGAACTAGGTAGGGGAACCCTGCTGGAAGTCGCATATGTGGGCAGCAGTTCGCACAAGCTGACAGCACTGCAGGACATCAACCCCTTCGATGACACCGGCGTGCGCGTAATCAACCAGGCGCCCGCTCTCGACAGCTGCAACAACGATCCCAACAATTACCTTGGTATGTGCTATGCATACCTCCCGGAATTCCGGAACGTTGGCACGCAGTCTTACAACGCCTTGGACACCAGCATCACTCGCCAGGTCAGCGACACAGGCGCCTTCGGTAAGACGTACTTCACCCTCGGCTACACCTGGTCGCACACAATCGACAATGTCTCGGGATTCCGTCAGCGCAGTTATCAGGTTCCCGCCGGCAATCCGCAGGCGTTCCGTGCCAGCTCTGATCAGGATCTAAGACATCGGATCACCTTCAGCGGTGGATGGGATATGGCATTCGATCGCTGGTGGGGGTCGGGACCGAAACGTCTGACTCAGGGATGGAGCTTGTATCCCATTCTTACTTGGCGCAGCGGCTTCCCCTATGACATCCCGGCGAATTTTTCTGACGCGTTCGATCCAACTGCAACCGGTCCGTCGGGTCTCGGAGATCCGATTCTCGGATACGTAAATGTCGTTGGCCCGACCAACCTTTATGATCCCAGGAAGCCTCAGGACTTCGGTGCGGGGTCGGCGGCGTATTGGTTCAATCCAGGCAGCTTCTCCAACGACTGCGAATACGTGGACGTGAGCGCAGGCTGTGCCAGTGGTTACGGTTCGCCATATGGAAACCTGCCTCGCAACCATTTCCGTGGACCGAGCCGAACCAACCTGGATATGACACTAGCGAAGACGACTAAGCTGACAGAACGCGTTTCCCTGCAGCTTCGCTTGGATTCGTTCAACCTCTTCAATCATGCCCAGTTCAAGAACCCTGATACGAACATCTTTAGCGATACGTTCGGTCAGGTCACCGACACTTATGCTCCGCGAATTCTGCAACTGGGAGCTCGTTTCCAGTTCTAGTCGAATTGGTTCAAACACTGAGGGGACGCAGTTCGCGTCCCCTCTCTTTTTGCACGATTACGTGTTAAGCCCTCACTATGAGGTGATCGGAAGCCTGGTAGCCCACTTCGTTGTCTGCTCAAACAAATGAGCTAGCTGCAGCACCAGTCCGTCCCTCCCGGGAACCACCGCAAGCTGTATCCCTATCGGGAGGTGTCCCGAAATTCCGCAAGGAACCGTAATGGTCGGCCACCCCAGCGTATTGAACGGTCGCGTGTTCCGTAGCATTCGCAATTCTTTCGGTCGAAGTTGGTCAGGGTTGTTGATCAGGTCATCGATTTCATAAGGCAGGCAGGGAACCGTGGGAGTTGCGATTACGTCAACTTTATCGAAGATACTGACCGAGGCTCTGCGCAGTTTCTCCAGTTCGCGCCTGGCGTTCAGATACTTCGTTGCGCTTACGCCCTCACCAGAACGTATTCTCTGCAGGGTCGCGGTTTGGTACAAGTTCGCATTCTTCTCGAGCAGTTCTTCGTGAAACGCATACGGTTCTGCGATTCGAACCACGTTGGTCTGCTCCAACGGTAGTTCAACCTCGATGATTAAAGTCTTAAGCAATTTAGCCAAAACTCCTAATGCCTTCTCGAACGCATCCGCAACCGCAGAATCGAGTTCTTCGCAGAAAAACTTCCTGGCAACGCCCAGCCGCAGTCCTTGCGGCAAAGCATCGATTGCCTTCGCCGACGACTCGTACGATGCCTGCAAACTCGTTGGATCCTCAACGTCAAACCCCGCAATTGCATCCAGCATGATCGCGGCATCCCTCGCGTTGCGAGTCATTGGCCCGATGTGGTCGTAGGTCCAGGAGAGTGGAATCACTCCCGAAGCGCTAACCAGTCCGTAGCTGGGTTTCAACCCTGTAATCCCGCAAAACGATGCCGGCAGTCGAATCGAGCCCGCGGTATCGGTTCCAATCGCCGCATAGCACATCCCGGACGCAACCGCCGCCGCCGATCCAGATGACGATCCCCCAGTCGTTTTGGTCGTATCCCATGGATTCCGGACAGGCCCGAAATGGCTGATTACTCCGCTTCCGCCATAAGCGAACTCATGTAGGTTGAGCTTCCCGAGGAAGATGGCTCCGGCCTCTCTTAAGCGGCGAACTACTGTCGCATCTCGTTCCGGAACTCTGTCCTTGAACACTGCACTGGCCGCAGTGGTCCGAACTCCAGCCGTGTCGACCAAATCCTTCAACGCGATCGGAATCCCATGCAATTCTCCTCGGTGCTCTCCTCGTTGAATGTCCCGATCTGCGTGCTCCGCCTCTTGCAAGGCGCTCTCGGCAGTCACCGTGATGAATGCATTCAACTTGGGATTGAGTTGCTCGATGCGATGGACGCATGCGAGTGTCAGCTCCCGCGAAGAGAAGTGTTTTGCGCGTAACCCCTCAGCAGCCTCGGAAAGTGTCAGTGAAGTCAGTTCTGTCTTGGATTGGCTCATTTGTGCTGTTGATTATCCGAACACATCTCCTGCTACAAGGGAAGCCGCTTGCATCGCAACTTTAACGGGATTAAATTTGTCTTACTCAAGCCCGCGATTCAGCCGCAAAGCGACATGCTGACCTCAAGCAAATTTCCGTTGTGCAAAATCGCATTTTTTCTTTCAGTCATTGGTACGCTTCACGCCCAGGACCCCCAAAAGTCCGAGACACCACAGCAGCCATCGACCGAGCCCAAAATTACCTTCGGCCTTCGCTCCACTAAGCCTCCCGAAAAAACTACGCCGGAGCAGCCAGGCGCTAATGCTGCAATAGCCACCGAATCCGTAGCGACTGCGTCCGGCAATCGCCTTCTGAATTATCGCGTTCAAGTCGTAGGTAAGCAGCAGTGGACGGACACTAAGATCGACCTGGTGCGTGGAGATAAAGTTGAGTTCGCCAGTTCCGGCAAGCTGTCGTTCATGGCGCGCGATTGTTCGCCCGAGGGCCTTTCCCGCGGCTGGTCCGATCTTATCCGTTCGCTCCCGGTAAACAATGCCGGCAATTGCACCTTGATCGGCCGCATCGGGGAAGCTGACACTTCAACTCCATTCGCGATCGGCGCCAAGAAGCAGGTGGATGTCCGACGCGGTGGGCGTCTCTACCTCGGTATCAATCAGACCGCGACGGATGCCAGTGACGGCCAATTTAATGTGAGCGTCAACATCGTTCCAATTACGAGCGCAACGATATTTGCCGCGCCGCCGAAAGCAACGGCTTTCGACACATCGATTTTTGAAAAACTTCCTCGTCGCGTGGTCGACCTTGAGGGCAATCAGGGAGACGCCGTTAATTTCCTGATTATCGGCCCCAAGGAGCAATTAGAAGCCGCCTTTAGTAATGCCGGTTGGGTGATCGCCGATCGCAGCATTACCGACGCCGTGCTGAACGCGACCATGAAGAGCACCTCGAAGCAGGTCTATCTCGAGATGCCGATGAGTCAACTCTACATGTTCGATCGCAAGCAGGATTATGGCTACGCCCGCACAGAACCAGTCCAGGTGGTCGCTTCCCGCCATCACCTGCGAATCTGGAAATCGCCCTATGAAGTGAATGGCCAGCCGCTCTGGGTAGGTGCATGTACTCACGACATCGGTTTTGAACGCGACCAGCGCAACAACGGAGTGACTCACAAAATCGATCCCGAGATCGACAAGGAGCGCGACTACCTCGCAGGAACTCTGAACGCCTCTGGACTCGTCTCGGAATCGACATATGTCACGCCGCCTGAGCCAATCACGGAGGCGCACACCGCGACTGGAGGAACCTTCCGTAGTGATGGGCGAATCCTGGTACTCCGTTTGAGTCCTGAATAGCACTTAGGTGTGTTCATCGCCAACCCCCGTTGACACATCCCACTTGCTGCAATAGCTTTATCGACCGTGTACGGGTCCCTTCGTCTAAATACCTTATCGAGTCGATGGAGGAAACATGACAGCAAGAAACATTCGTCGGATTCTAGCGACATTCTGTGCGTTCGCCTTGTTCACAACATTGGCCTTCTCCCAGGCAGCCACCACGACCACCACCAAGACAGCGGACAAGACTAAGTCCGCATCCGCGCAGACAAAGTCTGATGCATCGATGGCTGAGACCAAGGCGAAAGTCGATCTCAACTCTGCGAGTCAGGATGAGTTGAAGGCACTGCCCGGTGTCGGCGACGCTTATTCGCAGAAGATCATCGATGGCCGTCCCTACTCGAATAAGTCGCAGCTGGTCTCCAAGAACATCGTCCCCAAGGCGACCTATAATAAGTTCTCCAGCATGGTCGTCGCAAAGCAGCCAAAGGGAGCGACCAAGGAGAAGAAGGAGCCCGCTACCACCACCAAGAAGGCTCCAAGCTCAAAGAAGTAAAACCTCTGGTTGTGAAAAGGCGGGGAAATCCTCCCCGCCTTTTTCATTTATAAATACTGAAGAGGCCCGACCGCTTGATATCCCGTCTCCCACAGCTCGCGATCCTGATCGCGATTTCCTTATGCTTAAGTTGTTCGCGACCCGGGTCTTCCGATGTTCCGAAAGCCGATAGCAATCGCCCAAGCAAACATGCGGGAGCTCGCGATCTTTCTGCCGACGAATCACATGGCGGACACACCTTGAAGAAACACGTTGGCAGATCTGACAGGGACCTCCGTGATCGCCTGCGCCGCGAGACCAACATCTCGGCAGCGTCTACTTACACCGACCGCCGCACAGCCGAAGATTTCGTGGGAGAGTGCATTGCAGAAAATCAGGGCCGGATCGGGCAGTGGCTTCAACGCGATCAGCATCCAAACTTCGTGCTCGACTGTAACGGTGATCCCGCCTGGCCCATCGGCCGAACCCTTCGAAAGGGAAGCTCGGAGGTTGAGCCTTGCTCCAGAGCCACTGTCGTGCTCAAATTTGATACACCCAGCTATTATGTTTTGACGTCGTACCCGGATTGCCAATGAAGAAAGATGTCAGTGCCTGGAAATCGCGGTACCCGCTATTGCACCAGTTCTTTCGTGGATACCTTCACCAGGATTTCCCGGAAGAATACGGTTCTATTGCCGGTGCTCTGCGCCAATATCGAGCCGATTCCGGTGAGGAAGAATATGAGAGATTTTCCGCCGAGTGGGACGCCTTCACCCGAGAAATCGCGGAGCTGAACTCGGTTGAAGTTGATCGCATTCTTTCGGTGGAACTCGGAGGTAGCTGGCACGTGGCTTCGTCGCGCGAGATTGCACGCTTTACCGAAGCAGTCGCAAAAAGCGGAACTCCGAGGGCCTCTTGAATTGGCATCATCTGTTGCGCGATCGTCTCATAGTTCCCATTCTTGACCTGCTCAAACAGGGTGTGACGCCCGAGAGGCTGGCGCTTAGTCTTGCTATAGGCACCGTGCTTGGCATCTCGCCCGTGCTCGGAGTCACCACATTCTTGGCCTTCGTGATCTCCTTTGCCTTTCGCCTGAATGTCGTCGCCATGCAGTTGACAAACTACCTGATGTATCCACTGCAAATCATTCTATTGATTCCATTTATCCGTGCAGGCGAACGTCTCTTCCATCAGGGACATCTTCGTTTCAACTTCGATCAGATCCAGCAGATGATTCGCTCCGATCACGAAGCGGCGGTGCGTCTTTTGGGGGCGGCGATCTGGCATGCCATCGTTGTCTGGGCACTCGTCGCGCCCATCATCATCGCAATTGTTTATCTCGTCCTGACTCCGGTTCTCCGGCACGCCGCCGAGCGACTGCATATCCGGCGAACCCAACTCTCATCGAAGACTTAATCGAAGACTTCGCCCTGCCAGAGCTTTTGCCCGCCGAGCGAAGTGTAGGCTCCCCAGGCTGCCAAGCCCACAACCGTGAGCAGGACAAACAAAGTGCTCCCCACGTACCAACTGGATAGCCGAGTAGTAATCGGGACGTTCAGCAATATGTCGGCGACAAACAAACCGATTCCGAACGCCAGGAATCCGAAGCGCAACACCACATATGACGCGATCCCGTAGATCAGCAATTGCACGATGGCATTCGAGAGCATGTGATTCTGAGGGCCGGTCAGAATCTTGAGACCCGCAAAGAATCCAACAAAAGCAATCCCCGCGATCCAAGGTTTTCTCAGTAGCGACCGCAGAACAAACATCATGAAAAAGAACGTCAGGGTTCCTTGCACCGAAGTCGCAAGGTGCCAAACCCAAGTCCCCAGGATTCGTCTTGTACCTTCCAGGAATTTCGGATCGCCAAGATATGGCTCCGCGCCATGACGTGTCAGGAACACGAAGAAGACCTGGTAGATTACGCCCCAGGTGATCCCTAGCAGCACTCCGTAGAGCAGGTCGCGACCCACATGCGGATCTCTCAGCTTGCCCGTCATCAACCTGGTCCACGAAATTATTGCGTGCGGCCAATGTCTGCGCACGTACGGTTCAAGTGCCATGTAGATCGCGCAAAGCGATCCAGTGATAAACAAGGAGCCACTGACTGCAATCACAAACAATGCGAGCAGCCCGATCGTCGCTGTGAAGTGAGCCGTACTAATCCACAACAGCATCTGTAACGAGAACACCACCGCTCCGAGCCGCAGCGTCGCCGAAACGTCAGTTCTACCTCGAACGTAGTTTCGCCGCGCCAGCGTCACCGCTCCAACAATCAGCAAGACGAAAACAGTCGCCAATAGTGTCTGTCCCCCCTTTTTCGGAACTGATTGCTCCGAATCCACCATGCGCCGTGGTTTAGTCCATTCGCTTATTAGCGAGAAGAACACCGGCTTTCCGCGATAGCTGGCTGCTTCCACCCTCAGCGGATAGTTGGTTCCGGGCCACATCCCCGTCCACGCTGCACGCGCGTCCGACGAGGCCAGTGAATTCCAATTCGGCTCGGCCTCTTTGAACTGCGACATTTCCAGCCCAGCCAAGGTGAACAGTTGTTTCCAATCCGGACTGCCAGACTTGGCACTCGTATCCTTCTCGGGCGGAACTGCGTCGAACTGACTCAGTCGTCCGTGACTGTCCAATTGAATCCGGACCATCCCCGATTCGGTTGGTGGTGGGTCATCGTCATTCACAACCCCAGGCAGCAGGGAGTTGTCTTTAACGTTCAGCGCGATCAGGTTCTCCGGGCTTTCTCTTCGCACAAACTTCACGATCGAAGGCCTTCCCTTCAGCCGCTCCTCCCAGTTCGGAGGATGTGAGTCGAGAAACTCCAGGAAGTCGTCATGGTGACCAAGCCACTCAGCCGAATCCACAGGCATAGCGCTGTATCCAAGCTCCTGTACCACGTCTCGGGCCTTCTGACTTAGCACCTCCGGCGTGTACGGCAGATCCAGCCGATCCAATCCGCTGGCCTGCACTGCAATCAGGTAGTACGCCAGCACTCCCAGCACCGCAACCGAGAACCACAACACAGCCGCCCGGGCTTGTAGCCCAATGTTCTCGCCGGCGGCTGCCACTAATTCTGGTGATGGTGTTTCTCCGGCAGCTAACGCAGCTGCCAATGGGTCTCCGCCTGGAAGCGCAGCAGCAACCGCCAGTGGAGAGTTAGGCCGTGCAACTGGATCCGGCTCGAGACAATGCAGGATAACTCTCTCCGCCGCCGGGTCCAAATCCTTAACCAGCGTGGAAGGGCGACTTGGCGTGCGGTCATGCCGGTCGCGAATGATCTCGTCGTAAGTCTTCCCCTCGAACGCCCGTTTCCCAGTGAACAACTCGTAGAGCACCAGTCCGAGCGAATAGATGTCGCTTCTGGTCGTAACTTCGCGCCCCGTCAATTGTTCCGGAGCCATATACGCCGGAGTGCCGCTGCGGATGTCACTGATCTCGGTCGCTAATCCCGCTAGTCCGAAATCGGTAATCAGAATCTCGCCGTCGGCATTCAGCATGATATTGGCGGGCTTCAGGTCTCGATGCAGCACTCCCTGCGTATGGGCCGCAGCCAGGCCGGCACAAATCTTTCGGGCAATCTCTGCGGCCTTGTCACCGCTGATTCTGCCGATTCTTCTGAGCAGCGAACCGAGGTCCTCTCCGTCGATATATTCCATCGAGAGGAATATCTGATGCTCCGCTTCGCCTATGTCATAGACCCGGCAAACGTTCGGGTGAGAGATCCTTCGGGCGATTCGAACCTCGTTCCGAAAACGCTCGAGTGTCGCTTCATCGGTCGCGGTCTCCGGAAGGAATTTCAGCGCGACCTGCTGCTCCAGCGAGAGATCGTCAGCGCGATAGACCTCCCCCATGCCGCCTTTTCCCAAAAGGGCGATAATTCGATATCTGCCTGCAATCAATGTTCCCGGAACAAAGCGTGCCTTCGTCCACGACGAATGCGAGGAACTGAGCGATGATAGTGGGCGCGAGGACGGAGGGCGCGGGGTCGGCGACGGAGAATCAATGGTCGCTCCGATGTCTGCTGTCATGCTCGCCGCAAATCCGTCCAGCGGCTTTCCACACAACGCGCAAAACGGAGTGCTCTGGCTGGAGTCATTCCCGCATGACTTACATTTAGGCATCGCCTATCCCCCACCGACTGTATCTTACAAAACTCTTAGGCTGCACCAAAACCGGTGCACACTTACTAGCTACTCTCCCATAAATCTTCTATATAGGTCTCATCAGCAGATTCTATTAGCCCCTCCACAAACTCCGCTGTTACGCTAACTCATCCAGTCAAAAATTCCACGGTAGGACTGGTTTCAGCCCATCTTGAGGAGATTCATGTCCACTGACCTTCGTAATTTTCTGGCCATTCCGTACGACGAGTTGGAAGAGCTCAACCTGAAGGCGAAAGAGCAGCGCCGCAAGCGCGTGTCTGCCGATAAGGTTCAGGAAGATCGACTCAAGTACCTGACCGACGAGAAGCGGATTAAGGCCGTGACTGTGCTCTTCAGCGACCTCGAAGGTCGCTTGCACATGCTGGACTATGACAAGAAGTTCCTTCTCAAGAGTTTCGATAACCTGACTTTTGACGGTTCCTCGATCCGCGGCTTCACCGCGCAGCGCGAAAGCGATCTTCGTCTCGGAATCGATTGGCCTGCATTTTACTGGGCTCCGGCCGACGTCTTCGGCCCCGGCAAAGTCCTGGTCTTTGGCGAGGTCATCGACAAGGACGGCGGTCCGTACAGCGCCGACATCCGCGGCGTATTAAAGCGCTATGCCGCCGATCAGTACAAGAAGAATGGCTATACCCTGAACGCCGCCAACGAAATCGAAGGCT
>Ga0068863_100007270_pt1 | contig 10846 bp, 5 predicted proteins | sample KBSSwiS62_FD_66596 | JGI IMG/M metagenome (GOLD analysis project Ga0068863, IMG submission 66596) | Switchgrass rhizosphere microbial communities from Kellogg Biological Station, Michigan, USA - KBS Switchgrass S6-2 | ecosystem: Host-associated > Plants > Roots > Rhizosphere > Soil ...
TGACGTACGGCTGTCGAACGCCGATCTGGGGGACGTCAAGACCAAGCTCTCCTTGGCCGATATCGCCAAGGGGCGCATCGGCCTCGCGATGGCCAGCGCAGAGGATAGCGTGGGTGGCGTCGAGGGCGTGTTCGGCTTCGGGCTGGGTGGGCTTGGCATCGAGGGCCTGAACCTCACTTTGCCGCAGATGTCCGGTCCTCCGCCGATCGGTAACGTCCGGCTCAATCTCAAAGGGGTGAGTGCGCGCTTTCCGGCAGGCGAATGCGCCGATGCTCGAGGGGAGGCTGTGGCCAGCCTTTCAGACCTTGGCCCGGACAAGGCGCTTTCTGCTGAGTTGAACGGCCCCGCGATCTGCCGTGATGGGAAGCTCGCGTTCGATCTGGCAAGCGCAGACGGCCGCAGCGAGCAAGAGATCACCGCGCTCGCACTGGACAAGTACCGCATCCGCCAGCGGGTCAAGGCCGCCAGTCCTGCCGAGGTGGCCTCGCTGCAGGCCAAAGGGTTCAGGCTCGACCAGGACGGCTATGCCTACACCGAAGAGCGCAGCCTGGGCGGAGGCGCTTCCCCGATCGCTGCGGACACGCCATAAGCGTGTCATGACCTATGTCGGCCGCTTGCTGCGCCTCGCAATCGTCCTGTTGCTGATGAACGGCGCCGTTGCCGGCTATGCCTCGCACATTCGCGCGGCATTGGAAGCTGAAACGTCGCGGCCGCTTCCGGGGAGCCGTGTCACCATCGCGATGACGATGCAGCCCGAGCGGGACTGGCACGGATATTGGCAGAATCCTGGTGATGCCGGCGCACCAGCAGACGTCGTGTGGACACTCCCTCCGGGCGTGACAATCGGCCCGCTGCGCTATCCGGTGCCGCAGCGACTGATCGTCCAGGGCCTGATGAATTATGTTTATGAGCGTCCCTACGCACTGCTGAGTACGCTCACTGTGGCGCCGTCCGTGACACCGGGTACGCGGCTCCGCCTCGCCGGAAAGGCGCGTTGGCTAGCCTGTTCACCGATCGTCTGCGTGCCGGAGCAGGGAGTGGTGACGCTGGAGCTGGTTGCCGGTGACGGGGCGGTGGCTTCCGCCGCGCGTGATCGATTTGATCAATGGCGAGCCAAGCTACCGCTGCCACTCGGCCAGGTAGCGAAGTTCGAGGTCAGGAACGGCCTCGTCAGGATGGCGGTCCCCTTTCCATCCGGCAGGGCTGTCAGTGATCCCTATTTTTACCCGGTGACAGACGGCGCAATCGACTATGCAGCTCCTCAGGCGATCAGCCGCAACGGCGATCGACTCGTCGTCGAAGCAAAGGCCGTAGCCGCGGCGCAGACAGTTACACAACTGGAAGGTGTGTTGGCGATCGGTGGCGGGCGGGGGCTGGCGCTAACGGCCCGCCCAGGAAAGGTCCCATCGGCGGGATCGCTGATCGCCGCAGCCGGCAACGAAGCAACCGAAGGCACGGCAAGCATGTTTCTGCTCGCGCTCGGCGGAGCACTGCTGGGCGGGCTGTTGCTCAATGCCATGCCCTGCGTTTTCCCCATATTGAGCCTGAAGGCGCTGAGCCTGGCACGATCGGGCGAGACCGACCGCCAAGCCCGCATCGAGGCGCTCGCTTATGGTGGCGGCGTCGTTGCCACCTGCATTGGGCTGGCGCTGCTCCTGCTTGCGCTGAGGTCCGCCGGGATCGCGGCGGGTTGGGGCTTTCAGCTCCAGGACCCGAGGATGATCTTCCTTCTGCTTCTGCTGGTGATGGCGATCAGCCTCAATCTTGCAGGGCTGTTCGAGCTTGGCGCCATCGGTATCGGCGAGAGCCTCGCCAAGGGTAGTGGGGCGGCCCCGGCCTTTTGGACAGGGGTTCTCGCGGCGTTGATCGCCACGCCCTGTAGCGGCCCGTTCATGGCGGCGGCGACCGGCGCCGCGCTCCTGCTTCCGGCAGTGGCTGCTGTTGCCGTTTTCGCCGGTCTGGGCCTGGGGCTGGCCTTGCCCTTCCTCCTCATCGGGTTCGTTCCGAAGCTTCGCCGCATCCTGCCCAGGCCCGGCGCGTGGATGAACACGCTTAGGCGCTTATTGTCGCTGCCCATGTTCGCAACGGCGCTTGGCCTAGCCTGGGTGCTCGGCCGCCAAGCGGGAGTAGACGGTCTGGTGGGTGCGCTCGGCGCAGTGCTCTTGTTGGCTCTCGCCCTCTGGTGGGTCGGACATCGACAGGCGGATGGCCGAAGATATAGCTGGGCACCGCTCTTGCCGGTTCTGGTGATCGCGGCAGCATCGGCGGCTCTCATCCCTTCGGGTGGATCGTCTGCAGCCTCCAGGCAGCGCGCGGCCGATGGCGCAGTGCCGTTCAGCGAGGCCCGCCTCGGAACGCTTGTCGCTGCGGGGAAGCCCGTGTTCCTCTATTTCACCGCGGACTGGTGCCTAACATGCAAGGTCAATGAGCGGGCTGCCATCGACCGGCAGGTGGTGCGAGATGCCTTCACCAAGGCCGGCGTCACGGTGATGGTGGGCGACTGGACGAACGGAGATGCTGCCATCGGCCGTTTCCTGGAGGGGCAGAATCGCTCGGGTGTGCCCCTTTACCTCTTTTATCATCGCGATGGCCGCGCAGAGACCCTGCCGCAGCTCCTGACGCCGGAATTGCTCACCGGCCTCGTAGCTTGACCAGCGGATGACGACCAACGTTGCATCGCCCTGCACAGCGATATGCTTCATCGAGCCGCGGACTGGCTACTGCCGCGGATGCCTTCGCACGCTCACGGAGATAGCGGGATGGGCGCAAGCCGATGACGCCTGGAAACGAGCGGTGCTGGCCGAGTTACCCAAGCGATCGATCAGGAAAGACTGAGGGAAGGGCGCCCTCGCTCGACCGTGACGGTCGCGCGGGTGGAAAGCTGGCCACCGGGAACGGTGACGCGATCGAGGACGCGAAATTGGGATTGCCATAGCTCCCGGTTCACGTCGCAGACAAGATATCCGCGCTGGTCATTGACGAACTTGACGAACGGATTGCGCGCCATGAGCATGTCGCTGCCCGCCCGCCGATCGCTGCCGTCTCCTCCCGAAGAGATGGAAGTGGACACGATCTCGACCGCAACGGCTTCACCGCGGCCGCGGTCTCGCCGCAGTTCCCCTGCAAAATTCTGGTGTTCGTCACCCGTCAGGATGACCACATTGCCGAGACCCGCCAGGCTTCCGAGCATGCGTTCGCGTGCGATGTCATAGCCCGCCCAGCTGTCCATGTTCCGGATCTCGGCCGCTCCGTCCTCTGTGGATCGATCGAGCGGCATCATCATCACCTGCTGGGCGATCAGGTTCCATCGGCTGCTTCGGCTTGCCAGCTCCCGCGTCAGCCATGCCTGTTGTTCGGCGCCGAGGACCGTGCGTCCGGGGTCCCGGATCTCGGGGCATGGCGGATTGAACCCGCCCTTGCATGGTTGGGGGCTCCGGAACTGGCGCGTATCGAGGAAATGGGCAGCAAGAAGATCACCTATCTGTGCGCCGCGGTAAATCTGCATGGCCTTTCCGTCCGGCAGCGAACGGCGCCTGAGCGGCATGTGCTCATAATAGGCCTGCATCGCGGCTGCGCGGCGGAAGGCGAACAGCGCTGGATCGGCTTGGCGCGGGCTGACTGCCCCCGTCCAGTCGTTGACGATCTCATGGTCATCGAAAGTCACGAACCAGCTATGGGCGCGGTGTGCCGCCTGGAGATCGGCATCAAGCCTGTACTGCGCATAGCGCCGCCGATAATCGCCCAGCGTATAGCAATCCGTGCCGACATGGTCGCGAACATGGACGCGCGCCGTGCCGTCGAAATTATAGGCGACCTGGCGGGCCCGCTCTTCGTAGATATAATCGCCATAGTGCCAGACGAAGGCGATCTCCTCCTGCGCAAGATGGGCGAAGGCGGTATAGAGCCCGTCCTCATAAGCCTGGCATCCGGCAACGCCGAAGCGCAGCTGGCTGCAGCTGGCTCCGGGGACGGGAAGGGTGCGCGCCCGGCCGATTTGGGTGCGATCACGCCCCGTGGAGAAGCGGTACCAATAGGGGCGATCCGGCCGCAGGCCGCCGATCTCGACATGCACCGAATGGCCCAGTTCGGGTTCGGCGAGCGCTGTGCCTTTCTGCACGATGGTCCGCATGCGTTCGTCGTCATAGACGAACCAATCGACCTCCACCGGGCCCGGCGGCATGCCCCCATGCTCCTCGAGTGGATCGGGGCAGAGCCGGGTCCAGATGACGAATCCCTCGTGGCTGGGGTCTCCCGACGCGATGCCCAGCCTGAACGGGAAGGCGGTGAAAAGCTGTTCGGACCGCAGGATAGCGGGCGCCGCGAGCAGGGCCGTGCCTGCGGCGGACATCAGCTGACGTCGCGTAATCATGGTTGAGGACTGCCGGAACACTATGGCAGCGATATGACGCACCAGTTGCACTGGCGCTGCATCGCGTGCGTGGAGCTACAGGCTGATGCGAGCCGTCACACGAATGTCGCGCCCGCCCAGTGGCGCGAAATCCTTCAGGTAACTGGCGTGACGACGCGCCGTGACATCGAAGATGTTGTTGGCCGACAGGATCATGCTGACCTTCTTGTTGCCGGCGATCGGGCGATAGATCAGGGACGCATTGACCATGGTGAAGCCCGCCGTGGGCGTTTCGTAATTTGCGAGACGCCGAGCCCTGTCGCTGCGCTCGACCTCGATCCGCCCGTCGAGTCTTTCGTTGGTGACATCGAGCCCGGCAAGGAGGCGCAGAGGCGGGATACGCGGAGCCGGCCCCGCTCCGACGATCGTAGCATGGACAAAGTCGGCGAGCGCATCGGCCCTGATGTCGAAACCGCCGAGCGAGCCGAGCTTCGCTGTTCCCTCGATCTCTGCTCCATAATAGCGAGCTTTCGCCTGGACATTGCGGAAGACCGGCAGGCCATCTTCGATCGTTCCGTCTGGGCTGTCATAGATGAACCTGTCGAACCAATTATGGTAGAGCGACAAATCGAGGGTGAACCCGGGGCCCTTGCCGTGAACCACGGCTTCCAGGCCCCAGCTCTTTTCGGTCCGAAATGAGGGGTCGCCGACTTCGAACGCCTCCGTGCCGGCGTGCGGCCCATTTGCGAACATCTCCTCGGCCGAGGGCGCTCGCGCTGTCCGCAGCAGGTTCGCGCCGATCCGCCAGTTCGAACCGAGCCCGAGCGATCCGCCGAGAGAAGCAGAGAAAGTTTCGAAGCGGCGCTCTCCGCGAAAGAATTGGGGTTGTTGCTCGAATGGGTCGCCGCGGACCCAGCTCTTTTCGTAGCGCACGCCGCCTTCGATCTTGAACCGGCCATAGTCGAGCTGCTGCAGCGTGAAGATGCCAAGCTGATCGGTCGCGTTGCGTGGCAGGAAAGCCTCGTCACCAACGACGGCGAAATCCCTGGCGAAATATTGGAGCCCGGTGGCACCGTGCCACGCGCCATGGTCAGCCTGGACGAGTTCTAGCCTGCCCTCGAACCCATGGTTGTAGAAGGCGGTCCCGATGGACCCATCCGCTGCCAGCTCGAAATGGCGGTATTGCGCATAGGCCACCCGGGCGCGGATCGTGTCGATGACCGAGCCGCCGGCGGAGATTTCCGCGCGCGCGTCGAGCCGATTTTGCGCCAGGTCGATCCTGGGTGCTTCCTGGTCCTGATCGGGCCGGATGGCATAACGGATCGGTACGCCGTAGCGGCTCTCATAGTGGCTGTAAGACAGGCCGTAATGGCTGTTGCCGGCGACATAGGCGAGCGCCGTTCCGACGACCCATGTCGTTGCCGAGCTGTTCGGGAGCTTGTCGCGAACCGCTGCATTGGCCAGAAAGTCGATGCCATCGGTGGTATCGCCGCTTTCCCCCAGCCTCGCCGAAGCGATCGCCGTCCTGCGGGCCAGCGGACTCAGTGCATAGCCACCAATGCGGAGATCGCCGCTCTTCAGGTAGCTGCCGTCGAGATGCGCAACAAAGCCGCCGCCGATCGGAGCGTCCAGAGCCACGCCGATCGAGCGCTCATGTGAGGCGCTGCCGAGCGTGGCTATCATATCGGCGTGGATCGGCTCTGTAGGGATCGCCCGGGGTATGCGCTTGTCCAGGACATTGACCACCCCACCGGTCGCAGCCGAGCCGTAGAGCAGCGACTCGGGTCCGCGCAGAACCTCCACGCGCTCGGCAAGGAGCGGGTCGATCACCACCGCGTGATCAACGCTGGTATTCGAAACGTCGACCGATCCGATGCCATCGGTGAGCACTCGAACGCGCTCGCCCTGCAGACCTCTCAATATGGGCCTCGATGCATTGGGGCCGAACGATGTAGCCGATACGCCCGGCGTATGTTCGAGCGTTTCACCAATCGTCGGCCGAAGCGCGGTTGTCAACTGAGCGCCGGTGAGGATCGAGGTGCCACTGAGAACATCCATCCTATCGCGGTGGATGGGAGCGGTAACCACGATGTCTGCCGATATTTGGTCGTGATAGTCTGGCGCCGCTTCGGCTGCGGCAGCGCTGGTGGTGAGAAGGGCGAGGCATAACGCGCCACCTCGCTTGCGGGCTGCATGCATGATATAACGTCCCACGGCTTCGTCGCCGATGCTGTAGGCGCGATGTTATGATATATCAAGATTGGTGAAACCGCTCATCGCTTCCAGCTGGCCGACGCGGGATGGGCTGGTCGAAGCTATCTGAGGAAAGCCCAGGAGAGGCCGGCCAAGCGGATCTTCTTGCGATTGATGGTGATGCCTGGCGCCGAGGCGGGTAGCACGATGGCCGTACTGAATCGCTGCGGCAGGATCCAGTCCACCGGTCCGCGCGAGAGATTATACAGGCACAAGGTTGTCTCGCTGTCGGTCGAGCGGGTGAATGCGAGGATGTGGTCTGGCGTGTCCAGAAAGACGATATCGCCGCGCTGCATGGCGCTGTTGGACCTGCGAAACGCCAGCGCCTCGCGGTAGAAGGCCAGCACCGAGCGCTGGTTGCCCTCCTGCGCGTCTACAGCTCGCCGGCGATGATCGGCCGCTATGGGCAGCCAGGGTTTGCCCGTCGTGAAGCCGGCTTCGGGTGCATCCTGTAGCCACGGCATGGGGGTGCGGCAGCCGTCCCGTCCCTTGAACGCCGGCCAGAAGCGGATGCCATAGGGGTCGCGCAGGTCCTCGAAGGCGAGTTCTGCCTCGGGGAGGCCCAGCTCTTCACCTTGATAGATGCAGATCGTCCCGCGCAAAGCGATGAGCAGCGCCAGTGACAGGCGGGCAACCCTGTCGAGATCATCGCTGGCTTTGGCAAATCTGCTGGGGTGGCGCGGCACATCATGGTTCGATAACGCCCAGCACACCCAACCGTCCGATGCGGCCTTCTCGAACTTGGTCACGGTTTCGCGGAAATAGCCGGCCGTGAAGTCTGAGCCGAACAGGTCGAACGTGTAGCAGAAGTGCAGCTTGTCGCCGCCGGTGGTGTACAGTCCCACGGTAGCCGGAGAGCGATCGCCGTCGCCGACTTCTCCCACCGCAAGCGCTCCGGGATATTCATCGAGCAGCGAGCGAATCCGTCTGAGGAAGGCGAGGTTTTCCGGTTGCGTCTTGTCGTACAGATGTTCCTGAAAGCCATATGGGTTGGTTTGCGGAACATCATTGGCGGACGGGCGCTTCGCGGGCGGATTATCGCGCAGCTGCACATCGTGGAAATAATGGTTGCAAGCATCGAGCCGGAAGCCGTCGACTCCGCGATCGAGCCAGAAGCGCATCGTGTCGATCAGCGCATCGCGCGCGCCCTGCGAATGGAAATTGATGTCCGGTTGCGAGGTGAGAAAGCTGTGCATGTAATATTGCATCCGAGTGCCATCCCACTCCCACGCCGGCCCGCCGAAGACCGAAAGCCAATTGTTCGGTGGAGTGCCGTCTGGCTTGGGATCGGCCCAGACGAACCAGTCCGCCTTGTCGTTGTCGCGGCTCGACCGGCTCTCCTTGAACCAGGCGTGCTGGTCCGACGTATGGCTGATGACCTGGTCGATGATAATCTTCATGCCGAGCTCGTGCGCGCGTGCGAGCATCGCGTCGAAATCGGCCAGCGAGCCGAACATGGGATCGACGTCCCGATAATCGGAAACGTCATAGCCCATGTCCGCCATGGGAGATTTGAAGAAGGGAGAGACCCAGATGGCGTCCACGCCGAGCGAGGCGATATGATCGAGCCGCGCCATGACACCCTTGAGATCGCCGATGCCGTCGCCGTCACTGTCCTGGAAAGATCGTGGGTAAACCTGATAGATGACGGCCCCGCGCCACCAGTCGCGTTCGTGCCCGCTCATGGCTGTTGCGCTTCCTCCACGAAGAACCCGACAGACCTGGACTCGAGATCGAGCCCGCGGCCATCGTCATCGAGCCTGCGCCAATGATGCCCGGCGCGTGCCGGCAGTGCAACGGCACGCCGCTCACCCGAACGGTTGAACGCTATCGCAAGTGCCGCCGGTTGCTCCGGCAGATGAAGCAGCATGACTAGGCGTGACGTTGCCGGATCGTGCCAGTCATCGGCGGCGAACGGCCGTCCTTCGAAGGTCAGCCAGTCGACATCGCCCTGGTCCAGAAGACGGGGTTCGGACATCGAGGGGTAGCGGGCGCGGATGTCCGCAAGGCATTGCGTGAAGCTCTCGAGCTCGATGTCGCGTCCGCTCCAGTCTATCCAGCCAATCGCGTTGTCCTGGGCATAGGCATTGTTGTTTCCGTGCTGGCTGCGGCCGAACTCGTCGCCTGCCGTCAGCAGGATCGTCGAGCGGGAAGCGAACAACGTCGCCAGCAGTGCTTTCACATCGTCCTGGCGGCGCTTCTTGATCGTCTCGTCGCTGGCGGGACCTTCGATGCCATGGTTCCAGCTGAAATTGTCGTTATGCCCGTCGCGGTTCGACTCTCCATTGGCTTCGTTGTGCTTGCGCGAATAGGCGGTCAGGTCGGCAAGGGTGAACCCGTCATGCGCGGCAATGAAGTTGACCGAGCGGCTATGGGTGCGGCCGCGGCCTGCGAATATGTCCGATGAGCCGGACAGACGGGTCGCAAGATCGCCAACGCTGTACGGATCGCCGCGCCAGAATCGCCGTACATCATCGCGATAGCGGTCGTTCCATTCGAGGAAAGGCTCCGGAAAGCAGCCGAGCTGATAGCCGCCCGGGCCGATATCCCAAGGCTCCGCGATCAGGATGCGGTCGGCCAGATTGGGATCACGCCGCAAATCGTGGAAAAAGGAAGCGCCTGGTTCGAACCCGTCGCGCCCCCTGCCGAGGATCGGGGCAAGGTCGAAACGGAAGCCGTCGATCCCGCCATGGCGCACGAAATGGCGCATGGTGTCGAGGATCAGGTGACGCGTCGCCGGATGATCGCAATCCAGCGTATTGCCGCAGCCGCTGTCGTTGATGAGCGCCCCGGGTGCATCGGGCGCCGTCCGGAAATAGGCGTGGCTGTCGATGCCTCTCAGCGATAATGTGGGGCCTGTTGCGTCGCTTTCCCCCGTATGGTTGAACACGACGTCGAGCAGGACGGCAATTCCGGCATCGTGCAGCGCGGCCACCGTCTCTCGCAACTCAGTCAGCCCACCGGGAGCCAGCCTGGGATCGAGCGCCATGAAGGTTACCGGATTATAGCCCCAGCTGTTGGTGAGGCCGAGCGGGTCGAGATGACGCTCGTCGATCCAGGCAGTTATCGGCATCAACTCGATGGCGTCGACGCGGAGCGATTTCAGGTGATCAATGATCGCGGGGTGAGCCAGGGCCGAGATCGTACCGCGTTGCTTCTCATCGATATCAGGGTGGAGCCGGGTGAAGCCCCGGACGTTGAGTTCGTAGATCAGACCGCCCGGGGTGAACAGGGGCGGCTGCGCGCGGACAGGCTGCGGCAGTGCCGACACGATCGCCTTGGGCACGAGCGGAGCGGTGTCCAATTCGGCTTCGCGCGGAGCACATAGCGCTGGATCGTAGCGATAGGGCCGATCAATCGCGATGGCATAGGGATCGACGAGCAGCTTGGCTGGATCGAACCAGTCGCCGCGGGCCCTGTCATAGGGTCCGTCGGCGCGAAAACCGTAACGAGTTCCTTCGCCGATGTCAGGTATGAATGCCTGGAAAATGTCTTTCGGGCCTCGGTTCAGCTCGATGCGGGCGACTTCTTCATCCCCCTCGGCGGCGAATATCGAAACCCAGGCAGCATGGGCGGCTTCGGACCAGAGGGCGAAATGCACGCCTCCCGGGCCGGGCGCAGCGCCGAAGCGGTGGGGATAGGCGCTCATCAGGTGATTACGTCGGGCTCGGACCGCCCGGTGTGTCGAACGATTCCCGCAATGGCATTGGCAGCGACGATCAGGTCCGCCAGGGCCTCGCCGGTCGCTTGGCCAAGATCTCCGTCGGCCGGCTCATAGCGTTCGATATAGACCCTTATCGTTGCGCCCGACGTGCCCGTTCCCGACAGCCGGAAGACGATGCGGGAGCCACCCTCGAACAAGATCCTGATGCCCTGCTGCGCGCTTTCCGAGCCATCGACCGGATCGACATAAGCGAAATCATCGGCTGACACGATCGTCAGCGATCCGATCCCTGTGCCGGGAAGGTCGGGCAGGCTGGTGCGAAGCTCCGATATCAGGCGCTCTGCCGCGCCACTATCCACACCCTCATAGTCGTGTCTGGCATAATAATTACGCCCGAACCGCGCCCAATGATCCTCGGCGATCGCCGCCATGCTCTCGCCTCGGGCGGCGAGGATGTTGAGCCACAGCAGCACGGCCCATAGACCGTCCTTCTCGCGCACATGGTTGGACCCGGTGCCGGCACTCTCCTCGCCGCAGATCGTCGCCATGTCCGCGTCGAGCAGATTGCCGAAGAACTTCCA
>Ga0068863_100007273_pt1 | contig 10845 bp, 2 predicted proteins | sample KBSSwiS62_FD_66596 | JGI IMG/M metagenome (GOLD analysis project Ga0068863, IMG submission 66596) | Switchgrass rhizosphere microbial communities from Kellogg Biological Station, Michigan, USA - KBS Switchgrass S6-2 | ecosystem: Host-associated > Plants > Roots > Rhizosphere > Soil ...
GCCGCACTCATGTCGAAATTGGCGACATTGACCGTGGCGCCGGCGAGATCGACGCTGCCGGTCCCGGCAAGCGTTACCTGATAGGCCGAAATCGACGATAGCTGGTCGAGTTGGGCCGCCATCAAGATGGTGTTGTAGGCGTACGACCGGGTCAGCGCATCGATGCCGGAGAAGGTTACGCCGGTGAAATCGATATCCGACTGCAGGCTGTCGCTGATCGTATCGGTACCGTCGCCGCCATTGTACTGCTCGCCTGCCACGATGTCGGAGAGCGCGTCGATGACGATAATGTCGTCGCCGGCACCGCCGTTCAAGATGTCGGCACCGGCTCCGCCATGAAGCGTGTCGTTATCGGCGCCGCCATTGAGCGTATCGATGCCGTCATTGCCATAGAGCCGGTCGTTGCCGCCGCCGCCATTGAGGGTGTCATTGCCTTCGGCGCCATAGAGCGTGTCGAAATTGCCATTGATGTTGTCGGCGCCGGTGATGGTGTCGTTGCCGATATTGCCGCTGGCATTGAACGAGACACTGGTATTGGCGACGCCGGCGAGGCTGAAGACATTGCCTGCCGCACTCATGTCGAAATTGGCGACATTGACCGTGGCGCCGGCGAGATCGATGCTGCCGGTCCCGGCAAGCATTACATGATTGACATTTATGACGGACAGCGAATCGAGTTCAGCCGCGCTCAGGCTGGTGTTGAAAGTGTAGCTGACGGTCAATTCTTCCACACCGGAGAAGCTCGCACCGGAAAAGTCTACATCCTCCTGCAATGCGAACAATATCCGGTCATAGCCACTGCCGCCGATGTATTGCTCACCGACGGCGATGTCGGACGTGGCATCGATATAGATCATATCGTCGCCGTCGCCGCCGTTCAATATGTCGGCGCCGGCCCCGCCATGAAGCGTGTCGTTGCCGGCATCGCCGTTGAGCATATCGATGCCGTCGCCGCCATAGAGTTGATCATCGCCGTCCGCTCCCCTGAGCGTATCGGCACCGCCGTTGCCGTAGAAACTCTCGCTCGCGGCGCTGCCGGCGACGATGTCGCTTCCCGCGCCGCCATTGACCCTGGTCGAATGGAGGTCGAAACTGTCGGTCAAGATCAGCGTATTTCCGCCGGCGTTGAGGTTGAATCCGCCCTGCACATAGAGAGTCGCACCGGTAAGATCCGCAGTGCCAGTCGTCGTCAGGGTGATCCCCGTACCGCTAACGGATAGAAGATCGAAATTGCCGAGCTGTGTCGCGGTCAGGCTTGCTGCAATCCCTGAACCAGCGATTTCCAGCGACTCGATGTCGCTGCTCAGGACGACGGCGGACAAGTCGATCGAGGCCGGGCTGAATCCGCTGCCGAGCAAAATTCGGTCATAGCCGTCACCGCCGGAAATCTGCTCGCCAGCGACGATGTCGGTCGCGGCGTCGAAATACATGTAATCGTCGCCGGCCCCGCCACTGAGGATATCGGCTGCGCCGCCGCCATGCAATTGGTCGTTATCGGGGCCGCCGTCGAGCGTATCGATGCCGGCGCCGCCATAGAGATAATCGTCTCCGGCGGCGCCGTCCAGCCTGTTGGCGGTGGTGTTGCCGGTGAGCGTGTCGCCGTATATCGAACCCGTCAGATTCTCGAAACCGGTCAACGTCTTGCTGCCTGCGTTCGTACTCTGCGCGCCGGAGACCGCCAGACTGACGACGATATTCGTGTTGGCGTTCGCGAAACTCGCGGTATCGATGCCCGCCCCGCCGTTCATCACGTCGTTGCCGGACAGGCCCTCGAGGATGTTGTCGCCGCCGTCGCCTATCAGCGTGTCGTTGTAGTTCGAGCCGATCAGATTCTCGATGCCCGATAGCGTGTCGGTGCCACCACCTCCGGTATTCTGTGCCGTCAGCGTGTTGAGATTGACGGTGACGCCGATACCGGCGGCCAGATCGCCATAGGCGGCGGTGTCGTTGCCGGCGCCGCCGTTCAGCGTGTCGCTGCCGGTGCCACCATAGAGCGTGTTGTCGCCGCTGCCGCCGTTGAGCGTGTCGTTGCCGTCATAACCGTAGAGACCGTGCAGAGCGACGCTCGCGACTTCGATCGCGTTGCCGACGGAAATGATGTCGTTGAACAGGGTGCCGGTCAGGTAGCCATAGCGCTCGAACCCTTGGATCGTGCCGCCGCCGACAACGAGTGAACCGCCGCCGAACACCGTGCTGAAATCGAGATTGAGCGCCGAGTTGTATGCATAGCCCTCCACCGAGAGCGTATCGGTGTCGGCGCCGCCATCGAGATTGTCACCATAAGCGGCCCAGACAATGTCGTTGCCCGCACCGCCGACAAGCGTATCCGTCTCGTTCGCTTCGTCGTCGCTAGCCAAAAAAGGACCGACATAAACTATGAAGTGGGAAAACAGCAGATCATCGCCATTGCCGCCATTGAGCGTGTCGAGACCGGCTTCACCCGCCAAGACATCGTTGCCGTCATTGCCGTTGAGCGTGTCGTTCTCGCTCCCGCCGTACTGAGTGTCGTTATCGGCACCGCCGTTGAGTATGTCGTCGAGTTGATAGCCGTACAATGTGTCGTTGCCGCCGAGGCCGTTGATCGTGTCCTGCGCGGCGCCGGCCTGATCGCCGCCAATCGAGTCGTCCCCCGGCGTTCCGTTATAGATCGGCATGTTCTTCCCCCATGAGTATGACGTGCGCGAATCGATCGTGGCGAGCATGGATGGAGCCATGCTGCTACCAACCTGTTCAAGTTGGCGCTCCAGTCGCCATTTGCTTGAACCTAGCTCGAATCCTGATAACTCTGCTTCACCCGAACGGGTGAAATTGCTGAATGACATTTTTGCAGTTGACTGGGGAGCGGCCATGTCCGAGCTTGAGCAGCTCTATGCGGCAATTGACGATGACGCCGCGTTCGACGATTTGCCAGACACGCTTGCCCGGATGTGTGGCGGTCGCTCGGCCACGGTCACGCGTATCGACGCAAAGGGGGCCTTGTCCTATGCGCGGATGAACTATTTCGGCGCGGAGGAATGGGCACCTTATTATACCGATGGCTGGGTTCACACCGATCCCTGGTCGATCATCGGGAAAAACGCGCCGGGCCGGGCCAGACTCGCCGACGCCCTCCTGCCGCCTGAAAAATTTCGTGAAACGCCGATCTACAACGAGTTGCTTCGCTCGATCGGAGACGACACGGCCCGTTGTGCGGTGATTGTGTCGGCGTCGGCTGACGATGTCGTGACCCTGGGCATTCATCGGGCCGGCGCGGATGCCGCGTTCACACCCCGGAACGCCGCACTTCTCGAAAGCGCAATGATCCATTTTCGCCGTGTGTTTCGTAGCCGTGACGCGATCGCACGGGCGGAAGCGGAAAGCCGGTTGTCAGCGGACATGCTCGCTCGGGCCGGGACGGTCATCATGCTCGTCGACTCGATGCTGCGCGTGCGGCGCATGACAGAGAGCGCAAGGGCGCTGATCGATCGGGCGGACGGTATCCGCCACATCTCGGGACGACTTGTCCTCGAGGATGTAACGGCACACCAAATCCTGCTGGCGGCAGTCAAAGGCGCGGTGAACCAGATGTCTGACGCGCCCGACACCTTGCTTTGTCCGCGACCGTCGACGCCGCTGTCCTATCGCATTGTGGTCCTGCCGGCCGGGAACCATGCTCCGGGCTGTGCTCTGGTCGCCTTGCACGACCCAGCGGCAACGCAGGTGGACGACAGTCTGCGTCGCTTCGTTCGAGCTTATGGTCTCACGTCGGCTGAATCCGATCTGGCGAAGGGGTTGGCAGAAGGCCTGACACTTGCTGAAATCGCCGCGAAGAGAGGTGTCACGAAGGAGACCATCCGTACCCAGCTCAAATCACTCTTTCTGAAAACCGGCATCCGAAGACAGGTCGATCTTCTCAAACTCATTATAAAAATGCCGTGAAATTTCTTCTCTGCGGTTTGAATTGTGGTAGAATTCGAATTTCGGTGATCTTCAATACCCGGTTCCGGCCATAGGTCGGGCATCGCAAGAAGCATCATCTGATTCCCCTGCGGGTGCGTCCTACGGGGATTGAAAGCGTCGGGTGGCCAATCTCCATACCACCGCCATACTACGTCAACTGGATCGACAGAGCGCGTCCCGCGCGCGGGCGGCTCTTTGCAAAGTCACGCGCGTGACCGACTCGCTGTTCGGATCAAGCAACCGGCACAACTGCGTCCGCGGGGTCCCGATCCGGTCCGCCAGGATGATCGGGCACGCGACCTGTGGCCCAGTGATCTGCGGACCATCCGCTGTATAACAGCTTAAAGACAGCGGTACCGGTGGTTCGGCGTTCGCCTTGCCTGGTCTTGCAGGCGCCACCGGCGCGCGAAGACCAGGCGAGGTGGTTCACAGTTCGCTCAAGCCGAACCTCAGAGCACCCACGTCCCCGTCAGCGCAGTCACATCGCCCGTGAACAGCACCGAGAAGTCGGCCACGCCGTCGCCATTGGTATCGCCCAGCAACGTCGTCATGTTCGAACCTCCGTCGAACGCCAGCGTGAATTGGCCCGCCACGTTCGAGAAGGCGCCGACCTGGGTGAACGCCTCGTTGGCCGGCGTCGTATTGCTGTTGGCATCGATCGCCGACAGATCGAGGATGTCGCCGGCGGCGAAGTCGAGGATCCGGTCGGCATTGGCGCCGACCGCGCTGTCGCCGGTCGAGAGATAGGCGAAGCGATCGTTGCCGGCACCGCCGGTCAGATTGTCCTTGCCCGCGCCGCCGGAGAAGCTGTTCGCCACTGCCGATCCGGTCAGCGTGTCGCCGAACGCCGAGCCGAGGATGTTCTCGACATTGACGATCGTGTCGGTGCCCTGGCCACCGCCGACGATCTGCGCGGTGGCGAGGGCGAGATTGACCGTCACGCCGCTGCCGGCGGCGGCATAATTGATCGTGTCGGCGCCGTTGCCGCCGTTGATCGAGTCGTTGCCCACGCCGCCGGTCAGCATATCGTTGCCGACGCCGCCGAACAGTGTGTCGTTGCCGCGGCCGCCATCGAGCGTGTCGCCGGCACTGCCGACGCGCCCGTCGATGACATCGTCGCCATCGCCGCCGCTGATGACGTTGACCTGCGTGCTCCCGGTCAGCGTGTCGTTGAGCGCCGAGCCGACCAGATTCTCGATCGACAGGAAAATGTCGGTGCCGGCGCCAATCGTGCTCTGGGCGGTGGTCAGCGCGAGTTGGACGGTGACGCCGGTGGTGGCGGTGGCATAGCTCGCGGTGTCGTTGCCGGCGCCGCCATTGACGATGTCGTCGCCATTGCCCCCGACCAGCAAGTCGTTGCCGCCATTGCCGACGAGGCTGTTGTTCGCGCCATCGCCGGTGAGCTGGTCGTCGAAGCCGGTGCCGTTGAGGTTCTCGATACCGCTCAGCGTATCGCCGCCGGCGCCGACCGTGCTCTGCGCGGTCAGGATCGTGAGGTTGACCTTCACGCCCGCGGTCGCGCTGGCATAGTTGGCGGTGTCGATGCCGGCGCCGCCGTCGAGCGTGTCGTTGCCGAGGCCGCCGACCAGCATGTCGTCGCCATTCCCGCCGGTGAAGATATTGCCGAACTCGTTGCCGGTGATCACGTCGTTGAACGCGGTGCCGATGACGTTCTCGATCCCGCGCACCGTATCGGTGCCCGCGCCGCCGGTATTTTGCGCCGATTGACTGATCAGATTGAGCGTGATGCCGACGCCGACCAGCGAATAATCGAGCGTATCCAGGCCCGCGCCGCCGTCGATGAAGTCATTGCCGAGATCGCCGCGGATCAGGTCGTTGCCGGTGCCGCCCATCAGGCTGTTGGCATTGGCATCGCCGGTCAGCGTGTCGTTGAACGCCGACCCGATCAGCCCCTCGATCCCGCTCAGCGTATCCGAACCGGCACCGACCGTGTTCTGGCCGCCGAGCAGGAGGCTGACGCTGACGCCCGCGCTGGCAGTCGCGTAGCTGGCGATGTCGTTGGTGCCCGCGCCGCCGTCGATCCCGTCATTGCCGTCGCCGCCCTGCAGCGTGTCGTCGCCATCGCCACCCTGCAGCGTGTCGTTGCCGGCGAGGCCGTTGAGGATGTCGAGGCCGGCACCGCCGGTCAACACATTGTCGCCGGCGGTGCCGGTCAGCGTGTCGTTGAACGCGGAGCCGATCAGATTCTCGAAGCCCGACAGCGTGTCGGTGCCGGCGCCGAGCGTATTCTGGCCGGCGGTCAGGCCGAGGTTGACCACCACCCGCGCCGTCGCGCCGGCATAGGTCACCGTGTCGATGTCTGCGCCGCCGGACAGATTGTCCGCGCCGCTGCCGCTGCCGCCCGAGATCAGGTCGTTGCCGGCGCCGCCGACGATCACGTCGTTGCCGGCAGCGCCGTCGAAGCTGTTGGCGCCGCCGTCGCCGGTCAGGCTGTCGTTGAAATTGGTGCCGACCGCGCCTTCGATCGAGATCAATATGTCGGTGCCGACGCCGGCGCCGCCGGTGATCGTACTGGTCGCGAAGTTGACGGTCACCGCCGAGGTCGCGCCGGCGAACGACACGCTGTCGACGCCCGCACCGCCGTCCAGCGTGTCGTTGCCCCCGCCCCCAACCAATATGTCGTCGCCATTGCCGCCCGACAGCGTGTTGACGCCGCCGTCCCCGGTCAGCACGTCGGCGAACGCAGAGCCTGACAGATTTTCGAATCCTGCGATCGTGTCGGTCCCGGCGCCGCCGGTGGCCTGCGCCGTCAGCACTGCGAGGCTGACCGTCACGCTGCTCGCCGCCGAAGTGTAGCCCAGCGTATCAACGCCTGCACCGCCGGTCAGCGCATTGTCGCCGGCATTGCCCTGGATGCTGTCGTCGAATGCGGAGCCGACGACATTCTCGTAATTGACGATCTGGTCGCTGCCGGCCGATCCGGTGTTCTGGGACCCGGTATTGCCGAGATCGAAGGTCACGCCGGCCGAGGCAGTTGCATAAGTGACGGTGTCGATCCCGGCGCCGCCATCGGAGGTATCATTGCCGCCGCCGCCGCTGAAACTGTCATTGCCGTTGCCACCATTGAAATTGTCGATCTCGGTGCCGCCGGTGACGCTATCATTGCCGTCGCCGCCATTGATGGCGAGACCGAACGACCCGCTCAGCGATGCCGCGGTCAGGCCGGACAGGTTGAGCACGTCGTTGCCGGCGGTGCCGGTGAAAGTGCTGCCGCTGCCGATATTCTCGAAATCGGTGAAGACCGCGCTGCCCGACGTCGCGTCGAAACCGGCCGCAACGTTGAGCGTGTCGGTGCCGGCGCCGCCGCCGATCGTGCCGCCGACGATCGATCCGGCCAGCAGATTGACGACGTCATCGCCTGTCCCGGCATCGATCACGTCGTCGATACCGCCGCTGTTGACCGTGTCGTTGCCATCGCCGCCGTTGAGCGTGTTGGTGCCGATGCCGCCGCTCAGCGTGTCGTTGCCGTCGCCGGCGGACAGATTATCGTTGCCATCGCCGCCGGCGAGACTGTCGTTGCCGCCGCCGCTGGTGATCGTGTCGTTGCCCGCCTCGCCGCTGACGACGTCGATTTCCATGCCGCCGACGACAGTGTCGTTGCCGGCGCCGGCATTGATCGCGAGCGAGAAAGACCCGGCCAGTGATCCGGCGATCATGCCGCTCAGGTTGAGCGTGTCGTTGCCGCCGGTGCCGGTCAGCACGCTGCCGCTGCCGATATTTTCGAACCCGCCGATCACGGAATTGCCGGACGTCGCGTCGAAACCGGCGTTGAACGAAATCGTGTCGACTCCGTCGCCGCCCTGGATCGCTCCGGTGATCGCGCCCGGCCGTACGTTGACGAAGTCGTCGTCCGCGCCAGCATCGATGCTGTCGTGGCTGCCGTCGACGTTGATCGTATCGTTGCCGTCACCGCCCGTGACGGTGTTGGCGCCGATGCCGGTCGTGATCGTATCGTTGCCGGTGCCGCCGGCAAGCGTGTCGTTGCCCGCGCCGCCGTTGAGCGTGTCGTTGGCGCTGCCGCCGTTGAGCGTGTCGTTGCCGGCCTCGCCGTTGAGCGCGTCGATCTCGTTGCCGCCGGTGACGCTGTCATTGCCATTGCCGCCGTTGATCGTCAGCGTGAACGATCCGGCCAGCGAAGCGGCGACATTGCCGCTGAGATTCAGCGTGTCGTTGCCGGTCGTGCCGGTGATCGTGCTGCCGCTGCCGATATTCTCGAACCCGCCGATCGTGGCCGACGTCGCATCGAACAGGCCATTGGCGTTGAAGGTGTCGACGCCGTCGCCGCCCTGGATCGTACCGACGATCGATCCGGTGCGCAGGTTGACGACATCGTCGCCGGTTCCGCCGTCGATCGTGTCGTGCACGCCGTCGATGTTGATCGTGTCGCTGTCGTCGCCGCCAGTGGCGGTGTTGGTGCCGGTGCCGGTGGTCAGCACGTCGTTGCCGGTGCCGCCGGTCAGTATGTCGTTGCCGGCACCGCCGTCGAGACTGTCGTTGGCGGAGCCGCCGTCGAGATTGTCGTTGCCGTCCTGCCCGTTGATCGCATCGATTTCGTTGCCGCCGATCACGCCGTCATTGCCGGTGCCGCCGTTGACCGTCAGCGTGAACGAACCGGCCAGCGAGGCTGCGATATTGCCGCTGAGATTCAGCGTGTCGTCGCCGGCGGTGCCGGTGGTGACGCTGCCGCTGCCGATATTCTCGAATCCGCCGATCACGAAATTGCCCGAGGTGGCGTCGAACGACCCGGCCATCGTCAGCGTGTCGGAGCCGGCGCCGCCCGTGACCGCGCCGGAGATCGAACCTGCGCGCAGATTGACGGTGTCGTCGTCGCCGCCGGCATCGATCGAATCGTGCGCGCCGTCGACGTTGATGGTGTCGGTACCGATGCCACCGGTCACCAGATCGGAGCCGGCGCCGGTGGTGATGGTGTCGTTGCCGTCGTCGCCGGACAGCGTGTCGTTGCCGTCGCCGCCGTTCAGATTATCATTGGCGCCGCCGCCGATGATCGCGTCGTTGCCCGCCTCGCCGCTGACGACGTCGATCTCCATGCCGCCGGTCACGCCGTCATTGCCGCCGCCGGCATTGATCGCCAGGCTGAACGAACCGGCGAGCGACGCCGCGATCATGCCGCTGAGATCGAGAGTGTCGCCGCCGGCCGTGCCGGTGATCGTGCTGCCGCTGCCGATAGTCTCGAAACCAGCGATCGTGCCCGAGGTCGCGTCGAACACGGATCCGACGTTGAAGTTGATCGTGTCGACATCCGCACCGCCCTGAATGCTGCCGATGATCGCGCCGTTGCGGACGGTGACGACATCGTCGCCGGCGCCGGCATCGATGCTATCGTGGCTGCCATCGACGTTGATCGTGTCGTTGCCGGCGCCGCCGGTGACGGTGTCGGTGCCGAGGCCGGTGGTGATGGTGTCGTTGCCGTCTTCGCCCGACAGCGTGTCGTTGCCGTCGCCGCCGTTCAGACTGTCGCTGGCGCCGCCGCCGAAGATCGTGTCGTTGCCCGCTTCACCGTTGACGACGTCGATCTCCATGCCGCCGGTAATGCTGTCATTGCCGGCGCCGGCATTGATGGCGAGCGAGAAGGACCCGGCCAGCGAGGCCGCAATCATGCCGCTGAAGCTGATCGAATCGGCGAGTCCGGTGCCTGTCAGCGTGCTGCCGCTGCCGATATTCTCGAAGCCGCCGATCGTGCCCGACGTCCCGTCGAACAGCGAACCGCCGTTGAAATTGAGCGTGTCGACACCGCCGCCGCCGTCGATCGACCCGGCGATCGCGCCCGACACCAAGGTGACGCTGTCGTCGTCGGCACCGGCGTCGATCGTGTCGTGGCTGCCGGCGCCGGTGATGTTGTCATTGCCGGCGCCGGCGGCGATGGCGTTGGTGCCGGTGCCGCCGTTCAGCGTGTCGTTGCCGTCGCCGCCCGACAGCGTGTCGTTGTCGGCGCCGCCGTTGATCGTGTCGGATCCGGCATTGCCGGTCAGCACATCGTCGCCCGCCTCGCCGTTGATCACGTCGAGTTCGGTGCCGCCGGTGATGGTGTCGTTGCCGGCGCCGCCATTGATCGCGAGCGAGAACGAACCCAGCAGCGACAGCGCGGTCAGGCCGCTGAGATCGAGCGTGTCGTTCGATCCGCCGCCGGTGAACGTCGTGCCGCTGCCGATGTTCTCGAAGCCGGTGAACGCGGCGGCGCCGGACGCCGCATCGAAGCTGGCGGTGCCCGACAATGTGTCGGTACCGTTGCCGCCCGAGACATTGCCGCCGAGCAGCGCGCTGGCGCCGAACACCACCGAATCGTCATCATCGCCGCCGTCGAGGACGTCGCGGATGCCGACGGATGTCAGCGTATCGTTGCCGCCATTGCCGGCCAGGCCGTTGGAACCGCTGCCGCCATTGATCTGGTCATTGCCGTCCAGCCCGGAGAGATTGTCGTTGCCGCCATTGCCCAGGATCACGTCGTCGACGTTCGATCCCGAAAAATTGTCGTCGCCATCGCCAAGGTTGAATGTCGGCATCGTCAGGCCCTCCCGATCCAGCGAACGGAGAAGGACGCCTCCGTTCGGTTCATCTGAAAAGCAAAGGCGCGGTTGCGGGCCGGGAAGGGTCAGGCGACCGTGAAATTATTTACAGGTCGTTCTGCCCTCTCCCGCTTGCGGGAGAGGGACAGGCTTGCGTAGCAAGCCAGGGTGAGGGCCTGAGGGGCGAGACCCGCTCAGGCCCTCACCCTCGCCGCCTTCGGCGTCTTTCCCTCTCCCGCAGGCGGTCTAAGGTATGCACACATTTTGGGATCGCGCCGGAACAAGCCCCTCCTCTTTAGAGGAGGGGTTGGGGTGGTGGCGAGCGAAGCGAGCATTTCCGCCATTTCTTGGCTTGCGTCCG
>Ga0068863_100007278_pt1 | contig 10842 bp, 7 predicted proteins | sample KBSSwiS62_FD_66596 | JGI IMG/M metagenome (GOLD analysis project Ga0068863, IMG submission 66596) | Switchgrass rhizosphere microbial communities from Kellogg Biological Station, Michigan, USA - KBS Switchgrass S6-2 | ecosystem: Host-associated > Plants > Roots > Rhizosphere > Soil ...
GAGCCGGCTTGGGACAAAAAGTTTTCCCAATAAGGCAATTCCCGGGCATCCGGCATCCGGCTCATCGTCCTGAGATAAAGCTCCTCGACCATGACGCGATTCGAACTCGGTTCGGCCAGCAGCCGACTCAGTGCTTTATCGGTTTTCCCGTTCACCACCGGCCCATTCACCAGGTGCAAGGCCTGGGACAAACCGCCGCCGAATTGCGCTGCGCTCTCACAACCCACCGTCCTCGGGCAGCGACCAAAGACGTCCAGCGTATAGGAAGGCGTCTGCGGGTCGATCAACGTCACCGCGCGGGTCCCCGGCGGATAGCCCGAAAATTCCTCCGGCGCGCTGGTGGCTTGAGCGATGGCGTCCGCCAGCACCTGCGCGGTGAGCGGTTTGAGGTAGGCATGGGAAAAGAAAGAATCCTCCTGGCGGTTGATCGCGTTGACCTGCGAGGAAAGTTGATAGGTGCGAGACGTGGTAATGGTGCGAATCAGGCTGCGCAGATCGTAACCTTGTCGGATGAAGTCCACGGCGAGGGCTTTCAGCAACGCGGGATTCGATGGGGGATTGGTCGGACGCAGGTCGTCCACCGGTTCCACCAGCCCGCGGCCCATGAGTTCTTTCCAGATGCGGTTCGCGATGGCCCGTGGAAACAATGGATTTTCAGGAGCGGTCATCCAATCAGCCAGTGCGGTTCGCCGGTCGCCGGCGCGCTCCATCGATTCGGCCCTCCCGCCGAGAGGTTGCGGTCGCATTGCCTTGCCGGTCTTGGGATGCAGCACTTCACCGAACGGACGCTGGACCAGTTGTTGATTATCGAAGCCCGTTCGAGCGAAGTAGGCGGCGAAGTGGTAGTAGTCGTCCATGTTCCACCGGTCGAACGGATGATTGTGGCACCGCGCGCAGGCCACTCGTGTGCCCAGCAGTATACGGCTGACAAATTCGCCCATGTCTCGAGGATCGGTCGTGAATTTGTGAAAATTGGCCGGACCGCTCTGGGCACAATCACCTTGTGCCGTCAACAACTCGCGCACAACACGGTCGAGCGGGCTATTTTCGGCGATCTGTTGCCGGAGCCAGTCATGATACACCCGCGCTCCTTCCTCGCCGAGTTTCTTCGAATTGATCATCAGCAGATCGCCAAACTTCAGGGTCCAGAAGTCAACGAAATCAGGGCTGGTCAACAACCGATCGATCACCTGCTCGCGTTTGCCGGCCGTCGCGGGTCGGGCGACAAAAGCCTTGACCTCGTCCGCGGTCGGTAATCGACCGGCCACATCCAGATGAACGCGGCGCAGGAAGGTAGCGTCGTCGCATAAGGGAGACGGCGGGATGCGCAGGCGTTTCAATTCAACCAATACCTGCTCGTCGATGAAGTTTCGAACGGGAAACGAGATCGCCGCGGCCTGGCCCTCCTGATAGGGCGCGCCGACGCGGGCCGCCGCCACCTGGCCCGAGTACCGAATCATGATCGCCGTCAGGCCGCGATTCTTGACAGTGACCACTCCTTCGCGATCGACGGCCGCAACCCCGTCGTCATTCGAACTGTATAACGCCAGGGGAGTGGCATCCTCGACAGTGCCGTCGGAAAGGTGCGCGATCACCTTGAGTGGACGGGATTGACCGGGCTTCAGCAACAGGCCGTCCGAAGGCTTGACTTCGATCCGGATCACTTGGGTGTCGCGCGAGCCATAAGGCGCGCCTTCGGCGAGCCACTCGACGAGAATCCGGTAAGCATCCGAATCACGCTTGATGCGCCGGCCGCCTTCGTGTTCGAGTTGACGCGTCGGTTTGCGGAGAAGGAGGCTCTGATCGGGAGCGCCGAGATCAACGCGCCGACCGCCCAATTCCCGCGTGATGGCATCATGATCCTGTTCCGGATCGTAGCCGAGCAAGCTGAGCTTGAAACCGCCCTGGCCGGTCGCCGCGCCATGACACGCGCCGGTGTTGCAGCCGGCTTTCGTGAGCACGGGCAAGATGCGCGTGGCGAAAGAAAACTGGTTGTCCCGCGCCACGGCAGGGCCCGGGAGGGCGAGTACGAGCCCCAGTGCCGCGAGCATTCCGCGATGTTTCATCTTGCCAATCACTTCTTCAATTTCTCCAGCCACGTCTGCCCGGTCTTCTGCGCGTATTCAGTTCCGTATTTCAAGTGCAACACCCGAGTCCAGCCGTCAATCGCCTGTCGCGTCAGATTCTCATTGCCACGAACGTACTCTTCAACCTCGGCGAGAATTCTGTCCACAGTGGCGTCTTCGTTGGATTTTTGGATGAACCGGCGCAGCAGGCTCATCAGCTTGTCGTCGGTCGGTGCGGCACCCGGCAGATTTCCCTTGGGACGACCCGCCATTTCACGCTCCTTAGGTTCCATCCGCGCGTAACCCGCCCCCCGACGTTCGCGCAGGGCCTCTGCGGTGGGTGGATTGGTGTCTCCGATTAACCGCGCGACGGCGGCAATGATCTTCGGGGCGTCCGCCATACCCGGTTGCACGAGGGCGAAGTTGGTCGCGACTTTGTTCTCCGTGGCCACAAGCACAGTCATCAAACATTCCTTGTTCAATCCGTAATTGCCAGGGCCTTCTACTCCGTCTTCCGACAGACTCATCGGCGACTGAAGGCGCAGGGATTGGCCCACCAGCGGCAACCGTTGCTGGCTGCCCAGACGGTCGCCCGATAGGAACACAAATTCGGTCTTCAATCGATCTTTGCGCTCCTGACCATATTCATCGAGCGCGACCATGAGGGGTGCCATCGAACGCTCCACGCCATGGACGAAGACCAGGGTCGTGGGCGCGCCATTGTTTTCAACAATGACGTTCCGCTTCTGGCCGGCTTTCTCGCCTCGCAACTCGACACTCCTGAACGGGGTCGTTTTCTCCCCCGGCTGCGGTCCCGAATAGACCTTTTCCTCCGACCGCGCGGACCCGAGCAAGGCCAGAAACAACACCGATCGAACCGTTCGTCGCCAAAGCATGAACCCTCGATGAATCTCTATAATTTTCATATCAGACGTTTTCACCCGACCGCTCGCAATAGCACGACTCGTCTGTTCAACCCTTACTCTTAATCACGAGCCGATTCAACCTTCCCATGAACCGCGCTTCCCAAATCCGAATGACGAATGACGAAATCCGAATGACGAATCCGGCCATCGCACTGGAGAGCGCCTTTCGGCATTTGGGTTTCGGGTTTCTTTCGTCATTTGACCTTCGTCATTCGTAATTCGACAGCAGGTTCTTGGTCCCAATGCATGCGTAACACCGAAAGCGGGCTTTCCATGAACTTGTCGGAAACGAACCCACCCCTGACAACTCCCCAGAGGGGAACGGGCACACCCGGCAACTGGTTGCGGAAGGAAATCTCCGGTGCGATTCAATTTTAACTTGAGAAACGAGTTGAATGTGACGATAGTGCGCTCTGTCGGACGCGACGCATCGTGATGGTCACGCGAAGTTCTTTGGAAAACGGGTTTGAATTTGATTTAACCCTGCCATGCTCGTGATTAGGAAGCAAAGTCCTTGAACCGTAAGCTCACCAGCACGGGACCTTAGCCGTTGATAGCAAACGACAGGCCTTCACTGGAAGTCGAAAGCCATCAGGCCGGTTCCATCTGTTTCCAGTCAGTTCAAAGGAACTGTTTACACACGGCATTACGGCAGGGTTTTTTTTATTGGTAACGCTTCCCATGCCAAGCAAACACGACAACGAAGTCCAATTCGGCGAAACTCCCGATCGACGAGGAGATTGGGAATGGGGAGCTTTTTCTAGGCTCTCAGCTCGTCAAAAGTTGAGATGCGTCCAACCGCGCGTCGCATTCCTTTTGCTTCGGGCCGCACACGGCGTTACATATAAAACTGATGCGATTCCGCCAACACATCGTTTCCGCCGCCCTGTTCTGGGTCCTCAGCGTTACGGTCGGGGCCGGTCCCTGGAACGGCAAGGTCGTGCTCCAGGGTTTCTGGTGGAATTATTGGAATAACAATTATCCCAACGACTGGGCCACTTACCTCGCGGATCTGGCGCCCTGGCTCCGCGCGATGGGCATCGACGCCGTTTGGATTCCGCCGACAGCGAAAAATCAGAATCCAACCGGGTCCGTCGGCTACGCTCCATTCGATCATTATGATCTGGGCGATAAATTTCAGTGTGGGAGCACCACGACGCGGTTCGGCACCAAAGACGCCTATCTGCGTATGGTGGCGGTGCTGCACGCGAACGGCATCGACGTGATTCAGGACATGGTCTGGAACCACCTGAACGGCGCCGGTTCCGAAAACAGCGGCGCCGGCGGACTCGACCCATCCGCGCCTGGCGCGACACCTTACAAGAATTTCCGCTACGTTTGTTACGCCACGCCTGCGGGCAACGGCAGCGCCGCCGACTACGGCGCCCGACGCGGTCGCTTTCCCAAGAACTGGGAGAATTTCCATCCGAATCCCGACCACAATGCTGAAGGCCCGGACGACATCACCGCGAGTTACTTTGGACCCGACATTTGTTACTGGAACCGCGCGAACGGTCTGAGCAGCAATTGCAGTTACAACCCGCCACAATCAACCAATTACATGCGCAATGGCATTCGTGACTGGTCCGTCTGGCTTAAGAAACAAACCGGTGTTGATGGATTCCGCCTCGATGCCGCGAAACATTTCGAGCCATGGGCGACTCAGGATTTTCTATGGAACCTCGCCTACAACGCACAGTTCGCCTCCGGCGGCAGTCAAATGTATGTCGTAGGAGAATATGTCGGTGGCGCCGCAGAAATCGACTCCTGGGTGGACGCGGTCAATGCCAGCAACGGCGGCGGCTTCAATCTCGTGGGCTCGTTCGATTTCAGCCTCCGTGGCGCATTGAAAAGCATGATCGGTTCCTCCGGCTCGTTCGACCTCGGTTCGCTGCCCGGCGCCCAGCAAAATCGCCGTGTGCGCACCGCTCCGTTTGTGAACAATCACGATACCTTCCGGCCCACTTTAAGCGCGACCGGGAACTACACCGGCTGGGACACGGCGAACGAACTCGGCGGGCACATCGAGCCGACCGACGGGCGCATCCAGGCCGCTTATGCCTTGGCGATGGCCGTGGACGGTTCCCCCACGATTTTCTTCGAAGACCTCTTCGACATCGGTGCGACAGGCCGACGCTGGACCCATCATCCGGACAATCCCGGGGAGCTTCCGGCGCGGGATTGGCTGACGAACTTGATCTGGTGCCATCAAAAACTGAACTTCAAGGACGGCGCGTATCGAGTGCGCCGGCAGGCGTCGGATCTGTTGATCGTCGAGCGCAGCGCCCGCGCTATCATCGGTATCAACGACAACTGGGACACCGGACAATCAGCACTGGTCCAGACGGATTTCGGTCCGAACGTTCAATTGCACGATTATTCGGGTGCGAATACCAACGACGTTTGGACTGACGGATCCGGCCGCGCGACTTTCTCCGTCCCGCCGTGCAACGGTTCTAATATTCGCCGAGGCTATTCCGTCTGGGGTCCGACATCCATCGCTGGCGGCTTCAATCCGCCCAACCGCAGCACCACGCAGGAATGGGAAATGGCCGACGACCTCGGCGATTCCCATCCGAATTCCCTCCGCCAAGGCGGCGGGTTGCCGGCGAACTCGTCGGCCGTTCGCATTGTGGGAAAGATCTTTCCTGCTTCCGGCAGGACAGTCACCCTCAATGCCTATCCTCAGTTCCTCACCAATCGTTACGAACTCGCCGTTTCAGGAAACACTCAAATCACCAACGTGGTGGGCTTCGGCAATCTCACTTTGTCCTACACGGCGCCCGCTACCGAATACGAGACGATTACCATTCACTATGCGGAACCGACGAATGTCTCCCAACGCGTCTGGGTGAAGGTCAACTATACAGCGCCGACCAGTCTCAAACCGGCGCCGCCGAGTCTCAGCGGTCTGAAACAGCTCCCCAACGGGCAGTTCCAATTCACGCTGAACGGCGGGATCGGTCTGAACTATGTCGTTCAGACTTCGCCGGACTTGGCTGCGTGGAGTGCCGTCACGACAAACACCGCACCGTTTGATTTCATTGACGATGTCGCCCGCAACCAGTCCATCCGCATTTACCGCGGTGTGTACTCCCCTTAATTCCACTGCAGCACGACACGGCCGCCTGACGAAGACCGCTAGGAGCCCGTTCAAAACTCCTACCGTTGGTAGCTACCTGTTTAGCGCGTTGGCGCGCCTCGTAGCGCAGATTTTCAATCTGCCGTATCGCCGAATTATATTCGGCAGAGTCTCGGACCGTTCCCACACGCTAGCCCGCTGCGATGCGACGCAGATTACAAATATTACAAATCTGCGATACGGCGCAGCGCGGCAAAGCCGCAACCAAAGGATCGCAGCTCAGTGAGCCACAGCACTCCGGCAGCGCAGCAGGGGTTTGTATCATGGAAATAAGAAACATTCAAAGGCTGCTACTTAAGAAATGAGCCTCGCTGCGCGAAAAAAGGAGAACGCTGAAGGCGTTCCAGAAATTAGCCGGGGGTCGAGCGACCAACGGGAGCGATACCCCCGGTCAACGATCAAAACCTCCCGCACCCTGGAGGGGTGCAAGAGTGTTCTGTTCACCGCGCAGGTTGTGCGACCCCTTCAGGGTCGGGAGATTTCGTTATCCGGTTTCCGGGGGTGTCGCTGCGCTCGCTGCGCTCAACCCCCGGCTAGTTTCTCGCATCCCTTCAGGATGCCGAAGCGCGGCCCTGTGGCTGCTAGGTACGCCAAGGCCCCAGCGGCGCGAGCGCATTCCAGTAACTCTCCCCGAATTTCGATCGGAAATTTTCCCGCAACAACTCGGCGGTTTTTTGGTCCCTTACGAGCGCAAAGGTCGTCGAGCCACTGCCGGACATCAATGCCGCCACTGCACCGTTGGCTTTTAGGAATTCCTGAAACAAAGCGAGGAGCGGATATTTGTTCAGGACCGGGGCTTCCAGCGCATTGTAAAACTCATTGGCGGCGGCAGGCAATTCGCCGGTTTGCAGGAGTGAAACCAGTTTTTGCGCGCGGCCCGGACGTCCATAGAGTGCCTCGGGATACCTGGCCAAGGCCTGGTAGGCCCATGCCGTCGAAATGCCGAACCTTGGATGAATCAGCACAATGAACGCGCCGCGCATGGCCGGGGAAAATTCGAACGGAGTGATCTTTTCGCCGCGACCAATGGCCAGGGCCGGTTGGTATTGCAGAAAGAACGGCACGTCCGAGCCCAGCGCCGCCGCGATTTCCTCGAGTTGCCCGGCGGTCAGCGGCTGATTGAACAGTTCGTTCAGCCCAAGGAGCGTGTGGGCCGCGTTGCCGCTGCCACCGCCCAGACCAGCGGCGAGCGGAATTCGCTTTTCCAGATGAATGCGCACACCCTCGGAGCAACGCGTTGCTTTCAAAAACGCGGCAGCAGCGCGATAGACCAGATTTGTTGAATCCACGGCGAGCCCCGAATGATTGCATGAGAGTTCGATGCTCCGGCCCCCGCGATCGAATTGGAGTTCGTCAAACACCGGCACCGGCTGGATCACCGTTTCCAATTCGTGGAAACCGTCGGCGCGTTTCCCCAGAATATTGAGCAGGAAATTGACCTTGCATGGGGATTGGCGAGTCAGCGTCATCAACAAAAAAGGCGCCAACATCGAAACGTTGGCGCCGGCGAAATTGAATCGGTCAGTTGTCGAAAATGTGGAATCGGCTGCCCGGAATAAACGGCGCCACGTCGCCGCCGAAGAACCCAAGGGACGCGTCCGGCCCAAAGGTGGGGCCGGCCACCAAATGCGGCGCGTAGCTGGCCGGGTAAACGGGATTGACCGTCATGTAATCGGTGAAGACGGGATCGTACGACGGGAACGGCGCGGTGACCATTTCGTAAACCCCAACGCCCGTCCTTACCAGACTGCGATTGAACCCTGTGATAAATCCGGTGGTGTAACCGACGTTCGGGCCTTCCATCAGGGCGGTCTGCTCCATCGAACGGCGGATCTCCCCGAGCCGGGCAAATTCAGTGACGTTACGCAGGCCACGTCCGAACTTTTGTTCGAAGGCAAAGCCGCCGGGTGGTGGGGTCGCGCAACCGCCTGCCAGGAACGCAACAACCGCCGTCGCGGCCAGAAGAGTGATTGATTTCCTCATAGGTCTTGTGTTGTTAAGAACAGGTTAGCTCAGTACCAAATCTTGTAAAGAGACTTTTCAGGCGGTGGCCGCCGCGGGGAACGATTAACCTCGGCGACCTATTCAATTCAACTCCCGGCACCAGCCGATTCACGTTTCCGTTCCTGGCGTTCCCAGTACCAGGCGATCCAGACGCTGATTTCATAGAGTATTTGGAGGGGAATGGCCATCATGATCTGAGTAAACACCTCCGGTGTGGTCAACAACGCGCCCAGAATCAGGTTGATGACGATCATGTACCGGCGCATGGCGGAGAGTTTTTTGTAATCGAGCAGGCCAATTTTCACAAGCGCCAGCAGCACGACCGGCAGTTCAAATCCCAGGCCCATCCCCAGCATGAATTTCGTGACGAAACCCAAATAAGTTTCCATTCGCCATTCGGGCACTTTGGCACCCATCCAGATCGCGAACAGCTCCGCAAACTTCAGCGCGCGCGGCATGATGATGAAATAGCAAAAGCAAACCCCGGCCGCGAACAGCCCGATGCCAACGGCGAATGCCCGAAGGAGATATTTCTTCTCTTTGATCTTCAAAGCGGGCAGCACGAACTCGCCGACGAAATAGAAAATGAATGGCGCGGTCAGGAGAATGCCGGCAAAAAACGCGAGGTGCAGCGACGACATGAACGGCGCCGCCGGGTCGATGAACATCAGGTCGGTGGCGCTGGCTGCCAGACCTTTTTTCGGGGGATGCTTTTCCACGCGCGCCACGAATTGGACATTCGTGCCCGCTTCGACAGGTTCAAGATGAACGATGACAAACGCGTTAGTCCCGAAGTCCAGTGGCCCAAAGTGATTGGTCTCCGGTTGAAAAGAGAACAAGACCTCTTCGCCGAGTTTGACCAGCACCTTTTGGTTGTGGCCGATCTGAATCAACGCGGCGCGTTCGAGGGGCCATTTCAGAATCGACACAACCTTGTTGGTCGCGTAAAGGCAAACGATCATGCCGATCAGCAGCGCCGAGCCGCTTTTTATCAGCATCCAGCGAAGGTCTTCGAGGTGTTCGAGAAATGTTTTTACCGGCCCGCCGCCGTCCTCCTCGCTCTCGTCTGGACGCGGCTCTTCAGTGGGATCGGCCATGAAAAAACCTGCCGCTTGAACTCAATCAGGCTTTGGGCATGGCGGAAGGTTGAGCGCTGGTTTCAGCGTTGGAATTGGTTGGCGGCGCTTTCGGGGGCGGAGCCGGAGGCGGTTCGTCAACGGCCCGTTCGATTTCATCGGTCACTTCGCGGGAAGCCTTTTTGAATTCGTTGATCCCCTTGCCCAGTCCCTTGGCAAACTCGGGAATGCGCTTGGCGCCGAACAAGACCAGGATCACCACCAGCACCAGGACCAGTTCACCCCCGCTCAGGCCCAACACAGCTAACATTGCATTCATAAATTCACCTGTTGTCGCCCAAGTTAAGCCACGAAACACCGCGAGTAAAGCCCGAAAACCGGACGGGCGCATCACAATTCCTGAGGGGTGCGCGGCCTTCAGGCCGCCTCCGTATTTATGATTCGGGGTACTAAGTCGTGGCTTTTTCCGCAGCGTCCCGTGTCTGTGCCACGCGGAAGCGACGTAAACGTCGCGCTCCGTTCAGTCGCGCATCGACGACCCTAAACAGATAACTTGCCGGCAGAATGAGATGCTGCATAGCCGAGCGATCTGCCGGCGAGACGCCGGCAGCACACTGGAGCGCCCGAGACAATCGCGCCCAGCATCTTATTTTCTCCCTCCGGGTAGGAGGGCAACGGATTACTTGGGCGTCAGCAACACGAAAAAGCCCCGCCGATTCTTCGACCAGGCAGCCTCGTTGTGACCAGTTTCGGCCGGTCGAGCTTCACCGTAACTGATCGTGAAAACCCGCTCGGGTTGGACGCCGGCAGTCACCAAGTATTCGCGGACGGAAAGCGCGCGGCGTTCGCCGAGTGAAAGATTGTACTGCTCAGTGCCGCGCTCATCGCAATGTCCTTCGACCTGGACCGCGTGCGTCGGATTGCCTTGCAGATATTTGGCCACATCCTCGATCTTGCTCGTCTCACTTGGCTTGATTGTCGCCCGATCGAACTCGAAATAGACCGTGTTGGCTGCTAAACGCTGGCGATCTTGATTCATCTTGTCGGGATCGAATCGTCCTTCGAGAGGGAATCCGCCGTCAGGACCTGGTTTAACCGTCGTGGGTTGGTCAGGCGGAAGCGGGTTCCCTATTGCAGGTTCCCGAGGAAACGTTTCATTCCCGCCAAGCGCCTTCGTCTGCGCAGCAGGTATCGGCGTTACAGGACCCTTCTTCGGTGTGCAACCAACGACTCCAAGTGACAACGCGAGCACGACGACTAAAAGATTGAGCAATTTCGGGTAGTTCATGGTGATTCTGAACAGGAATGTGTCATTTGGCCCAACTGGGCTGGGAACAGCTTCCTGAAGTTTGTTGAATATCCTTAGTTTGTTTGGTGGGCACGTCAAGCAAAGAGACCACTCTTTTGCCTTTCACACGGCGTGTGAAAATCACGGTGCGCGAGTTCGGCGCCCAGGACGGATCTTCACCCGCCACTAACGGTGTCACTGAACCGCCGCTGGCCGGCACGACACAGATTTCGAAGTCCCCGGCCAGCCTCGTAAACACGATCGACTTTCCGTCGGGCGACCAATCCGGTTCCGTGCAGTTGCCGGCGCCCACGGCTCCCAACTTGCGCATCGAGCCGCC
>Ga0068863_100007287_pt1 | contig 10832 bp, 4 predicted proteins | sample KBSSwiS62_FD_66596 | JGI IMG/M metagenome (GOLD analysis project Ga0068863, IMG submission 66596) | Switchgrass rhizosphere microbial communities from Kellogg Biological Station, Michigan, USA - KBS Switchgrass S6-2 | ecosystem: Host-associated > Plants > Roots > Rhizosphere > Soil ...
GAACCGGGAAGCGTGGTTCTCGCCTTCCATCGCACCGAGAGTTTGAGGTGGTCCTGCAGGTTGCTACCGACTCCCGGCAGGTCCGCGACGACGGCAATCCCCAATGCGCGCAGATCGTCAGCGCGCCCGATTCCCGAGAGCTTCAACAGGCGCGGCGAATCGATGGCGCCAGCGCAAAGCACCACTTCATGTTCTGCGCGAACGCGGGTGACGGCGCCATCGCACAAGTACTCGACGCCCGTCGCGCGACGGCCTTCAAAACTCACTCTTACGACATGGCAACGCGAGCGAACCTCGACGTTCGGCCGCGCCATCGCCGGAGCCAGAAACGCGGCCGCCGCGCTGTGCCGTCGTCCATTCAGGATGTTTCGTTGGTAGAACCCTGCCACGCCAACAGGCTCCGGGACGTTGAAGTCATAGTGCCGATCGGCGCGGAAGCCGAGCTCGTTCGCGGCCGATAGAAACGCTTCATGACTGACATGGGGATCGAGACAGCGGCTGACCGCAAGAGGACCGTTTGCGCCGCGGTATTCCGATGCGCCACCGTCGTTGCACTCCGAGCGTTTGAAGAGAGGCAAGAGGTCATCGTAACCCCACCCCAGGTTCCCCTGCGCCCGCCACGCATCGAAGCATCCGCGATGACCACGAATATGGACCATCGCATTGACGGCGCTCGATCCGCCGTGAACCTTGCCCCTCGGTGTGGCGACCTGCCGCTGCAACAGCCCCGGCTCCGGATCGGTCACGTAGGTCCAGTCGTACTGCGAGCCGATGAGAGAGGTCCACCGTCCCGGTGCTGTCACCGACGCATCCTCTTCGCCGGACGCGCCCGCCTCGATCACGAGCACCCGGACCGATGGATCGGCGGACAGTCGATTGGCGATGACGCATCCTGATGACCCGGCGCCGATGACGATGTAGTCTGCGGTGTCTAGCAGGACGGATCTCGTTCGGCGGGCTCTGCATAGGACGGGTCTTGTTCTTCAGACCCGGCGCATCAGTTTCCTGTATCGCAGGCTTCGGTGATGCAGATCGATTCCAGCGTTCGGCCGGCAGGCGGAGTTGGCAGTCCCTGTGCCGTCATGAGTTTCCGCAACAGGGCCCCCGCTTCCGGGTGCGCGATTGCCGACTGCACACCCACGCGCACGAGTCCGTCCGCGTAGTCGACGGCTTGCCACGTATGGACTGCGAGCTTGCCACCCCGATTGTCGGTATTCCCGTAGTCACGAATATCGAGCTTGGCGCCATTGTCAGCCAGGATCTGAATGACGTCCGCCCTTCCTTTATGCGCTGCGCCGTGGAGTGCGGTTCGACCGGTATCGGCCTGAGCGTTCGCATCGAGGCCGAGCTCCAACAGGAGCTTCACGGCGTCGAACGTGGCTTGCTTCGACCATTCATAGGTGATCCCTTCGACCCAGCCCACGCCTGCCGCCACATGCAGTGCCGTGACGCCGAGCGTCGTCGCAATTTTCGGATCGGCGCCACGCGCCAGCAGAAGCTTCATGAGTCCGATGTCACCGGACTGCGACGCGCGTAGAAACGCGGTCGCGCCGTTCTCATCGAGCCACTGATTGGTGAAGACCGTCCTGGTCTCGGTGCTGTCTTTCACGCGGGCGTTGACGTCGGCGCCCTTATCGAGCAGCAGCGTGATGAACTCCAGGTGATCCATGTCGCCCTTGCGGACCGGATAGTCACCGTTTTCGATGTTGCGGTTGTCGGTCGCCAGGTAGAGGGGCACCCATCCGCCCTTGTTGGGAAGATTCGGATTTGCGCCATGCTCGAGCAGATACGCGCCGAGTTTGTAGTAACGGTTCTGTGTCGCGACGAGCAGCGGGCTCCAGCCATAACCGGAGGTCTGGTTGATATCCGCACCGGCGGCCAACAGCACTTTCACCGATTCGACGTCGTTCGAACGCGTCGCATAGATGAGAGGTGTCAGCTGACCGCCATCGTTCGGTGCGGGATTGCGACGTGCGAAGCCCACCGCCGCAGCTGCGTCATCAGGCTGATCGTCGCCAGCGGCACCCGTCGGCACACCACCACCGCCACCACCACGCCCTGCACCGCGGCCACGTCCGCCGCCGGCTGCACCGCCGGCAGCCGCTCGACCCTCTCGTCCAGCCGCCGGCGTCTCGCCCGCTGCCTCCCGGATTTGTCGCAGGTCGAGCGCATTGCCCGCGGCAAGCGCCGCACCCTGGGCAGCAACGGCTTTCCTCGGATCGTTCGCCTTGCCAAGTGCGGGCCCTCGCCCGCGCTGGGCTGGATTCGACCGCGCCGCGACGTCCGCGCCACTATCAAGCAGCAGTTTCAAGGCAGCGGGATGCGCCTCATCGGCTGCCCACATCAACGCAGTTGTTCCGCGCAGCGTTTCCTTCGCGTTGACGTCTGCACCCGCCTCGATCAGAACCTTCATCGCCTCTATGTTGCCCGTCCGCGACGCCGTCATCAGCGGCGTACGCCCGAGTGGCAGTTTCTCGTTGGGATCGGCGCCGGCAGCAAGCAGCGCCTTGATGATCGCCGCCTCGCCATTCACGCTCGCCAGCCACAACGGCGTTGACCCTTCGCGGTTGGCGGCCTTTGGATTGGCGCCCGCACGAAGCAGGATGTCAACCAATTCCCGATCGCTCTTGAACGTCGCCCAGTGGAGCGCAGTGGCGCCATCCGCCTGCGGGGTGTTCACGTCCGCTTTCTGCTCGATCAGCGTGCGCACTGCCGCCTTGTCGCCGCGCGCGGCGGCGTCCGCCACGTCACTCTTCCCCGCCGCGGTGCCCTGCGCCACGAAGGCCACGGAGCCGATCGCCACGAAGGACACGAAGAGCAAGCGACGAAGGACACGATGATCACGGCGTTGGGCGTTGGGAGTTCTCACAAGGCCTCCAGACGTCCAGTGCTGTCGCCGAGGCTCTCCTGATGAATGTCGTACTTGTCGAGGATGCTCAGCAGGAGATTCCCCGTCGGCACGGTCTTGCTCGGATAAGCGATATGACGTCCGCCTTTCAGCTTGCCGTTCAGACCGCCGACGAGCACGTGCGGCACGTCGTAGTGCACGTGCTGATTCGAGTTGCCCATGTTGCTGCCGTAGAGGATCAGCGAGTGATCGAGCAGCGTCCCGTCGCCGTCCATTGTCTTCGAAAGCCTGTCGGCCAGATGGGCAATCATCTTCACGTGGTAGACGTTGATCTTCGCGAGCTCCGCAATCCGTCGCGGGTCCTCACCGTGATGCGAAACGCCGTGGAAGCCGGCTGTGGGGGCTTCGCTCTCGGGGTAGGTCCGTCCCGTCAGGTCGCGGGCAAAGAGCAGTGTACCGACGCGGGTAATGTCGGCCTGAAACGCCAGCGCCAGCAGATCGAACTGAAGCTTGATGTGTTCGTCGAAGGTCTGCGGCACTCCCACCGGCACAGCCATGTTCTCCGGCGCCACCGTCGACGCCTTCATTGCGATCTGAAGGCGCCGCTCGATCTCGTCGACGTTCTGCGCGTACTCGTCCAGCCGCTGACGATCCGAGGCGCTCACGTCCTTGCGCAGACGCGCAAGGCTGCTGGTCATCGAATCGAGAATGCTCTGATCCCGCTTCCGTCGCGCGGTGCGCTGTTCAGGCGTGCTCCCGTCCCCGAACATCCGTTCGAACACCACCTGCGGGTTCAACTCCATCGGCAGCGGTGAAGTCGGCGACGACCAGGAGATCGTGTTCGTGTAAGTGCAGCTGTAACCCTCGCCGCAGTTGCTCGAGTTCGCGCCTGGATCCTCGACCGCCAACTGCATTGACGGCATCAGGTTGTCCTGGCCGATCTTCTGCGCGATGATCTGGTCGATCGTCGTGCCGTTATACACGTCAGCGCCAGCCGTCTTCTTGGGCTTGTTCGCACACAGGAACGCCGAAGCGACCCAGTGGTCGGCGCCGGTGACGCCAGGCGGCGGCTCCGCCGAACGCGAATGCAGGCCGCTCAGGATCACCGATTGGTTGCGGAACGGTTCGAGCGGAGTCCAGTTGTATGGCAGCTCGCCGACCAACGGGCCTTCCGTCTTCGGCACCCAATATCCCGGCGCCATCCCGTGCGGCACGAAACAGCCGACGAATCGCGGCTTTGGACTCGCTGCTGTCTGAGCCAGCGCGGTTGCCGCCGGAACCATCGCGTCGAGGAACGGCAACGACAGCACTGCGCCGGCGCCACGGAGAACCATTCGTCGGGAAATGTGCTTCTTCGTCAGAAACATATGAAGTCGGCCTCAATATCAGGTCCGGCTGAAGCCGGACACTACGTACCGTCAACTACATCAATCCGGCTCAAGCCGGACGCTACGAACGTCGCTTAACGAGCCGCGCGCTGCTCGGCGCGGTCGGCTGCCTTCTGATTCATCTGGAACAGATCACTCTTCACGATACCCATCACAAGGGATGAGAACCGGTACTTGTTTGCCGCCGCATCGCGCGAGATCGAGCGCACCATCGGCATGTCCTGGTACTCGATACCGCGACCCAGCGCATACGTCATCAGCTTCTCGCTGACCACGTGCACGAATTGTTCGGAATACTTCAGCAGCGCGGTCCGCAGCGTGACGACACCGTCGACCTTCGTGCCATCGGGCAGCACGCCGGTCGCATCGATCGGCACACCCTCGTCCAGCGTCCGCCATGCGCCGACTGCGTCGAAGTTCTCGAGGGCGATGCCCATCGGCTCGAAAATCTGGTGACACGACGCACATGTCGGGCTGATGCGATGCATCTCCAACGACTGCTTCATCGTCGGTGGCTTGGTGTTTCCGGTGGTGTCGACCACGCGTTCCTTGAAAGCGGGCACATCCGGCGGTGGCTGCGGCGGCTCAACGCCAAGGAAGGTCGCCAGGAACCACTTGCCGCGCGTGACCGGTGATGTGCGGGCCGCTGCTGATGTGACCGTCATCAGCGCGCCTTTGCCGAGCAGGCCGCGGCGCATGTCGAGTTCAGCCGGCAGCGTGACACGCCGGAACTGCGGGCCGTAGATGTTCGGGATGCCGTAATGCTTCGCCAACCGCTCGTTCACAAACGTGTCGTTCGCCGTCAACAGATCGACGACGGCCCGATCCTCCTGCACGATGCTGGCGAAGAACAGTTCGATCTCCTTCTGAAACGCGCTGCGAAGGTTGTCGTCGAAGTCCGGAAAGAGGTTCACTACCGGCTCAGCGGTCTTCAGTGCACGAACGCCCAACCACTGTCCCGTGAAGTTGGTGACGAGCGCCTGCGACCTCGGATCCCGCAGCATGCGCTTCACCTGCTGCTCGAGAACCGCTGGATCCTTCAACTGCCCCTTCGCCGCGATGTCGATCAACTCATCGTCGGGGATGCTGCTCCAGAGGAAGAACGAGAGACGCGATGCGAGCGCCAGGTCGCTGATGCGGTAGGCCTTCCCCGCCGCGAGGTTGGCCGGCTCCGCCTCACCGCGGTAAATGAACTCAGGATCGGCGAGGATGCGCTGCAGCGCAGACTCGATCCCGTTATCGAAGCTCCCGCCCTCTTCCCGGCCTGCGCGATAGAACTCCAGCAGGCCGTTGACGTCGGTGGCGTTCACGGGACGACGGAAGGCATGCTTGGCGAGGCTCGACACGATCGTGCGCGCGCACGGCGTCTCTTCGCGCAGCGTCTTCGGCGTGCACAAGAAAATCTTGCGGCGGCTCGCCGTGTCGGCGGCACCCTTCGCGTCGAAGGGGCCTTCAATGATCACCTGTCCCACGTGCGGGTAGAAGATGAAGCCCGGAATCGATCCGGGCGTATTCATCGTTCGCTGAAACGGCTTGTTCAGCTCCGTTCCCGGCACGTCGTTGGTGGCGATGAATGTCACGCCGAGCGTGTGAAGGCCGGCCGTTACAGGCACGCGCGGTGTCGACTTCCCATTGCCGGTCGTGTTCGAGATTTCCTTGTCCCAGTCGAACAGCTTTACGCGCTCGCCGTCGATGGTGACCTCGAGCTGCTCACCAGTGATCCCACCAAGCACGGCCTGGAAGTACCCCGTGACCCCTTTGACGTTGAACGAATACAAGCCATCGGCGGGAAACTGATATTTGATCAGCATGCCGCCGCGCGTCCCGAAGGGCAGCCCTTCGATGTGATGATTCTGCGCCGTATCCGCCGGGACATCGAATACCGCCTGTGTCGGGGCGCTCACGTCACCAATCGCCAGGCGGCTGATCTTTCCAGACGCCGACAGGTAGGCCTCCATCAGCGCGGGCGACATCGTCAGCGCACCGGCAATGTTGTCGAAGCCGCGCGTCGAGTCGTCGGGCGGCAGGAACTTCGTGGCGTCTACTTCCAGGGAGAGCAGGTCGCGAATCGCATTCGCGTACTCGGTTCGATTCAGGCGATGCAGCCCCGGGGAGGGGAGATGCTGCGTCGCCTTGGCATCGACCTCGGTTTCCATGAAGCGGACAAAGGATTCCATTGCGGCCGCATCAGGGCGGCGCACGTTGGTTGGCGGCATCAGGCCGGCCCGTACCTTACGAATGACCTTCTCGGTCAACTCGGGATGATCGGCGAGACGCGCGAAGTCCAACTGCTCCTTGTCGAGAACCAGGCCGCCGGTCTTGAGCCTGGCGTTGTGACACGTCACACAGTACTGATCGACGAGGGCGCGGGACTTCGTGGCCTCTTCGGTGGCGGCTGACGCAGGCTTTGCGGCCGGAGCCTGAGGTGCGGCCTGCAACCGAGCGACCGGACTCGCGACCCGCTTCGAAGGCGTGGTCTGCCCTGTCTGGGCCACGACCACTGCAACAGACAGCACTGCCACGCAGCCTGCCACAAGCAGCCTCGTCATTACGCCGTCTCCCCGTTCAAAGTACGCAAACTTTCCCCCACGCTTTAATTACGCGCACCCATTTATCCTGTCAAGCAGTCTTTGACCCGGTCGAGGCGTAGATTCAGGCGAAAACTGGCCAATTTTCGCGATCGTGCATACTCGACCTAGTTTAGGCTCCTCAGTCACCGCCTGAGACGCCCTAGTTGCCGGTCTCTACCGCAAATGGGCTAGCTCTCCCAGGGTACTCGCCCGACTTCCCGCGTGTATACTTCGCGCCCAAGGTCGGCATTGACTCATCCTGTTCTCCAGCCGCGAGAAATCTCAACCCCTTCATACAGTCGTCGTGTAAGCAACCCGTCAGGCCTGCCCGCTCTCATCGGAACGATCACACTCCGCGTCTTCCCTGCAAAACCTCAACGGAGGAGGAACACGATGTGCGTCTTCGCGCGGCGATCGGTGGCGGCCCTCTTGGTGGTCTTGCTCCTTCCCGCGGCTGCATTCGCGCAAGCCGCTATCACGGGTGTCGTCCGAGATACCTCTGGCGCGGTTCTGCCAGGTGTCACGGTTGAAGCTGCAAGTCCCGTCCTGATCGAGCGCACGCGGTCGGTTGTCACCGACGACACCGGTCAATATCGCATCGTCGACCTCCGTCCCGGCTCATACGCCCTCACGTTCACGTTGCCCGGATTCAACACCGTCAAACGTGAAGGCATCGAGTTGAGCGGCGATTTCGTCGCATCTATCAGTGCCGAGTTACGTGTCGGTGCGCTCGAGGAAACTGTCACGGTCACCGGCGAATCGCCGACCGTCGACGTCCAGAGCACGCGCGTGCAGAACATCATCGACAAGGAAGTGCTGGCGGCGATCCCGTCATCGAGGAACGCGACCGGCATCCAGTCACTGGTTCCGGGGATGAGCGCCAATGGCGATTCCGGTGGCATCACCGGCGGGACCGGCGGTATGGCGGGCTTCATTCACGGTGCCCGCGCCTCCGATTCGCGAACGCTTCACGACGGCATCAACACGGGTTGGGCCGGTGCGAACTCGAACGCGGCCATCTCGAACGTCGCCGGCGCGCAGGAAACCGTCTTGACCACGTCGGGAGGACTGGGTGAAGCGGAAACGGCCGGTGCGGTCCTGAACGTCATTCCCCGTGATGGCGGCAATGACTTCAGCGGCACCTTCTTCATGTCGGGCGCCGACGGCAGCTGGCAGGGCAGCAACTACACGCAGGCGCTCAAGGACGCCGGTCTGCGGTCGCCGCAGAAGCTCCTGAAGGTCTTCGAGTTCAACCCGATGGGAGGAGGCCGCATCGTCCGCGACAAGCTCTGGTTCTACGCGACGTATCGATCGCTCTCCGCCGAGAACACGGTGCCCGGGATGTTCGCCAACCGCAACGCCGGTGATCCGACGAAATGGGTCGTCGACTTCGATACAACCAAGCCCGCCTTCAACGACAACATCGATTGGAACGCAATCGGGCGCATCACGTGGCAGGCTACGCCGCGTAACAAGTTGAGCTTGAGCCACTCCCAGCAGTACAGCAGGCGCAACTCCGATGGCGGTGGGCAGCCCACTCGAACGCCCGAGGCCGTCGGCCTGACCCTCTACACGCCCGGCTTCGTTCAGACGGCATCTTGGGCCTCACCTTTTACCAACCGCCTCCTCTTCGAGGCCGGGTGGGCCAACTACTTCGCGAAGTACGCCAATTCGGCACCGCGCATCGACGGCACGGACAACAACCAGATGATTTCAGTCGTGGAACAGTGCGCGAACGCGACTCTCTGTCCGCAGTTCGGCGGAATTCCCAACCTCGTCTATCGTCTCCATCAGCCGCTCCAGCAGGGATTCGAGAATCATCAAATCGGAACTATTGCTCAGACGAGAGCCTCGGTATCGTACATACCGGGCGCGCACAACTTGAAGTTCGGCTTTCAGGGCAATGTCAGCCACCCGAGCCAGAGTTACTTCAACCACACCCCGTTCATCCAGTACCGGTTCAACAACGGCATCCCCAATCAGCTCACTCAAACCGCGATCTTCCCGGGCACAGTGAAGTATCAGCGCAACATCCTGATGAACTCCTTCTACGCGCAGGACACGTACACACGTGCGCGCCTGACGCTTCAGGGTGGACTACGGTTCGACGCCATCGGCACTGGCTATCCGGACACCGGGGTCGGAGGCCCAGACTACCAGCTGATGCCGACACGCATCTTCTATGCGGCAGGCACGACCGATGAGATTCACTGGAAGGACATCACGCCTCGTATCGGCGCCGCGTATGACCTTTTCGGCAACGGCCGAACCGCCATCAAGTTCAACATCGGCAAATACGTGACCGCGCTCACCGCCAGCAACAGCGACCTCGACCTTCACCCTCTCATCCGCACGACTCCACAGACGACGCGGACGTGGAACGACACGACGACCTTCCCGGCGGGCGATCCGCGAAACGGCAACTTCATCCCGGACTGCGACCTGGTCAACCCGAACGCCAACGGCGAATGCGGACGGATGGACCAACAGAACTTCGGCAAGGAGACATTCACCAAGGTCTTCGACCCGGAGCTGATAAACGGCTGGGGCAAGCGGACCTACAACTGGGAAATGGGTGTGTCCGTGCAGCAGGAGTTGATCCCGCGAGTGGGCTTGACGGTCGGTTATGTCCGTCGCTGGTTCGGCAACTTCTACACCGCCGACAACACGTTGGCGAGCGCGGCGGACTATACACCGTTCAGCATCCCGATTCCGGTGGACCCACGACTCCCGGACGGGGGCGGCGGCACGGTATCTGGCCTGTATAACCTGGTGCCCGGCAAGGTCGGGCAAGAGCTGATGTCCCAGCAACTCTCCTCGAACTTCGGCAAGCAGATCGAACGCTGGCAGGGTATCGACGTCAGCCTCAGCGCGCGGCTCCGGGACGGGCTGACGGTGCAGGGTGGCACGAGCACGGGGGCACGCTTCCAGGACAACTGTGACATCCGCTCGGTGCTGCCAGAGACATACTCCTGGGACAACACCGTCGCTGTACAGACAACGCGCGTCACCACGCTCGCTGGCTCGACGGCAACATCGGGGCTTCAGAACTACTCGTGCCGCGTGGACGAGCCGATGCGGACATCGTTTCGCGGGCTTGCAACCTACACGGTCCCGAAGATCGATGTGCAGGTGAGCGGCACGTGGCGCAGCGACCCGGGTGACGAGTTGCGCGCCGATTACGTCGTGACCAACGCAATCGCACAGCCTTCGCTTGGACGGCCCCTCTCGTCCGGCAACGTGACGGTCAACCTGGTTCCGCGAGGCACGTTGTATGGCGCACGCCAGAACAACATCGATCTTCGGATCGCCAAGATCGTCCGCTTTGGCGGAACGCGGACACAGTTTGGAGCGGACGTCTATAACCTGCTGAACACTGACGTCGTCACGACGTACAACACCGGCTACACAGCGCCGACGGCGACGAACCCAAGCATCTGGCTCACGCCGAACGCGATTCTGCCCGCGCGCTACGTCCGGCTGAATCTGCAAGTCGATTTCTAGAACTCGATGCCGGGTCTGACAAGACAAGACAAGACGCAGTCCCCCATACCCCTTGGGGCGGGTCCACCGACCCGCCCGCCTCTCTGACAGCCGAGCACGGGTACCCAAACACCCGGCTACCGAGCCGCCTAGAGTGTGTATACTTCCCGCCCAAAGGTCCCCTTGATTCTTCGCCTTACGTCCCCGGCGAAAAATACGCCCCTCCCTATTCTCACGGTCGTCGTCTGCCTAACCCCTAGGTACCCGCACTTATCGGAACCATCTATTCCCTGTCTTCCCTGCGAAACCCCGAGGAGGAGGAACAACGATGTGTATCTGCGCGCGGCGATCGGTAGTGGCCCTCTTGGTGGTCTTGCTCCTTCCCGCGGCTGCATTCGCGCAGGCCGCTATCACAGGTGTAGTCCGAGATACGTCTGGCGCGGTTCTGCCAGGTGTCACGGTTGAAGCTGCAAGTCCCGTCCTGATCGAGCGCACGCGGTCGGTTGTCACCGACGACACCGGTCAATATCGCATCGTCGACCT
>Ga0068863_100007288_pt1 | contig 10832 bp, 7 predicted proteins | sample KBSSwiS62_FD_66596 | JGI IMG/M metagenome (GOLD analysis project Ga0068863, IMG submission 66596) | Switchgrass rhizosphere microbial communities from Kellogg Biological Station, Michigan, USA - KBS Switchgrass S6-2 | ecosystem: Host-associated > Plants > Roots > Rhizosphere > Soil ...
AGGTTGAAACAGCTTCATTTACCCCGCAGGAGGGCATCTCACACCCGCCCCGCAGGATTCGGCTTGTGAGCTGGAACATCGCTCGTGGTCGCCGACTCGATGAAATCGCGGAATTCCTCGCTGGTGCGAATGCCGACCTGATCCTGTTGCAGGAAGTAGACAAGTATGCGCGCCGAACTGAGTATCGCAACATTGCAGAGCTTCTCGCGAAGAAACTGAGGCTGAACTATGCGTTCGGCAGCGAGTTTCATGAGTTGACGCAGGGCTCCCGCGACGTGCCCGCGTATCATGGCCAGGCTACCTTGTCGCGTTGGCCGCTTTTCGATTGCCGTGTACTTCGATTCTCCAGACAGTCGACTTACTGGCATCCCAGGTGGTGGATACCATCACTACCGCCGTTTCAGAGAAGGCTGGGTGGGCGCATGGCACTCCTGAGCAACGTCGCGATTGCGGAGACAACGCTTGCAGTCTACAACCTGCATTTGGAGAGTCGCGGCGGAGTCAACCCGCGCCACTCCCAACTGGCTGAGGTGTTAAACGGAACGCTTAGGTATGGCCTGGATGTACCTGTCATTGTTGCCGGCGACTTCAATTTTGACGTGACCGAGCCCCGCAACGCATGCGTCAACGAGAGGAGCTTTCAAAATCCATTCACGGGTCTAGGACTGCGCACAGCGCGATCCCATCTTTTCGGTCGCAGCAATATGATTGACTGGATCTTGACTCGGGGACCAATTGCTCCGGTTTCTCCGAAGATCGATCATTCCGTTTCGGCATCAGACCACTATCCTCTATCTCTCACCCTTGAACTTCGAGTGCCCAGTAATACGCCATGCCCACATTCGGTCCCCATGTCCGCATGCGGTCATTGAGGTTTATTTTTGGCTCGGTATTTTCTTCTGAGTCATTGTCTTGCCGCGAGTTAAAGACGATTCAGTATGGCAACATACCTGCCATCACCATTATGTGTTGATGATGTCCACCATTCATCGCGGCGACTACATCGTCGTCAGACCAGCGGGGCGACTCGTTGGTTCGTGCGCCGAGGACTTCCGGCATGCGGCATTTCACGCTGTTGCCCTGCAAATCTATCTCAGTGACCTGACTTTCGCCGAACGTGATGGCCAAAAAGTCACACGCGTCGGTGCGAAGAATGGGCGCAACATTTTGCGCAGAAGGTGCGTACGGCAGAGATTGTACAGGACAATGCGTCTGCCATTTCATCATGATCCAGGTGGGGATCTTTATTTGAATGGGGGGCCGCGATGCACTGGGGCCTGCTCGATCGAAGTGATACTAACTCCGAGCGCATCGCTAGCCCCGCCAGAACGGATAGTCCAGCACAAAGAAAGTGGCTGGGTTTTTCGAGACAAGTAATTCGTGACAAGAAAGGAGATGGAATGATTTCCGGCGAGGTTCCGCAGTTGGTCCTTCCCGAACCTGGGAACTCACGCGCGAACTGATGAGCGAACGCAACTTCGAACGTTCGTGTATGAGACTGGTAAACCAACCGCTCGCACGAACGCCAGAGGGGGCGACCCGGGGCGGAGGTGCGGTGCGTCTTGGCGATGGCTCTCCCCCGACGCCCAACATAGCCCAGCGTATCGCCCGGCCCGCCCCGGGGTTTTGTGGCATATGACGATGAAAGAACAGGGCGAGATGCATCAGCGTCACAGAAGACAGAAGAATGTTGCCAGCGCGAGGTGCGATCGAATGAGAATCCTCTACGTTGATCTGAATCCCGAATCTATGTCTGGAGGAATCGACAAAGTCCTAAGAAACCGCGGTCACATGTTGCTTTACGTAAGCACGTGCTGTGACGCGCTTGAGATGATCCGCAATCAGGACGTTGATGCTGTTGTGATTACCCAGAACAGTCTTGAGGTTTTTGACTTGATTGCCAAAGCACAGGCTATTCGCGGAGAACTCTCAGTTTTTGTCACAGAAGACTGGAGAGTTTCCGAGCTTCCGTTGGCATTGGAATGGTGTGGAGGACTCCAAGAAGCCAGAAACCATCTCCACGTATGAAAGCTGGTTTGTCGGATGCAACATGAGCCTCGGCAGATCGCGCTTGTCTCCGGCTTATAATCGTTACTCAATGCCCGCGATTCACACCCTCGCCTGCAATAAGCACTACCACCGACCGCGCACCGGCGTGATACATTCCACTGGGAACAAGTACCGCTGTACTCCATTCGCAAATCTCTTCTGGCGGCTCAAGGGCAGTATCGATCCACCGCCGCCAGTTACCTGCACCGTTGCTAGGCACCGGGAGTTCGAACTCGAGCGCTTCCCAGTACGCATTCAGGACAACGTACAATAGCAGCCCTTCATGGTTCAATTCTGCGCTTATCGCAAGGCTATGCGAACTGGATGACCAATCCGGCTGATTGAGTTTCACGCCGTGCCAGGCGTGTTTCGCCTCGCGAAGGAACTGGCTCAGACTCAGGCGCCAGCGCTCATGCTCCAATTCCCGCATCACACGGCGCTGGATCAGCAACCTAACGAACCGGAGAACGTCTGCGTGTTTGGATAGCAGGTGCCAGTCGAACCAACTCGTATCATTGTCCTGGCAATAGGCGTTGTTATTGCCACGCTGGATTCGCCGCACCTCGTCGCCCATGACAAACATGGGCACACCCACGGAAAGCATGGTGGCTGTCAAAAAGTTCTTTACCTGTCGGTTGCGCAGCCTCTCAATGGCGGGATCGTCCGTTGGACCTTCCACGCCACAATTCCAGCTTCGGTTGTCATCACGGCCGTCGCGGTTCTCTTCGCCATTTTCTTCGTTATGCTTGTCACTGTAGGAGACGACATCGTTGAGCGTAAAGCCATCGTGGCAGGTTACGAAATTGACGCTCTGCTCGGCTTCGCGCTCCCTCTGACCATAGATGCTTGGGCTCCCGAGTAGACGGTCGGCCATACGCACCACGGAATTGTCCGAGGCCCGAAAGAAATCGCGGACGTCATCGCGAAACCGATCGTTCCACTCCTTCCAGCTATCTCCCACGAAGCTGCCGACCTGATAGAGTCCTGCCGCGTCCCAGGCTTCTGCGATCATCTTGGTACCAGCCAGTGCCGGATCAGACTCGATGTCCCAAAGCACCGGCGGATTCGACATCACTGCGCCGGAGGAATCGCGGGCAAGGATGGATGCAAGATCGAATCGGAAACCGTCCACATGCATTTCGCTCACCCAATAGCGAAGACTGTCCACTATCATGCGCCGTACTATCGGATGGTTCGCGTTGAGTGTGTTTCCTGTGCCGGTGAAGTTCGCGTAGCGCGAGCGATCTTCACACAAGAGGTAGTAGGTAGGATTGTCCAGACCACGAAAGCATTGTATCGGCCCATCGTGCTCACCTTCTGCCGTGTGATTGAATACCACATCGAGAATCACTTCAATGCCGGCGCGGTGCAGAGCTTTCACCATATCGCGAAATTCGTTTACCGCGCCCAGCGGTTCCTGGCGCGAGCTGTAGGCCTCGTGCGGCGCGAAAAAAGAGACCGGAGAGTAGCCCCAGTAGTTTTTCCGACCTCGGGGCGCATCCTGAGCGTCGAACTGGAATACGGGGAGCAGTTCGACTGCGGTTATTCCCAGTTTCTGAAGGTAGGGGATCTTCTCGAGAAGTCCAGCATATGTTCCACGCTTTGATTCGGCGACTCCGGAGCTTGCGTGGGCGGTGAAACCTCGCACGTGCATCTCGTAGATGATGGTGCGTGACCATGGCCGCTTCAGAGGCACATCACCTTCCCAGTCATACTCCGGCGAGTCCGTGACGACGCTCTTCATGGCGGTAGCGGCGTTGTCGCCTTCGCGACGGGCCGCTTCACGGTTGTAGTTTTTCGGAACCACGATGGCGCGGCCATATGGGTCGAGCAGTAGCTTGGATGGATTGAACCTGAGGCCCCGATCTGGGGCGGAAGGCCCATGGGCGCGGAATCCATAGATTTGGCCCGCTTCTACACTCGGCACGAATACGTGCCAATAATGGTAAGTCCGATTTGCCGCGGGATCGATGGGGATGACACGCGAAGGCCGAGCGTCATCTGCACCGTCGAAGAACAACAGTTCGATGCTGGCCGCAGTCCGGGAGAAGATTGAAAAATTGGCACCGCCGGTTATCAGCGTTGCTCCGAGTGGAAAGCTGCGACCAGTCATCGAAGTACAAAGCGACTTTTCCACAGCGACTTTGTCGAACTGCTTCATACATAGCCACGGAAGCGATCTTTCGGCCGAAGAGCATCGGGCGGAACCTGTTGCCACGCCCTTATCCGGCATCTCCAAAACAAATACCGAGCGCGCGCGATACAAGAACAAATTCGCTGTCCGGCGAAACCACCTTTAGTTCTGCGATCGCCTTCTGGATAGGTACGAAATCAATGCGCGGAGGATTGAGTGCCACCATTACCCCGTCCATGCCTCTTGAGAGTGCATCGATAGCGGCAGCGCCGAAGGTGAGTCCGAGGATTCGATCGATCGCCGTAGGCGACCCGCCGCGCAATAGGTGCCCCAGAACCACGCACCGGCTCTCTTTTCCTGTGAGTTCCTGAAGTTGCGCGGTGACGGTCTCGCCGACGCCGCCCAACCGCTCCGCCCGACCCGTTTCGCGACTTCTAACAGTCACATCGCCGCCCAAGGGCTTGGCTCCTTCAGCAACCACCACGATGGAATACGGTTTACCTTCGCGGTGCTTGCGACACAGGTGCGCGGCGACTCTTTCGATTTCATACGGGATCTCTGGAATAAGAATGGCGTCCGCTCTTCCAGCTAAACCGGACTGGAGCGCGATCCACCCTGCATGGCGCCCCATCACTTCCACGACCATGAGACGCTGATGAGCCAAAGCTGTGCTGTGGAGCCGGTCAATACACTCGGTGGCGAATGAAACAGCGGTGTTGAAACCGAATGTAAGTAGTGTGGACTCGAGATCGTTGTCGATCGTCTTTGGCACACCCACGACACATAAGCCTTTCTTCTGCAGCTTGTGCGCAATGCTGAGGCTGCCGTCACCTCCGACTGCGATAAGAGCGTCGAACCTGCTCCTGCGAAAGTGTTCTATGAGTTCGTCGGAACGGTCGACTTCTCTGGTGGTGCCATCCGCCTGTTTCGTGGGGCGACAGAACGGATTGCCCCGGTTGGTGGTGCCCAAGATCGTGCCGCCCAGATGAGAGATTTCACGCACCATGGAACGCCTAAGTTCAATCAGGCCGCCGTCATGATAGTTCTGTGGCTCCAGGAAGCCGTCGTAGCCGTCGCGAATGCCGAAGATCTGCCATCCCAAGCCGCGGGCCGCATGTACGGCGCCATGAATGACTGCATTCAGGCCGGGTGCATCGCCACCGCCGGTATTGATTGCCACTCGTCTTGCGGGCATGGTCATCACTTATTGCCTCTTCAGCTGCCCGAGCCACCTTCGCTCAGGCGTTTCTCGATGGTTTTAACGTTTGTCCACCTCTTGCATCTACGAACTCCACTTCGATTAGCCTCAAATCCATCCGCGAATATCGAAAACAAAAAAAAGGCACAAGCCAGGATAGCGGCATCGCTGAAGGACTGTTCACGGCACACGCGGCCCCGCAGCCCGAATATCGTCCGATATGGAATCGCCGAAGTTTCGAAGGTTGGCGGCAAAGAGTCCGGCCAGGCGGTGGGCCTGCGCGTCGTACGCTTTTGGATCGGACCATGTGCGCCGCGGGTCAAGAACCTCGGTGGGGACTCCGGGGCACGACGTGGGAACGCCAACGCCAAAGATCGGGTCTGGTCGCGTTGGCACGTTGTCGAGAGCGCCCGCAAGAGCCGCATGCACCATAGCGCGTGTATGGTCGATGGCCATCCGATGACCGGTGCCATAGGGACCTCCACTCCAGCCTGTATTGAGGAGCCAGACACTGACCTGGTGCGCAGCGATCTTCTCTCCGAGTAGCCGAGCATACACAGCGGGCGAAAGCGACATGAACGCTGCGCCAAAGCACGCGCTGAAGGTAGCCTGTGGCTCGGTCACGCCTTTTTCGGTGCCAGCGACCTTCGCGGTATATCCCGAAAGGAAGTGGTACATCGCCTGTGCTGGAGTGAGCCGGGAAATCGGCGGCAGCACTCCGAAAGCATCGGCCGTCAGCATAATGATGTGACTCGGGTGACCTCCCATGCCTTCACGGGTCGCATTAGGAATGTGGCTTATGGGATAGGCCGCTCGTGTGTTCTCTGTGAGCGATACGTCGTCCAGGTCCAGCCGCCCACTTGCGCTGTCCATGCCCACGTTCTCCAGAATAGTCCCGAACTTCCGTGTCGTCTCGTAGATCTCGGGCTCCGCCTTCACAGAAAGATGGACAACCTTTGCGTAACAGCCACCCTCGAGGTTGAACACACCGCGATCGCTCCATCCATGCTCATCGTCCCCGATTAGGGTGCGGCTGGGATCGGCGGACAGCGTGGTCTTCCCCGTGCCGGACAATCCGAAGAAGATCGCAACAGCGCGGTCGGGGCCGATATTAGCGGAGCTGTGCATGGAGAGAACATTCTGCTGCGGAAGCAAGTAGTTCATCACGCTGAAGATCGATTTCTTAATCTCGCCTGCATATTGCGTACCCCCGATCAGCACGAGCTTCTCGGCGAAGTTCACGACGACGAACACCTCAGAATGCGTGCCGTCGATTTCGGGTATGGCATGGAAGTTAGGGGCGTGGATAACGGTAAAGTGCGGAACGCGTCCGGTGGGTTCTCCGGCCTTGGTTTGGATAAACATGTTGCGCACAAAGAGATTGTGCCAAGCGGTTTCGGTGATGACGCGAATCGGCAGACGATACCGGGAATCCGCGCCCACGAAGCAATCCTGGACGAAGACGTCGCGATCCTGCAGATATGCCAGGAGCCGGCAATGCAGCCTATCGAATTGCTCGGGCTCCATGGGCCGATTTACGTCCCCCCACCACACCTGGTTCGCGCTAGATGCTTCTCGAACGATAAATTTGTCGCGCGGCGACCGGCCCGTGTACTGCCCCGTGCGGACGACAAAGGGCCCTAGATGCGCCAGGCGCCCCTCATGCCGTCGCAACGCCTCCTCATAGAGCTGAGGCGTAGAGAGGTTCCAGTAGACGGTGTTGACATTCTGAATGCCATGGTGTTCCAAGCCATAGTGGGGTTCCGCGACCCTCGCGGTTGAAGTTGACATGTCCAATCCTCCTAAACTGTAAATCGGTGACTAAATTGTTTGATCGGGCCGCTGGCACGCCTCATTTCGGTCTATACGAACCACCGAACAGTGCCCTTGCCGACTAGCAGCAACGAATCACATATTGCAGATGGCTTGCCAATCAGATCTTTGCAAAGGTCTGATCTCATTAAAGCTATTCCATTTCGGAGAGGAGCTGAATGCCCACTCAAGGGCACTGCCTGCATGCGGGCGCACGAGAATGGCCGGTTTCACATCTGTCGTCACACCAGCAGTTGGGCGAGGATGATTTTGACGATCATAGCGGTGGGATAGATGCTGGCGTAGGCGATGTTGGTGTTTTCGGATTTCGTGAGGTTGCTCGCGAAGGCCAGGCAGGCCGGTTGAGTTTGCACGCCGGCAACGAATCCGAGCATGGAGTCGGGCGGGATTTTCAGGAGCTTGTAGCCGACCAGCAAAGCGAGCAGCGTGGTGGAGAGAGTGATCAGGGCCCCGGCGACCAGCATTTGCACTCCGTTGCTGCGCATGGTTTGAACGAAAGCGAATCCGGCTTTACTGCCGACGCCAGCTAGAAATAGCAGCAGCCCGATCTGGCGGAGAGTCAGATTGGCGCTGATCGGCATAACCCAGGCAATCCCGCCGGTGCGCTCGATGCGGCCGAGGATCAGGGCCACAAGAAGTGGACCGCCAGCCAATCCCAGACGAACCGTCATTCCTCCGGGAAGCGGGATGGGAAGCATTCCAGCCATAACACCTAACACCATACCCAGCGCGACCGAGCCGAAGTCGGTTTCTGCCGTACCACGAATGGAATCTCCGAACAATTTGGAGACTGCCGGGAAATTCTCGCGGCGGGTGAGAACGCGGATGCGGTCACCAAATTCCAGCCGCGTTTCTGAATCGGGAACAACATCCACATCCCCGCGACGGACGCGAGTGATGCTGGCGGACAGGCGGTCCAAGTTCAGTTTGCCGATCGGTCGCCCGACTACTTCTTTGTTAGACACGAAGAGACGGCGGAAATCGAGTTGCGAGCGGTCTTCTTCCAAGTGCGCATCGATGGGCTCCCCAAAAATAAGACGGGCGCGCTCAGAGGATTTGTCATCTCCGACGACGGCAATCACATCGCCCTCGGCGAGCACGGTTTCAGGTTGAGCGAGGTTCACGCGCCCGGCGTGCTGGATCCGGCTGATTACGAAACCTGCGTTTTTATGCATTTGCATGAGTTCACCAACACTAAGTCCGGCGACTCCACCGTTGGTGACTGCAAAATTGTGGACGTGGATCTCGGGTTGTTCCTCTGCGGGCTGAAAATTGTGGAACCAGAACCTGCGTGCGATTTGAATGCACAAAAGGACACAGATTACGCCCAACGGATAGCTGATGCTGTAAGCGACCACCGGTTCAATAGACAGATCGCGAATCTGGTCTTCAGAAAGATGCTGCGCACGCCCACGATCGTGCAGCCGCTCGCGCACAGCCGCCAGTGCCGGGGTGTTGGTCAGCGCTCCGGTGTAGAGTCCTGCAGTACGCGGTTTCGAGAGATGCAAGGCAGCCCCCATTCCAAACGTCACTGCGAAGGAGACGACCAGAACGATCGCACACACGACGGTGTGACGATAGCCCTGCTGGCGAAAGGAGCGCCAGAAGGCAGGTCCGGTTTCGATGCCTACGGTGTAAACGAAGATGATGAGGCCGAGATTGGATATGACTTCGGGCAAGGCGATGTTCGGACCTAGCGCACCAACTGCCAGCCCACTGAAGAGTACTCCGGCGACGCCCAGGCGAAAACCGAAGAAACTGATCTGGCCGAGGAGGTATCCGAGGCCGATCACCAGAAAGAGCGTGAGAATGGGGGCATCGCTGAGAATGTGAGCTAGAGACGCTGTCATCAAACCGACTCAACTTTGGGATCCGTCACAAATTTCGGGGACGCTCAACATCGAACTTTGATCATGATTGACCTTGCCGGGTGTTCACTTGGTCAGGAGCTGCTGTCTTCATTGGTTTAATGTGGCAATCCGTGCTAACTTTTTCAGAACGTAACCTTGGTCCTAAAGCCCGCGATCACCCCGGTCCCGTTCTTTGAATTGGCTCCGAGGTCGTGATAAACCTGCACCACTGGTTGCCATTGCAACCAGGGAGTAACTTGCACTCGATAATCAACCTCGAATGCCTTCTCCGAGCCGAGCTTTGGCTTCAGCAATCCCCCATCGGAAAACCCATTCTGGTACGAATCGCTGATCTGGCTGTACACAAAGCCAAATGCGATCGCATCCTTGTCCCTTTTTGGAATCAGCCCATTGTAGATAGCGCCACCTGTAAACTGCTTGTTGACCTTGTTGAAAGATTCGTCGGGCGAATAGTCGACGCCGAAATGCACATCAAGCCCTTTTTTAGGATTTCCGGTCGATCGGAAAACCGCCTGGTTAGCCATGAAGTAAATGAGGTAGTTCTTGCCCGAAATTCTCTTTGTGACCGGATCAGTGAACTGGCCACCGTTGTAGACGCCACCGACTTTATACAGTCCCGGATAACGTGTACGGCCTGACGTGGTTGTGCGCGGCTGATCGAACAGAAAACCGATCTCGTTCAGAAATACACCGGAGTCATGTTTCACATAATTGAAGCCGGTGGAGTTTTCTTTGTAGGGGTCGCGGTTGCCGGACATGTATGCTGCGCGATAGTAGACCATTTGAATAGGCGCGACTTTGATCTCCACGGCCGGACCGGGAGCAGGATCAAACGATTCATACGTGTTGAACAAGTTGCCGAAGGCATAGCTCAATGGCCCCATGACGTAGTGGGCGCCGTAATATTGCGTTCCATAGAAGTGCATACCTGCGAACTGACCCGCACGTATAGAGACTCTTTGGTTGAACAGATCTTTCTGAAACCAGAATGAATCTAACCGCGTGGTATGGGCACTGGCGATTCCGCTGGGTTTGGCAATGCTCCCAAAGTAGGGTTTGCCGGTAGCAGAGTTGATACCGGCACCTAGGTTAACGCCTGACTGCCAGACACCAGTAGCATGCATGGAAAATCCTTGAAAATTGGCAAGCTTGCCGAAGTCAATGTCCATGGTTCCGCGCACACGTTCCCAGCCCGATTCTTTCTCCATTGAACCTCCTGCGGGATTTGCTAGAAGATCTGTGATGTAGTGGAAGTCAAACGTAATTCCCTTCTCTTCCGCCAGACGCGTACGCACGCCTCCCCAGTCTCCGAACAAATATGGACTCGGACCATTGGTATCCTGCGCGGACATAGTAGAAGTCCAGGCGCCGAACCCTAACAGAAGTGAAATGACTGCAAGCCTAGCTTTCTCGATGTGTGAGTGGCGACATTTCATAGCTGATAGCTGGTCCTCTGTTTCCGTGGCCTCTCGCCTAAGGACAAATCAGCTCGCATTGACACAAGAACTTGTCGACTGCCCTTGAGAGTCTCTTCGCAATGACATGTCAATAAGCACGTCAATGGAATGTTCATCAATTCCGTGAACATGGGAACAGCGCCTCAGCGCTTAGTGGAGAAGCAAACATGGCGCCACTGAGCGGTTCCGGATCTCACACTGCTCCAACTACTTGGAGAAGAGGGGGCCGCTTCCGGTGCATCCAAGGGACCAGATATCGGCAACAAGACCCAATGTGGGCACACGCCGTC
>Ga0068863_100007289_pt1 | contig 10831 bp, 9 predicted proteins | sample KBSSwiS62_FD_66596 | JGI IMG/M metagenome (GOLD analysis project Ga0068863, IMG submission 66596) | Switchgrass rhizosphere microbial communities from Kellogg Biological Station, Michigan, USA - KBS Switchgrass S6-2 | ecosystem: Host-associated > Plants > Roots > Rhizosphere > Soil ...
GTGCTCGCGCGTTTCCAGGCGGTGGTCGAAATATTCGGGCGAGAAGATGTTGCCCGTGCCACCGGTGTGCGTGAGCAGTTGCTCGATGGTCACCGCCGCCACTTCCTTGTTCGGGTAGTCGGGAAGGTATTTGGAGATTGTCGCATCGAGTGCGAGCTTGCCCGTCTGGATGAGCTGCAGCGCAGCCACGGCCGTGAACATCTTGCCCATGGAGCCGAAGCGAAATTTCGTGTCGATGTCGTTGCCGCCATAGGCGCCTTCGACGAGGGGCTTGCCGTCCTTGGCGACGAGCAGCGCGCCGGAGAACTCATGCGCGGCGGCGCGGCGTTCCGCCTCTTGCTTCACAGTAGTCGCGAGCGGGTTCTCGGCGGGCAGGGCGGGTGCGGCGAGAATGGCGGCAAGCAGGACGGCGAGGTGATTGCGCATGAGACTCCAGATGCGTCGGTAGCGCCAAGCGTCGCACGGAAACGGACGCAATCGGTGAATTAGATATGCCTCACCGCCGTCGCGGTATTCGCATTCCTACTGCGCGCGTTCTATCCCGCCGACGTGCCGATATCAACCCATAGCCGATGAGATTCATCGCGATCAGTATGCCGAGCGCCAGGTACTGCCCGCCGCGCGTAAGGCCCGCGGGATAAATGATGGGTCCGAGGTAGTGAGTGACGAATCCGCCGTAGTACTCGCCTTGGCCCGCCAGCTCGCGAAAGTGGTTCTCGAGCGGCGTGAGCGGGCAAATGTTCCCCGAAAGCTCGATGTACGCGCCCCAGGCGAGGGCCGGCAGGTGCAGCCAGACTATCCAGCGCTTCCATAACGCCAGGAACGACCCTAACAGCGCGAAAGCGATGAACAGGAAATGGACGGCCATGATGGCGTCGGCGGCCAGAACGTAGCGCATTGCCGAAATATATGCGGAATCCCTGAGCCGGTTTTCCGGTTTTTCGCGCTTCTACCTTAGCGGCAAAAGAAAAAGGTGGGAGCCATGAGATCCAGTCTCGTATTCGCCCTGTGCGGGCTGAGTTTGTTAGGTTGCAAGAAAGAGGACCTGGCGCCTGCACCTCCGCCTCCGCCACCCCCTCCGGCCGCAACCTATACCGTCGGTGGCACCGTCACCGGCCTCAGTGGCTCGGTCACTTTGGCAAACAATGGCGGCGATGCCCGTACGGTCAGCGCCGCAGGCGCATTCTCATTCGCGACGCCACTGGCCACGGGTGCGGCGTACGCCGTCACCATCACCGCCCAACCGGCAACTCAGACCTGTACCGTGACAAGTGGCAGCGGCACCGTCGGGGCGGCCAATGTCACCGGCGTCACGATTGCCTGCGCGACCAACACCTTCACCGTGGGCGGCACCGTGACGGGCCTCGCCGGCGCCGGGCTCACACTGCAGAACAACGGTGGTGACACCCTGGCGCGAGCCGCAGACGGTGCCTTCACCTTCGCAACTTCGGTCGCGAGCGGCGGCGCCTATGGCGTCACGGTCGCGACGCAACCGTCGACTCCCGCGCAGACCTGCACGCCGACTAACCACACGGGCACCGTCACGGCGAACGTCACGAATGTGACCATCACTTGCGTCACGAATCCCTCCACCGTCGGCAGCGCGGACATCGGGCCGGCGGGCGGGACCGTGAACGGGGTTTACGGCGCGCAGATCATCGTGCCGCCGGGTGCCTTGCCTAACACGGTCACCATCGGCATCACGCGCGACAGCAGCAATTCGCCAGGCTACTCCGTGCCGGAAACGGATGCCGTGGGCGCCACCTACGAGCTCACACCGCACGGCCAGGCGTTCACGGTGCCGGTGACGGTACGCATTCCATTCGATGCGACGCAGGTGGCGAACGACGCCACGCCGCAGATCTACAAGGCCGAGGTGGGCGGCACATTTGCCGCGCTGCCGACCACGGTGAACGGCAACTTTCTGGAAGCCAATGTCACCGGATTTTCCTGGGTGATTCCCGGCGCGCAGGCGACGCGCCCGCGCATGGTGTACGCGGTGGAGAGCGCGGCCGGCGCATTGAGCCTGAAGTCCTATCGCATCAACACCACCACCGGTGCGCTCAGTGCGGCGACGAGCTCCGCGCCCGTGGGTGATTTTCCGGTCGCAGAAGTTTCTCACCCATCCGGGAAATTTGTGTTCCTCACCAACGGGGGCAGCAACACGGTGAATGGCATCGCGCCTAACAGCGTTGCCACCTATCCGGTGAACCCGGTCAACGGGCAGTTGCTACCGGCGACTTCCTCCGTCGTCACGCGCGCGACGGTGAATCAAAAGCCGACGATGCCGACGCCGCATCCGTCGGGAAAATTCCTCTACGTGATCAATTTCGGCCAGTCGTATAGCAACGCCGGTGGTGACATCGACGAGTTCACCATCAACGGCGCGACGGGCGCGTTGATGTTGACGGGTGCCGCCGTGAGTGGCGGTGGCGCGCAGCCGATGGGCATTGTGTTCGATCGCCTCGGGACTCGCGCCTACGTGCTGTATTCCGGCGATGCGCGCGTCAACCCGTTCTCGTCGCAGATCGTTCAGTACGACGTGAGCCTGACGACCGGAGAGTTCAGCGCTCCCGTGAGCAGCACCGCAGCCTGCGCACTCGGCGCCGGTCCGTGGTCGATTGCCATCGATCCCAACAACCGCTCGCTGCACATCGCCTGCCTGTCTACCAACGAGCTGCAGTCGTACAGCATCAATGCCAGCACCGGCGCGTTGAGTTCGCTGGGCAGCAGCATCGCAGTACTGCGCAAGCCGGCATCACTCGCTGCCGACAGCTTCGGGCGCTTCATATTTGCAACCAAGCAGGAAGTACTGATTCCCGGCAACGTATTGAGCTACGCGATGGACACCTCTTCAGGTGCGCTGTCCTTCGTGAATGGTTTGTACAGCGGTTGCCCGGGCGGCGGCTGCGGTGGCCCGACATCCATCGTCGCGGATCCGCAGGGTGACTTCGTTTACGCCATAGACACCACCGGTGGGCTCACTGCCCTCAGTGTGAATTCCACGACCGGTGCGCTGACCAGCGTAGCGTTTCGCACCGGAGCATGGGTGCCTACCATCGGCGGCGTCGGCACTCCGTTCCGCTTCGCCGTGAGCGGAACCAGCCCGGTGTGGCAGGGCGCCTGCACATTCAACTGCGCGCTCCTGGGTCCCGTATTCCATACGGGTAGTGGCGGCGGAGGAAATCCACCCACCAATCCGAATCCACCGACCACGCACTACCTGAGCGTGGCCGTCGGGGCCTACTTCGGATCTGTCACGAGCACACCGGCCGGCATCGACTACGCGCCCCCGACCAATCTGGATCCGGCGGGCCACCACGACTTCTCCGCAAACTTTCCGGCAGGTTCCACCGTGACGATGTGCGCGTCATCGCCGGTTCAGCCGGAAGGTGCCTACGACATCGTCTGGACCGGCTCGTGCAGCGGCACGGGCAGTTGTACCAGCGTCACCATGAGCCACGACCGAAGCTGCAACCTGGGCTTCATGCCGGTCACCGGGCGCTGATCACAGGAGCTGAACATGAAATACGCAGTGTCATTGTTGTTAGTACCACTCGCGATGTCGGCGCAGGCCGAGATCATCTATCCCAAGGGCGCCAAAGCCACGGTCACTGTGGAGTATTCCTATCAGTCCACGGGACAAAAGGTCGAAACCCCGAGTGATCCTGATGCCATCAACTGGCGGGCGACGCGTGCGGTCACCGTGACGTCGACGCTCGTGGCGCAACCAACCCTGGGAGTGCCCACCTTGCACAAGCAGGAGGCCCAGCAGCAGGCCGAACTCGCGGGTATGCAGAAGCGCACCGAGCAGGTGATTGTGCAGACCGCGCCGATGATGGATGCCGCCATGGCGGCCTACGAGAAGTGCGGTGACAACGAGGCCTGCCTGGAGCTCGAAATCAAGAAGATGTCCGGCGCCGTGGAGCAGTCCGACGTGAAGGGCGCCAAGAAGAACGTCGCGGCCATCAGCGCCACAGCGGCGGCGATGAGCGACACGCCGCGATACCAGCGCTGGGAGTCGGTGTCGCAGGCGCCGAGCCCCTACAGCATCGACGAAGAGAAAAATATCCGCTCGCGCGAGCCGGGTTGCGCTCGGAATGCCAAAGCAACTTGCACCACCCAGGAAACGCTCAAGGGCGGCGGAACCCTGCCGGCAAGCAACCAGGGATTGGCGATGTTCGAAGTAGATAGCAAGAACGGCGACATCGCGCTCGCGCTGCCGATTCCGCTTGGCATGTTGCCGGCGACGTTCACGCGAACCACCGATGATCCTGACAAAGAGGCGGAGCAGAAGAAAACGCAGATCGCCTTTCCCAGCTTGAGTGGCGACAGATCCGGTTCCATGCGCACGCCCCTCGTAGTGGCGATCAAGGATCTCCGCGCGGCGGCCGGAACGCTTACCTTTCCGATGAAGGGCGAGTTCGCAGAGAACGGTACTCTCACGGTCAAATGGCGGATTGCGCCGCTATGAACGCGCGCGGCGTGCAGACTTTCGCTTGTCTGTTGGTTGCGAGCCGCATCGTGCTCAGCGCCGCTCACGCGGCAGAGAGCCTTGGCCCCACGGTGGCGCTGGTGGATTTCGAGGGAGACCTGCCCAATGCCAAGGCCAGGGGATTCTCCAACATGCTCATCGAACCGGTGGAGAGAATGATCGAAGCCTGCGGCGGACGTGAGCGGGACTGGAGCCGACGCGCTGACATCCAGAAGGAAATTGCGTTTCAACAGACGAAATATGTCGATCCCACGACCGCGGCAAAGCCTGGGCAACTGCTGCAGCCGGATGTTTTCATCACCGGCACCGTGTCGGGCGACGCCACAAATTTCACATGGAAGATCCAGGCCGTAACCGCCGTCGGTGGTGAGGTGATAGCCGAAGATTCGGGCACCGCGCCGAATGCGAAACTCAGCGATTTCGCGCTTCATGATCAGATAACGAAACGACTGATCGACAGGATTTGCGTACTGCACGCGGGCTACAAGATCGACGGAAGGATGGACGACGCTTCCATTCGCGGAACCATCTGCGGCACCCTGGACAAGCCATTCACGGCGGTGTCTCCCGAAGTAGCGGGCACCTGGAATTTCACTCCCAAGTCGCAGTCGGCTGGTACTTTCTCTTACGAAGCAAAGGACATCGGTGGTGCAACGGGCACCGGGTCCGGCACCTATGTGCTCTCACCCACGCCGCAAGGCGGAGGGAAAATCAAGTTGGCGGGTACGGGCAGCATCCACAGCCCGGTCGGTGATTTCTCCGCAGCCATCACCGAGTCGATTTCTCTTACTCCATTGCGATCCTGCGGGCGCGTGGGTACGGAATAGCGGGAACACATCCACACCCTGCCAGGCGCAACGTGACAAACTCGCACCATGGCTCAAATCAGAAAACGACTTGTTGGCGGCGAAATCCTCGAAGTCCCCGTGGGGAATCGCTTCGGCTATGTGCAATTCCTTGGCGAGCACCGCGAGTATGGCGAGGCCATCCTCGTGAGCCCGCAGTTGCATGATCGTGTGGCGCATTTCGCAACCGGTTTCTTCTCGAGTGCATACGTCACGTTCTATCCAGCGGCCGTCTCGGTTTCCAACAAGCTGGTCGAGGTCGTCGCGCAATCCTCACCACCGAGACTTCCCAAGCGCTTTCGCCGCCCCAAGGCCGAGCGCGATGGCGCAGTGGAATCGTGGGTCATCGAGGGCGGATGGCGCAACGTCGTCAAGCAAAATCTCACCGACGAAGAACGAGCACTGCCGATCGCCGGCACCTGGAATCACGAGCTACTTCGCACGCAGATTGAGAAGGGCTGGACGCCGCAAACCGACAGCCGCTAGCGGAGACATTCACCTCGGCGTCGTTCGTGGACGTGGACTGGAATATCTCAGCGTTCGGTCGAGGTCTTGTCCCTGAAGAACGCCCACGCCTCTTCGGCGGCTTCGAAATCGCCGTTCTGCGGTCCGACGATGCTTTGGTAGAGTCTGCCGATACGTTGCCGCGCGCTGGGTTCCACGTGTCCGCCACGGCTGATTCGCATCAATTCAACCTGATGGCGCTTCGGATCAGCGCTCCAGATCGTGCGCGTAGCTGCAGTTGGATCAGCGGCGTCACGATGCGGCAAGGACTCGGAAATAGAGGGCTGTGCCGGTAGTTGATTGAGCTCACGCCACAATTTCGCAGCCGTTTCGATGCCGACGACCGAACCGCGCGACTTGGAGGAAAAAAACGTGACGTCACCGCCAGTGAACGGCACCAGCGGATCGGCGTCGCCGGAGATGATCAGCACGGAGAGCGGGCGCGGCGGAATCGCGCAACTGCTCTTCGCGGCCATGGAGGAGCTGACGGCAGCGATGGCCGTGATTTTTGCGGGCAGTTCGGCGGCGAGACGAAAGGTCATCATGCCTCCGTTCGACATTCCCATAACGTAGACGCGGGACGGGTCAGCCCGATATTTCGCGACCGCGTGATCGATCAGCGCCGCGATAAAGCCGACGTCGTCGGTGTGTGGATTGCTCGCGGCGTCGGAACGGCAGTCATTCCATCCCGGTTGTTTGTCGCTGCCTTTGGCGCCATCCGCTGCGATCAGAAGCAAGCCTTCACGATCCGCGATGTCGAGCCACACTGACAACGGCGCGGCGCCGCGCCCTTGGCCAAGCAATTGCGCCGCCGTCCCCGTGTGCCCGTGCAACAAGATGACGAGCGGTCGCTTGCCGGCTGGCTTGCCAGATTCGACCAACAGGAAATGGCGAGCGCCTTCGGGTCGCGTGAGCTCGAGTGACTGAATGTCGCGCGCAGACGCCGTGGCGCATAACGCTGCTGCCAGGAAAAGAAGCCTAGCGAACATTCACTTCCGTCCGGTCGAGCCTTTCCTCGATACGATGAAACGCGTCGTCGCCGATTTCGGCGGCACGGCGCAAGCGGACCAGCGTCTTGCGTTGCGCGGCGATGATGCGCGCACGCAGACGATTGCGCGCGGCGTACTCGGTCTCCGAGCCTTCGGCGAGTTCGGCATCACTAGGCATCGCGAATTCCGCACGCAGCATCTGCGCGGCGTCGGAGTCATCCTTGTCGATGATTTCGGCGGCGACTCGCGCCAACTGGGCCTCGGCAGTGTGAATTTCGTTTTCCACCGTGCAGTCGTCCTTGAGGCCGAACAGCACGATCAACGGCCGCAGGGTAAGTCCCTGAACGACGAGCGTTCCAGCGACCACGGCGAATGCGCAGAGCAGGATTAGCTCGCGATGAGGGAATGGGGGATTGCCATTGCCGCCCTCTGGCAACGCGAAGGCCGTTGCCAGCGTCACGATGCCGCGCATGCCGCACCAGCTCACGATGGTCATGCCGGCAAACGTTGGAACGAACTCACCCGGCCAGCTACCCGGGCCGAACAGCCGGCGTTTGAGCGCGGCGATGCCGTTGTAGGTGAAAACCCAAAAGATCCGCACGCACACGACGGTGGCGAGTACGAGCCCGGCGATCTTCAGGTATTGACTGCGCTCATCGGCTTCTAGCGAACCCAGGATCGGACGCAACTGCAGGCCGATGGCCACGAACGCCACCACGTTGAGCACGAACACCACGGTCTCCCATACTGCATACGAGGGCAGTCGCAGGCTCGCGGGCGTGCGTTCCGGAGTGATGCGCGCGGCGGTGATCGCGAACGCAACCACCGTGACGATGGCCGAGAGCCCTAGTTCATCGGCGAGTATCCACACGCCGAAGGCGCCGACGAACTGCATGATGATGGCGCTCGGGATGTCGGTCACGCGTTCGACAATACGCAGATAGACGTGCGCGAGCAGGAAACCAGCGATCACGCTCCCGACCATCGCGAGCGCCTGCCAGGCGACTACACTTGTCGTGAAAGTGCTGCCCATCGTTGCGCTGACAGCAAGACGGTAAACGAGCAATGCCGTCGCGTCATTGAGCAGGCTTTCGCCTTCGAGGATCACCACCATGCGATGCGGAATGTGCAGCTGGCGAAGGATGGCGGAGGCTGCGGCCGCGTCCGGCGGCGCGACGATGGCTCCGAGCGCAATCGCCGCGGCCCAGGGCATGCCGGGCACCAGAAGGTGCGCGACCCACGCCACGGCAAACGTGGTGATGCCGACGGCGATCACCACCAGGGACAGGACTGGAACCCAGTAGCGCCGCAGGTCGCGCAGCGAGGTGTCGAAAGCCGCGTCGAGCAATACCGGCGCTACGAAGATCGCGAGCGCGAGCTCCGGATGCAGCGTGATCTCCGGTGCGTTGGGCAACAGCGCGATGGCCGCGCCACCGACCGCGAGCAACGACGGGTAGGGAAGTTTGAGATGGCGCGCAAGGGCAGTGAGTACCACAGCGCCTACCAGCAACATCAGCAGCCACTGAAAGATCTCCATGTCCGGATTCTACGAGGCCGCACCGAGAATCAACATGTGGTCGCGTCTTTTGCTCCGTATTGTTCGTCGGTGACCTTTTCCATCCACGTCGCGCTGCTGCCGTTCAGCGGCTCGACAATGGCGTAGTGAGACAGGGGCGAGCCCGGCTGCGCGCCGTGCCAGTGCTTCGCGTTCGGTGGAGTCCAGATCACGTCGCCAGCGCGGATCTCTTCCTTCTTGCCGCCTTCGACCTGGATCCACCCGCACCCGGAGATGACTATCAGTGTTTGGCCGAGGGGGTGCGTATGCCACGCGGTGCGCGCACCGGGTTCGAAGGAAACCATCGATCCCAGCGGGCGCGAATCTTCAGGTCGCACCTGGCGATCGATCTTCGCCTTGCCAGTGAAGTTGGCGGCTGGGCCTTCGATGGTGGGTCGATCGGTGGGGCGCATGACCGTGAGCTGCGGTTTCATCGCGTCTGCGGCGATGGTGGCAGTCGCGATACCCAGAGCTAACAAGACCGCAGAGTGTTTCATGGTGATCCTTAGCGATCGACGAGCGCCTGCATGTGCGCGGGATACCGCTCACCCTGGATGGCAACCTGTGAAGCAGCAATCTCGATTTCGCGCAGGTCTTCCGGGGAAAGCGTAAAGGCCGTCGCGCCGATATTTTCCTCGAGCCTCGACAGCTTGGTCGTGCCGGGAATGGGCACGATCCAGGGTTTCTGCGCGAGCAGCCAGGCGAGCGCGAGTTGCGCCGGCGTGGCGTTGCGCTGAGCCGCGAGCTTCGCGAGTACGTCGACCAGCACCTGGTTTGCCTTGCGCGCATCGGCCGAGAAGCGCGGCGCGGTGTTGCGAAAGTCACCGGCGGCGAATTGCGTGTTCACGTCGATCTTGCCGGTGAGAAAACCCCGACCGAGCGGACTGAACGGAACGAAGCCGATGCCGAGTTCTTCCAGCGTCGGGAGAATTTCCGCTTCCGGCTCGCGCCACCACAACGAGTACTCGCTTTGCAAGGCGGTCACCGGCTGAACCGCGTGCGCACGACGAATCGTCTGCACCCCGGCTTCCGAGAGACCGAAGTGCTTTACCTTGCCGGCTCGAATCAGTTCTTTCACGGCGCCGGCTACTTCTTCGATCGGCACCTTCGGATCGACACGATGCTGGTAGAAGAGGTCGATGGTGTCGATCTTGAGCCGCGCGAGTGAAGCGTCGGCGACTTCGCGGATGTGTTCCGGGCGACTATCTAGTCCTTCGCCGCCGATGCGAAAGCCGAACTTCGTGGCGATCTTCACCTGGCCTTTGAACGGGGCCAGCGCTTCGCCGACGAGATCTTCGTTGGTATAGGGGCCGTAGACCTCAGCGGTGTCAAAGAAGGTGACGCCACGTTCCACCGCGGTTCGCAGCACGCGGATGCCCTCCTGCCTGTCGGTGGCCGGGCCGTAGGCGAAACTCAATCCCATGCATCCGAGTCCCAGAGCCGACACTTCGAGATTGCTGTTACCGAGTCTGCGGATGTGCATGCGTATACCTCAGGTGAGAAGCGGCGAGTACAAAGGTATCAAGTCCGGCGCGCGAAAATCTGATGGTTGAGCGGTGGTCGATTCTCGCAAGCTATTGCCTATGCCGTTTAAGCGATACCGTGATGTAGCGGTACCATTGTCGGCCTTAGGCTGGGTGAACAAGTGATCAGGGACATGATCACTGTGCTCATCGCCCTCGACACGCGCTCGCGCCTGTTGTTGGTGGCGCCTACCTACCTAGTGCGCCGCGCGTCGCCATGGAGCGACACGATCGCCTGCAAAAATCTAGGGGTTGCCCCCAAGAGTCAGCAATTGTGGGTGCAGCACTGCACACCATTGGTGAAAAACGTTTGAAGACTTTTCGCCGTGCTACAGGCAATACTCTCGCGGTCCGCTGCAAAGAATGGTCTCGAACCGATGCCGAACAAGAGCCTCACGCTGGTCGACAACCACTTTCAACTCGCGCCTCGCGACGCGCAGCTGGACCGCGATCTCGAGTCGACGGATGAAGAACAGCAGTCCATGAACAAAGTCCTCACTACCGTCAACGAAGATCTTTTGAATCGAAACCGCGAGCTTTCGGCGCTCAACTCCGAACTGATGCGCACGCGTGAAATTGCGACCCATGGCCAGGCTTATGCCGATGCGATCGTAGCGACTGTTCGTTGTTCATTGGTGGTGCTCGATCGGGAGCTGCGCGTCCTGCGAGCCAATCCATCCTTCTACAAGGAATTCGATTTGGTTCCTGAGATGACCGAAGGACGATTCTTGCGCGATCTGGGTGCGCGCCAATGGGATCTTCCCGAATTGATGGCGCGACTCGGGAAGGTGCTTGGACCGGATGGTGGCCTCGTTGATCACGAGGTCGTTGTCCCGGGCTCAGCAACCACCGCACGAAAAATACTCCGCATCGACGCGCACAAAATTCCCGGCGATGCCGATCGCGCTGAGCTCATTCTT
>Ga0068863_100007292_pt1 | contig 10830 bp, 8 predicted proteins | sample KBSSwiS62_FD_66596 | JGI IMG/M metagenome (GOLD analysis project Ga0068863, IMG submission 66596) | Switchgrass rhizosphere microbial communities from Kellogg Biological Station, Michigan, USA - KBS Switchgrass S6-2 | ecosystem: Host-associated > Plants > Roots > Rhizosphere > Soil ...
GGATTTCGACGTCGTCCTCCAACACCGTGATACCGGATTGCACGATTTTCTGATGAGAACCATCTTTGCGCTTGGCGAACCCGTAGCCATCGCCGCCGATGACCACACCGTTCTGCAGAATCACCCGATTGCCGATGCGGCAGAATTCGCGGACTACCGTGTGAGAGTGCGCCAGGAAATCGTCGCCTATTTCGGCTCCGTCGTAGATCACCGCGTGGGGATGCAGCACCGCGTTGCGGCCCAGTTTCACGTGAGCGCCGACGGAGGCGAAGGGGCCGATGGATGGGTTCTCGCCTATCTGCGCCGTGGGATCAACAAAGGCAAGAGGGTGAATGCCGGTCGGCTGGACTGGCGGTTGATAGAAGAGTGCCAGAGCCCGCGCGAAGTCCAAGTAGGGATTGGCGGAGATGAGAGTGGCGATGGGAAGGTCCTGCAGCGGGCTGGAGACCAGGATGGCCGAGGCGCGGGTGTTCTTTACCTTCGGTGCGTATTTAGGATTGGCGAGAAAGGTGACTTGGCCCGGTCCGGCTTGTTCCATGCCGGATACTCCGGAAATTTCGATGTTGCCATCGCCGTTCAGGGTGCATCCAAGTGCGTCCGCCAGTTGGCTCAGTTTCATTGGGTAGGTGGAGGGAGCTACGCCGGGAACTTGTCGCGGCATTCGGCCGAGCAGAAATGAACTACGGCGCCGTCAACGCTCTTCTTGACCGACGTGGCGGTGGAGACGAAGGTTCCGCAGACGGGGTCCTTCTTCAATTCGCCACCCGCCGGAACGGAGGATTGGCGCTGAGCCTCAGGCTGCGAAGGCGCAAACCAAGCGCCCAGGCCCTTCATGAGAACTCCAGCCACCATCCTCACCACGGAGATCATGATGACGGTGACGATCAAGTAGAAGAGGAAACGGAACATGAGGAAGGGCGGCCCGCTAACCGGGCCGCCCTGTTATCCAGGCCAGGAACTTTACTTCTTCTTTGCCGCGGGTGCTTTCTTAGTCGCCGCAGGTGCGTTCGGATTGCGGTATTCGGTGTCGATCTTGGCGCCCATCGCCTGCAGCATCCCCTTGGAAGAATCGGCGAAGGCCCCGTCCGGCTTCAATTCAAGGTACTTCTGGAATTCCTTGTCCGTGCCTTCGGGGAAGACCGTCTTGCCGTCCTTGTCGACGGTTGCTCTGGAGGTCATGCACATTGCCTTTTGATAGTGCGCATCCGCGTAGTTGGCGTCAGCGGCAATCGCCTTGTCAAACGCATCGCAAGCAGGAACGAGTTGATTGGCATTCACCAAAACGGCGCCCATGTTGTAGTAGTAGCGGCCGGCATTCGGGGCATCCAGTTCGACGGCCTTATTCAACTCGGCCTGCATCTCCGGAAACTTGTTCATTCTGGCAAGGGCGAGGGCGTAATTGTTGTGATAGCTGGCATCAGAGGGTTGTAGCTCAATGGCCTTCTGATAAGCCTCAGCCGCCTTGCCCAACGCTGCGTCCTTCTCGGCTCCGGTCTTGGTCTTCGATATTTCCGAGTAGGTCTCCGCCAGATTGCCCCAGATGACGTTTTGCTTAGGGTCCATTTCGGAGGCCTTGGTAAACGCGGTCACCGCGACGTCGAACTGTTTGGCCTTCAGCGCTTCCATGCCTTGATTGAAGGAATCGTTCAACTCCTTGTTCTTCTTCATGGCGCCTGCGCGTTCTTTGATCTGTTTTTCAAGGGCGGCCTTCTGCTCCGGCGTCATATCCCGGGCCTGTTCCGGCGGCAACTGGCCGGCTTCAACGGCTTTGGCTTGCGCCTCGCCCCGCGCCTTCTGGCCCTGCAAATCGAAATTGACCGGAAGCGGATCGCCCAGACGGGTTTTCACGTTGTCAACCGAATCCCGTTCCTTGCCGTCCACCACGAGCGTGATCTTATACGTCCCAAGCGGCAGGCCAGCGTGGAAATAGTCGCCTTTCTTCTTGGTCTTGACCTGATAGTGGCCTTTGATATCTTTGCGGTCGATGTTGATCACCGCGTCTTTCAGCGGTTGCCCGTCTTCGCCCTTCACCACACCCTCGAGGGAGGATGTCTGCGCCAGCGCACTGCCCGTAAACGCGAATAAACACAAGGCTAACCCAGCCAGGTATTGTCTAGTTGCTTTCATAGAGTTTCGGACCTCCTGTACTTCATTCCGCATCTGCAAGATCCAGAATACTATACCCAATCCGCATTCACTATTATGACGTATCCTTTTCGCCACATGTTGCATCCAAGCTCGTGTAGAATGTTAATAGTACCTAATCTCAGGGGCGTCGGAAGACTCGCAATGCGTACGTGGATTGCCAGTGTATTACTCACAGTTACCGTTCTCACGGCCGGGGAGGCTGATCTCGACCGCGCGAACAAGCTATACGAGCGTACTCAATACGTTGAATCGCTGAAGCTGCTTCTGCCGCTCGCGCCCTCGGGACCGGTCCTGGAAAGCATCGGCAAGAATTATTTCATGATGGGCGAATTCAAGAAGGCCCAGGAATACTTTGAGAAAGCGATCGCGGCCGATCCGAGCAACTCCGGCTACCAGCACTGGCTGGGTAAGACTTACGGGCGGCGCGCGGAGACCTCGTCGTTTATCACCGCTCCAGGCTACGCTTCGAAGGCACGGCAAAGCTTTGAAAAGGCGATCGCCCTCGATCCGAAAAATTCGGATGCCATCAACGACCTTGTCGAATACTACGTGGAAGCCCCGGGCTTTCTCGGCGGAGGCTTGGACAAGGCGGACGCGCTCACGAAGACCATCGGCTCACTCGATGCTGCGGAATACCAATACGCTCAGGCCGTAATCGCGGAACATCGCAAGGAGTTCGGTTCGGCAGAGCAGCATCTGCGGCGCGCCCTGGATTTGGCTCCCCGCCAGGTGGGCCGCGTAATCGATCTCGCCAAGTTCCTCTCTAAGCAGGGCCGTCCGCAGGAGAGCGACGCGGTTTTCGACCAGGCCGAGAAGATCGCGCCAAACGATCCGAAATTACTCTTCGCTAAGGCCGACGCTTATATCCGCAGCAAGCGCAACTTGGACACCGCGAAGATGCTGCTGGAGCGATATCTGAAGTCACCCCTGACTCCTGACGACCCGCCGCGCGCGGAAGCCGAGAAGCTGTTGAAAATCGCTTCCGGCGTGTAATGCAGATCGGGGAAGCTCTAAGATTCAGTCTTCACGCGCTGCGTGCCAACAAGATACGTACATTCCTGACTGCGCTCGGCCTGGTAATCGGGAACGCCTCGGTCATTCTCGTAGTCACCATCTCGCTCACCAGCCAGGATTACATTCTCGATCAGATTCGCGGCATCGGCTCGAACCTCATTTACGCGAACTACGAAGCCGGCAGCCAGACGGCCACTCAGGTAGAGGCTGATTTCGTCAAGCTCACGGACTTGGAGGCAGTCCGCCAGCAGCTTGGTTCCAAGATCACCGCGGCTACGCCCGTGATGACGAACTACGATCGCATCCGCATCGGTGGCCGTGAGGAAGATATCGCCATCATCGGCACCGATGACCAGTATCCATTCGTCCGTAACATCATTGTGCTTGCCGGCCACTTTATGGATGCCAGCGACGTGGCTACCCGGCAGCACGTGGCGATGCTTACCGAGAAACTGGCGCGCCGTCTCTATGGCAGCCAATCGGCCGCAGTGGGCCAGATCCTCAAACTCCACGGGCTGCAGTTTACGGTTGTCGGATCGTTCAAGGAGAAAACGGAGAGCTTCGGCCTCTCTGAGTTGAGCAGTGAGACTGTAATCATTCCGATCACCGTCATCAAATACTTCAACCCGGTGGAGCGAATCGACCCGCTTTACATCCAGGTAAAGAATCCGGCGGACGTGGAGCCGTTAACCAAGGTAGTGCGCACCATCATCGAAAACCGCCATAGGCCGGGAGCGCGTTACAAGGTGGAGAACCTCACGGCGATTCTGGATGCGGCCAAGAACATCGCGCTGATTCTGACGATTGTGCTGATTCTGGTATCCGCCATCGCATTGATCATCTCCGGAATCGGGATCATGAACATCATGCTTGTGACGGTAACCGAGCGCACCAGGGAAATCGGCCTGCGCATGGCGGTGGGTGCCAGCCGCAAAGAGATCCTGCAGCAGTTTCTATTTGAAGCTACGCTCATCAGCGTCGGCGGAGGCATGGTAGGCATCCTGGCTGGAGTTGCCGTGCCGCTCAGCGTGCGCTTTTTCGTGGAGTCCATTCAGATCCCCATCTCTGTCGCGTCGGTGGCCACGGCGTTCGGCGTGTCATTCATCGTCGGACTGGTGTTCGGCTTGCTCCCAGCCAGCCGCGCTTCGCAGTTGAATCCGACTGAGGCGCTGCGCTACGAATAGGTATGCGCTACTTTACCCTCCTGTTTTCTCTTTTTCTCCTCCACGCAGCCGACGTTCCGGAGTCCAGAGACCCAGCCGGAATGAAGCGCTACGAAGGCAGCGAGATCATCGGCTACCGTGCCCCGAAATTCGATGAATACGTGGTGCCGCTAAGCCCTCCACAGGGGGTTCACCCCGCGGTATACGCAAAGAGCGTTCCGGTCGAAGGTTTGCTGAGCCGCCATACCTACATAGCGCCCGCTGGGCGCTCCGCGACGGAATTGCTTCGCAATTACAAGCTGGAGTTTCAACGCCTGGGCGTGCAGACGCTTTATGAGAAGAAGGCTGGCGAACGGGGCTGGCTCGGACCTGAATACGACAAGATGGCCGATGAGGATGGCCTTGGCCAGATCCTCGGTTACAACGAGGCGGACGAGCGGCTGTTGGTGGGCAAATCGAAAGATGCGAAGCCGACTTACTATGTGGTGTTCGTCACCTCCTATAACGACGGGGTGATTCCGGAGCGGCTCAGAGACCTTGTGCAGAAGGGTCGCGCTCTGGCCGTGGTTACCGTGATCGCACCGGAGGTCATGGAGAAGAAGATGACCTTCGTCAATGCCGCTGAGATGAAAGGCGCCATCGGCGACTCGGGCAAAGTGGTGCTCTATGGCATCTATTTCGATACGGACAAAGACGTGGTGAAGCAAGAGTCCACACCAACGCTCGACGAGATTGCAAAACTGATGAAGGGAGATCCCTCGATGAAGATTCACGTCGTTGGCCATACCGATAACCAGGGCAAGGCGGACCACAATCTGGACCTGAGCCGGCGTCGCGCGGCCAGTGTGGTGCGCGAGTTGACAGCCAGGTACGGGATAGCCGCCGATCGTATGGACGCGTTCGGCTGCGGGCTTTACTCGCCGCTCGCGTCCAACGCTACGGAAGAAGGTCGGGCTAAGAATCGGCGGGTGGAGTTGGTGCAGTAAGGCTTGCCGACGCGGAAATCAACAGTTACTCTGCTTTGACTCCAACCGGATGCAACTCACACTCGAATGCCCAGCCCCCGTTATATTCCGTCACCGCTACCAGCACTTCGTTCTCGCCCGGTTGGAGATGAATGGGGATCTCGTCGTTAAGGCCGAACACTCCGAGCGCACCATCATCCCGATACGTGAGCGCATTCTTCCCCGAAAAAACCTGCTTGCGGTTCAGGTAGACGACGATGTCGTCGCTGTAACCGATTTTGAGAAGGTGCTCACTCCCCTTCGCAGACGGGAGAGTCGTCCGGGCAAACACGACCTTTGCGCCTTTAACGCGTCCCTTGTGCATCTCCTCTCGCGGCGGCATGGGAAATAGCGCCGGGCTCGTGCGGTATCGGTTCACCAGAACGAATCCAGGCTCCTCTGCCTGTACCTTTTCCCATTGGTTAAGAAAATCCGGATACTGACCGGCGTCCACGTCGCCGGCATCAAACACGGGCGACAGTTCCCAATCGGAAAGCAATCCGGCCCGTTGAAAGGGCGGCAGGCTGGGCAGGGGCTTCCGCTCGGGAAGCGGCTGGTAGCGGAGGTTGCTGAAATACCCGCCTCCGCCCAGAGCCCATAACCCGATTCCGCCTTCACTGTCCCCCCTCCTCAAGTTCGTAACGGTCAGCGTAGGAACCTTGCTTTCGTTCACAAACACCTGGCACGTTCGGCCGCGCACCAGGATCTTCAGATGAACCCACTGGTTTGCGGGAAGGTGCGCGGTGGCTTTCTCATGGTTCGAATTCAACAGTTGCCAAATTACGTCGCCATTCAGGCGCGGCGTATACTGCACGGCCTCGATGGTGTCGGAAGCAGACGGCCGCAGGTAGACGAACTCCATATTTGCCGCTGATTCCACCCGGAAAGCAAGTCCCATAAACAGGCCCTGCGGCTTGCTCGCCACATCCACTTCCACCGTACCGTCGCGGAACTTTGCCCCTTTCACGTTCAGCAGCCCGGTAGGAAGGTCGATCGCACGGCGTCCCAGAAACTCTCCGAATTGGACCCCACCCCCAACGGAGGCCGTCTTGGAAGTGTCCATGTCGAAACTCTCGGGAGACGCCGGCACGGGAACAGCTTGAGCCGCGCTCCGGGCAATAGAAAATGTTGACAGTAAGCAGACGCAGCGCGCCATCCTGTTCAGGGCATTGTTGCCGGCAAGTATCTTCATGACCCCAGCTTATGGGCCGGACACCCGCTTGAGCGAGCTAAATGTGACCAGAGGGACAGGAATGTTCCGAGGCGGTCCCAGAGGTTGCCGGTTGGAAGATAGCAAGATAGCTATTCCGATGCTCTCCATTTGCGGGTGTCGCCTGGAAACGCCAAAATAAATAGCATGGCACTACAATTCACAACTTCCTATCTTGAGGATTCCCTCACCCTTTTCCGTTACTACAAGGGCCTGGCGGACAGAGCGACGGCGCAAGTGACGGACGAACAACTCACCACAGTGTTGGATGGCGAGATGAATTCGATTGCCGTCATTGTGAAACACATGGCCGGGAACATGCGCTCGCGGTTTACAGATTTTCTGTCGAGCGATGGAGAGAAACCAGACCGCAACAGGGAAGGGGAATTCATGGACCCCCCATCCACAAGGCAGGAACTGATCGCGCTGTGGGAGGAAGGGTGGCAGTGTCTTTTCAATGCACTGAAACCGCTTTCAGAACAAGATCTGCAACGGACGGTGACCATCCGCGGCGAGGCCCATTCCGTCATGCAGGCCATCAACCGGCAGGTTGCCCACTACGCCTACCATTGCGGGCAGATTGTGCTCCTCGCCAAGCACTTCAAACAGCGCGACTGGCAGCCGTTGAGCATTCCGCGTGGGCAATCGAGTGGATTCAATCGCCGCGTGCTGGCCGGCGAAGCCAGCCAGCGGTAGTAACTGGCCTACCATGAAGATATGAAAAGCGCCGCAATGCTCTTCCTTATTCTTCTCTCCAGCCTTCATGCGGAAGTTCATTCCCTTACCCTGCGCGAAGCGGTCACCCTCTCTCTTAAGCAGAACCCCGATATTCTCGCCGCGCGCATCGAACAGCAGAAATCCGAATTCGCCATCCGCGTGGCGAAGGATCCGTTTGTCCCTAAGATTTTTGCCGGCAGCGGCCTGGCCTACAGCACTGGCTACCCAATGAGTATTGATGGTTCAGCGCCCGCCATAATCCAGGCTAAGACCATCATGAGTATCTACAATCCGGCACAGCGCTTCCTCATAGCTCAGGCGAAGGAGAATGCGCGTACCATGGCGATCGATGAAACCACCAAGCGCGAGGATACCACCTACCGCACCGCTGCCCTCTTCCTGGACGTCCTGCGGCTAGGCCAAGACCGCGACGTCGCTCGCCGCCAGATAGACAGCTTCGGGAAAGTTGCCGAAACCGTCCGTTTGCGTGTCGAGGAAGGAAAACAACTCGAAATCGATTCCGAGATCGCTAATTTTCATACGGCGAGGGCGAAGCAGCGGCTGGAAGCGCTGGAAAGCGATACGGACTATGGCGAAGCGACGCTTGCGCTGGTCCTCGGCTTTGGACCCAGCGACCGCGTGCGCCCGATTGATGGCGATCGCCCGTCCGCAGCCGATCCCGAATCGGAAGAAGCCGCCGTGGAAGGGGCGCTGGCTAACAGCAAGGAAGTGCAACGACTGGTTTCGCAGATGCAGGCCAAAGGCTTCGAGCTTCGTTCGTATAAATCCTCGCGCCTGCCTACCTTCGATCTGGTGGCGCAGTATTCGTTACTTGCCCAACACAACTACGAGGATTTCTTCCGCCGTTTCCAGCGCAATAACGGCCAGTTGGGACTCTCCATTCAGCTTCCCCTGCTGACAGGTTCGGCCAGTGGCGGCCAGGCCTTCCGCGCCGAAGCTGAAATTGCTCAAATGCGCCTGCAGGTTCAGTCGACCAGGGACCGCGTTGCCGTTGAGGCACGAAAGGGATTCCAGGACGTAAAGCGCGCCCAGTCGGCACGGGAAATAGCCAAGATGGATCTCGATCTTACTCGCAAACAGATTTCTATCGCGTTGTCTCAGATGGAAGAAGGCCGCGCGAGCCTGCGGCAAGTGGAGGACCTGCGCGTAGCGGAAATTGAGAAATGGACCGCTTTCTACGACGCTCAGAACGTCCTGGAGAAGGCGAAACTGGCGCTGTTGAGGCAAACCGGCTCGATCGTGGCGGCACTACAGTAAAATGGCCGATAGTCCGATTACAATAGATTATATCTGATTGCATCCATGGGGGATTTGTGTTTTAGTGTAGTGTTGGCTACACGAGTGACTTTTATGATGAACCGCTATCTTGCCTCCCTGCTTTTGGTCCTGTGCTTTACAGCGGCGTGCAATACCGATCCCAATGTCGCCAAGAAGAAGTATGTCGACCGGGGCAACCGCTACTTCGACAAGGGTAAGTACAAAGAAGCGCTGATTATGTACAAGAACGCGCTCCGTAAGGATATGCGTTATGGCGAAGCGTACTATCGATCCGCCCTGGCCGAAGTGAAGTTGAACCGGTTTGGGGATGCTTCGCGCGATCTGCAGCGTGCCGTCGAGCTGCAGCCCGATAACCTGGACGCCTACACACGCCTCATCAATATCTACCTGAATGCCTATCTTGGGACGGCAAGCCGGCCTAAGGCGTATATTACTGAATTAATTGGACTTCGGGACAAGCTGGCAAAGAAGCACGCGGATTCCTACGAGTTTCAACGCATCAGCGGCTATATCGCCCTTACCGAATCGAAGCCCAAGGAAGCGATTAAGTTCTTTGAGAAGGCCAATACCACCAAGCCTCTGCAGTCGGATTTGATGCTGGTTTACATGCAGACTCTGACGGCTGAGGGACGCGGCGCCGAGGCGGAAAAGCTCGGCTACGACATGCTCAAGAGGGATCCGCACGTCGGCAGCATCTATGACGCGCTGTTCCTTGACTACATTCGGACTAACCGCCTGGCCGATGCCGAGCGCATCATGAAGGCGAAGATCGACAACAATCCAAAGGTTGCCGAGAATTACCTGCAACTGGCCGCTCACTACTACTCGCAGAAACAGCGGCCTGAAATGCTGGCGACTCTGGACCGTATTTCGTCCAACCAAAAGGAGTTCCCCACGGCGGCACTTTTAGTGGGCGACTTCTATCTGCGCATCAAGGACCTGGACCTGGCGCTTCAACAGTATGAAAGGGGCGTCAAACAGAACGACAAGGACAAGCATACCTATCAGAAGCGCATGGTTGAAACCCTGGTAATGCAGGACAGGAAGCCGCAAGCGAACGAGCTTCTCGCCGCCATTTTGAAAGAAGATCCGAAAGACGACGAAGCCCTGGCCATTCGCGCCTCGCTGTTGATGATGACCGGTTCGAAGGACCAGTTGCAGGCAGCGATCAACGATCTGCAGACAGTGGTGAGCCGCCTGCCGGACAATCCAGTGATTCGTTTTAACCTGGGGCGAGCGCACCTGGCGAAGGGCAACGTCCAGCAGGCCAAGATTCAGTTCGAAGAATCCTTGAAGCTGCGTCCGGATTACCTGCTGCCGCGCATTGCGCTGGCGCAGCTCCTGCAACAGAATCAGGAATTCGGCAAAGTGGTCCAGATGGCGAGTGAGATTCTCGCGCTCGAGCCCAATAACGTCCAAGGCAAGCTTTTGCGTACGCGAGCTTTGATCGGTATGGGAGAACTGAAGCAGGCGCGGGCCGAGCTGGCTGATTTCACTGCGAAGAACCCCACCATCTGGGAGTCGAGACTACAGACCGCGGCGCTGGACCTGGCGGAAAGGAACTACAAGTCTGCAGAGGACATCTTCCGTAAAATGTACGCCGAGACCAAGGACCCTCGGGCTCTCATGGGTCTTACCGAGACCTTCACGGTCCAGGGCCAATACGACCAGGCAGTTAAGCTCTTGAAGGATGAAGTGGCCAAAACGCCGGACCGCGTGGACTACCTCGTCGCCATTGGAAATATCTCGGTTCGCGCTCAGAAGTATCCGGAAGCGATCGCGAGTTACAAGAAGGCACTGGAGAAATTTCCGCGGTCGGCCGACGTCTGGATTCGGCTGGGGGAAACTCAGCGCCGTACAGGGGATTTCACCAGTGCCGCTGTCAGCTTCAACACGGCCAAGGATCTTGCTCCCAACAATGTTGTGCCCTTTATTGAGCTGGCTCTGATGGCCGATAGCTCGGGCGAGAAGGAGAAGGCTCGTCCGTTGTATGAGCAGATTCTGAAAATTCAACCCGACCATCCCATCGCTCTGAACAATCTGGCGTATCTACTGGCTGAATCCGGGGCCGATCTCGATCAGGCTATGACGATGGCCCAGCGCGCTAAACAGAAGCTCCCGCAGGACAATAACGTCGCCGATACGCTGGGCTGGATTTACATCAAGAAGAACCTGAGCGATCCTGCGATCACCATCTTCAAAGAACTGATCAGGCTGGAACCCAACCGGTCCACTTATCACTATCACCTTGCGATGGCGCTGGCTCAGAAAGGCG